>Ga0209530_1000043_pt1 | contig 101327 bp, 87 predicted proteins | sample BlaSpr_A8_Ref_O1_FD_187987 | JGI IMG/M metagenome (GOLD analysis project Ga0209530, IMG submission 187987) | Forest soil microbial communities from Thunder Bay, Ontario, Canada - Black Spruce, Ontario site 2_A8_Ref_O1 (SPAdes) (version 2) | ecosystem: Environmental > Terrestrial > Soil > Boreal...
GAGATCTCCGCTTCCCGGCCAGCGAGCAGCTGCTGACCGAGCTCGAGAACCGCGGCGGTTGCTGCTGCGACTGCGAGGTCATCATGAACGTCTGGGAGGCGAAGGAGGACGCATGGGATGAGGAAGAGACGGACGCCGCCCCGGCCCCGTGCGGCGGTACCGCTAGCAACGACCCGCTCGACCTGTGCGCCCGCTGGGCCGACAGCGAACTCCGCGCGCCAGGTGACCCCTACGAAGAGGATGACGAGGACGACTACGAATTCCGCTACAGCGACGAGTGACGCCTAGGCGGCCGCTCTCGCAAGCGCCTCCCTGCGCCACGCGGGTACATGCCAGGTGCATCGCAGGTACGCACCACGCCGTTACCACGGCTGAACGTCGGGAGGGGGATGGGGCAGCCTGCGCAGGTAGACAGACTGTTGTCCGCGTCGAGGCTGTCGTGTTTCACTCAACACAACATGTGTTAGGATCAAGCAAACATGCCAGCTAAGGAGATTCTTGCCGCACTCCAGGAACTCGCCGCCGCGGGATGGCGGGTCCATATTTGCGGCGGCCGAGCCCACGCGTACGCGCGGGCTTACTGCCCGGGCGGTCCGGACGGCTGCCTTCCGCTGACCGTGTACGGCACCCCCAAGGTGCCGGAGCACGAAGCATCGAAGATCCGCCGGGCACTGGGCAGGTGCACGCACGGGAAGACTCCCGCTGAGGAGGGACGGGTGACATGAAGACTTACTGGTTCGATGTCGAGGTGAGCGGACCGGTCACCGAGGAGCAGGTTGAGGCGCTGGGAGACGTGCTGGCCGCCACCGGCGGCATCGACGCAACCGTGCAGGCTGACCACCGGGGCGGAACTGTCGCGTTCTCCCGCGAAGCAGACGACGCCCTGCAAGCCATCGTGTCAGCCATCGAGCACGTCACCGCCGCCGACCTGAACGTCACGGGCGTCACCGAAGACCTCGTGCTCGCCGATGAGATAGCCGAGCGCGCGAAGGTGACCGCGGCGGCGGTCCGCTACTGGATCACCGGCGAACGCGGCCCCGGCGGGTTCCCCGAGCCGAGACTGCGGCGCCAGCGGGCCAGCCTGTACTCCTGGGCTGAGGTGTCGGCGTGGCTCGCCGCCGCCAAGCTCGGCGACGTTGACTATGAAGCCGCGCAGACTGCTCGCGCGTGCGCCCTGGTCAACGCCGCGCTGACCGTCCGGAAGGGGATGCGCGAACTGCCTGCGCACGACAGGCCGCTGCTCGCCCGCCTAGTGGCCTGACCGACCGCCCGCCGGTTCGAGCGGACAGATCGGAAGCTAACCGCTGATCGCTTCCCGCGAGGGCTTTGCTGAGAGCGCTGAAGTTGACCCGCTCTTGCTCCAGGCGGACCGCCGACCCGTAAGTCCCCGCCGCCAGGTCCGCGTAGAGCGCCGCCTCAGCATCTGTCAGGCCAGCGAGCGACGCCGCCACAGGCGTCGGCTCAGTCACCCACTGGGACCGGTGCTCCAGCAGCGTCGCGGAGTCCATGAGCAGCGACCGCACCCTCGGGAAAGTCCCCCGCAGCCGGGAGAGGATCGCGAAGCCGTGGGTGTCGATGTCGCCCCAGTAGACGATATCAAGGTCGGCCAGCCACCCCAGTGGTCCCAGGACATCAACCGCGTAACCGCGGCCCCAGACGACGATCGCGTCCGGGGGCAACGGGAACGCCAGGTAGGTGATCTCGTTCTCCACCACGAACACCCGCCGCGCCCCGCCGGGCACCATACGGAACTCATCCGCCCGCACCGTCAGCTCGCTGAACTTCTGGCCGCACGGACCTCGGAACCGCACGTACCCAGGCTTTTTCAGGAATCCGAACCGGGCGGTGAAGTCTGTCTCAGCCACCGCGACTCGCGCGGCAGGCAGTTGAGCCTCGAGCAGGTCCCCGAGGATGCCGCGGTGACTTTCGATGAACTTAGTGTCCACGCCCGGGACATCCACCTGGCGCAGGTACATCCCTGTAACCTGCCGTTCATCGATCCAGCGGACAACGGCGAGCAACGTGCTCCACTCGTCCGCGGACTTCAGCGCACGCATCGGATGCGCTGTCAGCCAGGGCAGTATCCGTTCGGGGGTGCCGTCGCGCAACGCATCGAACCTGCGCACTTCGCGGCCCGTCCGCAGCAGCGCCCACGCGTCCTCGTAGCTATCCACCCAGGCACGCGCGGGAATGGTGTTGGTGCCGAACTGACGGCCACCCACCACCTTCTGCTCGACCCGCAGCATCGACGGGGCCGCCGCCCACTCCCGCGCCCATCGCTGCACGTCCGCGAGCCGCTCGCCGATCTCGCGCGCAGCGGGTCCGCGCACCGACGTGAACAGCGGCTCCCACGGTTCGCCGGACGCGTACCTGGTCAGCAACCAGCCTGAATCCCACTTTTTCCTGATGGCCGCGCGCACGTCAGCGAGCGTCGTCCAGGGACTCACGACATCGAGACGAGCTGCTGCAGCGCGTGCGCGTCCCGGCGCGCATGGAACTGCTCGATCGTCATAGTCTGCAGGTGCGAGTCGTTGTCGTTCGGGTTCTCCACGAACCCGACGGCCAGCACGTGCGGCTCGATGACGTGGATCTTCTGCAGCGGGGTGACGATCAGCAGCTGCAGGCCAAGCCGCCCGAACAGTTCTAGGGCGAACGTGGTGGACTCGTCCGATCCCCGGCCGAAGGCCTCGTCGATCACCGCGAACCGGAACGTCTTCGAGCGTGCCGCACCCCACTCCAGCTTGAACTGGTAGGCCAGCGACGCGGCGAGGATCGTGTAGGCGAGCTTCTCCTTCTGCCCGCCGGACTTGCCGCCAGAGTCGGCGTAGTGCTCATGCTCGATATCGTCCGCGCGGTACCGCTCCGACGCGCCGAAGGTGTACCAGTTCCGCACGTCCGTCACGAACTTCGTCCACTTGCGGTCTGCCTCCGTCAGGCCCTCGCGCCCGCGGAAGCGCTCGATGATGCGGGAGACCTGCAGGAACTTCTGCTCCGAGTAGGAGTCCGAGTCCGCGCCGGACACGGCGTCTTCGGTGCAGGCCAGCAGGTCCGCACGGAACTCCTTGATGTCCACGTGCGGCGACTTGATCGTCTCCAAGCGGATGTAGCGATCCGGGTTGTAGTCCACGCCGACCAGCGACTTGTTGATGGTGTCGATCCGCTGCTTGATCAGCTCGGACTGCTTGTTCAGCCGGGACTGGAAGCCGGCGATGTCCCTGATCGTGTTCTGGTTCAGGTAGTTCTTGAACTGGCCGGTGAACCGCGGCAGGTCGTCCTCGACGAGCCGCTTGTGCAGCTCGCGGTATCCGTCGGCGGACTCCACCGAGTCGTTCAGCTCCGACGTCTCCACCGGGTACTGCTGGCGGAAGCCCTTCATCGCGACGACGATGCGGTTGGACAACGAGTTCAGCCGGTTCCCGCGCTTCTCGGAGAGCTCCGCGATCAGCCCCATGGCCTTGTTCTCCGCCCTGTCACACGCGGACGCCTCCGCCGGCCGTGCCTGCTCCGCCCCGCCCAGCACCGCGGCGACGCCCTCGAACAGAGCCCGGGCTGCCGTGCATCCCGGCTCGGCCAGCACTGCGTGCACCTCCGCGAGCACCTTCTCAGCCGCCTTCAGCCGGCCCTCCAGGGCACCATCCTGCTGGTCGACCGTGCGGAGCGCGCCCTCGACGTCGGCCAATTCGCGCTTAACATCCTCGAGCTCCTCCCCCAGCCGCTTCAGCTCGGCGGACGCCGCCTCAAGCTCCCGCTTCTCGTCCTTGAGCCGCTCGGCTCGGTTGACCTCGGACCGCCAGTCAATCTCCGCGAAGTCCCGCGTCTCGGCCAGCGCGGCCAGCACCTTGCCGCGGTCATAGGCCGCATCCATCGCGGCCTTAAGCTGCTGCTGCTCGGCCGCCACCTTGTCGATCTCGGCCACGAGCTGCTGGGCGCGGCGCAGCAGGGCCTGGATCTTCGCCTCGTTGGTCCAGCCGAGCACGTACCGGGACCGGTCGTCGATCCGGTTCCTGTCGTCCTTCTCGTGCCGCCCGCCCTTCTCCTTGATCTGTCCGGCCTGGGTGATCGCCTTGGCCGCCCGGCGGAACTCCGTCATCGACGGCACGCACGCGTGATCTGCGCGCCGGTCCAGTTCCAGCGCGATCCAGTCCGCGAACGGGCTGTCCTTAACCTCCAGTTTGGTGGCCAGCGAGCCCGCGGGATACACCGGCAGCGTGACCCTGGCCAGCACGGGCACCCGGTAATACACCACGCGCTGCCGCAAGTGATGCGCGTCGATCCAGTCGGAGACAGCGGAGTACTGCTGGTCAGGGACGAGCATCGAAAGCGCGAAACCGTGCAGCACACGCTCCGCAGCGCCCTCCCAGGCGGACTCGCTGTCGGCGACCTTGATCAACTCACCGGCGAACGGCAGCGACTCCTCGTCAATCCGCAGCTCCTGGCAGAGCAGCCCGCGCAGTTCAAGCTGCTGACGCGGGATGTTGTTCTTGCGCTGCTGAAGGCTCCGCAGCTCCGAGTTGAGCTCAGCGGACTCGGTGTCCAGCTCCTTTCGCCGCACGCCCGCGTCGGTCAGCGCATTCTGGTGGGTAGCGTGATCACGAGTTGCCGCCTCACCCGTCTCGTCGATCTGACGGCGCCGGACGGCGAAATTCTCCGCCGTCTCTACCGGATCGAGTCCCGCCTTGACCAGGCCCTCCGCGAACCGCTCGGCCCGGCTCATCCGGTCCTTACACCTGCGTTCGCTTTCCTCCAGCTGCCGGTCGATCTCACCGAGCCGGTTCCCGCCGTGCCCGGCCATCTCCACATCCAGCCTGCTGCGGCGCTTGATCAGATCCCGCTTGGTGGTGTCCAGGCCGTCCCACTGGACCTTCAGCAGCGCCCGTCCATCATTGATGCCGCTGATGTCGGCCGCAGTGAGCGACGCCTTTACGTCCGCGAAGTAATACCGCAGAGCCTCCCGCTGCGCGGTGAGCGTCAGGATCTCGTCGCGGACCTTGTCATGCGCGGCGCAGTCCTTGAGCAGCGGCTCCAGGGCCGTGAGCTGTGCCTTCGCCCGCTGTACCGCCTCGTGTGCCTTTGTGAGGTCCTCGAAGTGAGCGATGATGTCGGTCACAGCCTGGGCGGCATCGAATGGCTCCAGCATATGCTCCCGAACGAAGTCCGTGAGGTTGCCCACCGACTTCATTGAGACAGTCTGGTGGAACAGTTCCATCGCCTGCTCCGACTCGATGCCCAGCTTGCGACGGAAGTCCTTGCCGTACTCGGGGAAGGAATCGTGTAGCCGTACCCCGTCGGCCGCCCGCAGTCGCTTGCGCAGCGTCGCGACGTCGGCGCCGAAACCCGACAGGTGCTGCTTGACCGAAAGCATGGAATCCGCCGTTACGTAAAATCGTTCTGGCTGACCACTGTCGGCGACGCGTGAGTAGTAGAAAACCTGCGCCAGCGTGACAGTCTGCTCGTAGCCCTCGTTGCGGAAAACCCCGAGGATGACACTGAAGCTGGTACCGTCCCGCAAGGCGACTGGCTTGGTCGCGCCGGTGACCTCATTGCGTTCCGTCTTGAAATATCCCAGGACGTACGAGCGGAGCGACCGTTCCCGTGCTTCCGCCCCCGCGGCCTTGTTATAGGAGATCTTCTGGGACGGGAGCAGCAGCGTGGTGACAGCGTCCACAATGGACGATTTTCCGGAGCCGATGTCACCGGTGAGCAGCGTGTTCTCGCCGTTCGACTCGAGAGCCCACACCTTGTCGTTGAACGTACCCCAGTTGTACAGCTCAAGGCGGGCCAGCCGGTAGCCGCTCAATCGCTCAGCTCCTTCAGGTAGTCCTCAAGCCTGGCGTCGAAGTCAGAGAGCCACTGACCGTCCACGAACGCCTTAAGGATTCGCCGGACCTCCCAGAGCTGTTCTGAGCCCTTGACCTGACGCAGGAAGCCGAGCTTCTCGACATTGCCGATGTGCGCGTCGATCTGGTCGAACAGCCGCGCCTCGTTGCTGCTCGGCGGCAGGAACACCCGCAGCATCTCCACGATCTGCTCCCGGGTGAGCATGACACGGGTCTGGTCGCCGTCGCCGCTGTCGGATTCGGCGAGTTTCTTGCGCAGCAGGGCGAGCAGCAGGCTGACCGGGAACGACAGCGTCCGTCGCGGGATCAGTCTCGGCAGCGGATCTGGATCGTCCGGGTCCGCTGGTTTCTGACGGCAGTAGGCATAGCCCTCGGCCTCGTCTATCACGATCTCCAGGCCGAGGACGGCCACGTAGTCGCGGGACTGCGGCTGAAGTTCCAGCAGGCTGCGCCAGGCTCGGTCATGCGTGTCGCGGTAGACGACACCCTTCATCAGCTGGGTAACGGCAGCCGGGAGGGCGGCTTCGGCGGTCATGTGGCTGTCCTCCTCGCATAGGTCACCCGCGGCATGGTCGCGGTACGCGTGATCCCGGACTCATCCTCCCAGGTCACGCTCTCCTTATGGTCTTCGTCGAAGACCACCGCGAGCGTTTCGTCGTTGAGGGAGAGATAGGTAACGAGCTCCGCGAGGCCCTGCGTGATGGGGTGCTGCTGCACGATGGCCTTCAGGCCGACCGTCGGCTCGCGGCGCAGCGCGCGGTGCACCTGTGCGCGGAGCGGGCCGGGGTCCACGTAGATCTGCTCGAACAGTTTTGTCGGGTCCGTCTCGGCAACGGCGTCCTCGACGTTCTCGCTGCGAATCTTCGGTTTCTCGGTGCGCGCGTAGAGCGGGCGCTCCATCGGGAGCGTGATCGCCGGGTGGGGTGCGTCGAGCTCCATGGTGACGGGGACGTTCCTGATGTCGCGAAGCTTGAGCGCCTTCGACTCGGCGCCGCGCAGGATCTCGATCACCCGCCGGTTCTCGAACCAGACCTGGTCGTCGAGGAACCTTCTGAGCTGTTCGGAGAGCTGGCGGACGGTCGCCTGGGTACGTTCGGCGGCGTCGAGCCAGTCGTGGTGGATGGTGGTGAGCCTTGTGTCGCGCTCGGCCACGGCTGCGATCTCGTGCACGCTGGCCAGCAGACCTTGCAGTTCTGCTTGTCGTTGCTGGGATAGCAAGAAACTGTAGAAGGCCTCGAAGGACTTGCCCTGGTCGGAGCCGCCGATGGACTCCCTGCTGTCCAGCACATCGTCGAGCAGTTCGCCCTTGCCGCCCTCCCAGCCGGCGATCTTTTCGCGCAGGCGGCGGTCCAGCTTGCGGAAGTTCTCCTCCACCTCGCGGAAGTCGGCCAGCAGCTCCCGCGCGGTCGCCGAGAACTGCTGGTACCTGTCCCGGACCGCGGCCTCATCCATCAGTTCCACGTCGCCCGCCTGAATGCGGGCTATCTGTTCGTCGATCCGCTGCCGTTGGCGCTGGAGTTCGAGGACCCGTTCCTCCGGATCGGTCTCGGTGCCGAAGACGATCTGCCGCAGCAGGTCGAAGATCGTGTTCAGCCGGGATTCGGTACCGACAAAAGCACGCTCTTTGAGCGTGTTGATCCACTGAAGGGCCTTCTCTACCGCGGGCGTCGCGTCGTAGTGCGGCTCGTCGGTGCCGTCCGGGTAGTACTTACGCAGCCAGCCTGCCTCGGGGGACGCCCAGTCATCGAGATATGCCTTCGCTCGCTTCGGGTACTTGTGGCCCGCCTCATTGAGCGCGTACAGCTCGTCTTCCAGGCGGCTGGTCAGCTCGGCAGCGGAGATTGCCCTGACATTGTCCTGCACGAACACCCGATGCAGGAAGCTCAGCACGAGCGGAGCGCTGTCCGCGGACAGCAGCCGCCAGGCCGGGCTGTTGCCCTTTAGCCACGCGATCTCGTCGAAGCTCGTCACGGAACATCATCGTAGGCTTGCCCACTGACATTCCGCGCGTCTCCCGCCGTTGCCGGGTGCAGGAAAGGACAGCTCTGCCCGATAGACGCCACGGTCTCACCGGAAGCCCGTGAAACTTAAAGAGACGGCTCAACAGGCCGTTCTGATTTCTGGATCTGACCTGGCGCCACCATAGTGCTAGCCGTCTGCTAACGAGTCAACCGAGACTTGTGTTGTGCACAGACCACGGGTGAAGCCAGAGCATGCGCCCTACCGTATTTCCGGAGGACGGATCCGGATCGGCGGCGCCTATTACGGGATAGCCGCCGAAATCGCCGATCCGGCCGGATGGACGTGGACCGTGCTGGAAAGCATGGATGGCACTCGCAGCGTGGATGAGATCGTGAACCGCACGGTCACGCGGTACCCAGCCGCACAGGGGTCTGGAGTCCGCACGATAGTGGATGACCTCATCAGGTCGGGCTACGTGGAGGATGCCGGCGGGGGCGACCCACCCGAGCTCACGGCACGCGACAAAGACCGGCATGACCGGGCCCGAAGGTATTACCGGTGGTTGGACCTCATACCTAGGGCCAGCACGTGGGAACCTCAGGCGAGACTGCGTACCGCCCGCGTGACAGTCCTGGGTGTCGGCGGCACCGGTGGGGTTGCAGCGCTCGCGCTGGCCGCAGCCGGAGTGGGACGGCTGCACTGCATTGACCCGGACACCGTTGAGCTTTCGAACCTCAGCCGTCAGATCATCTATGCCGAGGACGACATCGGTAAGCCCAAGGCCGACAGAGCGGTCGAGAAGCTGCGGTCCCTCAATAGCGACATCACGGTCTCTGGCGAGCGACTGCGCGTCGAGTCCGCGGACGACGTAGCCGGTCTTCTGGCCAGCTGCGATGTGCTGCTGCTGGCCGCCGATCAGCCGCCGGACGTGCGGGTATGGACCAACCGCGCCTGCCTCGCGGCCGGTCGGCCATGGGTCGATGCGGGCTACCACGGCCCGACCGTCCAGGTCGGCGTGTACCAGCCAGGTACCGGCGGGTGCTGGGAATGCCTGGACGACGCGAGCATGGAACAGGATCTCGCGCTCGGCGCGATCGGCAGCGACGCGTCGCACGCACCGGTGGCGGTGTCCACCGCAGTCGCGTCCGTACCCGCTGGGATATCCGGCTACCTGGCCGCGCATCAGGTCATTTCCCTGATCACCGGTGTCCCGCCCGCGCGGCCGGGCGTGGTGAGCGCGATAAACCTGGCCGCGCTCGGCAGCCCATTTACCTTCACCACCCCACCGCGGCCCGACTGTCCTGCCTGCGCGGGGCGCCAATGACGACACGGGTTATCTTCCGCGAGCTGAGCATGCGCCAGGAAGGGGACTCCTGGGTGGTCGGGCGGCCTGAGACCGGTGACTTCGTCATGGTGCCCGAGGTTGCCCATCGGGCCATCACTCTGCTATCGGCCCCCTGCACAGTCGAGGAGACGACGCTGCGGCTGCGCGTCGAGACCGGGCAGGATATCGCCGTAGCCGATTTCGTGGCGTCACTCGACGAGCTGGGATTTGTCGCCGTGATCGACGGCGAGGCCAGGCCGGCCACGGAGGTACCCAAGCCCACCTTGCCCTGGCTAAGACAGCAGCACCTGAGCTGGCTGCTCAGTCCCGCCGTGCCATGGTTCGCAGGAGCGGTGATCATCGCGGGGATAATCGTGCTGGTGCGCGAGCCGCACCTAACGCCCAGGTTCGGGGATCTGACCTGGACATCGCATGCCGGCCTCGCGCTCGCGGTCGACGCCGCGGTCGGGTGGATCCTCGTCGGGCTGCACGAGCTGGCTCATCTCGCCACCGCGCGCGCCGCCGGGGTGCCCGCCCAGACGCGCCTGGCCACCCGGCTGCAGTTCCTCGCCGTGGAGACCGATGTCAGCGGAGTATGGGCGGCGCCTCGCCGGGTACGCGTCACCGTATACCTGGCGGGCATGTGCATCGAGCTCGTCATCGCCGCCGGATGCCTGCTGATTCTAGGCCTTGCTCACCCGCACGGCCTAGCTGGGCAGATGCTGTCGATCACGCTGGCGGAGTCGGTGCTGTTCCTGCCGAGCCAGCTGCTTGTCTTCATGCGTACCGATGTGTACTTCCTCCTCCAGGATCTGGCGGGCTGCGCGAACCTGTACGCCGACGGATCCGCCTACGTCCGCGACCTCGCGCGCCGTGCCGTCGGGCGCCGTGCTACCGGGCGCGGCAATCCGCCAGGCCGGGACCTTCCGGACCGGGAACGCAGGGCCGTGCGCTGCTATGCCTGGCTTCTCCTGGTCGGCACCATCGCGTGCCTCGCGGATGCAGCGTTCATCGCTGTGCCGGCGACGATCGCCCTGCTCGTGCGGGGCGCGACCGAACTAGATCGTGGCGCCATCGACATGCTGGACGGGCTGGCCGCTTTGGCCGTCCTGTGCAGCATTGAGGTCCTCTGGCTGTACGCCTGGTGGCGCCGCCACAGCGGGCAGGTACGAGACTGCCTGCGCAATTGGCAGCGAGCGATGGGAGGAGGTGACAAGCATGCAGCAGAATGAGAACGAGGAAGTAGCCAAGCCGGAGCCGATCGTGATCCGCAAGCTCGACCGGATCGAGGCGACCAGAAAGACCCACGCACCAGGGGCCTGAGCCGACGGTAAGAGGCTGTGGTCCCGGCACCACGGGGCCACAGCCTTGACCTTGTCATACCGTGGACGGGTGACAAGCACGGGGATGGAATTTGGCCTGCTCGGCCCACTTGTCGTGCGCCGCAACGGCGTGCCGGTGCCGGTGGCCAACGGCAAGCAGCGGGCGGTACTAGCAGCGCTCCTGCTTCAGGCGAACCAGGTAGTCCCCGTCGACGAACTGATCGACGTGCTCTGGCCGGTGCGGCCGCCGCCGTCTGCCCGGGCGACTACGCAGAACTACATCAAGCGGTTGCGGCACGTTCTGCACCGCCCAGGCCACGCCCGGATCAGCACTGAGCCGGGCGGATACCGCATCGAGGTGAAGGAAGGCGAACTCGACCTCTTCCGGTTCATAGCGCTGGTGACAGAGGCGCGCGCGGAGGTCAAGACCGGCAACTGGAAAGAGGTATCGGCCACGGCCGCCCGGGCGCTGGCGCTGTGGCGCGGGGAACCGCTGGTCGATGCCGCATCCGATGTGCTCAAGGAACGTGAAGCGGGCCGACTGGCGGAGTTGCGTCTTCAGGCGCTGGGAACCCGCTTCGACGCGGAACTACACCTCGGCCGCCATACCGAAGTGCTACCCGAACTCCGGCGGCTTGTGAGCGCCCACCCGCTGCGAGAGGAGCCGCAGGCATTGCTGATGCTGGCGCTCTATCGGTGCGGCCGCCAGGCGGACGCGCTGAAAATCTACCAGGATGCCCGGCACGCGCTCGTGGAGGAGATCGGCACTGAACCTGGGGCGATGCTGCGCGCCCTGCACCAGCGCATCCTGGCTGCCGACCCGGGCTTGGACATGCCTGGCGCCCTAGCGCTGTCCGAGGCGCCAGCGGCGATACGGGTTCCCCACGAACTGCCGACCGCGTCCACTAACTTCACCGGCCGGGAGAGTGAGCTGGCCGAGCTTAGCCGGTTGCTCGAATCGGGAGCCGGCGATACGCCAGGCAGCGTTCCGGTCACAGTGATCACCGGGTCACCGGGAATCGGCAAGACGGCGCTCGCGCTGTGCTGGGCGCACCGGATGGCCGATCGATTCCCGGACGGGCAGTTGTACGTCAACCTGCGCGGCTATGATCCGGATCGGCCGGTCACCGCTGCCGAGGCGCTGGCGGGCTTCCTGCGCGCGCTCGGCGTACCTGGGGTAGATATCCCGGCGGAGGCCGCCGAGCGCGCGGCGTCATACCGCAGCGAGCTAACCGGGCGTAAGGTACTCGTGGTACTGGATAACGCCGCGTATGTGGAGCAGATCCGGCCGCTGCTGCCGGGCACGATCGGCTGCCATGTCCTGGTGACCAGCCGTGAATCCCTGGCCGGGCTAATCGCCGGGGAAGGCGCGCGCCGGCTGACCCTCGACCTGCTGCCGCTAGGTGACGCTCTCACCCTGCTCCGAAAGCTGATCGGCGACCGGGTCACCGCGGATCCCGCGGCTGCTGCGACGCTGGCCGAGCAGTGCGCCCGCCTGCCGCTCGCGCTCAGGATCGCCGCGGAAATCACCGCCGCACGCCCCGGCGTCGACCTGGCTAACGTGGCCAGCGAGCTGGCCGGCCAGCAGAAGCGACGACTGGACATGCTCGACGTGACCAGGGACCAGTACACGATGGTGCGAACCGTATTCTCATGGTCCTACCGCGAACTGGCTCCCGCGGTCGCGAGGGGATTCTGCCTGGCGGGCATCCATCCCGGCCCCGATTTCGACCGCTACGCGCTCACCGCACTGATCGGCGGCCCACCCGAACTGGCCGTTTCCATCCTGGACGAACTGGGCCGCGCTCACCTCATCCAGCCCGCAGGCCCGGCTAGGTACAACATGCACGACCTGCTGCGTGCCTACGCGAGCGAGCGAGCACACGAGGATCTCTGCGACACCACGCACGCGGCACTGACCCGGCTGTTCGACTACTACCTGTCCACGGCCTCGACCGCGATGGACCTGCTGTACCCCGCGGAACGGCACCGGCGGCCAGTTCCGCCAGCCCTCCAGGGATTCATACAACCGCTGTCTACCCCCGATGCGGCACGAGCGTGGCTGGACGCCGAACGGACATGCCTGGCCGCCGCCGCCGAATACGCGGGGTCGCACGGCTGGCGCGATCAAACGATCCGCATCGCCACCACCCTGTTCAGCTATCTCGACCATGGCGGGTACTTCGCAGAAGCGCGAGCCATACATGACAGCGCACGGCAGGCTGCCCGGCGGGCTGGCGACACGGAAGCCGAGGCGGTCGCCCTCTGCGACCTGGGCATCGTCGACTTCCGCCAGGGTCGTTATGAACAGGCCACCGGGCATTTCGGCCGCGCGCTGACCCTGTTCAGCGATGCCGGCAATGACATGGGATGCGGCCGCGCATGTAACAACCTCGCGCTGATCGACGGCTATCAAGGCCGGTTCGGCCGCGCCGGCCGCCGGTTGGCGGATGCGCTGGAGTGGCACCGCAAGGCCGGCGACCGGTTCGGCGAGGCGCGCGCTCTTTCCAACCTGGGCATCTGGGCCCACCGCCATGACAACTACGAGCAGGCCAGCGACTACCACGAGCGCGCACTCGCCCTGTGCACGCAAATCGGCGACCAGACCGGCGAAGGGCTATCGCTGTCCGCCCTCGGTGAGATCCACCTGCTGCGAGGCAACCACGGCCAAGCGGTCGGCAACTATCAGCGGGCACTGGCGCTATTCGGCGAAACCGGCAACCGGCACGGCGAGATCGTGGCGCGCAATGGCATCGCCGCCGCCTTCCTCGCAACCGGCCAGCTTGCCGAGGCACGGGACCAGTACACGACCGCGCTCGACCTCGCCACCGAGAATGGCGATGTCTACGAGCAGGCCCGGGCGCACGATGGCCTGGGGCGTTACTGGCAGGCGCGGGCCGGTGCCGACCAAGCCCGGCGTCATTGGCGGACGGCGCTCACGTGCTACGAGAGCCTTGGCGCCACCGAGGCCGGGCAGATCCGCGAGCTGCTCCGCCAAGCAGAGGAACAGACCGGCTGTGTCAGCCACCAGCGCCCCCCGGCGATCCTCCCTGATAAGCCCGGTGACCAGCACACCACGGGCAGCATCGGCTCATAATCCCGCTGTCACCGATCTCGACTGCCAACTGTTCCCGGACGTCCGCAGTTGCGTCACCCCGGTCATGGGCATACCACCGCGAGCGAATCCGTCATCGCAGGCTGCCCGTAGATGCCACGAACGAACGTAGGAATGCGTTCTCAGTTGCTACCGGGATCTACCCGTCAAGCTGGCGGCGAGTTCGTGCGCCATCATCTGACACTTAATCGCCAGTAACAAGCGCTGCCATAAAAGCCATTTACGGCGGTACTGGTGCTTGCATAAGCCTCGTCGGCCGCTAATTCCGCGCTGACGGGGCCGTGGACACGCCGGTGCCGGCCGGGTTCGGCTGTTCCGCGCCGACGATCCATGATCGTCCCGAGACTGAGGCTAGCCGGGGAGTAATTCGGCCGAGCCTGGTTCGGGCGCTGCCTCGGCGACAGGCGCGCCCGCGTAGCCGAGCGCGGCCTGAGCAGCCGCCTTGAACGTGGCGAGGCGCCGGTCAAACCTGTTGAAATCCGGGGACAGCAGCGACGCACCCAGCGTCCGGTTGCCGTCGTCTGCGATCACTGCCGTCAGCCGACCCACCTCGGCAGCCAGCGCACTCGCCGCGTCTTCGGCCGCGAGCAGCATGAAGCCGACCTGGTCGGCCTGACCGCTGATGTCGGCAGCAGACTGGCGAACCTGCTTGGCATAGGCGGTCAATTCCGCGCCCCGGGCGTCGCAAGTGTTCTCCACCAGCACACGGAAATCCCGGGCCAGCCGCAGTAGCTTGACGCACTCTCCGCGCTTTTCCCGCTCCAGCCGCGTCCGCTCGGCGTCGACACGCTCCGCCTGCTCCCTCTTATCGTGACCGGAATCCCGGATCCATCCGACGATCACCGGGATTGCTCCTGCTACGGCAGGCGTAATCGTACTGATAATGGCGAGGGTCAGCGGAACGTCGGTCATACCTCATTGTTACCGATTTCTCCCGCCAAGGGCATCGCCGCTGAGCCCCAGCAGTATCGGTGAAATTTGCTAACCAGAGTGATTCGAGAGGCTAGGAGCAAAACTGGTTAAACAAATTGACGATGAAACCGTCAGATGCTTGAGCTGAAGCTGTTGAAGTTGCACCCGGGGTCCGACCTCAGGATCCGCATCAGCGCCAAGTCCAGTGCGGACTCGACTTCGGCGCCATCCAGGTCGGCGAGGCTGACCTCCCTTACGTCAAGGAGCCTGCCGTCGGCGACGTCGTTCATGGTTCCTCCTCATCACGGGCGGCCTCGTGGGCTGCGCCGTCCAGAACACCGGCCGCGCCGTCGCCCCGGTGATTAGGTGACTAATTGACAGATACCTCGTTTTCCGTCCCATGTCGAGTAGCGGGGCGGATATATGTTGCGGACAGAAAACAGCCCCATGAGAAACATTTATTTACATAGTCCCATCGAGCCACCGCGATGATCATAGAATTCGAAATTAGCGCGTAGGCGACTATTGTCGACTACTTAAGTCTTATTGTCTCGCAGATAGAATCTGCACATGAACGTGCCTGAAGCCGGTGCGCCGCGGGCGAGTGTCCCGGCTATCTGGGTAGATGTCCCGAATCCCAACAGGAATTTCACCGGGCGGGACGAGGTTCTCTCCCGGCTTCGCGAAGCCACGGCCTCATCCGGCCGGATAAGGGCCGTCGTGCAGGGCAAGGACCCGGGCAATCCGCTGCCGCAGGCAGTGCAAGGCCTTGGCGGCGTCGGCAAGACCGCGATTGCCATCGAGTACGCAAGCCGTTTCCGTGCTGACTATGACGTGGTGTGGTGGATCGCAGCTGAGCAGATCGCCTCCGTGCGTGGCTCGCTCGCGGCCCTCGCGGCCAGGCTCGGAGTTAGCTCGGCGACATCCGCGGGGATTGACGACGCGATCAAGGCGGTGCTTGACGCACTGCGACGCGGCGAGCCGTACACCCGCTGGCTGCTCATCTTCGACAATGCCGACGACCCGGAGACCATCAATCACCTGATCCCGCGCGGGACCGGCGATGTACTGATCACCTCGCGCAACCATCGCTGGCAGGCAGTCTTCGACACGATCTCGGTGGATGTATTCCAGCGCCAGGAGAGCATGGAGTTCCTGAGCAAGCGGGTGAGCAGCGGACTGAGTGAGGTCAATGCCTCCCGGCTGGCTGAAAAGCTCGGCGACTTGCCGCTGGCGCTTGAGCAGGCGGGCGCCATGCTGTCGGAGACGGCGATGCCGGCCGAGGAGTACCTGCGACTGCTCGACGAGCACACCGCGAAGATCATGGACGAGGGGAAGTCGCCTGATTACCCGCTGTCGATGACAGCGGCATGGCAAATGGCCGTGAATGCGCTCGAGGAAAGGATGCCTGAGGCCCTGGCGCTGCTGCGCTGCTGCGCGTTCTTCGGACCCGAGCCGATCCCGCAGAGTGTGCTGCGCCGCGGCGCGCAGGAAACCGGCACCGTAGTGGACAATGTGATCTCCGATCCGATGCTGATGGCCAAGGCCATCGGTGAGATGGGCCGGTACGCGCTGGTCACCTTGGACGGCGGCTCGATCAAGGTGCACAGGCTGATCCAGGCGCTGCTGCGTGACGAGCTGACCGAGGAGCAGCAGGCCCAGTACCGGCGTGAGGCGCACCTCATCATGGCCACCGCCGCCCCGGAGGACCCGGACGACGCCCGCACCTGGCCCCGGTTCCGGGAACTGCTGCCGCACGTCAACGCGGAAAACGCGGAGCTGCCCAGGTCGCATGAGCCAGCCGTCCGCAACCTGGCTCGCACCATAATGCGCTATCTCTACCAGTCCGGCGACTACGAGTCGGCGCTGACGCTGATTGAGCGGTTCACTGAGCAGTGGGCTAAGGACTCGGGACCAGACAGCTCCGATGTACTGGCAGCGCAGCGTCACCTTGGTAACACCCTGCGACTCCTCGGCCGCTATGACGCGTCCTACCGGGTCACCGATGAGGCGCTCACGAACGCTCAGGTCAGCCTGGACGAAGACGACTCCACCAGGCTCAGCCTGCGCACGGCGTTCGCCGCTGACCTGCGGGCCCGCGGGAACTTCCGCGACGCGCTGGACCTGGACGGCTCCAGCCGGCCGCTGCTTGACGCCCGCTATGGAGCGGACGACTCACGGAGTCTGCGGTTGCTGTCCAGCCTCGCCCTCGACTACGGCCTCACCAGCGACTACCGCACGGCCCGCAGTCTTTATGAGGATGCCTGGCGGCGGATGAGCAAGCCGACATCCGCGGCCAACACCTACGACGTACTCGGCGCGTGGATCGGGGTCGCCTGGACGCTGCGGCTGCTTGGCCTGTATCGGGAGGCGTACGACGTCAGCCAGCAGGCATGGGACCACGGCAAGGGCGAGGAAGGCCTGGGGCCTGAGCACCTGGGTACCTGGCCACGCGCCTCTATGGCGGTGGCCACCCAGACACGCTCGCGATCGCGGTGAGCCTGAGCAACCTGCTCCGGACAACCAGCGACGAATATCACGGCGAGGCGCTGGCCATGGCCGAGGCTACGGCGAAGCGTTATCCCGGCGTGTATGGCGAGAACCATCCATACAACTACGGGTGCATGAGCAACCTGGCCCTACTGCGGCGGGCGACCCGGGACCTGGACGGAGCACTTGCACTCGACCAGCGGGCGCGCAAGGGCCTACTGGAGTCGCTCGGGCCTGACCACCACTACCCGCTCACCGTCGCGATCAACCTGGCCAGCGACCTCGCGGCGCTCTCCCAGCCAATCCAGGCGCGGCGCATCGGCGAGGACGCGCTGCCCCGGCTGACCGCGCTGCTCGGCTCCGAGCATCCGCACACCCTCGCCTGCGCGAATAACCTCGCCCTGGACCTGATAGCCAGCGACGATGAGGCAGCAGGCCAGGCGCTGCGCGAAGCCACGCTTCGGCGTTATGCGGATCCGCCCTACGGCCCCGCATTTTCCGACACGCTCGTCGCCATCGAGGGCGGGCGACTCGACCCGGACTTCGACCCGCCGCCTATCTAGTCGTTGCCGCCGGTGTTGTTGTCGGCCTGCCACTGGGTCCGGTGACGGTCTGCCTCCCGCTGCGCGATTTCCCGCGCGACGGAAGGTACCGGCTCCCGCTGCCAGTCGGCGAGGACCCGTGCCATTGTGGCGACGAAGGACTGCCCCTCCTCGGTGAGCTGCTTGCTGCCAAGCAGCGTCTGGGCAACCTGCGCCGCGCCGTCGCGCCAGCGGGCGAACGCCGCCTCCGCGCGGTTCCTGACCTCGGCTTCTGGCGCCGTCTCGCGTTGCCCTCGCCAGAAGCCGCTTACGCCGAAGAACGCGTAGGCACCCTGGAGCAGGCCGCTGGCCGGCCGAGGATCGCTACGCCACGGCGCGTAGTACCTCTGGCCGTTGTCTGGCTGGGTCAACGCAACCAGATCGAGCAGCGCGCACAGCTTGAGGTGCTGTGTCTCGTGCACCAGAGTCTCCGCGCAGGTGTACTTGTCCGGCTGCCGCGACATCGCCACCGTACCGAACGACTCGGCTGAGCTCGTGCTCACAAGTCCTTCCTCCGGGGCCTGGTAGGGAACGACTACCCGGACGATGGCGGCGATCTCCTTGGCGCTGGCCGGCGTGAGTACGTACCACGCATCCTCCAGCGGAGCGGTGAAGGCGGTCAGCTCGGCTTCGGTGAGCCGACTGGTCGGCCGGCCGTCGGTAGCCGGCATGCGGAACGGGTCCAGGTCATCGAGCGTCACGTCGAGGTCGCCGACCTTTGCCCGGCGCAGGTCCTGCCAGCGTTCCCCGCCTGGATAGATCTCAGCGGTCGCGGTGCGCACGGTGGCCGTTTCGGCGTCCGGGACCTGAGCGAGGCCAAGGGACGGCAGGACTACCATTCCGTCGATGACCGGGACCTCGATCTCAGCGTCCAGCCCGGCCCTGATCGCGGCGGCGGCCGCCAGCGCGGCCAGGCAGGCCGGCTGCGCGCCGGGTACCTGCCGGTCACCGCGCACCGTGTGCATCGCCCACGCACCCACGGACGGATAGGTGATCACCGCTCGCGCCGCGGTTAGGTCCTGCCGCTGGACCTCCGCCAGCAGGTCCCAGCCGGCCAGTGCGATCTGGTCCTGTGCGCTCCTGGCCATGGTGGCCACCCGGTGGAGCAAGATCACGTGCTTGCTGTACTGCGCCTCGACCAGCAGTTGGACGGCTTCCGCACTGCCGCCGCTAGCCAGCTCGGCGAACCGGTGGGCTGGCACGCCGTGACCGGTCATCGGGCTCAACCAGCAGCCCTCCTGCTGCGCCTCGCGGCGATATCCATCTCGATGCGGTCGCGGATGTGACAGATAAGCGCCATGAGGTCGGGGCAGTAAACCGAGGGGTTCGCAAATCCCGATCCCTCGCGGTAGCGATGGGAGTACATGCCACCCCCGCAGACCTCGCGGATCGCGCACGCCTTGCACTGCGCGGCCAACGCCCGCTCGCCGATCTGGCGGACCGCGATCTGCGGAAGGTTCAGGGCCTCGTCGAGCCGATCGCTAGCCACGTGCAGGCCGGTGACCGGCGCGCCGGCGAACGCGATCTTCAGCGTGTCCACTTGCTCGATCGTGCCGTCAGTCTCGATGACCACCATCTGAGCCGGCGAAAGGCCGATCAGCTCCGAGTTGCTGGTGCCGCCGAGTAGCAACTGCATGATCTCGTCAAAGAGCCGGATTCTGGTTTGCGGCCGGAGATACCAGTGGTCGAATACGGCGATCAGCCAGTCCGCGTATGGCGTGCGTGCCGGGTCGGCGTCCCGCCCGGGCGGCGGCGCCGTCCACGTGCCGTGAGGCAACAGGAAATCAATTCTTGGCGGCTCGAACTCAAGCAGAGCCTGATAGGTCCGCACTGGGTCGTTGTTCAGGTCGATCGTGCACAGCAGCCCGCTGTACAGATGGGGAAGCCGCCGCAACCGCCGCAGCGCCGCCGCAACCGGCAGGTAGCTGCCCCGCCCGCTGGCGAACCGGCGATGCCGGTCCTGGGCAGTTGCGTCACCATCGATGCTCACCCCGACCCGGACCCCGAGCTCATCGAAGAGCTTCAGGTAGGCGTCGCTGAGCCCGACCCCGTTCGTCTGTACCTGGGCGGTCACCGTGGTGGACGGCCCAGCCGCCTGGCGGGTGGCGCCGACCAGGGTGGCGATCAGGTCCCGTCCGGCGAGCAGCGGCTCGCCGCCGTGCAAGATGAGCGTGACTGCGGGCAGGCTATGCGCGGCAGCATGCTCTCCGATCCGGAGCGCGGTCATTTCCGCTACCGCAGGCGACATCACGCGTGGCTGATCTCGCCAGGACTGATCGGCCATTTCGTACATATAGCAGTAGTCACAGGCCAGATCGCACCTGGAGTGCACCTTAACGATGAACTCTACGAACGGTGCCGGCCGCCAGCCGGTCGCGACCAGGGAAGAGACGTCGAGACTTGCAGGCCATTCAAGCAGCGGCGGGTTCCCCATGGGAGGATTAAAACATAGGGTTGCTAACCCGGCGATCGCCGGAGTTTTCCGGAGGAAACCGGAGGGTGGCACACGCCCAGGTACGTCGTTCACCTCATGCTTCTTGGCCACGCTCGGGATCCCAGGCTCAGGCGCCCTGGACATAGTGCGCCCAATCACTATTTCGGTGGCGCTCCGGTATCCGGGCATGCGGCATGCGCGGAAGTTTTCAAGCGCACTCGTTCACACCCATGCGCGTTCAAGTGCGGACGCTTATCCTCGCTTAGTGTGTGTGTATGGTATCGTTCCGCAAGCCACGACGTGCCGGGCCTAGTGATACAAATGCGGCAGTATCATTCCGACCGGTACATCCGCGTGCGCAGCACTCGCCGGCTGCAGTAGGTTTGGGCGGGACCAATGCTGCCGCCAGGCTGACCGTTTGGCAGGCGACTCCGGTCGACCATAACGGCTTAGAGGATGTCGCCTTGATGCGGGAAGCTACCGCCGTGGGGGCCACGACGGCCACCACTCCTCCTGCGAGCCATCATGTCGACAACTCCCCGGCTGATGCGGATACCCTTCCTATCCTGCAGAAGCCATTCTCCACGAAGCTTACGTGGAGATGGCGGTCCGCCAAAACCGTGCTATCGAGTTCACCATTCCGGACCCTGATGGTCGGATCGTCAATATCGATGTTCGGAAGCAGGATATCCACGGTAGCTTTCCCGTTGCTCGTCCTCCATCTGGAAAACTCGCCGCTTGTTACCGGCCTTGTCGCCTTTGCCGCTATCGCACCTTGCATACTAGTTTATATACCTGCCGGAGCACTTGTAGACCGCTGGGATCCCAGGCGCGTGATGCTCAGGAGCGAACTGCTCCGCGGGCTTGCCATCATGTCGGTAGTCGTCGTGCTAGCCATATACGGTCGGCATACCCCCATCTCGTTCCTGATAATCGCCATGGTCGCGGAGGAGATTTTCGCGATCTTCTTCACGCTGGCCGACCGGCGATACCTGAGCAAGATGATAGAGCGGGAGAAGATCGCCTCTCGTCAGGCATACGTCGAGGCCAGATCCCATACGGCCGTCCTGGCTGGGCGTCCGCTCGGTCCGTTGCTTTTCGTGATCCAGCCACTCCTGCCGTTCCTCGTGGATGCCATCAGCTTCCTGTTCTCGATCGGCAGCCTGATGATCATAAGGAGGGCAGACGAGCCGGTCCGTGAATCTAAGCGTGTTCCTTCTAGGCAACTGGCGAAAGACGTCGGCCACGGGTTCGACTGGCTGAAGAAAGATCGCCGCGCCTTCGCCACCTTGATACTCATGGCTGCTGGCTCCATGGTGGCACAGGCACTGATACTTGTTTTCCTTTCCGCAGCGCACACAAAGGAAGTGTCCACCACCACAATCGGCATTATCCTCGCCGCGTCTGGCGCCGGAGGCGCGGTTGGATCGGTCATCTACCGGTTCCTCCCTGACTGGGTCGGAGAGTCCTGGCTGCCCATCCAGATGGCCGCCTGGGGCATGGCCCTCGCCTTCCTCTGGATGATCGGGGGCGGATCCGGCGGCGGCGCCGCGGCGATGTTGATAATCGGCCTTACCGGCGCCATTGGAAACATCGGTTTCGGGGCCTATCTGGTAACGAACGTAGACGACGACATGATCGCCACGGTATCCGGTATCGGCCAGATGCTAGCGATCGGCGCGTACGCGGTGGGCCCTGTGGTCGGCGGCGCCGCGGTCCAGCATGCAGGGGTCGACGGCGCCATTGGGATTCTCTTCGCCGTTGTGGTCCTGCTGCTCTTCTTCTCCTTGCTAATCCCGGAAGTAAGAACCAAGGCAGCGGGAGAGTCCCAGCCGTCGCTGCGACCGGAACCGTTCCCACTCCTTGCGCCCTCCACACAATCTGGCATTGCCGCTGAGGCGTCGGCCGGTTCGTACGACCTGGAGCCGAATTGCGACGCAACCAGCGATGTCGCGGACGTGTATGCGCCATTGAATATTTTTGCTTGGCATTCATATAGTCGACTAGTGTCGACAATCGCCTTCAAGGCCCTGACCTGGAACTATGCTGTCGCAATTCTTCTGCAGTGTGTCGGCGGTGGCGCGCATGCGCCGATGCCGACCGCCACCGGGAAGAGTCAGGAGGATTCCGGAAGGAGCGGGAGGGGTTGATCCTTCAGGCTTAGACTTGAGCGCAACGATCAGGGGGTTTCGTGGAATTGGATCGACTGAGCGTCGCGCAGCGTTTCGTGCAAGACATGAACGAGGTGCGCCAGCGCGCCGGTCGGCCCAGCTATTCCACCCTCGAACGATTGAGTCGCCATCAGCTCAAGCGCGCCACGATGAGCGATGTCCTTAACGGTAATCGGGTCAACTTGCCGGACTGGAGATTCGTCGCCACATTCGTGGCGGCCTGCCGTGCCGCAGCGGAGGAGAGCGGGCTCGATGCGAATGAGCTTGGGACGACGGCCGACTGGAAACGGCATTGGGATGGCGCATCGAGTGGTGTGATCGGCGCCCGTTTCCCCGGTCACCTCGATCCAGGTCATGGTGGCGCGCGTGATACGGCGGTTACTGCGCACGATCCCGACGGCGAGCAGGAGGCGAGTGCCGCACCGCTGCTGGCCGCCGAGCCGAGGCTGTGGGGTCCGCTGCCGCCCCGGCTACCCGACTTTGTGGGACGGCAGGCTTGGCTCGGCACGCTCCGCCAGGCGCTCGCCAGACCCGACCGGGCCGGTGTGGTCGCCATCCAGGGCCTGTTCGGGATCGGCAAGACTCAACTGGCTCTGGAGTACGCATACCGGCACGCGCAGGACTACGACCTGGTCTGGTGGATCCCATGCGATGACGGCGAGTCGGCGCATGGTGCGATGGCCGAATTGGCGTCAAGGCTGGGGCTGGCCACCCCCGCGGAGGGCACGTACGCCGAACTGTTTGAGCTGCTGCGGCACGACAGCAAGTACGGCCGCTGGCTGCTGATCTTCGACAACGCGACCGAGCCCGAGGAGATCAGGGAACTGATCCCGCCGCTGACCGGCCATGTCCTCGTGACGACACGGAGCAGTCGCTGGGAGGCGTCCGGGGACTTGCTCGAACTCGACGTGTTCGACACCGAGGAGAGCATCGCGTTCCTGCGCCGGCGCATGCGGCGGTTCAGTGCGAGCTCCGCGCACCGGCTGGCCGATGGAGTTGGCAACCTGCCGCTGCTGCTCGAGCACGCCGTCGAGTCAGGCGTCGCGACGGGAAGCTACCTGGCCAGACTGGAGCGCGATCCACTCGGCCTGCTCGACGATCAGCCGGCTGACTATCACGGCACAGTGGCCGGCGAATGGCGGTCCATCCTGGACCGGCTGTGTGCCGACGACACCGATGCGCTGGACCTGCTGCGCTGCCTGGCGTTCTTCGGGAGCGACCCGGTGCCGCGCGAGTCCCTGGAGCGCGGCAGCTACCTCGGGGAGGTCTCGGTACACGACCTGCTTCAGGATCCGTTCCGGCGCATCCGTGCAATCAGGAAACTGCGGCGGGCCGGGCTGCTGAGGGTTGCCGCAGGCACCGGCAGCCTCGAGTTGCACCGGGTTACCCGGTATGTGGTCCGCGCTATGGTCGCCTCGGCCGGTCCGGGCGAAGAGGAGCAGGCCAGGCACGACGTCCACCTGCTGGTGGCCGCCGCCGATCCTCTCACCCCCGGCGACCCGGCCACCTGGCGAATCTACGAGGATCTGCGCGGGCACGCGGCGGAATCCGGCGCCTGCGCCTGTTCCCATGAGATGGTCAGGAAGCTCGTAATCAACCTGGTCCGCTTCCTCAACGCCGCCGGAGACCCCCGGGGCGCACTAAGCCTGGCCGATGTCTCGCTCGCCGACTGGGATAACGACGACGACAGCACGCTCACGCTGCGCCTGGCTGTGGCCGACGCGCTGTTCGCGCGGGGCCGGTACGCCGACGCGTTCGCACTGCGGCAGCAGGTGCTGACAGCGATGCGAGCGGAGCCGGGCCGTTGGACTGCGCAGATCATGCATCACGAGGCCACGGTCGGTCCTCACCTGCGTGTCACGGGCAGATTCAGCGCAGCGCTCGCCGCGGACCGGCGGTCGGTCCAGGCCCACCGTGCGGAGTTCGGCAGCGATGATCCGCGCACCTTCGCGGCGATCGACAGCCTCGTTACCGATCTGCTGATTGGCGGCTCGGCCGCGGAGGCGATCCGCACGGCCAGCGAGGCCTATCATGACTGCCTGGCGTACTACTGCGACCTGACCCATCCGGCCGTGCTGGCAGCCCGCAACGTTATGGGCCGCTGCCGGTGGCTGGCGGGCCAGTACGCGGAGGCCGTCGCCGCCATCGGGGGTGCGCGCGCCGCCGCGAACGCCGGCCTCCTTGACCAGGATCACCCGTGGCATCTGTGCCGGGACATCGACTACGCCGTCGCGCGGCGGGACTGGGGACTTACTCCCGAACAGCTGCCGACGCTGGTCGACGAGGTGCAGGAAATCCGCCGCCGCTGCTGGCGCACGCTCGGTGCGGAACACCCCCAGACACTCGCGGCCACTGTCACCCTGGGCAGCATCCTGCGGCGGGTAAGCGGCCAGGCCCGCCAGGCCGCTCGCCTGCTCCGGGACGCCGAACGCGGCTATCAGGCGACGCTGCCCGAACATCCGTACAGCCTGATGTGCACCGGGTTCCTAGCCACCGTAGCCCGTCATGCGGAGGACCAGCGGCGCGCTGTACTGGTTATCGACGATGTCCGCGGCCGACTGATTGCCCTGGTGGGCTCCGCACACCCGCTGTCGCTGGCGGCTATGGCCGGCCTGACCAACGCGCTTGCACGGGCCGGGGAACTCGACGTAGCCCTCAAGCACGGGCAGGAGGCACTAGCCGGATTCCAGGCGCTGTTCGGCATCGATCACCCGCACACGCTCGCCGCCGAAGCCAATACCGCCACAATCGCTTCCCGGCTCGGCCGCGCGCCGCCGCCAGCGGACCTTCGTACCCGGTATGCGAACACACTGCGCCCGGGTCACCCGGACCTGCTCGCGTTCAGTCACGGCGAGCTGATCGACCTCGACTTCACGCCGCTTCCGCTGTAGCGGGGCTGAACCAAAGATCACAAGGAGAACGAGACAACAGCAGGTCAGAGCCCTATTTAAGCAGCTGCCGGGCCATCACCATCCGCTGGATCTGGTTGGTGCCCTCGTAGATCTGGGTGATCTTCGCGTCGCGCATCATGCGCTCGACCGGGTAGTCGTTCACGTACCCGTAGCCGCCGAGCAGCTGCACCGCGTCCGTCGTCACCGACATCGCCGTATCGGACGCGAGGCACTTGCACGCCGAGGAAATGAACGTCAGGTCCGGCACCTGCTCGCCAGCCATCGCCCGCTCCGACCTGGCCGCCGCCACGTAGGTCAGCTGCCGCGCCGCCTCCAGCTTCATCGCCATGTCGGCGAGCATGAACTGGATGCCCTGGAACTCCGCCACCGCGCGGCCGAACTGCTTGCGTTCCTTCACGTACCCGATCGCGTAGTCGAGCGCGCCCTGCCCGATCCCGACGGCCTGCGCGGCGATCGTGATCCTGGTGTGGTCCAACGTGCGCAGCGCGATCTTGAACCCCTCGCCCTCGGCGCCGATAAGGCGATCAGCCGGGATAGAGCAGTCATCGAAGTACAGCTCACGCGTGGGCGACCCCTTGATGCCCAGCTTGTGCTCGGGTGCGCCGAAGGTGAACCCCGCATCCTCGCGGTCCAGCACGAACGCCGAGATCCCGTTCGCGCCTTTGTCGGGGTCGGTCACCGCCATGACGGTGTAGTAACGAGACACCCCGGCGTTGGTGATCCACCGCTTCACGCCGTTGAGCACGTACCCGTCCGCGGTCCGCACCGCGCGGGTCCGCATCGCCGCAGCATCCGACCCGGCCTCCGGCTCGGACAGCGCATAGGAGAACATCGCTTCTCCCCGCGCTACCGGCGGCAAGAACGTCTCCTTCAGCGCGTCCGACCCGGCCAGCAGCAGCGGCACCGTGCCCAGCTTGGTCACGCCAGGGATCAGGGAGGACGACGCGCAGGCCCGTGCGACTTCCTCGATGACGATCACCGAGGCGAGCGCGTCGCCACCAGCCCCGCCGTATTCGACGGGTATGTGCACGGCGTGCAGGTCGGCCTTGACCAGCGCCTCGTACACGTCCTGGGGGAACTCCGACGTACGGTCCACCTCGGCGGCACGGGGCGCGATCTTGTCCTCGGCGAGCTCCCGCACCGCGGCACGCAGCGCCTCATGCTCTTCGGACAACGCGAACGAGGGACAGTCAATGCTCATACAAGCATCGTAAGCTCGTCCGGGACATCAGTCGTCAGGCCGGGCCAGCCAACGCCGCGATCGAACACGTCTCCACTATAGTATCGATCATACCACGGTAATCGACGGTATATCCGATGATAGTGTGCTGGTCACCCCGTGTTCACACGTGACTCGTATGCTCGACAACTGAGGCGACAGCTGAGGCCCAGCTGAGGCAAGGACACAGGAAGGGGCGATCAGTGCCACTCCGGCTCACCGTTCTCGGCACCGGCTACCTGGGCACGGCCCAGGCCGCCTGCCTGGCCAGCCTGGGCTTCGATGTGCTCGGCGTCGACACCGACCCGCGCCGGATCGACTCCCTCAACGCCGGCACCGTCCCTTTCCACGAGCCCGGCCTGGAGCCGCTGTTGCAGGCCGGCCTGGGCTCGGGCCGGCTCCGCTTCACCACCGGCTACGCTCAGGCCGCGGCGTTCGGCGACGTGCACTTCGTCTGCGTCGGCACCCCGCAGGAGCGCGACTCGAACCGCGCCGACCTGTCCCAGCTGCGCGGCTGCATCGAGACCCTCGCGCCGCTGCTGCGCCGGGACTGCCTGGTCGTGGGCAAGTGCACCGTCCCCGTGGGTACCGCCAGTTCGCTATCGGAACGACTAGGCCTGCTCGCCCCAGGAACGGAACTGGCCTGGTGCCCGGAGTTCCTGCGTGAGGGACACGCCGTCAGTGACACGCTGCGTCCGGACCGGATAGTCGTCGGCGTCCAGTCCGCCCGGGCCGAGACCCTGCTGCGGGAGGTCCACGCCGACCCGATCGCGGCCGGCGCGCCGTTCCTGGTGACCGATCTGGCCACCGCGGAGCTCGTCAAGGTAGCCGCGAACGCCTTCCTGGCCACCAAGATCTCGTTCATCAACGCGATGGCCGAGGTGTGCGAGGCGGCGCACGGCGACGTCCAGCTGCTCGCCGAGGCACTCGGCCACGATCACCGGATCGGCCCGGCGGGGCTGCATCCTGGCCTGGGCTTCGGCGGCGGCTGCCTGCCGAAGGACATCAGGGCATTCATGGCCAGGGCCGACGAGCTCGGGGTCGACCAGGCGCTGTCGTTCCTGGGCGAGGTGGACGCGATCAACATGCGCCGCCGGGCCCGGATGGTGGACCTGGCCCGCGAGCTGGTGGGTGGCGGGTTCAAGGACGCGCGCGTTGGCGTGCTCGGCGTCGCGTTCAAGCCAGACTCGGATGACATCCGCGACTCCCCCGCCCTGGACGTGGCTAAGACCGTCCACGATCTGGGCGCTACCGTCACGGTCTACGACCCGGTAGCGATGCCGCAGGCGCGCAGGGCCCACCCAGAGCTTGGGTACGCGGAATCCGCGGTCGGGGCGGTCCGGGACGCCGACGTGGTGCTGCTGCTCACCGAGTGGGCGGAATTCCGCGACGCTGACCCCGAACTGCTCGGTGCCGCTACCGCCAAGCGCAACATAGTAGACGGCCGCAACGCGCTAGACCCCGCCCGCTGGCGCGCCGCCTCCTGGCACTACCGCGCCCTGGGCCGTCCCTGACCTCACTAACTGGTGACGGTGATGTGGTAAATGCGGCCCATGTAGTGACCCTCGCCGTCAGGCGGGAGCTTGGTGAGCCAGACGAGCAGGTAGCGGGCCTGGGCGGGCTTAGTGAGGGTCAGCTCGACGGTGCCGCTGGCGTCGGACTGCGCGGCCAGGCGGGACATGTGCGACATCGTGCTCGTGTTTCCGGCGAGCACCTCGAAGTCCGTGCCTGGAATGCCGCCCAGGGTGAGGGTCACCTTGCCGATCGTCACCGAGTGGCCCATGTCGATGATGAGCCCGGTACCGGTCTGCAGGCCGCCGAACTCGGCCGTCGTATACCAGTCCGTTTCCCAGCCGGTGCTGGAGCCGCGGCCGATCACGTAGCCGGCGGCCACCGGGTCATCGCCGCTCGCGCCATCAGGACCCACAGCCGACGCGCTGACGGGCGCCAGCACCCGTGCCGGAGGGGTCGCGCTTGGCGAGGGGCTCGGAGACGGGCTGGCGGACGGGCTCGCCGACGGCGTGGCGGCGGCGGGCGTGCTGGCCACAACGGCGGCGGGCGTGTGGGCAGCGACGGCGACCGGGCGACCGGCGGGGGCGACCGAGCGACCCAGGCGCGTCGTTACCTCGTAACCGGCGACCACGAGCACGATCAGGATTGCCGCGGCGAGCACTGCCGTCAGCTTGACCGTGCGCCGCTCGCGCGTCCTGATGGGGCCGAAGATCTCGGTTGGCGCCTCGTCCTCCGGCAGGTGCCCCTTCGGGCCCTGCTCACTGATCATCGGCGAGACACCCTTCGCACAGCGGGCCTTTTGCCCGATATGGCCCAGAGCATAAAGGTAACCGCCCTAAAGCGGGCAGATATCACGCTTGTGATTCACTTGGTTACCGTGCGCGTTTCTCTACAGCTGCTGACGCAGGGTGGCGCCCTTGGCCCGGGCCTGGTCGGCCAGCCGGGCGGCGAACTCGGTGAGCTGGGCTCGCAGGGATTCCGCGGCGGGAGTATCGGCCGCGGCGAGGATGCGGACGGCCAGCAGGCCGGCGTTACGGGCGCCGCCGACGGCCACCGTCGCGACCGGGATGCCCGCCGGCATCTGGACGATCGACAGCAGCGAGTCGAGCCCGCCCAGGTTCGCGAGCGGGACCGGGACCCCGATGACCGGCAGCGGCGTCATCGACGCGAGCATGCCAGGCAGGTGCGCCGCTCCGCCCGCCCCGGCGATGAGGACACGCAGCCCGCGGCCTTCGGCGGCCGCACCGTACTCGATCATGTCCCTGGGCATCCGGTGCGCGGACACGACATCCGCCTCATACGGCACGCCGAACTCAGCCAGCGCCTCGGCGGCCGCCCGCATCACCGGCCAGTCCGAGTCACTGCCCATGACGACTCCGACGAGAGGGCTCATGCTCCGTCCTCCGTGCCCCAGCGGAGGTAGCTGGCCGCCCGGCGGGCGCGGGCGCGCAGGTCGTCGGTGTCTTCCCCGCTGACGTTGACGTGGCCGATCTTGCGGCCAGGCCTGGGTTCCTTGCCGTACAGGTGCACCTTTATGCCCGGGTCGGCGGCCATTACGTGGATGAACCGGTCGTAGATATCGCCGCCGCTCTGTTGCCCATCAGTGGCGCCGAGCACGTTTGCCATCACGGTGACCGGCGCGGACGGTGCCGGCGAGCCCAGCGGCAGGTCGAGTACCGCGCGCAGGTGCTGCTCGAACTGGGAGGTGCGTGCCCCGTCGATGGTCCAGTGCCCGCAGTTATGCGGACGCATGGCCAGCTCGTTGACCAGCAGGCCATCCGGAGTCTCGAACAGCTCGACCGCCAGCAGGCCGGTCACGCCCAGTTCGGAGGCGATCCGCAGTGCCAGTGCCTGTGCCTGTGCCGCCCGGTCAGGTGACAGCCCGGGAGCCGGCGCGATCACCTCGCGGCAGATGCCGTCGACCTGAACCGTCTCTACCACCGGGTACACCGCGCCCTGCCGATGCGGCGACCTGGCCGCGAGCACCGCCAGCTCCCGAGAGAACGCGACGTGCTCCTCGGCCATCAGATCGACGCCGTACCCGAGTACCGAAGCCGCCTGCGCGGCGTCGGCGCAGACCCAGACGCCCTTGCCGTCGTAGCCACCGGTGACCGCCTTGAGCACGACGGGCCAGCGCCCGGCGGCGAACTCGCGCACGTCCGCGGGATTCTTGACCGGCGCGAACCGCGGGCACGGAACGCCTAGCGCTGTCAGCCGCTCGCGCATTGCCAGCTTGTCCTGGGTGAAGCGCAGCGCCGCGGGACCCGGCCGGAGCCGCACCCCGGCCTGTTCCAGCGCGACCAGGTGCTCGCCTGGCACATGCTCGTGATCGAACGTCAGCACGTCACAGCCGGCGGCGAACGCCGCCAGGTCGCTAGCGGAGCGGTAGTCGCCGAGCTGGGTCCGTGCCCATACCTGGGCCGCGCTGTCGTCGGCCGAATCCGCGAGGATACGGAAACCGACGCCCAGCGCGATCGCCGCCTGGCAGGTCATCCTGGCTAGCTGGCCGCCGCCGATCATCCCTACCTGGGGGGCGAAATCCTTCACGCCAGGTACCTTACCGTTACGCTGCTCCCAGGCAGATAGGCGGCGCGCCTGAGATTACCTTTCGGGAAACAGTCGCCTGGCACTTAACTATGGCCGGTAGCATGACCAGGCCGGGGTCCGCCTGAGTGGTCCCGTATGCGGGGGTCTGTGTCGGAGAGGAATATCGCGCATGCCTGTGCTAGCAAGCTTGCAACGTGAGATCGTCAGGCTGAAGGCCGAGCTCGCCAAGTTCGGCGTGGTCGGCGGCATCGGCGCGATCATCGACCTGGGCGGCTCAGCCTTCCTGTACGGTCACCTGCACGTCGAGGCGATGGCTGCGAAGGCGATCTCCATCTCCGTTGCTACGGTGGTTACCTACATCGGCAGCAGGTTCTGGACCTTCCGGCACCGGGCCAGCGAGAACATCAGCCGGGAAACCACCATGTTCATCCTCTTGAACGTGGTCGGACTGGCCATCGCGGAGATCGTGATCGCGGCCACCAGCTACGGGCTCGGCATGAAGGGCCATCTGGCCTACGACGCGGCCAGCGTTCTCGGCACCGGACTCGGCACCATTTTCCGGTACTTCTCGTACAAGAAGTGGGTCTTCCTGGCACCGGAGACGGCGCTGGCACCGGAAGAGGCAGCCGCGGCAGCGGCGGTGGCCATCCCCGACGCGTCCCACGGGCGGCACGCGGCACCTCAGGCCGAGTCGGCCGACTACTACGGGCCAGCCCACGAGCACCTCGACCCGGCAGGCGAGCCTCGCAGCTAGCAGGCGCAGCTAAGCGGGACCGCGAACCGTGGTCGCCGCTACGGGCGGCGGGTTACGCGGCAGGAAGACCGCGAACGTGGCCGGCCTGGCCTTTACCAGCACCACCCGGCCACCGTCGGCCGCGGCCATCGTGCGGGCCAGGGCGAGACCGAGGCCGGTGCCCTCGGGCCGTCCGCTGACGCTGCGCTCGAAGATCCGCGACACCAGCTCCGCCGGGACGCCGCGCCCCTCGTCCCGTACCTCGATCACCACCGACTTCGCGCTCTCCGAGGTCTGGATGGTCACCATGCCGCCGCCGTGCATCAGCGCGTTGTCCAGCAGGGTTGCGATGACCTGCGCCAGCCCGCCCGGTGTGACGTGCGCGTACAGGCCCCGGACGCCGATCACCGCCAGGTGTCTCTTCGCCCGCCTGAACGCCGGCTCCCACTCCACTACTTGCTGATCGATAATATCATCGACACCCGTCAGTGCCGCAGAAGGCGCCCGCCGGGCCGGGCTGAGCAGCTGGCTCACCACATCCGCCAGGCGCTCTGCCTGGGCGAGGGCGGCGCTGCCTTCCTCGCGGACGGCGGCGGGGTCCTCGGCGGAGGCGATCATCTCCTCCAGCCGCATCGACAGCGCGGTGATCGGCGTACGCAGCTGATGCGAGACATCGACCGCCAGCTCGCGGTCGGCGGCGAGCAGGCTGCTCAGCCGGCGGGCGGAGCTGTCCAGGCCGTCGGCCAGCTGGTCCAGGTCGGCGGCACCGTAGCGGCGGCCGAGCGGCCGCGGGTCACCCGCACCGAGCCGCCCGGCGGCCTCGGCGAGCTCCTCCACGGGCCGGGCCAGCCAGCGGGCCATCACCACCGCTAGCGCGGCGGCTGCGACGGCAGCCACCAGCGCGTAAACGGCGGCGGCAGGCTTGAGCACCAGGACAGGGATGGCCACGATCACGACCACGACAGCAGTCACGGCCAGGTGGGACAGCAGCAGCCGCCGACGCACCTAGTCCCCTCGCTCGAACCGGAACCCGACGCCGCGGATCGTCGTGATGTACCGCGCGTTGTGCGCGTCGTCGCCGAGCTTGCGGCGCAGCCAGGAGATGTGCATGTCAAGGGTCTTGGTGGACGTCCACCACTTGGCCTCCCACACCTCGCCCATGATCTGCTCTCTGGTCACCACCTTGCCGGCCTCCCGCAGCAGCAGGAGGAGCAGGTCGAACTCCTTAGTGGTCAGGTCCAGCTCGGTGTCCCCGTGCCAGGCGCGGCGAGCCTCGGGGTCAATCCGTACGCCGCGGGCAGCGGAACCCTCCGCGGTGCCGCGGCGCAGCAGCGCCCGGACCCGGGCCAGCAGCTCGGCCAGCCGGAAAGGCTTGGTCACATAATCGTCGGCGCCGGCATCGAGGCCGACCACGGTGTCCACCTCGTCGGCCCGGGCGGTCAGGATCAGGACGGGCACCGCATGACCTTCTGCTCGGACGCGGCGGCACACTTCAAGGCCATCCAGCTCGGGCAGGCCGATATCGAGCAGGATCAGGTCGGCACCCTCGCCGAGAGCGACGTCCAGCGTGGTGGGCCCGTCCTGGGTTACCTCCACCTGATAGCCCTCCCGGCGCAGGGCACGGGACAGCGGCTCCGAGATGGAGCTGTCATCCTCGGCGAGCAGCACGCGAGTCATACCGTTAATAGTAAAGCCAAAGTAAAACTGGCGCGCCACGGGCGCGGTTTGCTGACATGGACGAATACTCCCCGTAGCCTCGGTTCTCAGAGGAGGCCCACCATGGCTTACCTGTTGCATCGCGGCGACGCCCTCACCGCTTATGATCACTGGCCCGAGCCAGCCGTCATCGTCAGCGATGGCGCATACGGAATCCGCGGCTTCCACGGCGATACCGTTGGCGTCAGCGGCCTGGCCGCCTGGTACCAGCCGCACGTGGCGGCCTGGAGCCGGCACGCGACCCCGGCCACCACGCTGTGGTTCTGGAACACCGAGGTCGGCTGGGCCACCGTGCACCCGCTGCTGATCTCGCACGGCTGGGAGTACGTGCAGACCATCGTCTGGGACAAGGGCATCGCGCACGTCGCGGGAAACGTGAACAGCAAGACCATCCGCCGGTTCCCGGTCGTCACCGAGGTATGCGCCCTGTACCAGCGGCGGTTCTGCGTGAATGACGTGCCGGTCCAGCAGTGGCTGCGCTCGGAGTGGCAGCGCTCAGGCCTGCCGCTGTCGAAGGCCAACGATGCCTGCGGCGTGCGCAACGCGGCCACCAGGAAGTACCTGGCCAAGGACTGGCTGTGGTACTGGCCTCCGGGCTCGATGATGGAGCTGATGGCGGCGTACGCGGGGTCGCATGGCCGCCCGGACGGCTGGCCGTACTTCTCGCTGGACGGCAAGGCACCCGTCACCGCGAAGGAGTGGGACGCGCTGCGCTACCAGTGGAACCACGCGCACGGACTCACCAATGTCTGGCAGCTCGGGCCTCTGCACGGCGAGGAGCGGCTGCGCGGCACGATGCGGCGCGCCGCGCCACGGGTACACAACCCCAGCATTCTCTCCGCGGCCCACCTGAACCAGAAGCCACTGGAGTTCATGCGCCGCATCGTCTCCGCGGTCACCGTGCCCGGCGACGTGGTGTGGGAGCCGTTCGGCGGCCTGGCCTCGGCCGGGGTAGCGGCCCTGGAAACGGGCCGCTACCCGTGCGTCGCCGAGGTCGACCACGAGTTCGCTGACCTGGCCTCGCAGCGGCTGGCCGCCGCCGTTATGCCGGGCTGATCTTGCGGGGGGTCCTGGTCGCCTGCCGTGGCTTGCGGCGGGCGACGGCCAGCCGCCGGATGAGCTCGGCCCGCAGGTCCTCAGGCTCGACAATGTCATCGACCACCAGCTCGGCGGCCAGCCGGAGAATGTCGATGTCCTGCTCGTACTCCTCGCGAAGCCTGTCCGTCTCTTGTTTTTTCGCGTCGGGGTCCTCGATCTGGTCCAGCTTGTTCGCGTAGACGGCGTTCACCGCCGCCTCGGCGCCCATCACCGCGATCTTGGCGGTGGGCAGCGCCAGCGTCGCGTCCGGCTCGAAGCCCGGCCCGGCCATAGCGTAGAGGCCGGCTCCGTATGCCTTGCGGACGATGACGCAGATCTTCGGGACGGTGGCATCGGACATGGCGGCGATCATCCTGGCCCCGTGCCTGATGATGCCCTGCCGCTCCACCGCGGTGCCCACCATGAACCCTGGCACGTCCGCGAGGAACAGCAGCGGGATGTTAAATGCGTCACATATCTGGATGAACCGGGCAGCCTTGTCCGCCGAGTCGACGAACAGCACCCCGCCCTTGTGCATCGGGTTGTTCGCCACGATGCCGGTGACGTGACCGTCCAGCCGGGCGAACCCGGTCAGGATCTCCCGCGCCCAGAGCGCGTGGATCTCGAAGAACGAGTCCTCGTCTACCAGGCCGCGGACGTACCGCCGGGCGTCGAAGGCCCGCCGCTCGCTTTCCGGCACCAGCGTCCTGAGGTCAATGCTTTCAGGCCCTTTACCCAGAACGGCCTGTGGTTCCTGTTGCCAGTTAAGTGGCAGGTAACTGAGGTAAGCGCGTACCGCGGCGAGGGCGTCCTCCTCGTCCTGGGCGAGGTAGTGCCCGCTGCCGGACACCGTGCAGTGCAGTCTCGCCCCGCCCATCTCCTCCAGCGTGGTCTTCTCGCTGACCACCATTTCCACCATCCGCGGACTGCCCAGGTACATCGAGGCGTTGCCATCCACCATCGCGTTGAAATCACAGAACGCCGGGATGTACGCCCCGCCCGCCGCTGAGGGCCCGAACAGGGCGCAGACCTGCGGAATCGAGCCGGATGCCTGGATCTGGGTCTTGAAGATGCGCCCGGCGCCGCGGCGGCCGGGGAACATCTGCACCTGGTCGGTGATCCGGGCGCCTGCCGAATCCACCAGGTAGATCATCGGGATCTGGGTCTGGTACGCGTACTCGATGATCCGGATGATCTTCTCGACGGTGCGGGCACCCCACGAGCCAGCCTTCACTGTGGAGTCGTTCGCCATGATGGCGACCGGGCGGTCGTCGATGGTCGCGGTACCGGTGATGACGCCGTCGGCGGGCAGGCCGTCGGCCAGGGCGTTGGCGTAACGGCCGTCCTCGGTGAAGCTGCCGTCGTCGATGAGCAGGCTTATCCGCTCACGTGCGAACAGCTTGCCCTTCGCGGCGGCGGCCTCGTGGTATTTGGCGGCGCCACCGCGCTCAATGGTTTCGCGGAGCCTCTTGAGCTCTTTGGCACTGTTGATCTCACTGATCTCGGTCACGGATTGATTGTCCTGGTTCTAGGGCCGGCGCGCAGCACCTGGGAGGGGAGAGTACGGCCGACGATGCGCTCGGCTTCGGCGGCGGCGTCGATCATCGCCTCCAGGTCGATACCTGTAGCGATACCCATGTCCTCCACCATGTGCACCAGTTCCTCGGTAGCGATGTTGCCCGTCGCGCCGGGCGCGTACGGGCAGCCGCCGAGGCCGCCGACCGAGGCGTCGAAGTCGGTGATGCCGAGCTCGAGAGCGGCGAGGACGTTCGCCAGGCCGGTGCCCCTGGTGTTGTGGAAGTGCAGGTTCAGGTTCGTGGCCGGGTGCTTGTCGCGGAAGGCGCCGACCAGGCTGATGACCCTGGTGGGGGTCGCCATCCCTGTCGTGTCGCCGAACGAGGCAGAGTCGGCACCGTTTGCTAGCGCCTTGCTGACTACCTCGATGGTGCGTTCGATCGGCACGTCACCCTCATACGGGCAGCCCCAGGCGGTGGAGACGATCACCTGGAGGGTGGCGTTCCTGTTGTGCGCGAGGTCGATGATCTGGGCGATCTCGTCCAGCGACTGCTCCGTTGAGCGGTTCACGTTCTTGCGGTTGTGCGTCTCGGAGGCGGACACGACCGCTTCCAGCTCGGCGAAGCCGGCATCCAGGGCCCTGATGGCGCCCCTGAGGTTGGGCACCAGGGCTGAGTAGCGGACCGAATCGGCACGCTTGGCTCGCTGCCAGACTTCCTCGGCGTCCGCCATCTGGGGGATCGCCTGCGGACGGACGAACGAGACGGCCTCGATGCGGCCGACGCCGGTACCCGAGAGCCGGTCGATCAGCGCGACCTTGGCGTCGGTGGGAACGGGATCCTCGTTCTGCAGCCCGTCCCGCGGCCCGACCTCTCGCAACGAGATCTTTTCCGGAAATTCCACCCGTCCAGGTTAACTCCCCCGCCCCGCCCAGCGTCCCACCCGCCTCCCCACGCCAGCGCCCTCCCCACGCCCGCGCCCGGCCTTGACCCAGGTTATGAATGGCGCCATCGATACCCTTGAACCCGACATTTCGGGGGTTACAAGGGCATGGTTGGCGCCATTGATGGCCATGTGCGGGAGGTGAGGGGGTGAGGGGGTGAGTTAGGGGGTGGGCCAGGTTGGGGGGCGTTTTTCGGCGAAGGCGGCGATTCCTTCGCGGCGGTCGGCGGAGAAGGCGGCGGTGCGCCAGGCGGCGTCCTCGATGTCCAGGGCGGATTCCAGGCCTACGGCCCAGCCGTGGCGGAGCGCTTGCTTGGCGGCGCGGACGGCTACCGGCGAGTTCGCGGCTATCTGCTGGGCGAGTTCAAGGGCGGCCGTGGTGGCATGGCCAGCAGGCACGCGCCGGTCCGCCAGGCCCAGCCGCTCGGCCTCGTCGACGGGGATTTTCCGGCCGGTCAGCACCAGGTCGGCAGCACGGCCGGCGCCCAGGCGGCGCAGCGCCAGCTGGGTGCCGCCGCCGCCGGGTACCAGGCCGACGGTGACCTCCGGCAGGCCGAATACCGCGGTCTCATCGGCGACTATCAGGTCGCAGGAGAGTGCCAGCTCGCAGCCGCCGCCGAGGGCGAAGCCATGAACCGCCGCGATGGCCGGCTGCGGCAGCCCGAGCACGGCGCCGAACATCGCCCGGACCACCGGCCGCTGCGCCGCGATGTCCGCGTCGGTCATGGCGGCGCGCTCCTTCAGGTCCGCACCAGCGCAGAACGCACGGCCGGGCGCGCCGCTGAGCACCACCGCTCGCACCGAAGGCTCAGCAGCGATCTCGGCGCAGGTGGTGGCGAGCGCACGGGCCAGCGACGTGCTCAGCGCGTTGACCGGGGGCCGGTCCAGCATGATCTCCGCGACGACCGCACCACCGCCGGCGGCGTGCCTGGTCAGGGTAATTCCGTCCATAACTCTGGAGCGTAGCCGGTCACGGCTGAGTGGGTTGCTGATGGCCCAGCCGCCGCTGCTCGTCTTCCACGAGCCGGAACAGCGCCGAGTGCACCTGCTCCACATGCGGGATCTCGGTGAGGGTGATCTGGCCATGCTCCGCGGCGGACTCCACCACCAGGCGGCCGCAGCCGAGCAGCCGGTCCAGCGGACCCTTCTGGAACGACACGTCGTTGACCCTGGCCAGCGGGATGTCCCGGCCGTGCCTGGTCAGGACGCCGGTCCGCAGCCGCAGCCGCCGGTTGGTGAGCTCATAGGACGTGGTCCGCCAGCGCAGCACCGGCGCGATCAGCCAGAGCATCAGCGCCAGGATGGCCACCGCCGCAACCACCAGCCGCTCCACGGCGGCGGCCTTACCGGGCGGGATGATCACGACGACGACTAGCGCCGCGATCACGACCAGTATCGCGACCAGCACCGGGCGTGCCAGCACCTTCCAGTGCGGATGCAGCAGCAGGACCGGCTCCTCATCCGCCGCGAACGAAGCATCGTGCGCCATAACCCACATACTGGCATGTGTTACGAGCTACCCGAGACGTGGCAGAATTCCGCAGGTGAAGATAGCACGGCAGCACTGGCTGTTCGGGCTGGCGCTGGCCGGAGCCATCGCGGTCCGTGTCCTTGTCATGCTGGCGTTCCGGCCCGTCATCTGGTTCGGCGGCGACTCGGCCTCCTACCTCGCGACCGGCCTGCGCCTGGTCCCCGACCCCAGCCGGGTCGGCGGTTACGGGTTCCTGCTCTGGCTGCTGCGGCCGCTGCACAGCTTCGCGGTGGTCGCCGCCGTCCAGCACGCGATGGGGCTCGGCATCGGCGTGCTGATCTACCTGCTGGCCCGGCGGTACGGGCTGCCCGCGTGGGCCGCCACGCTGGCGACGCTCCCAGTCCTCTTCGACGCCTACCAGCTGCAGCTCGAGCAGGACATGACGCCGGATATCAGCTTCGCCTTCCTGGCAGTGCTGGCGCTGTACCTGCTGCTGCGCTGGCCCGGATCCGTTCCGGCGGCGGCGGGGGCCGCGCTCGCGCTGGGCATCACCGCGATCTTCTGGCCGGTGGGACTGGCACTGCTGGCAGTGGTGCTCGTGATGCTGGGGCTGCGGCTGCTGAAGGTACTGCTGGGGAGGCCGGGGACAGCCGCAGGCGGCGCCGGCTGGGCCAGTGGTGCGGGCGTCCTTGGCGCCGGGGCGGCGCTGGCAGGGGCACTGGTGTGCGGTGCGGTGCCGGTGCTGGGGTATGCGGCCTGGTTCGACGTGCATGAGCATCAGTTCACCCTGACCCGCAGCGACGGCGTGTTCCTGTGGTCGCGCACCATGTCCTTCGCGGACTGCGCGGTGATCCGGCCCCCGGCCGATGAACTGCCGCTGTGCCCGCCCGCCGGCCCGCGGATAGCGTCCTCGCTGTACATCTGGGACGGCAACTCACCGCTGCTGCGGATGCCAGGCGGACGGTTCTCGGCGCGGACCAACTCGCTCGCACTGAACTTCGCGCTGCGGGCGATCGCCGCCCAGCCGGGCGGTTACGCCGCCGCCGTCGGGCACGACCTGATGCTGAGCTTCTACTGGAACCGGCCGGTGCACCCGGACGCGGACATCGTGGACCGGTACCAGTTCGCCGACGCCACGACCGCCTGGGTGTCGGCCAGCTTGCGAGAGCCTGGTGGCGGCACGGTGGCCGGCGATCAGGCTGCCTACGCGGGACAGCCCTCGCCCACCCGGGCGGTACAGCCGTTTGCACGCTGGCTTATCGACTACCAGAAGTGGGTGTACCTGCGGGGAACGCTGCTCGGCGTGATCCTGCTCGGCGGCCTTGGCGTGCTTGTGGTGCGACGACGGTTTTACCTGTCCGGTCTGCCCTGGATGTTCGCGGTGACGATCCTGGTCGTGCCGCCGCTGACCGCCGACTTCGACCTGCGGTACCTTGTACCCGCCGTGCCGGCAGCCTGCCTAGCAGCGGTGCTCGCGTGCGCGCCAGGTAACCGGACGTGGACCACATCCCCCGCGGCGACCGCCGCCTCGGATTCGGACGACCTGACTACCAGCCTGCCGTCCGGGTCCACGTCGACCGCCTCACCCGACAGCACCTGACCACCGGGCAGTTCCACCCGGACCTGGCGGCCGAGCGTCCCGCATAGCCCGAGGTACTCGGCACGGATCGCTGCGGGGTCGCCTCGGCCGTCCCGCCAGGCCAGGTACCGCTGCTCGAACGCGGCCAGGATCCCGCTGAGCAGACGCTCCCTGCCGAGGACGGCGGCTCCCGCCGCGAATAGCGATGTGGCGGGCAGCGCGCCGGGACCCGGCGGCGGGAACTCCTCGGGTACGGTGGACACGTTCAGGCCGATGCCGACTACTACGACCCCCTCGGCCGCCTCCGCGAGAATGCCCGCCAGCTTGCCGGCAGCGGACGACGGGTTTCCGGGAACCGTAACGGCAAGCACGTCGTTTGGCCATTTAAGCGTCGCGTTGACGCCACTTACCTCGCGTATCGTCGTGACCACGGCGACACCGGTCAGCAGCGGGAGCCAGCCCCACCGGGCCGGCGGTACCGGAGCCGGACGCAGCAGCAGGGAGAACATGAGCGCCGCATGCGGTGGCGAGACCCAGGCCCGGCCCCGTCGGCCCCGGCCTGCCGTCTGCTCCTCGGCCACGAGTACCAGTCCCTCGGCCGCGCCGTCCTGGGCGCGCAGCAGCAGGTCGGCATTGGTAGACCCGGTCTGGGCCGCCGATTCGACCGTGTGCCAGAATCCAGCCCTGACCACGGCCGCGACGTCCAGCGGCTCGCGGCCGGCCTGGGCGGGCGGGTCTTGCATACAGCTCTCAGTTCCCATCTCAACCAACTATTGTTCATGTGCCAGGGCTGTGAATTTCCTGGGGTGCGGTAAAGAGCGCAGGAGGAGTCGTTGACCGGGATTGGCACCAGCCAGGATAGTTCGACGGGAACAGGGGCACCGGGCGACCCTGGTCCGAGACCGTCCTCCCGGCTGCGGCCGCCACGGATGTCCTGGGATCCGGCTGCCATCCTGGCTGGCCTGCGGCGCGTTACCGCGAGCCTGACCCCGGCCGCGCTGTGGCGCAATCACCGGCTGTTCACCGTCGCAGCCTGCCTGTCCGTCATCCCGCGCTTCGTCGCGGCGATGGGCTTCAAGCCGGCCCTGCTGATCCAGGACTCCTTCTCCTACATGGAAGAGGGCAGCCGCTTCAACCTGGGCACTACCCGGCCGGCCGGGTACCCGATGATGCTGCGGGTCCTGCACCCGTTCCATAGCCTGCTAGTGGTCACCACCGTCCAGCACATCATGGGAATCGGGCTGGCCGCGATCATCTACGCGGTCCTGCGAAACCGGAGCGTCCCGGCCTGGGGTGCGACGCTGGCCGCCGCGCCTACGCTGTTCGACCCGCGGCAGATCTGGCTGGAGTCCTCGATCCTGCCCGACACCCTGTTCACCCTGGTGCTGATGATCGCGGTCGCGATCCTCGTCGTGCGGCGCAAGCCCGCCATCTGGGAAGCCGTCCTGGTCGGGCTGCTCGTCGCCTGGGCCTCCGTGATCCGGGGCAACGGCGCACCGGTGTTCGTGTTCGTCCTGGCCTTCCTGCTGATCCGCCGGGTCGGCTGGCGCGTGGTCACCGCCTGCGTGGCGGCGTTCGCCATCCCGCTGCTCACCTACATGTCCGTATTCGCCGTGCAGCACGGCGCGTTCGACATCACCAACAGCGGCGGCCTGTTCCTGTGGTCCCGCACGATGTCATTCGCGAACTGCGCCGTCATCAAGCCGCCCAAGGACCTGCTGCCGCTGTGCCCGGAAAACCAGCCGGGCTACGTCGCCACCCCCGCCCCCGCCTGGTCGGTCGGCACCCTGCTGAACACGCGCATGCCTGCCGACTACCTGTGGGATCCCGGCGTCTGGTACCTGCATGACGCTCACCCCGGCATCAACGCCTACAACGACAAGCTCGCCACCGAATTCGCCGAGCGGGCCATCCTCGCCCAGCCGCTCGACTACCTCAAGGTCGTGGGCAGGGACGTCATGCTGACGTTCCTCAGCACGGACCGGCCCACCGACTACCTGGCGATGCATTTCACGGTCGCGCCGCACGTCCCCTCGCTGTCCAAGTACATGAAGCGTGACGAGAAGCTCTACGCGTTCACGACGCAGAACACGCACGTGCACGAGCCGTGGGCGTACTTCATGTTCCTGTACCAGCTGCCGGTGTGGTTCCCAGGCATTGTCTTCCTCGGGGTGGTGCTCGCCGGGCTTGGCTTCCTCATCAAGAGGAGGAACATCCTCGCGGCGCTCGCCTGGTGCGTCGCGATGACCAACCTGGTTGTGCCGATCGCCGCGCACGAGATCGACTACAGGTACGCCATCTCGGCCGTCCCGTTCGCCTGCCTGGCCCTGGGCCTGGCCCTGGGCCGCAAGCCCGAGCCAGCCCGCCCCGCAGCAATAGCCGAAGAAGCCAGCTAACTGCCAGAACACCCGTGAGGCAACAGTTGTTTCGGTACGTTAGCGCCACACAAATCGGGACATATGGGTGCGGCGGATGGTCGTAAGATACCGAAACAGGTGTTGTGTTACGGATGGGGTTGAGGACCGCGTCGCGTGGAGGAGCCGGTGCGGAGGATTGGCGTGAAGGTGTGGACGGCCTGAGCGTGGGTGCGGGGCGTCAGCCGGTGTTCTGCAGCCCCGCCGCCACGCCGTTGACGGTGAGCAGGAGGAGGCGCTCTAGCTGCTCGCGGTCGGCGGGCTCCTCCTCGCGGAGCGCGGCTAGCGCGCGAAGCTGCAGGTAGGACAGCGCGTCCACGTACGGGTCGCGCAGCGACACGGCGCGGGAGAGCACCGTACGGTCCGCGAGCAGCCGGTCGTGCCCGGTGACCTGCAGCACCCACTCCCTGGTCAGGTCATACTCGGCGAGCACCCGAGCGGTAAGGTCCGCCCGGCCGCCAAGCGCGAGATAACGCTCCGCGATAGACCTGTCCGTCTTGGCCAGGCTCATCGCCGCGTTGTCGATCAGCACCCCGAACAGCGGCCAGTCCCGGTACGCCCGGCGCAGTACTTCCTGACCGGGGGGAGCTGTACCCCCGGACCCCCGCATCTCCTGACCGGGGGGAACCGTCCCCCCCGGCCCCGGCGGACCAGCCACCGCGGCCAGGCCGCTGCCCAGGCCGTACCAGCCGGGCAGGTTCAGCCGGGTCTGTGACCAGGCGAATACCCAGGGAATAGCGCGCAGGTCGGCCAGGTCCAGGTCCGGGGCGGGCCCGGCGAGACCACGCTTAGCCGGCCGGGAGCCGATCCGCAGGCCGCCGATCTCACCGAGCGGGCTGATCCTGGCGAACCAGCCGGCGAAGCCCTTCGCGTCCACCAGCGCACGGAACGCGACGCGTGCCGCCTCGTCAATCGCCGTGGCCACGTCACGGTAAGTGCGGGCGGCCACCACAGTTCGTTCTGCGAATCCGGCGGAGCTGGTCGCGAGGATCACGGCCGAACTGACCTGTTCCAGATGGCGGCGGGCGATGGCGGGCTGGCCGTACCTGGCGAAGATGACCTCGCCCTGCTCGGTGACCTTGAACGAGCCGTTGACCGAGCCGGGGGCCTGCGCCAGCACGGCGCGGCCGGCCGGGCCGCCGCCGCGGCCGAGGGCCCCGCCGCGGCCGTGGAACAAGGTCAGCCTGATGTCGTTGCCTGCCGCCCACTGGGCCAGGCGGGCCTGGGTCTGGTAGAGGCGCAGCGTGGCGCTGGCCGGACCGAGCTCCTTGGCCGAGTCCGAGTAGCCGAGCATCGCCTCAAGGCGCCGGCCGCTGGCGGCCAGCCGGTCCTGCACCTGATCGATGCCCAGCATGCCGGTCAGCACGTCTGGCGCGTTCGCCAGGTCCTGGGCGCTTTCGAACAGCGGGATCACGTCGAGCTGCGGGAGCCGGCCGCCGGCGTAACCGGCAAGCTCGTAGACGGCGGCAATATCGTCGGCGGAGCGGGTGAAGCTCACCACGTAGCGGTGGCAGGCCTGGGGCCCGAACCGGTCCTGAATCCAGCCGATCGCGCGGATGGTGGCGAGGACTTCCTCGGTCTGCGGGCTGGGCTGGCTGCCCGCGCGAAGCTCGGCCAGGGCACGGGCGTGCACCTCGCTGTGCTGGCGGACCTCAAGCCCGGCCAGGTGGAAGCCGAATGTCTGCGCCTGCCAGATGAGGTTCTGCAGCTCGCCGTCTGCCTGCGCGGCGGCGCCCGCCTCCCGCAGGGATTCCTGGACGATCGCCAGGTCGGCGAGGAACTCGGCCGCATCCCGGTAGGCCAGGTCGGCGTGCCTGATCCGGGTCGCGTTCAGGCGCTGGGCAGTATATAGTAGATACGTTCGATAAGGTTCCTGAGGGGCGCGGGCGGTAAGCTCCTCGAGGAGTTCCGGGTACGCTGCCTTCGCGGTGGCCAGGGCCACGGCGAGGTCCTTACTCGGCGGTGTCGTCGCCTCGTGCAGCGTCATCGCACGGCCGATCCTGATCGTGGCCGCCTCGAGTGCGCGGAGTACGTGCTCGGCCTGGATGGTGGCGGTCTCCCTGGTGACCTGCGCGGTCACGAACGGGTTGCCGTCGCGATCGGCGCCGACCCAGCTGCCGAACCTGATGAACGCTGGGGTGTTCTGGCCGATGGCGCGGTCCAGCTCACGGTAGACGAAGGGCACCACGCGGAACAGGGTCTCGTCGAACGCCGTCATCACCGTGCGGACCTCATCGATCGGGTCCATCGCCTTCACCCGCAGCTGCGACGTGCGCCACAGCAGGTCGATCTGCTCCTTCAGCGCACGCTGAGCCTCGGCGCGGTCCGTGGCGCCCTGGCTCTCGTCGTCGACGACGTGCAGCAGTTCGCTGATCCGGCGCAGCGCGGCGACCACAGCGCGGCGGCGGGCCTCGGTGGGATGCGCGGTGAGTACCAGGTGGACGGAAAGGCTCTCAGGGTGCACCTGCTCCCCTGACGCGGCGAGTTCGGCGACGGCGGCGGCCAGGGACTCCCTGACCGGCTCGCTGCCGTCGTCGCGCTCACGGAGGATACGGATCCGCTGATGCTCTTCGGCCAGGTTGACCAGGTGGAAGTACACCGTGAATGCCCGGGCGACCTGCTCGGCGCGATCCAGGTCCCACGAGGCCACCAGGGCGGCGATCTCATCGCCCTTGCCTTCCTCAGGCTTGCTGAGGCGGGCCTCGATAACCGCCTGGCGGAGCTGCTCAACGTCCGCGAGCAGCTCCGGGCCGGCCTGCGCCGACTCGCGGATCACATCGCCGAGCAGGTCGCCGAGCCGCCGGACGTCGCGGCGCATCGGCTTGGGCAGCTGAGCTCGGTCCTTATCCCGATTCACGGTCAGAGCATATTCCGCTCAGGTTACGTCGGTATTTCCGGGACAGGGCGTCGCCGAGCAGGGCGACCACGATCGCGACCACGACGAAGCCTGCGGCTACGCCCACGCAGGACACCACGACGTGCAGCACCCCGTGCGGGCGCGGGTCGAGGAACGGATACGGGTACCAGTGCACGACCGCCCCGCGGACCTCGGAGTAGGTCAGGTACACGACCGGGATGATGAGCCACGCCATGGCGCGCCGCACGCCGATCCGGCGGGCCGGCGGCATCAGCAGCCAGTCCGCCAGCACGACGGCGGGCATGACCCGGTGCTCGATGTCGAGTATCCACGCCGGGCCGCCGCCCTCCACGCCGCGCAGCAGCACCTCGGACACGACGAAGGTGATGGTCATGTAAACAGTGACTGCGCCGCGTACGTAACCGAAAGGCCACGGGTCCCTGACCCGCGTCCGCGGCCAGGCTCCCGCCGCGAATACCGCGATCGCTGAGATATTGCTCAAGATGGTGAAAAAGCTGAAATACGACACCCAGCTGAACCCGTTATCCAGCACCGAGTCCCGGAATCCCCAGGCCACGGTCACGGCGCCGAGCGCAGCGAACACCCAGCGGTACATCCCAGCGAAAGCGCGCACGCCAAACCCCCGGTCGACGATCAATGGGGGGTGCCAGCCACATTACCCTGTGGGCCATGATCAACGACGCCCCCGATACCACCGGGGAGAACCGTCCCCCCGGACCCCCGCGGACCACCGGGGAGAACCGTCCCCCCGGACCCCCGCGGACCACCGCGGACAGGATCGCCGACCTGGAGCGGCGCCGCCAGGAGGCCATTCACGCCGGCTCGTCCCAGGCGGTCGAGAAGCAGCATGATCGCGGCAAGCTGACCGCACGAGAGCGCATCGCGCTCCTGCTCGATGAGGGCAGCTTCACCGAACTGGACGAGCTGGCCAGGCACCGGGCGCACGCGTTCGGCATCGACAGGGACCGGCCCTACGGCGACGGCGTGATCACCGGCTACGGCACCATCGACGGCCGCCCGGTCTGCGTGTTCAGCCAGGACTTCACCGTGTTCGGCGGCTCTCTCGGCGAAGTCTACGGCGAGAAGATCGTCAAGGTGATGGACCATGCCCTGAAGACCGGCTGCCCGGTCATCGGCATCAACGACAGCGGCGGCGCCCGCATCCAGGAAGGCGTGGTGGCGCTCGGCCTGTACGCGGAGATCTTCTACAGGAATGTGCACGCCTCCGGCGTCATCCCGCAGATCAGCCTGATCATGGGCCCGTGTGCGGGCGGTGCGGTGTACTCGCCGGCCATTACCGACTTCACGCTGATGGTGGAGGGCACCAGCCACATGTTCATCACTGGCCCGGACGTGATCAAGACGGTGACCGGTGAGGACGTCTCGTTTGAGGAGCTGGGCGGAGCCCAGGCACACGGCGCCAAGTCCGGCGTGGCGCACTACCAGGCCAAGGACGAGCAGGACTGTATCGACTTCGCCAGGGACCTGCTTTCCTACCTGCCGTCCAACAACCTCTCCGATCCCCCCGCGCTCGGGACCGTCACCGCCGCGGAGATAACCGAGACCGACGAAGAGCTCGACACTGTCATGCCGGACTCCGCCAACCAGCCTTACGACATGCACGAAATCCTGCGTCGGGTGCTCGACGATGGCGAGTTCCTTGAGATCCACGCGGCATTCGCGCCGAACATCCTGACCGGCTTCGGCCGGATCGAGGGCGCGCCGGTCGGGGTGGTGGCGAACCAGCCGATGCACTTCGCCGGCTGCCTGGACATCGACGCATCGGAGAAGGCGGCCCGGTTCGTGCGGACCTGTGACGCGTTCGGCGTGCCGATCCTGACGTTCGTCGATGTGCCCGGGTTCCTCCCCGGCGTCAGCCAGGAATGGCAGGGCATCATCCGCCGGGGCGCGAAGCTCATTTACGCCTACGCGGAAGCCACCGTGCCGCTGGTGACGGTCATTACCCGCAAGGCCTATGGCGGTGCCTACGACGTGATGGGCTCCAAGCACCTCGGCGGAGACGTCAACCTGGCCTGGCCCACGGCGCAGATCGCGGTGATGGGCGCGCAGGGCGCGGTCAACATCCTCTACCGCCGCGAGCTTGCCGCCGCCGAAGATCCCGAACTGCTGCGCAAAGACAAGATCGCCGAATACGAGGACACCCTCGCCAACCCCTATATCGCGGCCGAGCGCGGCTATGTCGACGCGGTGATCCGCCCGGCCGAGACCCGCCTTGCCGTGACAAAGGCACTGCGCACGCTCAAGACCAAGCGTCAGACCCTGCCGCCTAAGAAACATGGGAATATTCCGCTTTAGCGCGTTACAGTATGCAGCGGCTTAGATCCAACCCGTCGACAAAAGTGCCGCATGTGGCACGCGCACGGGTTCAGTTGGCCTAAAGTCGAGATGATGACCGAATTCGCTGCCCCGCTCCCCATCCTGGCCCGTTACGCGGTCATGGTGGACGTCGGCTATATCTATGCCGCCGCTGGTGAGCTGCTGTTCGGGACCAGCTCCCGGCGGGAGTTCCGGGTCGACGCGGTACCGCTTGTCCAGGTGATCACCAAGCACGCGGACGAGCTGATCCGCGGCGAGCTGCTGCGGGTCTACTGGTACGACGCGGCCAGGGACCGGGTGCCAACCATCGACCAGCGGGTCATCGCGCAGATGCCCTGGGTCAAGCTGCGGCTGGGAAACCTGAACGCCCGCGGTCAGCAGAAGGGCGTCGACGCCCAGATCCGCGCCGACATGGAGGCCCTGGCCCGTCATCGCGCGATCACCGACGCAGTGCTTATCGCCGGGGACGAGGACATGGTGCCCGCCGTCGAGGCGGCTCAGGCATACGGCGTCCGCGTGCACCTGTGGGGCATCGAGCCGCCATACGGCACCAACCAGGCCGAGCGCCTGGTCTGGGAATCCGACACGGTGGACGTGCTCGACGTCTCGTTCCTGCGCCCGTATTTCACCAAGAACCCGGTCCCGGTCGAGGTCCGCCCCGAGGTCAACGCGGCGACGTCCGCGACCGCGCCCACCCCCGCGCAGCTGTTCGGCGAGCGACCGCACGCCCCTGTGCGTCCCCCGCAGCCCGGGCCCGGCCCCCGCACCGGGCACACCGGCAGCTTCCCCGCCCTCACCGGACCGATGCCCCGGCTCGGCCCGGACCGGATCCGCGTCGAGGAAGCCGGCGAGCACGTCGCGCAGAAGTGGATACTCACCCGCGGCCGCGACAACATCCGCGACCTGCTGCCCGGCCCGATCCTGCCGCCGGTCATCGACAAGGAGCTCCTGGTCGATGCGGAAAAGGAACTCGGCCTTTCCCTGCGCCCCTATCAGGAAGCCCGCGAGTGGCTGCGCGATGCCTTCTGGGAAAGAGTGCACCGCGAGTTCGGCATAATCCTAGGTAAATCACGACCATGACATCAGAACGACCTATGGTTCCCGTAGCTGCGGAAGTGAAAGTGGCGCGCGGTGACCCCACTGCGGAAGAACTAGCCGCGCTTGTCACAGTCCTGCGCCTGCACAGCGCCGCCGCGACCCCGGCTGTGCGTACGCCGCGCTCGCGGTCCGTCTGGTCCGACCCCGCCGCGCGACTGCGCCCCCCGCTCCCCCGCCACTGGCGCTAAACGTCCCAGCCCGCCCGGCGTCGTAAGGCTACAGGTGTCCTTGCATGCGAACCCGTCTTTGCTGTCCAACCCGTCGCTTTTGTGTCCGATATGCCGGATTTTAGCGACGGCTTGCCATACAAGGACAGCTGTAGCCTTACGGCTCCGGGGCGTGCGGTCAGGCTAGGCGGTCGGTTATTAGGGCGCGGACTCTCGCTGGGTCGGCTTTGCCTCTTGTGGTCTTCATGACGGCGCCTACCAGGACGCCGGCGGCGGCCGTTTTTCCTTCGCGGATCTTGGCTACTACATCGGGGCTGGCGGCTATTGCCTCGTCGATGGCCGCTAGCAGGGGGGCGTCGTCGCTGACTACGGCTAGGCCGCGGGCGGCTACTACCTCGTCGGGGGTGCCCTCACCGGCCAGGACCGCATCAAAGACCTGGCGGGCCAGCTTGTCGTTGAGGGTGCCCGCGGTGACCAGTGCCGCTACCCGGGCCACCTGCTCCGGGGTGATCGCCAGCGCTTCCAGCGCGACGTTGCCCTCGTTGGCGCGGCGGGACAGCTCACCCAGCCACCACTTGCGTGCGTCAGCGGGAGACGCACCCGCGGCGACGGTCGACTCGACCAGGTCGAGTGCTTCGGCGTTGGTAAGCGCGTCCATGTCCAGGTCGGACACATTCCACTCGACCCGCAAGCGCACCTTTCGCCTGGACGGGGCCTCCGGCAGCGTCGCCCGGATCTGCTCGACCCACGCGGGGTCCGGGGCCACAGGGACCAGGTCGGGCTCGGGGAAGTAGCGGTAGTCCTGCGCCTCTTCCTTGGAGCGGCCTGACGTGGTGGTGCCGGTCTCCTCGTTGAAGTGCCTGGTCTCCTGGATGATGCGCTGGCCGGCGTCGAGGACCTCGGCCTGGCGTTCCATCTCGGACTGAACCGCACGCTGCACCGAGCGGAGCGAGTTGACGTTCTTGGTCTCGGTACGGGTGCCCCAGACTCCGGAGCCGAGCACCGACAGCGACGTGTTGACGTCGCAGCGCATCGAGCCTTCCTCCATCCGCACGTCCGAGACGTTCAGCGAGCGGAGTACGTCGCGCAGTTCGGTGACGTAGGCGCGGGCGACCTCGGATGCCAGCGCACCGGTACCCTCGACCGGCTTGGTCACGATCTCCACCAGCGGGATGCCGGCCCGGTTGTAGTCCACCAGCGAGTAGTCGGCGCCGTGGATCCGGCCGGTCGCGCCGCCGACGTGGAGGGACTTGCCGGTGTCCTCCTCCAGGTGCACCCGCTCGATACCGACACGAACGCGCTGACCCTCGACGGTCACGTCCAGGTAGCCGTCGGTGCATAGCGGCTCGTCGTACTGGGAGATCTGGAAGTTCTTCGGCATGTCCGGGTAGAAGTAGTTCTTCCTGGCGAACCGGCACCAGGATGCGATCGAGCAGTTCAGCGCCAGGCCGATCTTGATCGCGTACTCGATCGACTTCTCGTTCACGACAGGTAGCGAGCCCGGCAAGCCCAGGCAGACCGGGCACGTCTGGCTGTTCGGCTCAGCGCCAAAAGTCGTCGTGCACCCGCAGAACATCTTGGTCCTGGTGCCAAGCTCAACGTGGGTTTCCAGGCCGATGACCGGCTCGTACCGGTCCAGTACCGAGGTCATGCGGAAAGTCCCTTCGCGCCGGACAGGATGGGCTGGCCCCAGCGGGCCATGAAGGCCGCCTCGGCGGCAGCGGCAACCCGGTACAGCCGGTCGTCGGCCATTGCGGGTGCCATCACCTGCAGGCCCACCGGCAGGCCGTCCTCTTCGGCGAGGCCGCACGGAACCGAGATGGCCGCGTTGCCCGCCAGGTCGGACGGGATGGTGCACAGGTCGGCCAGGTACATCGCCATCGGGTCGTCCGCGCGCTCGCCAATGCCGAACGCCGTGGTCGGCGTGACCGGCGATACCAGCACATCTACCTGGTCGAACGCGACGTCAAAGTCCCGGATGATGAGCGTGCGGACCTGCTGTGCCTTGCCGTAGTAGGCGTCGTAGTAGCCGCTGGACAGGGCGTACGCGCCCAGGATGATCCTGCGCTTTACCTCGTCGCCGAAGCCCTGCTCACGGGTGAGGGACATGACCTCCTCGGCATCGCGGCTGCCGTCGTCGCTAACCCGCAGGCCGTAGCGCATGGCGTCGAAGCGGGCCAGGTTGGAGGAACACTCACTGGGCGCGATCAGGTAGTAGGCGGGCAGCGCGTACTTGAAGTGGGGGCAGCTCAGCTCGGTGACCTTCGCGCCTAGCGACTCGAGCAGCTCGACGGCCTCGGCGAACCGGCTGAGCACGCCTGGCTGGTAGCCGTCCCCTGACAGGTCGGTGACCACGCCGATCCGCATGCCTTCAATGTTCGCCTGCCGGGCGGCCGCCACCACGGGCGGGACCGGCGCGTTAATGGAGGTGGAGTCCATTGGGTCATGACCGGACATCGCCTCGTGCAGCAGGGCGGTGTCCAGTACGGTCCTGCCGAACGGCCCCGGGGTGTCGAGGCTGCTAGCGAACGCGACGACGCCGTAGCGGGATGAGCCGCCGTACGTCGGCTTGGTGCCGACGATGCCGCAGACCGCGGCCGGCTGGCGGATCGATCCGCCGGTGTCGGAACCGAGCGCCAGCGGAGCCTCGAAGGCAGCTACCGAGGCGGAAGAGCCGCCAGACGAGCCGCCGGGGATCTTGCTCAGGTCCCACGGGTTATGGCTCGGTCCGTATGCCGAGTTCTCGGTGGAGGAGCCCATGGCGAACTCGTCCATGTTCGTCTTGCCGAGGATGATCGCGCAGTTGTCCTTCAGACGCTCGACGATCGTCGCGTCGTAGGGCGGGTGCCAGCCCTCCAGGATGCGGGAACCGCAGGTCGTGGGCATGCCCTTGGTGGCGTAGAGATCCTTGACAGCCACGGGGACACCAGCCAGGGCAGGCAGGTCCTCGCCGGCGGCGCGGCGCGCGTCGACTGCTCCTGCCTGGCTGAGGGCCTGGTCGGCAGCCACGTAGAGGAACGCATGGATCTGGCCGTCGACGGACTGGATCCGGTCCAGGTGGGCCTGGGTAAGTTCGGTGGCCGAGATCTCCTTGGCGGCGAGCTTGGCCGACATCTCGGCGGCGGTGAGCCTAGTGAGGTCCATGTGCGCTACTCCTCCGTGCCCAGGATCCGGGGAACCTTGAAGCGGCCGAGCTCGGTGGCCGGCGCCTGGTCCAGGGCTTGCGCCGGGGTCAGGCACTGAACTGGCTCGTCGGCGCGGAACACGTTCGTCAGGCCGGTCGCGTGCGACGTCGGCGGGATTCCCTCGGCGGCAACTTCCTGGACCTGGGCGACCGCCGTGATGATCTGGTCCAGCTGAGGCGCCAGGTGATCGAGTTCGGCATCGGTCAGCGCGATCCTGGACAGCCGCGCCAGGTGCGCGACCTCGTCACGGGTAATGGGCATGGCCCTCATGATAGGGGGCCTCGCGATGAAGGCCGTAAGCAATTACCCGCTGCCAGCTACCTTAATGTCTATGGCTGCGAAATATATGCTCCTGATCCGCGGCGACGAGTCGGCCGCCGCGCACGCGGAGGACGGCTGCGGCGGCTGGGATACCGAGATGCAGGCGCGCGGGGTGCTCGTGGACGGCGGCGGGCTCCGACCGCCGCACGAGGGAAAGGCGGTCCGGATCCGGCGCCGCCAGCTGCTGATGTCCGACGGGCCGTTCACCGAGACCAAGGAACAGGTGGGCGGGTTCTGCGTGATCTCGTGTGAGTCGATGGACGAGGCGGTGCAGATCGCGGCGGCGCATCCGGCCGCTGAGTACGGGGCGATCGAGATCCGGCAGCTGCTGTGACCGTAGCCGAGGCCGTTGAAGCCGCCTACCGGGACGAGTGGGGCCGGATCGTGGCAACGCTGATCCGGCTCACCGGGAACTGGGACCTCGCCGAGGAATGCGCCGCGGACGCCTTCGCCGCCGCTCTGCAGCGGTGGCCGCGCGACGGGATCCCGGACCGGCCGGGCGCGTGGCTCACCACAACCGCCCGCAACCGGGCCATTGACGTGCTGCGGCGGGAGAAGGTGGGGGCGGCCAAGCTCGCCGAGATGATGCTGCTGGCGGACTCAGAAGCGCCGTCGGCTTCAGCCGGGGATCCCAGCGGCGTCTCTGATGACCGGCTGCGGCTCATCTTTACCTGCTGCCACCCCGCGCTGTCGCTGGAAGCCCAGGTCGCGCTGACCCTGCGGACCCTGGCCGGACTGACTACGGCGGAGATAGCCCGTGCCTTCCTGGCTAGCGAGCCGACGATGGCCAAGCGGCTGGTCCGCGCCAAGGCCAAGATCCAGAACGCCGCCATCCCGTACCGGGTACCGCCCGCGCACCTGCTGCCGTCGCGCCTGGCCGGGGTGCTCGGGGTGCTGTACCTGCTGTACAACGAGGGCTACTCGGCGTCGGCGGGCGCCTCGCTGACCAGGGACGGGCTCAGCGCGGAGGCCATCCGGCTCGGGCGGGTGCTGATGTCCCTGATGCCGGACGAGCCGGAGGCCGCCGGGCTGCTGGCGCTGATGCTGCTGCAGGGCTCGCGGCGGGCGGCCAGGGTGGATGCCGCCGGGGACCTGGTGGTCCTTGAGGACCAGGACCGGTCGCTGTGGGATGCCGTCCTGGTCACCGAGGGCATCGGCCTGCTGGACGCGGCCCTGCGGCGCGGGCAACCTGGGCCCTACCAGCTGCAGGCCGCCATCGCCGCCTGCCACGCGTCCGCCGCCACCGCAGCGGACACGGACTGGACGCAGATCGCCCTGCTGTACGGGGAGCTGCTGAGGTTCCTGCCGACGCCGGTGGTGGAACTGAACCGGGCGGTCGCGGTGGGGATGGCGTACGGGCCCGCCGCCGGGCTGGGCCTGGTGGCGGACCTGGAGGACTCGGGGAAGCTGTCCGGCTATCACCTGCTCGCCGCTACCCGGGCTGACCTGCTGCGCCGGCTCGGGGCCGCCGACGAGGCCGCCTTCGCCTACCGGGAGGCGCTGGCGCTGGCGCCGACCGAGGCGGAGCGACGGTACCTCAGCCGCAGACTAGCTGGCCTCGCTCCGCCAGCCCCGGGAGCTACCACCGAAAGGTCCATCTGAGCTGCCGGCCGCTCGTCGTCGTCATGTAAGCCTTTCAAGCTTTGAAGGAGACATGATGGACGACCTCAGGAAGATGATCACGGCGGAACGCGGCGCGCTGGCCTTGGTGCTGGCTGACCTGCCGCCAGGCAGGTGGGACTCGCCGACCCTGTGCGACGGCTGGCGGGTGCGGGAGGTCGTGGCGCATATCACGATGCCGTTCAGGTACTCGGGACCGCGGTTCATGCTTGAACTCGCCCATTCGCGCGGCAGGTTCAACGTGATGTCCGACCGGGTCGCGCGCCGCGACGCTCAGTCCCTGTCACCGGCGCAGCTCACGGCCGCGCTGCGAGGCAACATGCAGCACCCGTGGAAGCCGCCGGGCGGTGGGTACCTCGGCGCGCTTAACCATGACGTAATTCACGGCCTGGACATCACGGTCCCTCTCGGCATCGACCGGCGCGTCCCGGCCGACACCATGAGCGTGCTTATGGCGAGCATCACGACGCCTAAGACGCTGAGGTACTTCGGCGTGGACCTGACCGGAATCTCGCTGCAGGCCACCGACCTGGACTGGACGTACGGGTCCGGCGAACCGCTCCTCGGCTCGGCACAGGACCTCGCCCTGGTCCTCTGCGGCCGGAAGCTGCCGGCTAGCCGGCTCGGCGGTGCGAGCTCGCGCTTCATCAGGTTAGGGCCGGTTCCGCCGGCCCCGCCCGTTACCGGGGCTGGCGGATGGGATTGCGGAGGACGATCTGGTGCAGGCGGCGCTCCAGGACCGTGCCTACGGGCCAGTGCTGGGCCAGGCAGTGCAGGGCGGCGGCCTCGTGGACCGCTGCCGACCAGTCCCACCCCTGCTGCTCGAGGCTGGACCGGAGCGCCTCCAGGTAGTCGTCCGGGCTGAAGTCGACCTCCCGGATCATCGCCGTCGTCGTCGCGTGGTGGGAGTTGAGGCCGGAGAACGAGCGACCGCAGCCGCAGGGCCCATCCGGGTTGTCGCGGTCCTTGGCGCACGGCGGATCGATGTGCACCAGTTCACCCTCTACACAGTAGGTGAAGTCGTTATTCCGGTATCCCTGAGTGGTGCTGGTCGCGGTCAGCAGTTTCACGTCAAGCCCCCTTGACTCGAGCCGATGCGGCCACGTTACGCGTAGGGTCTGACATTTTCGGAGCCCGCCAAGGCAGCACTGCGCCGCCTTCACGGAAGATTCGCGTCCGGCGGAAGAAAAAGAGTCAGAAACGACTATCTAATTTCCGTCAGGCATCGAATTTCCGTCTAAATCTGGTCGTGGGCCTTGGTTGTTTGCTGGCGCTGGGGGTGCGTAGGGCGGGAACCACACGTCGTTCTGATCGTTAAGACGGGCCCTGTTCCAGGAGGAGGCGGAAGGCTGGCCCGTCCAGGACCGGGACGCCTAGCTCGACGGCCTTGTCATACTTGGAGCCGGCGTTCTCGCCGGCCACCAGGTAGCTGGTCTTCTTCGACACCGACGAGCTGACCTTGCCGCCGGCCGCCCGGACCGCCTCCCCGGCCTCCTCGCGGCTGAAGCCATCCAGCGTGCCGGTGATGACGACCGTGACGCCGGCCAGCAGCCGGCTCGCGGCGCGGGACGGGTCGAAGTCCTCCTCGGCTAGGCGGACTCCGGCGGCGCGCCACTTGTCCACGATGGCACGGTGCCAGTCGACGGTGAACCACTCGTGCACCGACGCCGCGATCCGCGGGCCGACGCCGTCGACGGCGGCGAGCGCGTCGACGTTCGCGGCCTCGATCGCGTCCAGTGAGCCGAACTCCGCGGCCAGTGCCCGCGCGGCGGTAGGGCCGACGTGCCTGATAGACAGCGAAACCAGGGCGCGCCACAGCGGCCGGGTCCGCGCCTCGGCGAGGTTCGCCAGCAGCTTCACCGCGTTCGCGCCCAGCGCGCCGTCCTTCGTCACGAAAAACGGCGAGGTGGCGAGCTGCTCCGCGGTCAGGTTGAAGACGTCGCCCTCGTCGGTGACCAGGCCGTCGTCGATAAGCGCGGATACCGCCTCGTAGCCGAGCACCTCGATGTCGAACCCGCCGCGGCCGGCCATGTAGAACAGGCGCTCCCGGCGCTGCGCGGGGCACCCGACGGCGTTCGGGCAGCGCGTGTCGACACCGCCTTCCTCGCGAACCAGCAGCGTGCCGCACTCGGGGCAGTGTGTCGGGAACTCGAACGCCCGCTCGTCACCGGTGCGGAGATCGACGACCGGGCCGAGGACTTCGGGGATCACGTCGCCCGCCTTGCGCAGGAACACCATGTCGCCGATCAGCACGCCCTTGCGCACCACCTCATCGGCGTTGTGCAGCGTGGCGCGGTCGACAGTGGAACCGCTTACCTTGACCGGCTCCATCACCGCGAACGGGGTGACCCGGCCGGTCCGGCCGACGCCGACCCGGATGTCGAGCAGCCGGGTGGTGACCTCTTCCGGCGGGTACTTGTACGCGATCGCCCACCGCGGTGCGCGGCTGGTCATGCCCAGCTGGCGCTGCAGCGCGATCTGGTCCACCTTGACGACCACGCCGTCGATCTCATAGGGCGGGTCATGGCGGTGCGCCACGTAGTGGTCGATATACTCACGCACCCCGACCATGTCGGGGACGACCTTGTACAGGGTAGACACCGGCAGTCCCCATGTTCTGAGCTGGCCATACCAGCCGGACTGGGTCTCCGGCTGACTGTCGAAGCCTTCGACGTGACCTATCCCGTGCAGGATCGCGTCCAGCGGGCGGGAGGCGGTGACCCGCGGGTCCTTCTGCCGCAGCGAGCCGGCGGCGGAGTTGCGCGGGTTCGCGAACGCAGGCTTGCCTGCTTCCAGGAGCGACTCGTTGAGCCTCTCGAACGCGGCGACCGGCAAGAACACCTCGCCGCGGACCTCCAGCGTCTCGGGACAGTTGCTGCCGGAGAGCCGCTGCGGGATCGAGGCGATCGTGCGGATGTTGTGCGTGACGTCCTCGCCGGTGCGGCCATCGCCACGCGTCGCGGCGCGGACCAGCGCGCCGTCGCGGTACACCAGGTCGATCGCGAGGCCGTCGATCTTCAGCTCGCACAGGTACGGGCCGGTGCCGCCGAGCTTCACGACCCGGTCCGCCCAGCCGCCCAGTTCCTCGCTGGAGAACACGTTGTCAAGCGACAGCAGCCGCTCCAGGTGCTCCACGGGGGTGAACAGCGTCGAAATGCCGCCGCGCACCTGCTGCGTCAGCGAGTCCGGGGTGCGCAGCTCCGGGTACTGCCCCTCCAGGCCCTGGAGCTCGCGCAGCCTGGCGTCATACTCAGCGTCGGAGATGGTCGGCGCGTCCAGCACGTTGTACCGGTAAATGGCCTCGGTGAGTTCCTCGGTCAGGTCCGCGTGCCGGTGCCGCGCCTCATTGAGATCCGTCATGCTGATTCCCCGATCATCTCCGCCAGTATCCGTGCTGCCTCGTGGCAGCGTGCCAGCGTCGCGCGGGCTTCCTCGGGAGACGCGCCGGCCAGACCGCAAGACGGCGTGATAACGGTCTGCTCTGCTTTTGGTGGGATGCCCATGCGGCTCCACAACTGCATAACGCGCTCGGCGCTCTCCCGCGCCTTGCTGTCTACGCCCACGAACAACCCCAGCCCAGCGTCCGTCACCTCGGCAACCGCATCCACTTCCCCGCGCCGTAGCTGGCCGAGGTCGAAGGAGATGCCGTTAGCCCCTGCCCTCCGCATTATTTCAAAACGGACTCCGGTATCACAGCAGTGAACAATGGAGTATCCCGTGGTGGCGTCGAGCACCTGGCTGAGGCGTTCTCTGAGCGGTTCTTCGTCGATGGCCGCGAGGCGGGACATGCCGCTGGCGGTGGGAATGGTGCCTTCGGCTACCGCGGTGAGGGCGGGCTCGTCGAACTGGGTGATGAGCTGGGCATGCGGCAAGCGCTTCGCGACGTCTTTTACGTGCTGACTGGCTGCCTCGGCCAGGGAGCCGGCCAGGTCGGCTACCGCGCCGGGATCGTACAGTGCCATGTTCATCGTGCGGGTCAGCTCCAGCGTGGCGGCCAGCGTCCACGGGCCGGCCAGCTGGATCTTGACGGGGCCGCTGTAGTCGTGCAGCTGCTCTTCCAGGACGTCCAGGTCTGTCGAGAGCATCGACCTGGCCCGGGCCAGGTCACGGCCCGGGCGTTCGGCCAGGCGCCAGCCGCGCGGCGTTACCTCGACTGGCATGTCGATCAGGAGGGCGGCGGTGCGGCCGATCATGTCGGCGCCGGGGCCGCGGGCGGGAAGTTCGGGCAGATGCGGGAAGTCTGGCAGTTCGCCGGCGATGACGCGCATCGCTTCGGCGGGGTCGGTGCCTGGCATCGAGCCGATGCCGGTCGCGGTGCCTGGTTCCCACTGGTGTTGTGCCACGATGCCGAGCTTATCTGGCCGTGTCGCTGTCGCCTGGCCAGCTAGGCCCCGCGTCCCAGCGCCCGGGGATGCCGGACACGGCCGGCTGGTCATCGTCGTCTATATCTTCGTCGTCGGTTGTGCGGTTGGCTCCGCTCCGCGGCGGCTTTGCCCCCGGTCGAGGGCCCCGGATTACTGACATCGCGATCACTATGATGAATCCGACCGTGATACCGATGAGGAACATGAGGGCGAAGACGATCGCCACAACGGCCGCGGGGTTCATGGCTACCGCACCGGTGGTGAGATGTCGCGGCTGCCGACCCCGGTCAGCAGTCTTGTGCCGCGGGCGGCGGCGTCCGGCGCCTGCTGCGTGAGGGTGAACCCCCTGTCTTCGCGCTTGATTGCCATCGAGACGACCACTAGCAGCCCGAGCACGACCCCGCCCAAGAAGATCGCCAGCATCGCGATTACTTCACCCGCTTCGATACCGCTCATAACCCCTCCTGCGATCCTGGCCAGGGGATCAATCCGGATCCTCCGGCCTGCCTGTGCGGCTGGAACTACCCGGCTCGTACAGACTGTCCCTGTTGTTGGTACAACTAGGATGTTTCCTTCTCCTAGATTGCTAAACCTGGATCAGGCGGGACATTCCGCTGGCAAGGACCATCCATTTGATTCGGCTAGACCGGCTTGTTGGGATAGGTGGTATTGCTGGGTGCTATAGCCGGACTTATACCGGCAGATCGCCCAGGAACTACGGCGACGGATCACATCGGCAGAGCTCGGTCCAGGTCAGCAACTGCCAACCGGGCCGGAGCTCCGCGAGCTTCATGGCGCATCGCACAACACCATCCGGGGCGCCATTAAGTGGCTCACCACGAACGGCCTGGTCGAGACCAGGCCAGGACAGGGCACCTTCGCCGAGGTCAGGGACAGGGACGATCACCGTCCGCGTCGGTTTCCCGGGTAGAGATCCAGGCAGCAAGCGGCAACGTGGCCCTCCGGCTCCGCATTCCGGAGGGCACGCAAGTCATCAGCAGGCGGCAGGAGCGCTTCATCGACGGCACCCTTGGTCCCTGCAGACCAGCCTCTATCCGACGGCCCTGGTCGCTAGCGGGGCATACCGCCTCATCGAGGCCACCGACATCCCCGGCGGATCGGTCGCGTACCTGCGGGATGCGCTGGACATTGTCCAGGTCGGCTACCGGGATAGCGTCGTGATCCGGACACCGGACCAGGACGAAAGCACGTTCGTCAAGCTGCCAGACGATGGCCGCATCCCCGTGATCTCCCTGATGCGGACCGGCTATCAGGCAAGCGACGCGGGTCCAACCCCGTTCCGAGTTGTGATCACGGTCCTGCCCGCTGACCGGAACCAGCTTGTCATCAACTCAGGCGAGGTGCCGAGTACGCCCGCCGCCGCGGTCCGCCCGTAAACTCTCAGGCCCAGTGCCAGCCGGTGGACCGACGTGCGACACGAGAAGTCCTGCCCGGCGCCATACCGTGAAGAGTTACTGGGGTGCGCGCGTTGCGGCGATCCTCACGATGGATGCCCAGGGGGTACGGAGCCGATCCACCAGGCCAGCCCTACGGTGCCGGGGAACGAGATGGCCTAGTTATCAGGGTGATACCCGAGATCCACGCTTATCCTAGTAGCCCACCCGCTAGGACGAACCACACCTACCCTGCTATTCGAGCTATCCCAATGTTTGGTACCTTGACTTTGGTCGTACCGCCAACAGGTGGGTGTATACCATCTGCGTGATTGGTATCAGCCGGAGGAACCAATGGCCCAGCCGATGTATCAGCAGATCGCCGACGATCTGCGCATCAAGGTAGAGACCGGCGAGCTACCACCGGGCGCGCAACTGCCTACCGAGCTTGAGCTGCGAGAAAGCTACAACGCGTCGCGGAACACCATCAGGGACGCGATCAAACGACTGACAAGCCTCGGCGTTGTCGAGACCAGGCCGGGTCAGGGCACGTTCGTGGTACAGAAAATCGACCCATTCGTCACGATCCTGACCGATAACTCGCAGCGCGGAATCGTGGGCGGAAGTGTTGCATACCTGTCGGAGGTCAGTGAATCGCACCGGGTAGCGCGCGCCACTACGCCGAGGGTCGAGATCCAGCAGGTGTCAGACGAGATCGCGCTCCGGCTCCGGATTGAGCCAGGCGCCCAGGTGATCAGCCGGCACCAGCAGCGTTTCATCGATGAGATCCCGTGGTCGCTGCAGACCTCCTACTACCCGATGGACTTCGTTACTAGCGGAAGGGCCCCACGGCTGCTGATAGCGGAAAACATGCCTGATGGCGTAGTGAGCTACCTCGAAGAGGCCATGGGAATTAAGCAGGTTGGTTACCGGGACTGGATCACCGCCGTACGCCGGACTCCAACGAGCAGTCGTTCTTCAGGATCGGGCATGATGCCACGGTTTTCGAAATCTTCCGCACCGGCTTTGACGAGGCCACGACACCCGTGCGCCTGACGGTCACCATCTTCCCCGCAGACCGGAACCAGTTCATCGTCAACGTCGGCAAGGCTCCGGATCCACAGTACGAATGGCCAGAAGCCTCACCGGAGCGCTAAGGGCTGTGCCCGTATTCCAGTACCGCAGCCTCGCGGGCAGCTTCCTCAATCAGGAACCGAAGCAACCTGGCCATGAGCCTCCATAACAGCCGCACGACCGCCTGCCGACACCATTCGCCGCCCAGGTCAACGGACCGTTAGCACTACAAGATCGACGAGGCGGCCCAGCGGCTGCACACAAGGACACGGACCAGTGGCACTCCCCTGGCCGGACCCGATCTCCCGCAAGGAGCGGGTGTGGCTGGGAGCCAAGTAGATCCGGATCGACATCTGGACTTCCAACTCAGACCTGCACAAGTACTACGAGAGCCGGGGGCTTCTACTACGAGAGCCGGGGCTTCGAGCCCGCCGGGTTCTATGCCGATCGCGAGTATCCGTCAGGCGCACTCTTTCAGAAGGCTGACAGGAACCTGTTCATCGTCAACGCCGGCGATGTGCCAGATCCCTCATGCGACCTGCGAGAACCCGAGTAGCAGCTGAACCAGCCCGCGCCGGACGGCCCCCGTTTAGTCCTGTGGCATCCGGCGCGGGCGCGGTGATCCCTGGCGGCTACCGGCGGGCGAGCGTCCCGGCGGTGTACCGCGGCGTGGGGCTGTAGTCACGCGTACGAAGCATGGTCCTGGACACCCGGCCCGATGGACCGCTGGACAGCGAGTTACTGCGCTCCTGCCGCCGGATCGACAGGGCGACGAGCAGGATGACGGCCCCGAGGGCGAGCGTTGCGAGCAATCCGACTACCCCTACTACGAAGAAACTGGCCATTTCCGGCCTCCCCATGTCCTGGTCTGAGCAACTGGACTGATCAGGCAGATCCTGATGCAACCAAGCATCTGGACTGATAGAATCAACCTGATGGCCCCTGTGGTCCGACCTATCCCAACCTCTGGTAGAGTGAGCGTATACCACAGAGGAACGGGTATCAAGGGAATAAGCCGGAACAGACCCATGATTCTGTTTGCAAGGATGGTTCACCACACTGGAATCATCCGCGCTACCGGACTGGTTGGTATGTGTGGCATCATTGGCGAGGATCAAGAGGCCCTGGAGCGGAGCCGAGGGAGGTGGTCATGGCCGAACCCATGTACAGACAGATCGCACTGGAGCTCCGCCAGCAGATCCAGACGGGGACACTCAGTGCGGGCCAGCAACTCCCCACGGAACTCGAGCTGCGCGAGGAACATCGCGCGTCGCGCAACACCATCCGGGATGCCATCAAGTGGCTGATTGGCAACGGCCTGGTCGAGACCAGGCCAGGCCAGGGCACCTTCGTCGTCGACCGGATCACTCCGTTCGTCACCACATTGTCGGCCGACCCGGAGACAGGTCTCGGCGGCGGCGAGGGCGACGCCGCATTCACCGAGGTCAGAGAGCGCGGCCGGGTTCCCTCCGCATCGATCCCGAGGATCGAGGTTCAGGTGGCGAAGGGCAACGTAGCTGCCCGGCTGCGCATCCCCGTCGGGACCCAGGTCGTCAGCAGGCACCAGGAGCGTTTCATCGACGGCAAACCTTGGTCCCTACAGACCACATACTTTCCTATGGATCTTGTCTTGAAAGGCGCGCCGGAACTCATCTCAGCCAAGGACATCACCGGCGGGACGGTCGCGTATCTCAAGGAAATGCTCGACCTGGACCAGGTGGGGTACCGGGACAGGATCTTGGTCGGACCGCCGAACGAGCAGGAAGCCAGGTTCTTCAAGCTGCCCGACGACGGCCGCACCTCAGTCATCACCATGATCCGTACTGGTTACCGCAGCAGCGACGGGGGCCCAGTCCCGTTCCGAGTTACGTTCACGGTGTTCCCCGCTGACCGCAATCAGCTAGTCATCAACTCGGGCGAAACGCCAGCGACACCCGCCGCCCCGGCTACACCGCCCATCGCTACGGCTCTCCTGACCCAGCTGCCCGTGGAGCAGCCGGGCGCGGAGGAGCCGGACACCGCGGAACCCTGACGGACCACCAGACTCCCGCACCCATCAAGCGCAGTACGCGGTGCGGGGCAAAGGTCCGGGGGAACCCCCGGACCGGGATGAGTAAAACCGATATGGAGGAGGTGTGTCATGGCCAAGCGACGCAGTCGCCCTTCCTTGCAGTACCGGTATGAGCACTACGACCCCCGAATGTAACAACCGGTAAAGCACGATATGGATGAGAGTCGCCCCTAACGGGGCGTGATCGCCGATGCACGGAGGCGTCGGCGCTGTTCGCACACCCACGTAAGCAGCGCCGACGTTGCAGCACTACCTACGATTGAGCCCTGCAAGCTTGAGGAGTCCAAGGAAGACCTGATCCGGGTATACACCACTGGGCCCAGCATGGCGCCTGGGAGTCGGCGCTGGCGTAGTTCTCCTCAGTACTGCCAGGTCGGCCGCTGGGTGGTTTTTGACGCCCGAAACCGGTACACAATGCGGCAAATAGGCGTCAATATATAGCAGTGGGAAGTTTGGCGTTTGAACTCCGTCGCGCCGTTCCGACCCAGGCCTATGTGATACGGGAGCTCTATACCGATGCGACGGAGTGGCTACGGGGAAAGAGCACAGACCAGTGGGCAAAACCATGGCCGACCCTCCGTATGCGCCACGAACGCGCGCTAAAGGACATCGTCAGCGGCAAGACCTGGATGGTCTCGGATGATGACACCGTCGTCGGAACGATCACAGTCGATAAAGAGGCCCCGGTCGACTTCGCGAGCAACTACGTCTGGCCAGCTGAACTGCGAGCCGAGACCGCCCTCTATGTGCGGCGCATGATCGTCCGGCGCAGTTACGCCGGTCTCGGCCTCGGTGCTGGGCTGCTCGACTGGGCCACGGATTTCGCGAAGCGGGAACTCAGCACCACGCTGCTGCGGATCGATGTATGGACGACAAATTACCGGCTGCATGACTACTACCGGAGCCAAGGGTTCACATTGTGCGAGTTTCGCGATCCAGTCGCGCTACCGGACTATCCAGCCAGAGCCCTGTTCGAGCGGCGAGTTAGTACGAACGGGCAAAGTCGCGCTGCCTTGCTGTTCACCGGGTACCAGCACTCAGCGCACGTCGATCTGCCGTGATGGGAGCCCGGTTCGGCGCCGCGACGGCCGAGGTGGCGGCAATGGTGGCGCTGCCCAGGACCGTGTCGTTGTCGTACAGGACGGCGGCCTGGCCCTTGGCCACGCCGCGAGCCGGGCGGTGCAGGCGGATCCGCAGCATGCCGTCTGCCTGCTGCGCTGTGCAGTCGATGGGCTTGCCGTGGGCGCTCAGCTGGACGAGACAGGTCCGTGGTTCGGTTAGCGGGACGCAGCCGGTCCACACCGGGCGTTCTGCCGTGATCTCGGTAACATCCAGGCTCTCGGCGGGGCCGACGGTGACCGTGCGGGTCACCGGCTCGATGTCGAGCACGTAACGCGGCTTGCCATCGGGGGCCGGCTTGCCAATGCGCATGCCGCGGCGCTGCCCCACGGTGAAGCCGAAGGTGCCGTCGTGCTCCCCCACCACGGTGCCGTCCTGGTCCAGGATCTGGCCCGGGGCGTCACCCAGCTTCTTCGCGAGGAAGCCTCTCGTATCGCCGTCGGCGACGAAACACACGTCGTGGCTGTCCGGCTTGTCCGCCACCGCGAGCCCGCGGCGGGCGGCTTCCGTTCGCACCTGCTCCTTCGGGGTATCACCAAGCGGGAACATGGCGTGGGAGATCTGATCCTCAGTGAGCACGGCTAGGACATACGACTGATCCTTGCCTGGGTCGGCGGCGCGATGCAGCTTGCCATCCAGGATCCGCGCGTAGTGGCCGGTGCAGACCACGTCGAAGCCGAGCGCTCGGGCCCGGTCCAGCACCGCCGCGAACTTGATCTTCTCGTTGCAGCGCAGGCACGGGTTAGGGGTGCGCCCCGCGGCGTACTCGGCGACGAAGTCATCCACCACGTCCTGGCGGAAGCGCTCGGCCATGTCCCAGACGTAGAACGGGATTCCGATCACATCAGCGGCACGCCTGGCGTCCCTGGCGTCTTCCAGGGTGCAGCAGCCTCTTGCTCCAGTCCGGTACGACGATGGGTTCTCGGACAGAGCAAGATGAACGCCGGTCACCTCGTGGCCAGCGTCTGCCGCTCGTGCCGCGGCCGTCGCGGAGTCCACCCCGCCGGACATGGCCGCCAGCACTCTCAGTCCGCCCATTCCCCTAAGACTATGCGGCTCCATGGCGTGCCCGCTCTGCCGCCTTACGGAACGCCCGGCGGATCTCGGCCGCGACGAAGCCCGGATGGTAGCGGACCACCCAGGCCGGGAATCGCAGCACTTCGTAGTCTTTCAGCTGCAGATCGTTGGCCCGGTTCATGTCGTCCCAGTACTCAAGAGGATCCATATGCTGGACACCATCGATTTCCACGACGACCTTGGCATCCTCCCAGAGGACGTCGAGGTACCGGCGCCGCCCCTGGGAATCTGGACGGCAAGCCTGCCGGTCCGGCTGCGGCAGCCCGTAACCCCGTACTACCAGACGAGTGAAGTCGAGCTCGGAGAGCGCTTGCGCGCCGCCGGCGATGTCGCCGAGTGTCTCGCCGATGAGCCTGCGCCGGTGTAGTCGCTGGTTCGCCTCGACCACGGGGAGCAGGTCCTGGACGCGGACCAGCCTTTGCTGGACGCCTGCTGCCAGCACGGCCTGGGCACCGCGGTCGGTCGCCATCCACGACGCGGCGTCGATGATGGACCGGGCAATCCTCGTCCTGGGCGGTTCCCGCAGCGGATGGACGTCGGCAGGGCCGAGCGCGGTCGAATAGTGCACCACTACGGGAATGCCCGGCGGCCTGTGCCTGACGGGCCTCCCGGCGGGATGTAGCAGGTAGACGGGCGACTCCGCAGCTCGGTCACCGGCATACCAGCGAAATCCGTCAAGCTTCGCGGCCGTCAACCCAGCGATCACTGCAGCGCCGCCCGCACCTAGCACAGCGGTCCAGAGTCGCTGAACCTCCGTCAGAGGGCCGGAATGCGTAACGACGATGCCGCGGCAAGGCTGCTGCCACCGCCCGCTCGACACCTGCCAGCGCAGCTCCCCAGCGGTCAGGTAACGCCGCACCGTGGAGACTTCGGCGACCTGATCCTGCCCACGGAACACTTCAGCTAGCTCAGCCGGGCACTCCTCGATCCATGTCATGCTCCAACGCTGCGTGAACCACACACCTACGCACCACGACCCCTGGTCCTCTGTGGAAAACTCCCCGAGAACTCCCCACCCCTGTGGACAACCACTTGCCAGCACCACGGCACGTGGTAAGCGGACAATTCTCACGCGATCTAGTTGCATTCTGTGTCGTTATCACGACAGAAAGTGCAACTAGATCTTGGGGTCAGCGCGCGGCGGCGCGGCGGGCTCGGTCGGCGGCCTCGCCGATGACGGCGCCTACCGCGTCGACGTCCTCTTGGGTCGAGGTGTGGCCTAGGGAGAAGCGGAGCGAGCCGCGCGAGCGCGCCTGGTCGGCGCCCATGGCCAGCAGGACGTGGCTGGGCTCGGCTACGCCGGCGGTGCAGGCGGAGCCGGTGGAGCAGGCTATGCCCTTGGCGTCGAGCAGCATGAGCAGTGCGTCTCCCTCGCAGCCGGGGAAGGAGATGTGCGCGTTGCCTGGCAGGCGTCCTGGTCCGGGCGGTGCGCCGTTGAGGATCGCGTCAGGGACGGCGGCTAGCACCTGGTGAACGAGGTCGTCGCGTAGCGCCGCCAGGCGCGCCGCCTGGGCCTCGCGTTCGCTCGCACATGCGGCGGCCGCGACAGCGAACGCCCGGATCGCCGCCGCGTCCAGCGTTCCTGACCGGATATCCCTTTCCTGGCCGCCACCGTGGAGTACGGGTACCGGCTCGGTACCGCGTGCCAGGATCAGCGCGCCAGCACCGACGGGGCCGCCGAGCTTGTGGCCTGTGATAGTCATCGCGTTCACGCCGCTCGCCGCGAAGTCCACCGGGATCTGCGCGGCGGCCTGCACCGCATCTGTGTGGAACGGGATGCCGAACTCGTGTGCCACCGCCGCCAGTTCGGCGATCGGCTGGATCGTGCCGACTTCGTTGTTCGCCCACATCACGCTGACTAGGGCAACATCATCCGGGGCAGCTTCTATCGCGGCGCGCAGTGTTTCCTGGCGCAGTACAGCGATGTCGTCGACATCAAGCCAGACCGCCGACGCGCCTTGCGCCTCGGCGAGCCATTTCACCGAGTCGAGTACTGCGTGATGCTCAATAGCAGTCGTAAGTAGTCGACTATGTGTCCCTGGCCGGGCCGTGGTGGCGAGGTTGCGGGACCAGTAGAGGCCCTTGATGGCTAGGTTGTCGGCTTCGGTGCCGCCGCTGGTGAAGATGACCTCGCTGGGGCGGGCGCCGAAGACCTCGGCTAGCTGCTCGCGGGACTCCTCGACCACGCGGCGGGCACGGCGGCCCGCGGAGTGCAGCGATGACGGGTTGCCTAGCTGGGCTAGTTCCTCCGTCATCGCCGCGATGGCTTGCGGACGCATCGGCGTCGTCGCCGCGTGGTCAAGGTACACAGGTGTCATGGCATCTGACAGTTTAGAGCTGTTTACGCTTGCCGATCTCTTCCAGCAGCTGCGGGACGACCTTGAACAGGTCGCCGACCACGCCGAAGTCGGCCAGCTCGAAGATGGGTGCCTCCGCGTCCTTGTTGACGGCGACGATGGTCTTCGAGGTCTGCATGCCGGCCCGGTGCTGGATGGCGCCGGAAATGCCGATCGCCATGTACAGCTGCGGCGAGACCGTCTTGCCGGTCTGGCCCACCTGGAACTGATGCGGATACCAGCCTGCGTCGGTCACCGCGCGGGACGCGCCGACCGCCGCGCCGAGCGAGTCGGCCAGCTGCTCGATCAGCACGAAGCCCTCCGCGCCGCCCGTGCCGCGCCCGCCGGACACCACAATCGACGCCTCGGTCAGGTCCGGCCGTTCGCCGCGCTCGGCCACCACCCGCTCGGTGATCTTCGCGCCCTCCGCGGCAGTGCCCAGCGTCACCGGGACCAGCTCGGCATCGCCGGCAGCGGCCTCGGGGGTCACCGCGTTCGGGCGCATCGCCACGATCGGCGTACCACGCTTCACCCGGGAGTGCACCACGGTGGCGCCGCCGAAGACCGACTGCTCAGCCACCGGACCGTCCGCACCGGGTACCAGGTCGACCGCGTCGGTGAGCAGGCCGGAATCGATCTTGACCGCGAGCCGTCCGGCGATCTCCTTGCCCTGCGCGGTACCCGCGACGAGCACCAGGGACGGCGCCTTCTCGCGAACGAGCTGCGCCAGCAGCTCGGCGACGGGTGCGACGACGTAGTCCTCGAGAGCCGCGTCATCGGCGACATACACCCGCGCCGCACCGAACTCGGCGCAGCGAGCCTGACCTTCGGCAGCGCCCGGGCCTGTCCACACCACCGAAGGCTCGCCGAACCGGCGGGCCAGCGTGATCAGCTCACCGGTGACCTTCTTGACATCGCCATCGGTGTGCTCCGCGAGCACCAGTACCTCGGTCATCAGATGAACCTCCGCCCAGCCAGGAACTCGGCTGCCTTCGCGCCGCCGTCGCCCTCGTCCTTCACGATCGTGCCCGCGGCACGCGGCGGCCGCTGCGCGAAGTCGATCACCTCGGTGGTCGCGCCGCCCAGGCCGATCTGCGCCGGGTCGATGCCAGCATCGGCCAGGCTCATCGTGGTGAGCGGCTTCTTCTTCGCCGCCATGATGCCCTTGAATGACGGGTACCGCGGCTCGTTGATCTTCTCCACCACGCCGATAACCGCCGGCAGGGTGGATTCCACCTCGTGGTAGCCGTCATCGGAAACCCGGCGGATCTTGACCGACGTACCGTCGATCTCCACCTTGCTGGCCAGCGACACCTGGGGCACGCCCAGCCGTTCGGCCAGCATGGCCGACATCACGCCCATCCGGGCATCGGTCGACTCAGAGCCGCAGATCACCAGGTCAAAGCCGATCTGGCCCAGCACCTTGGCGAGCGCGTACGAGGTGCCGAGCGCGTCGGTCCCGGCAAGCGCCTCGTCCTGCAGGTGAACCGCCTTGTCGGCGCCCATGGACAGCGCCTTGCGGATGGACTCGCCGGCCTTGCCCGGGCCCATGGACAAGATGGTGACCTCGGATCCTGGGTTGGCTTCGGCGATGAGCAGGCCTTCCTCGATCGCGTACTCGTCAAGCTCGTTGATGAGCCCGTCCACCGACACACGATCCAGCGTCGAGTCCGAGGACTTGAGCGTGCGTTCCGCCCCGGTGTCGGGTACTTGCTTCACGCAGACGACGATATTCATGACACCTCCTGGGGCTATGTTACTGGGTAGTAAGATGCGACTCTGCAGCTTCCACGACGTTGAGCAGCAGCATGGCACGGGTCATCGGGCCCACACCGCCCGGCATGGGAGCGACCCAGCCAGCCACCTCGGAAACCTCCGGGGCGACGTCGCCGACCAGGCCGGCGTCGGTGCGGGTGATGCCGACATCCACGACCGCGGCGCCGGGCCTGACCATGTCCGCCGTGAGCAGGCCGGGCCTGCCCGCGGCCACCACCACGATGTCCGCCTCGCGGGTGTGCGCGGCCAGGTCCTTGGTGCCGGTGTGGCACAAGGTCACCGTCGCGTTCTCCGACCGGCGGGTGAGCAGCAGGCCGAGCGCCCGGCCCACCGTGATGCCACGGCCGATCACCACCACCTCCGCACCCGCGATCGGCACCCCGTACTGACGCAGCAGGGCGACGATGCCGCGCGGGGTGCACGGCAGCGGAGCGGGCTCGCCAAGCACCAGCTTGCCCAGGCTCGTCGGATGCAGGCCGTCGGCGTCCTTGGCCGGGTCCATCCGGTTAAGCACCGCGTTCGCGTCCAGCCCGTCCGGCAGCGGCAGCTGCACGATGTAGCCCGTGCAGGCCGGATCCGCGTTCAGTTCGTCGACGACCGCCTCGACCTCCGCCTGCGTCGCGGTGGCCGGCAGGTCGCGGCGGATCGAGGCGATGCCCACCTGGGCACAGTCCCGGTGCTTGCCGTTCACGTAGGCACGGCTGCCCGGGTCGTCGCCGACCAGCACGGTGCCGAGGCCAGGCACGACGCCGTGTGAAGCGAGCCGCGCGACGCGCGTGGTGAGGTCGGTCCTGATGCCAGCCGCCGTGGCCTTGCCGTCGAGAATCTGTGCCGTCATATGATGCCCCGTCAGTGGTAGAAGTGGCGGACGCCGCTGAAATAGAGCGTGATCCCCGCGGCGGCAGCGGCCTCGATGGCCAGCTGGTCGCGGATCGAGCCGCCGGGCTCGACGACGGCGCGGACACCGCCCTCGATGAGGATCTCCAGGCCATCAGGGAACGGGAAGAACGCGTCGCTGGCCGCGACGGCACCGATCGACCTGTCTCCGGCCCGCGCTACCGCGAGCCTGGCCGAGTCAACGCGGTTGACCTGTCCCATCCCGACACCCACCGAGGCACCGCCGGACGCCAGCAGGATCGCGTTCGACTTCACCGCCCGGCAGGCCTTCCACGCGAAGGCCAGGTCCGCGAGCGTCTGCGCGTCGGCCGCGGTGCCGGCCTTCAGCTCCCAGTTGGCCGGGTCGTCGCCAGGCTCATTCACCAGGTCTGCGGTCTGCAGCAGCATGCCCCCGCTAATCGGGCGCCACTCGACGCCCGGACCTTTCTCCGGGGCGGCGCAGCGGAGCAGGCGTACGTTCTTCCATTTCCCTGACAGGATCTCCACCGCCGCGGGCTCGAAGTCCGGTGCGATCACCGCTTCGGCGAACCCCTCGATGATCTGGCTGGCCATCTGCGCGGTCACCGTGCCGTTGGCGGCGATGACCCCGCCATACGCCGAGGCGGGATCGCACGCGTTCGCCTTCGCGTGCGCGTCTGCCAGATCGGTGCCGATCGCGATACCGCAAGGGTTGGAATGCTTGATAATCGCCACGCACGGGTCGGCGAAGTCGTACGCGGCCCTACGGGCGGAGTCGGCATCGACGTAGTTGTTGTACGACATCTGCTTGCCGTGCAATAGCTCCGCACTCGCGATCCCCCCTGAGCCGGGAACCACAGCCCGTTCTGAATAAAGGGCTGCTTTCTGGTGCGGGTTCTCGCCGTACCGGAGTACGTCGGTGCGGTGCCAGAGGGCGCCGGCCACCGCCGGCCACTGGCTATCGGAATCCGGCGCGTAGCTGGCGGCGAACCAGGACGCGACCGCGATGTCGTACTCGGCGGTGTGCGCGTAGGCCTGCCCGGCCAGGCGGCGGCGCTGGTCAAGGGTGAAGCCGCCGCTGGTCGCGGCGGCGAGCACGTCCGGGTAGCGGGCCGGGTCGGTGATCACCGCGACGCAGGCGTGGTTCTTCGCGGCGGCGCGGACCATCGCCGGGCCGCCGATGTCGATCTGCTCGACACACTCTTCGGGGCTGGCGCCCGAGTGGACAGTCTGCTCGAACGGGTATAGGTTTGACACGAGCAACTGGAAGGGGGTAATGCTCAGGCTTTCGAGCTGCTCCAGGTGTGCCGGGTTCCGGGTATCGGCCAGCAGGCCGGCGTGCACCTTCGGATGCAGGGTCTTGACCCGGCCATCGAGGCACTCGGGGAAGCCGGTCAGGTCCTCGACCTTCGTGACCGGGACGCCCGCCGCGGCGATCCGGGCGGCGGTTGATCCGGTGGAGACCAGTTCGACACCGGCCGCGTGCAGGCCACGGGCCAGGTCATCCAGTCCGGCCTTGTCATAGACACTGATCAGTGCCCGCTCGATCGGTATCGCGCTGTTAGCTAGTTCTGGCAACTGCCGATCCTCACCTTCCGGCCGTCGACGGACCAGCCGTCGCGGACCATAGCGCCAACCGTGGCGACGAGCAGTGCCCGTTCCGCCACCTTGATCCGCTCGTGCAGGGACGTCTCGTCGTCGTCATCGCGGACCGGGACACTGGCCTGGGCCACGATCGGGCCCGTGTCGACCCCGTTGTCGACAATGAGCACGGTGCACCCGGTCACCTTGACACCATGCTCCAGGGCGTCGCGCACGCCATGCTTTCCGGGAAAAGACGGTAGCAGGGCAGGGTGCGTGTTCAGGCAGCGGCCTCCGAAGGCAGCCAGGAAGCCCGGGCCTACAAGCTTCATGAAGCCGGCAAGCACGATCAGGTCCGGTTCGTAACGCCGGCAGGCATCCGTCAGCGCTTCATCCCATTGATCACGATCCGTGTAGCTTCCCAGACGCACCGTAAAGACCGGTATCTGGGCCGCTTCGGCACGCGACAGTGCCCGGATGCCTGGCTTGTCGGAGCCGACGGCGACAATCGACGCGCCGTACCCGCTGTCCTGGGTCGCATCAATAAGGGCCTGCAGGTTAGTCCCCTCGCCAGAAGCGAGAACCACCAGCCGTGCGCCCATGCCGTAACGATATGGCACCGCCCCGCAGCGCCAGCAAAGGGGGCGCTGCCTGGGGCAGAATAGGACGCGATGACCAGACCTATGAACCGGGGGCTGCCGCAGGCGCTGCCACCGCCATCCGCTCAGCTACGCCAGCGCGCGCTGGCGGGGTTCGCGCTTGGCGCGCTCAGCATGCTCGCCCTGGCCTTCATCAACAGCAGCAAGCTGCACCGCGCCATCTACGTGATCGCGATGGCCGCCGTCTTCGCGGTCATCGGCATCTGGCTCAGCGTCAGCGCCCGGCGGCAAGCGCGGCGTGAGGGCGCTTCCCGGCCGCGCGGCGCATTCGGCGGGATCCTGCTCGGTGCCTTCGGCCTGGCGCTGAGCTTGCTCGGAGCGCTCGCGTTCGCCCTGTTCTGGCATCAGCTGATGACGTACTCATCGTGCCTCAGCGACGCGAACAGCGTCGCGGCCACCCAGGCCTGCCACGACCAGTTCACCAGCTCCGTCAACTCCAGGATCAACGTGCTGCAATCCGGGAGCTAACTCCTCGGCTGCCCACGGATTCAGGTAGATGCGGTGGCCATCCGCATCGTCGGTATCCACCACGGTTACCGGCTGCGTCACCTCCTGGGCGCTGGCCCTGTTCGCCGCGCGGTACAGGATGAGCCAGTTCGCACCGCCCGCCGCCAGCGCCGCGGTCACCCCGATCTCCAGCACCGCCACCAGGCCGACCTGCAGGCCGGACGGGCCTACCGCGGCCAGCCGGCCATCGCCGAGCGGCCCGCCGGAGAACGCCGCGGTCAGGCCGGCCAGCAAGCCAGCGGCCGTGCCGGCCGCCAGGCCCCACAGCGGTGCGGCCTCCAGCATCGGCGTCGGCGCGATCCGTACCGTCACGATGCCGCCGAACAAGCCGGCCAGATACGGGACCGCGAGCATCACGATCGGCAGCCACGCCGGGCCGGTCGGGTGAGCGCCGGCCGGCAGCGCGGCGAGCATCGGGAACGCCGGGATGGCGCCAAGCGCCGACCCCGTCGGCGCCACCACCGTCCCGGTTCCGAACGCGAAACCCGGCCCGAGCGCGTAGGCCACCGCCCAGACAACCGCATTCGGTATATAGGCGAGCTGTGCGAGCAGCAGCAGCGCCGCCCCGCCCACGCCCGGCGCCAGCGCGTTGCTGGCCGCCCTGACCTGGGCCAGATGCGCGGCGAGCGAGCCGCCGGCCAGTATCGCGCCCGCCGAGGTCAGCACGGCGATGCAGCCCAGCATGCCCATCACGATCGAGCGCGGCCTGGCCGGCATGAGGTTAGCAAGCCGTGACCAGGGGGCGAGCCCGCGCGCGGCACCGAGGCCGCCCGCGACCAGGGCCAGCAGGAACGCGGCGGTCACCGCCTGCCACAGCGACGGCGAGGCGACCGGGGTCCTGCTCGCCACGGCGATCGCGCCGGCCAGCAGGGCGTAGGGGAACGCGAGCGCGATCGCCGCGTAACCGACATGCCTGAGCCTGGTCACTCCGCCGCTGCGGACCACCCAGCGGCCTGCGATCGCCAGCAGCGCACCCGGCAGGGCCACCAGGCCAAGCGGCAGCATGCCGATCCGACCGACATTCTTGATGGAGAAACCGACGTGGTGGGCCACCAGCCACAGCAGGCCCGCGGTGCGCAGCACGCCGCCCAGCCCGCTGCCAATACCGACGTGGGGGGCCGTGATCCAGCCCACCGCCGTCAGTGTCGTCAGGGCGGCGAGGCCGCTCCCCGCCGCGGCAAGGGCGGCGATCCCGCCGGTGATGACCAGCGGCCGCTGCTGCGGTTGCCCCTTCGGCTCCGGCGCCCCCGGGCCATGCGTGCTGGGTGCGGTCGGCGCTTCGGGGGAAAGGCTCACAAAGCTAGATCTTCGCAACTAACCGGCTCGCGCTGGCGAAGGCGCGCCGTGGTGTGTCTCCTTGAAAGGGAACCCGTGGCGCACGAACCCCTACCGGTGAGGGTTCGTGCGCCACGGGTCGCCAAAAAGCCGCGGCGCGAGGCCAGGAGAGCGGCTAGCGCTGCATGAGGGCGCGGATCAGGCCTGCGGTCTCCGTGGGGGTCTTGCCTACTCGGACGCCCGCTTTTTCCAGGGCTTCCTTCTTGGCCTGGGCGGTGCCCACCGAGCCAGAGATGATGGCGCCCGCGTGGCCCATCGTCTTGCCCTCGGGGGCAGTGAAGCCGGCCACGTAGCCGACGACCGGCTTGGTGACGTGCTTCTCGATGTACGCGCCGGCCCGCTCCTCCGCGTCGCCGCCGATCTCGCCGATCATCACGATCGCGTCGGTCTCCGGGTCATCCTCGAATGCCTGCAGGCAGTCGATGTGGGTGGTCCCGATCACCGGGTCACCGCCGATGCCCACTGCCGTGGAGAAGCCGATGTCCCGCAGCTCGTACATCATCTGGTACGTGAGCGTGCCGGACTTGGACACCAGGCCGATGCGACCCTCGGTGGTGATGTCCGCCGGGATGATGCCGGCGTTGGACTTGCCGGGCGAGGCGATACCAGGGCAGTTCGGCCCGACGATACGGGTCTGGTTCCCGGCCTCGACCGCGCGCGCCCAGAACTCGGCGCTGTCGTGTACTGGAACACCCTCGGTGATCACGATGCACAGCGGGATGCGGGCCTCAATCGCCTCGATCACCGCGTCCTTGGTGTATTCCGCCGGGACGAACACCACCGAGACGTCCGCGCCGGTGGCGGCCATGGTGTCCGCGACCGTGCCGAACACGGGGACGTCGGTATCGCCCAGCTGGAGGGTCTGCCCCGCCTTGCGGGGGTTCGTCCCGCCGACGACGGTGGTGCCGGCGGCGAGCATCCGCGCGCCGTGCTTGCGACCCTCAGATCCGGTGATGCCCTGGATCATGACCCGGCTCTGCGCCGTAAGGAAAATCGCCATGTTACGCTCCCGCCGCCGCTAGTTCCGCAGCCCGAGCGGCCGCACCGTCCATCGTGTCCACGCGCTCCACCACGGCGATCCCGGCCTCGTCCAGGATCCGGCGGCCCTCGACGGCGTTGTTGCCGTCCAGCCGGACCACGATCGGGCGGTTCACCGGCTCGCCCCTTGAGCCGAGCATGCCGATCGCGGACACGATCCCGTTCGCGACCGCATCGCACGCCGTGATCCCGCCGAAGACGTTCACGAACACCGACTTCACGCTCGGGTCAGAGAGCACGATCTCCAGCCCGTTCGCCATCACCTCAGCGGACGCGCCGCCGCCGATGTCGAGGAAGTTGGCAGGCCGGACCCCGCCGTGCTTCTCCCCCGCGTAGGCGACCACATCGAGCGTGGACATGACCAGGCCGGCGCCGTTGCCGATGATGCCTACCTCGCCGTCCAGCTTCACGTAGTTGAGGTGCTTCTCCTTCGCCCGTGCCTCGATCGGGTCGGTGTTGGAGGTGTCGGCGAAGCGCCCGTGCTCCTGCCGGAACGAAGCGTTGTCATCGATGGTGACCTTGCCGTCCACGGCGAGCACGTCGCCGTCCGGGGTCAGCACCATCGGGTTGACCTCGACCAGCGTGGCGTCCTCGTCCTGGAACATGGCCCACAGCCGCTCGGCCAGCACCGCAGCGCCAGCGGCGGCCTCGGCGGGGATGCCGCCCTCGGCGATGATCTCCGCTGCCTTGGCGCTGTCCACACCGGTGAGCGGGGACACCGGGATCCGGGCGATCGCGTCCGGGTTGGTGTGCGCCACTTCCTCGATTTCCATACCGCCCTGCACCGAGCAGATGGACAGGAAGGTCCTGTTCGCCCGGTCCAGCAGGAAGGACAGGTAGTACTCGGCCTTAATATCCACCGCATCAGCGATGAGCACCGCGTGCACGGTGTGGCCCTTGATGTCCATCCCGAGAATGGCGCTGGCCTTGGCGTACGCCTCGTCCGGCCCGTCGGCCAGCTTCACGCCGCCGGCCTTGCCGCGCCCGCCGGCCTTCACCTGCGCCTTCACTACGACAAGCGGCCGGCCGTTAGCGGCGAACTCCGCCGCGATCTCGCGCGCCTCTTCGGCTGTGCGGGCGACCTTGCCGGCCTGCACAGGGACGCCGTACTCGGCGAACAGTTCCTTCGCCTGATACTCAAACAGGTCCACTGGGGGGTCCGTTCTAGGTTCCGTCTGTGATGTCGCCGCCTACCGTGCGGCGCTTGTACGACAGAGCCTAGCCTTCGCTCAGGCGAGCTTGCCGCCCGACGCTCCCCATGTGAGGTGGCTCTCAGACCTCGGCCGGCCGCCCGGGTGGTCGCACCTAGTTAACGCACGGAATGCCGTCGGCGTCGGCCAGGGCAGTGGTGTCCGGCCCGGTCACCGTGCTGGCCGGCGAGCTGCTGGAACCGGCAGCCGGGGACGTGATCGCCGCCGGGACCGTCGTGGCGTCGGCACCGAGCAGGATCTCCACGTGCCCGGCCGGGACCGAGGCGCTGGACTGCGCGGTAACCCCGAAGTCGGTCGCTATCGCATCGGCGCTGCCCTGGACACCGGTCCCGTACAGGACCTCAGTGGTGGTCCTGGCCGCCGTGTCGCCGACCGTGCCCGCGATATAGCCGGCCTGCACCAGGGCGGAGGAGACGTTCCCGGCGAGCCCTTGCGTATTGCCGCCGTTCAGTACGTCAACCGTCGTGGTGGACGGGGTCGCCTTGGGCTGGTCTGCCTTCTTCTCGTCCGAGGACGATGAATGCGTGACGGGCGGCGGGTTGAACGCGGCCGCTACTTCCGCCTGGATCGCCGGCACGTTGATGGTGTTATCGTCCTGGCCGTCGATCGTCGCATAGCCGGTGATGGGCAGCGTCTCGAAGACGAGGTTCTTGGCGGTCAGCGACCGCATCTCGGTGGCGAAGTCGATCAGGTCCCAGCCCTTGTCAGTGATCACGTACTGCTTGGCAGTAGACAGCAGGCTCTCGAGCGCGGGAATGTCACTGAGGATGCCCTGGCTCTTCATCTGGTGGATCACCGAGTCGATGACCGCCTGCTGGCGGCGGGTGCGGTCCAGGTCACCGTTGGTAAGGCCATGCCGCTGCCTGACGAAGGCCAGCGCCATGGAGGCGTCGAGGTGCTGCAGGCCCGCGTGATGAGCGTAGAAACCCGAGTAAGAGTCGTAAGCTACCGGGTGGTTAAGGCAGACTTCCACGCCGCCAAACGCGTTGGCCAGCTCGTAGAAGCCGTCCAGGTTGACCTCAGCGAAGTGGTCGATGGGCTGGCCGGTGAGCGCCTCAACGGTCTTTATCGTGGCGAGGCGCCCGGCCTCGTTGCCCTCAAAGGCGATCGTGTTGTTCATCTTGCCGCCGTCGGCGGCCAGGAGCTGGTTTTCCTCCTGAGCCATGGCATAGCCGTACGCGTCATCGACCTTGCCCGCCGTCTCGAGCACCCCGTCGACCTCGTATGACTGCGGGTAGGTGACATAGTCATCGCGCGGGATAGAGAAGCCGGTGACCTTACCCCCGCCGGCCGGGATGTGGATAAGGATCAGGGTGTTCGTGGCGTTGCCGCCGACACCTTCGTTCTCTACGCCGTTCGTACTGCCGGCGTGCAGGGCACTCAGCACGTCGGCGGGCAGGACGTTGCCCTCCCAGTCCGTGCGGCTTTCCAGGCCCATCAGCAGAATGTTCTGCTCGCCCACCGAAGGCGTGTTCGAGAGAACGTCCGACCCGCCGATCCCCTCAATCTCGTTGACCGTGTGGTAGGCGAACCCGCTGCCCAGCAGGACCCCCGCAGACGCGATACAGCAGACCACGTAGCCGGCCTTGCCCGCGATCCCCCACAGCGGCGCGGAACCCGAAGATCGTGGCCTGACCATCACATCAGCCCCTGAGTCGCGATCGTTACCATCTGCAAAAGAGTACCTGCCAGTACCCGTTAGCCGTCCGAAGCGGCTAACATCCGAAGCACATGTCTGACCCACGCTGGCACGACGCCAACCCGTCGGTTCCGCCGTCCGCGCGCGGCCGCCGCCCACCGAGGGCGCCGGGCCGTGACTCAGCCATGCGCAACTCACGTCCCTCTGACCAGCGGGAACAGACCCGGCGTATGCCGGTGCCGCCGGAACTGAGAGGACGCCGCGGTCCGGGGGGGCCGCCGAACGGGGGATCCATGCGAGGACGCGGCCGTGGCAGACCGGGCATTCTCGGTCGTTTCGGGAACTTCACCGGCCTGGCCGGAATCATCATCGTGGCCGGCTTCGCGCTGGTCGGCGCGGTTATTACCATTATGCAACGGCAGGACCCTGGCGGCGCGCTCGGCATCTGCCTGATCCTCGGCACGGTGATCGCCTGCCTCGCCGTCCGCGCCCGTTCGGTCCGGATGATCATCCCCGCCCCGACTCTGTGCTACCTCGTGCCCGCCGCGGCCGCCGGGATCATCAACGACCGCTCCGCCGACACTAACACCGTGGCGTACCTGCTCCACTCCGCCACCTGGATCGGTGCCGGCTTCCTGGCGATGGCCATGGCCACCCTCATCGCCATCATGATTACCTTCCTGCGGCTGTACCTGGACCGGCGCGCCCCCAGTGCGCGCGCTGAGTGGAGACGTGGCGCTTCGAACGGCCGCGGCCCTTCGGCGCGGCGGCCTGCGGCCTTGCAGCCGGACCTTGACGCGACCGGGTACCTGGATGGAAGCGGAGGCTCCGGGCCGATGCGTCCGCCGCATGGCCCGGCCGGGCCGCCGCGGCGGCCGGAGAGCGGGCCGTACCCGGCTCAGTCTCCTGGACCTAACGGATCGGGGTCGTATCCGACCGCCCCACGACCGCAGGACCCTTACGGGCCGGGCCCTTCCGGCACCGGGCCTTATGGTAATAGCCAGCCAGGTACCGGGCCTTACGGCAAGTCCGGCACGGGACCTAACGGCAACGGCCGGCCGGGCACGGGATCTAACGGCCGACAGGGCGCGGGGCCCAACGGCAACGGCCGGCCGGGCACGGGGTCTAACGGCAACGGCCGGCCGGCCAGCGGGCCGTACCCGCCCATCTCCCCCAGCCGGCACCTTCCCCCCAGCCGGCAGCTTCCCCCCGGCCCTGGGCTTCCCCCCGGCCGCCAGCTTCCCCCGGGAAAGGGCGACCGCTACAACTTCTCCAGCGGGGCGTAAGCCAGCACCAGGTGCTTGATCCCGTAGTCGCCGCCGAAGTCGATCTTCGCCTCGGCATCGGTACCGAAACCGTCCGTTGACAGCACGGTGCCCAGGCCGAACTTGTCGTGCGTCACCCGGTCCCCCGGCTGCAGCGACGGCACCAAGCGGCTGCTGCGTGCTGACAGCTGCCGGGCCACCCGTTCCTGAGCGGGCCGCGACGCCGACCGGGCAGCGTGCTCGTCCCGCCGCCATTCGATGAGGCTGGCCGGGATCTCGCGGAGGAACCTGGACTCTAGGTGGAAAGAGGGTCGCCCCCACCACATCCGGCCGATGGCGCGGGTCAGGTACAGCCGCTGTTCCGCCCTGGTGATGCCCACGTAGGCCAGCCGCCGCTCCTCCTCCAGCTCCTTCTTATCGTTGCTGGCGAGGGAGCGCTGATGCGGGAACACCTCTTCTTCCAGGCCGGTGAGGAACACTACAGGGAACTCCAGGCCCTTCGCGGTGTGCAGTGTCATCAGCGTGACCATGCCGCCGTGCTCTTCGCCCTCGGGGATCTCGTCAGCATCGGCCACCAGGGATACCCGCTCAAGGAACTCCGCCAGCGTCCCCTCCGGGTTCGCTCCGTCATACTCCCTGGCCACGTTCACCAGTTCCAGTACGTTCTCCACGCGGCCCTTGTCCTGCAGGTCCGTCGAGTTCTCCAGGGAAGCCACGTAGCCGGTGCGGTCCAGGATCGCCTCTGCCAGCTCGGCGACCGGACCGGCCTCCGCTAGCACCCGCAGCTCGTCGATCAGCTCGCTGAACGCCTCGATGGCGTTGGCCGAGCGGCCGGCCAGGCCGGGCACCTCGGCCGGCTTGGCCAGCGCCTGCGCGAACGAGATCCGCTGCCGCTGCGCGTAGGCGGCCACGTACTCCTCTGCCCGCTCGCCGATGCCGCGCTTGGGCACGTTCAGGACCCGCCGCAGCGACACCTCGTCCGCCGGGTTGCTGATCAGCCGCAGGTAGGCGAGCAGGTCACGGACCTCACGGCGCTCGTAGAAGCGGACGCCGCCGACCACCCGGTACGGCAGCCCGACCCGGATGAAGATCTCCTCGAAGACACGGGACTGCGCGTTCGTACGGTAGAAGACCGCCACCTGGCCTGGCGTGGCCTCCCCGGCGTCGGCGAGGCGGTCCACCTCCTGCGCCACGAACGCGGCCTCGTCGTGCTCGTTGTCCGCGACGTACCCGACGATGGGCGGCCCGGCGCCCTGGTCGGACCACAAGTTCTTCGGCTTGCGGCCCTGGTTCTTCGACACCACCGCGTTCGCGGCGGCCAGGATGTTCTGAGTGGAGCGATAGTTCTGCTCCAGCAGGATGACGGTCGCGTCCGGGTAGTCCTCCTCGAACTCGACGATGTTCCTGATCGTCGCGCCGCGGAAGGCGTAAATCGACTGATCCGCGTCCCCCACGACACACAGCTCGGCGGGCGGCACGCTCTCTGTGCTGGGGGTGGCGGCGCTGGGGGTGACGGCGCTGGGGGTGGCGGCGCTGCCTGTGAGCTCGCGGATCAGGGTGTACTGCGCGTGGTTGGTGTCCTGGTACTCGTCCACCAGCACGTGCCGGAACCGGCGGCGGTACTGCTCGGCGACATCAGGCAGCGCCTGGAACAGGTTGACCGTGACCATGATGATGTCGTCGAAATCCATCGCGCCCGCAGCGAGCAGCCGGCGCTGGTACTCGCCGTAGGCCTCGGCCAGCGCCTTCTCCCTGGCGGTCCTGGCGCTGCTGGCGAAGCTCTCGTGATCTATCAGCTCATTTTTCAGGTTGGACACCTGGCCTGCCATCGCCTTCGGCGGGAACTGCTTGGCGTCCAGCTCGAGCTCGCGGCAGACCAGGGCCATCAGCCGCTGCGAATCCCCCTGGTCGTAAATGGAGAACGAGCTCGGGTAACCGAACCGCTTGGCCTCCCGGCGCAGGATCCGCACGCAGGCGGAGTGGAAGGTCATCACCCACATGGCACGCGCCTGCGGCCCGACCAGGGCGGCGACACGGGCCGCCATCTCCCCCGCCGCCTTGTTCGTGAACGTGATGGCCAGCACCTCGTGCGGCTTCACGTCGCGGGCGGCGAGCAGGTAAGCGATCCGGTGCGTGAGCACGCGGGTCTTGCCGGAGCCGGCTCCGGCCACGATGAGCAGCGGGCTGCCCTCATGAACGACGGCGGCGCGCTGCTGGGGATTGAGCCCATCGAGGAGGGCATCGATCGCGAATGCGGTCACCCACCTAGGGTAGGCGCTGCCACCGACATTTTCCCGCCGCAGCGCTGGACCCGGCACCCGCTGCTGGCACCGCCGCGGCCTGACGCCCCAGCATCCCGCCTGCCCCTGCCAGCACCCACCGGCCGGCCAGCACCGGCCCACCGGCCCACCGGCCGATTGTGACGGAAGTTCGATGCTTGACGGAAATTAAGTGGTCGTTTGAGACTCTTTTTCTTCCGTGTGGCATGGATTTTCCGTCAGAAATGGGGCCTGGGGCGGCAGGGGAGCGCTGCGGTTTCCCATCAGCCCCCACCGGCTCAATAGACAGCCTGTTACATTACCGGTAAGTAGGTATTGCAAGGATGTTGTCAGATATATCCTTCTTTGGCCTGCCTAGATGCCAGTTTTGGGCTATTCTGGCCCCCCTGCCAGTAGTCACATGTGACGGGCAAACGGCACACAAGTGACGCACCGTAACCACCCGTGGGGGGTTCCATGGGATCGCGCGGTCGATCCATCCGGCTCCGCATCTATGCCCTTGTGGCGGTCCCGCTCGTCACGATGATCTGCTTGCTCGCATACATCGCGACCACGTCGATCCACAACGTCATCAACCTGGACCGAGCCCCCAACCTGATCAACGCGACCTCGGTTCCGGCTGCCAAATTCACCAGCTACCTGCAGGCCGAGCGCCTCGCCGCCGTGGTGTACATTTTCGAGCCGAGTGCGGCCAACCTGCAGGCCTACCAGAACGCGATCGGCCAGACCACCACGAACCAAGTGGTGTTCAAAAGCAAGATGGAGTCGTCGGCCACCAGGGCGAGCGAGACGGCCAGCATCGCGCAGGGCATCGCCGGCGTTATCGCCAACCTGAGCCAGCTGAACGAGCTCCGGCAAGGTGTCGTGGCCAGGGAGCTGTCGCCCGGGGTGCCGATGACCGGCCTGGACGCGCTCGGAGCGTACGCCAAGGGCATCGCCGGGGAGCCGACGCTGTTCCTCGACGAGTCGGCCACCATGACCAACGCGACCGCCGCGAGCCAGTCACTCGGCCTGATCGGTACCGTGTCCGCCCGTGAGGCGCTCTCCCAGGAAGATGCGCTGCTGAGCGGAATGATCGCCGCTAACAAGGCGTCCGCGGAAGACCGTGCCGCGTTCACCGAGATGGTCGCCACCCGGGAATCCGACATCCAGGACGCGGACTATCTCTTCGACGCGGCCAACCTGAAGATCTTCGACGCGCCGCTGGCCGGATCGGCCGCGCTGCAGCAGCAGCTTGCGCAAATCGAGGGAGCGGTATCAGCCGGCGTGCCGATGAACCGCCTCCCGGTCACCGAGAGCCAGTGGCAGTCACTCACCGGTGCCTTGCAGGCGGACTACTACAGCGGCGCCTATAACGACGCACAGGCTCAGCTGGTCGTCGACCGGCAGATCACCAACTCGGCCAGGGTGCGGCTGTATTACACCGCCGCCATCGCGCTGCTCGGCCTGCTGCTCACGATCTTCATCACGACACTCGTCGGGCGCAGCATCATCCGCAGGCTGCGCGGCTTGGAGACGTCCGCGCTCACCCTCGCCGAGAACCAGCTGCCTGACGTCATCGCGCGGTTGCGGCGGGGCGACGACGTGGACATGGCGGTGGAGGCACCACCGCTGCGGGTCGGCACCGACGAGATCGGACGGGTCGGCCAGGCGTTCGACCTGGTCCGGCAGACCGCCATCCGGTCCGCGGTGGAGGAGGCCAAGCTTCGCCGCGGCATCAACGACGTGTTCCGCAGCCTGGCCAGGCGCAGCCAGTCGCTGCTGCACCGTCAGCTGACGCTGCTGGACCAGATGGAGCGGCGTGCCTCCGATCCCGAGGCCCTGGATGACCTGTTCCGTCTCGATCACCTCACCACGCGCATGCGCCGCCACGCCGAGGGCCTGGTCATCCTGGCCGGCGCCCCGGCCGGCCGCGGCTGGTCCTCCCCCGTGCGGATGGTAGACGTGATGCGCGGTGCCATCGCCGAGGTAGAGGATTACGCGCGAGTCTCGGTCGCTACCCGGAGCCAGGCGGCGCTGTCGGGGTCCGCGGTCGCCGACGTCATCCACCTGCTGGCTGAGCTCATCGAGAACGCCACCACCTTGTCGCCGCCCTACACCTCGGTGCGGGTATCCGGCGACACGGTGGCCAACGGCTTCGCGATCGAGGTCGAGGACCGCGGGCTCGGGATCAGCGCGCAGCGGCTCGCCGAGCTCAACGACCGGCTGACGAACCCGCCCGAGTTCAACCCGGCCGACAGCGAGCAGCTCGGGCTGTTCGTCGTCAGCCAGCTAGCCAGGCGGCACGGTGTCCGCGTCACCTTGAAGGCGTCGCCCTTCGGCGGTACCGATGCCGTCGTCCTGATCCCGCGCCACCTGGTGGTCGCCGAGGACGAAATCCGGGCAAGCCTGCCCGGCGAGCCCGCGGCGGCGATCATGGCCACGCCGCTGGCCACCAACGGGAACCATTTCGCAACGGCGGAACTGGCCAGCGGCTCGCCGCTTAACGGCGGCTCCGGGACTCCGGACTTCCCGGGTACGCAGGACTTCCCCAGCACGTCCGACTTCCCTGGCGCGACGTCGTTCCCTGACGCGCCGTTCCCGGATGCGCCCTTCCCCGGTACGGCGCCGTTCCCTGACGCGCCGTTCCCCGAAGCGCCGTACCCCGAGGCGCCGGGCTTCCCCGGGGCATCTGGCTTCCCCGGTGCGCCGGCCTTCGCCAGCACACCACAGTTCCCGAGTACACCGTCCCCGAGCACACCGTTCCCGAGCACACCGCAGTTTCCCGGTGCGCCGCCATTCCCTGGGGCGCCGGATTTCACCGGCATGCCGCAGGCCCATGGTGAGCCCGATGTCTCCAGCAGCGGTCCCAGGATCTCCGGACCACTGCGGCGAGCACATGGGGACTTCGCTGACGGCCAGCCACGCGGCGGTCACCACGCCCCCCGGCGGGGCGGAGGTTCGACCGGCAGGCCGACCGCCGCGGCCGGAACCGAGAGCACGGCCGGAACCGGAACCGCGGCTGGAACCGGAGCCGCGGCCGGCAACGACAACGGACATGAAAACGGGGTCGGCAACGGCAGCGGCAACGTGCACCAGAATGGCGGCACCGGCGGCGGAACGTTCCCCGGCGGCGACCTCGCCGCAGGCGCGGGAATCGGCTTCGACGGCGGCGAGCTGCCCCGGCGGACCCGCACCGGGGCCGGAACAAACTGGGCGGGACTGCGGCCGGACGGCCCGACCGTGCCCGGCTTCGACGTCTTCGCGGCGCAGCGGCAGGAAACCGGCCACCGCCCGGACAGCGCAGGCCCAGGCAGCGCAGGCCCAGACAGCGCAGGCCCAGGCAGCACAGTCTCAGACAGCGCCTCCCAGGCAGCCGCCAGCACGGTCTCAGACAGCACAGTCTCAGACAGCGCCTCCCAGGCAGCCGGCCTCACGCTCCCCGACCTGGCTCCGGCTGATCCATTCCGGTCCGATCCGGACTGGCCGACGGCCCAGGGAGAATCCGCCGCCTCGGCCACGCCCATGAAGGAAGCCGGCGCCAGAGTCTCGGTGCCGCCATGGGAGCTCTCCAGCGACCCAGGTCCCCAGCTGGAGCCGCCCGCGGACCGTGCCGTGGAACCGCCGGATGGCCCTGGGCAGGCAGACGGCGACCACAAGGGGCTGCCGCGCCGAGTCCGGCAGGCCAGCATCGCCCCGCAGCTCCGCGGCGACCCCGCGGCCAGGCAGCAGCAGCGCGCACCGGCCGGCGATGCCGGCGGCGTGAGCCTGGACGCCGGACCGTCACCGGAGGAGATCCGCGCGACCATGACCGCGCTGCAGCGCGGCTGGCAGGAAGGCCGGTCGCAGCAGGCCGCGGACAGCCAGCCACCATGGGCGCAGGAGGCAGAGGGGGAAGTAGATGCAACCTAATCAACCCGGACAGCTCGACTGGCTGCTCGACGACCTGGTGACGCGGGTCGCGCCTGTCACCAAGGCCGTCATCCTGTCCCAGGACGGCATAGCGCTCGCGGCATCACGCTCCCTGGAGCGCGACGATGCCGAGCACCTGGCGGCGCTGGCAGCCGGCTTCCAGTCCCTGGCCAAGGGGGCGGGCAGTCACTTTGGCGGTGGCGCGGTGCGCCAGACGATCATCGAGATGGAATCTGGCTTCCTGTTCGTGACCGCCGCGGGCAGCGGAACGTGCCTCGCCGTGATCGCCAACCGCGACGCCGACCTCGGCCATGTCGCGTACGAGATGGCCATCCTGGTCAGGCGGACCGGCGAGCACATCCGGGTCGGTCTGCGCGCGCCCGCCGGCAACGGATGGAGCTGACCGTGCCCTCCCGCGACGAGCGGTGGCTAGATGCCGAAGCAGGTCCGGTCGTCCGGCCTTATGCACTGACCAGGGGCAGGACACGTCACACCGGCGAATCTTTTGACCTGGTCGCAACCGTGCTAACCACAGGCGTTCTGCTTAATGATCTTAATGCCCTAGGCCCTGAGCACCTCAATGTCCTTCAGCTCGCCCGCGCCCCCACAACAGTGGCGGACATCGCCTCCGACGTCGACCTCCCGCTCGGCGTTGTCCGTATCCTCCTAGCCGACCTGCGGGAACTCGGCCTCGTCGCGATCCGCACCCCTGTGACGATGGCGGAACGGGTCGATAAGCACACTCTCAGGGAGGTTCTCCATGGACTACGGGGGCTCTGACTCTCCCGGCGCGCCCGCCAGACAGCATCGCGCCATCAAGATCCTCCTGGCCGGCGGCTTCGGAGTGGGCAAGACGACGCTGGTCGGTGCTGTCAGCGAGATCAAGCCGCTGCGAACCGAGGAACCGCTCACCGAAGGCAGCCTGCGCAGCGACAGCGTCGCGGGCGTGGAGCGGAAGACGACGACCACGGTCGCCATGGACTTCGGACGGATCAGCCTGCGCGGCGACCTGGTGCTGTACCTATTCGGTACGCCTGGCCAGCAGCGGTTCTGGTTCATGTGGGATGAGCTGGCCATCGGGGCGCTGGGCGCGGTCGTCCTCGCCGACACCCGCCGGCTTGCCGACAGCTTCCCCGCCATTGACTACTTCGAGCGCAGGGACATTCCGTTCGTCATCGCGCTGAACTGCTTTGACGGCGCCCGTAAGTACGAAACGGAAGACGTCAGGGTAGCGCTCGACCTCGACCCTGGCCTTCCGATAATCCAGTGTGACGCACGGAGCAGGGAATCAGCCAAGCAGGTACTCATCGCGCTGGTCGAGCACGTGCTGATGTCCGCCCCTGAAGAGCCGGCCCGCACCCAGGTGCACTAGCTAGCTCTGTACTAGCTAGCTCTGTACTAGCTAGTGCAGACGCTCAGCTAGCTAGACATCGTGCAGGACCGCCCACACGGCCTTGCCGTGCCCGGCGATCGGGCTCCAGCCCCATACATGGCTGAGCGCGCCGACGATCTGCAGGCCCCGCCCGCTCTCCCCGGTCCAGTCCGGCTGCCGCGGTACCGGCGCCTCGTTACCAGGGTCGACGACGGCGATCATGACTTCGCCCACGCGCCGCAGCATGCACAACCTGAGGACCGAGCTGGCTCCTGGCCGCGCGCCGCTGGCTCGCGTGCCATGCAGGACCGCGTTGACGACGAGCTCGTCGACGATCATCTCCGCATCGTCAGCGAGCGCCTCAAGACCCCAGCAGGTCAGCAGCTCGCGGACGAAGTGACGTGCGGTCCTGGCTTCTTCCGGCCGTGCGCTCAGGGCCTTGGTGGTAACCGCCGGAGTCTCCCACCAGGCGGAAGGCACAGGGAGTAGCCGAGGCATGCCATCATGCGCGCCGGTCCAGGAGATGTCGACTACCTCGTCGTCATCTCCGTTACCGGCAGCGACACTGAGATGCATAAAGGCAACTGCTTCCTGCAACATCGCCAGGCCCGGAAACCGGGCCCGGCACTGGTGTTTATGCCCTGTCTTATGAGTATGTTGCCTGATATATTGTGCAAATGCAAGGCCGGATGCACGTTCATTCGCTTCGTGCACAGGGTCAGATCACTACAAAGAGTCACAGATTTTGACTCTACGGAGAGTGATGGGGGCCATGCGCACCGCACGTGAACTCCGTCGGCCTCGATGCATGAGTCCTGTCGGGAGGACCCCCGGACCCCGGTTCCTACCACAGCATCAGGGGAGAACGAATGGACACTAACTACAACAACGGCATGCCAGCAGCGGACCTGGGGGAGGTCCGGTGGCTGAAGAGCCAGCACAGCAACCCGAATGGAGCGTGTGTCGAAGTGGCATCGCTTCCATCCGGCGAGATCGCCATGCGCAACTCACGCTTCCCCACGGGCCCCGTCCTCGTCTACACCCAGGCCGAGATTACGGCCTTCCTGGCCGGCGCCAAAGACGGCGAGTTTGACCAGGTAGTCGCCTGATTGCCGCCCGCCGCCCCAGCAATAGCAGCACCCCGTCAGGGAGGTTCCCCACCAGCAGTAACGGAGGGACCTCGGGGTGTCTATTGAATTGTCATATACCACTCTTTCCCAATAGCCAGGTTCCATGGGAGACTGTGGTCCTCACCCCGTTATGATGAGTGGCACACGGATGCGAGGAGGGCCGATGGTCTCATCCGAAGACTCGGCCTGGGATGTACCGCCCAGCATGTTCGGCGCCCGCTCGGGCGGGCCGACCGTTCAGCGACTGGTACTTGGTGGCCACCTGCGCCGCCTGCGCGAGTCACGAGGCATGACAGCGGAACTTGCCGCCGATGCCATCAGGGGCTCGCACTCGAAGATCAGCCGGATGGAGCATGGCCGGGTCGGCTTCAAGGAGCGCGACGTTACGGACCTGCTTACCCTCTACGGCGTCGTGGACGGCGAGGAGCGCGCCGCCCTGCTCAACCTCGCCAGGGAAGCGAACACGCCTGGCTGGTGGCACGCTTACTCCGATATCCTGCCGAGCTGGCTGGAGTCGTATGTCGGCCTTGAGGCCGCGGCGTCGGTCATCCGGAACTTTGAGATCCAGTTCGTGCCCGGCCTGCTGCAGACCGAGGACTATGCACGGGCCCTGATCCGGCAAGGCAATGCCGTAACCGAGGATGAGATCGAGCGCAGGAGCGAGCTCCGCATCAGCCGTCAGGAGATCCTCAGGAAGGTCAATCCACCGCAGTACTGGGCCGTCATCGACGAGGGTGCGCTGCGCCGTCCGGTTGGGACCAGGCAGATCATCCGCGAGCAGATTCAGCACCTGATCACGATGAGCGAGCATCCTGCGGTAACGCTTCAGCTTCTGCCGTTCGGGGCGGGCGCTCATTCGGCGATGGGCGGGCCATTCACGATCCTGCGCTTCGGTGAACCCGACATCCAGGACGTCGTGTACATGGAGCAGCTGACCAGCGCGCTTTATCTCGACAAGTCGGCTGAGGTCGACAACTACCTCGAGGTCATGGAGCAGCTGTGTCTCCAGGCGGAGCCGGTCACGGACACCGCCAAGGTGCTCAGCAAGATCCTCGACGAAACCTGATCCGCCGCCAGCAAGCATAAGAAAGGCGCCGGTCCTCGCGGGACCGGCGCCTTTCGCATGTGTCAGGGCTAGACCTTGTCCTCGGGCACGAGGGTCGGCGTGGACCTGGTCAGCGTCTCCTTACGGAAGAACGCCCGGTCGTTGAACCGGCAGTAGATCCCGAACAGCAGCCCCGCCAGTGCCGAGATGAAGAAGATGACAAAGGCTCCGCCGATCACCCAGTGCGGGAAGAACGGCATCGTCCAGGTCGTGTAGCTGTTCTCTGTGTTCACGTCCCAGTCCGACCACAACGACCAGCCGCCGGCGAAGTACATCATCAGGCCGCCGAGCACCGGCAAGATACCGCGCATCAACAGATTCCGGATGGATGAGGTGAGCGTCGAGCGGTAATACCAGGCGCACGCGAACCCGGTGAGCCCGTAGTAGAACGCGATGTACAGGCCGATCGCGGTAACCGCGTCGGGGATCACATTGCCATGCGAGAGGTAGTTGAACAGCACGTAGAGCACGATGGAGATACCGCCCATCGCGATGGTGGACACCGTCGGGGTGAGATACCGCGCGTGCATCCGGCCGAAGGAGCGCGGAATCGCCCGGTACGCGGCCATGGAGAGCGTGGTCCGCGCGGTCGGCAGGATCGTGGTCTGGGTGGATGCCGCCGCCGAGCTGAGCACCATGAGCACCAGCAGCTTGGTGAGGAACAGGCCGAGCCCGTGCACCCCGAACACCTCGCCGCCGAGCGGGGACAGCACGTCGCCGGAGTTGTTCGGGTTAGCGAGCCCGTTTCCGCCAGTGCCGATGCCGGCGAAGGCCTCCACCGAGACGATCACGAGCAGGTACGTCACTAGCAGGATGACCGTAGAGATGATGGCCGCGCGGCCCGGCGTCTTATCCCGGTCCCTCGTCTCCTCGTTCACCGCCACCGCGGTGTCCCAGCCCCAGTAGATGAAGAGCATCAGGATCAGGCCGCCGACGAACGCGGTCGGACTCGAGATGCTGAACGGGTTGAACCACCCGGCGCCAATATGCACCGACCCCTTGGGCGGGTTGCTGCCGTAGACCTTAATCAGCGCCACCACGGATAGCACGACCAGCATGACGATCTCGATGGACAGCAGTGCCCGCTGCAGCGCAACGGATATCTCGATGCCCCGGTAGCAGATGTAGGTCATCGCGACGATCCATGCCACGCCAAGCAGCAGCACCCAAGGGCTGGTCGGGTTGCCGCCGATGCCATGCGCCCCGAACAGCTGGAACATGTACAAGCCCGCCACCTGGGCAAGGCTCGCCATGCACAGGACGTCCGCGGCCACGATTCCCCAGCCGCCGGCCCAGCCGGTCCGCGGCCCGAAGGCCCTGGCCGCCCAGGTGAACGTGGTACCGCAGTCGGGATCGGCCTTATTCATCTCGCTGTACCCGATCGAGGTCAGCAGGATCGGCACGAACGCGATGACCGCGACTATCGGAGCATGAAACCCGACCACCGCGACGATGCCGAACAGCGTCGCAGCGATGCTGTAGGCCGGGGCGGTCGACGCGATGCCCATGACAATGCTCGAAACAAGCCCGAGTGCCCCGGGCTTGAGCCCCTTCTCCAGCGGCTGCTCGGCCAGCGGGGCGGCCTGCTCTGTGGTGGCCATAGGGCGACCCCTTCTTCCGTCCTTCAGTGCTCTGACCACGGTATTAACACAAAACTGGCACAAAACCTACGGTTTCCATATACATAGATCAAAATCTCTATCAAAACGAGCCGTGGTGTCAGTGGTGCTGGCCCGTATCGCCCGCCTCACGGCGGCCGGCGGCACATAGGATGGCGGCGTGCTCGACGACACCTCAGTTAGCCGCGTCCTGTCCATCACCGCTCACCCCGACGACGTCGACTTCGGCGCGGCGGGAACTATCGCAAGATGGACCGACAGTGGTATAGAGGTTACTTACTGTGTTGTCACGGATGGCGACGCGGGTGGCTTTGACGAGAACCTGCCCCGCGCCCAGATGGCGCCGCTGCGCCGGGCCGAGCAGGTCGCGGCGGCCAAGTGCGTAGGCGTGACGGACGTACGCTTCCTTGGCTACCCGGATGGCAGGGTGGAGGCGACGCTGGGGTTGCGTAAGGACCTTGCCCGGGTTATCCGGCAGGTACGGCCCGATCGCGTCGTATGCCCAAGCCCGGAGCGGAACTACGCACGGATGGCGCCCAGCCACCCGGATCACCGCGCCGTCGGCTCGGCCGCGCTGGATGCCATCTACCCGGATGCCCGCAATCCCTTCGCCTTCCCCGAGCTCCGAGAGGATGAAGGGCTGGCCGCCTGGACGGTTCGCGAGGTATTCCTTGTGGCCGGCCCGGTGCCTAACCATTTCGTGGACATCACAGCCACCTTCGGCCGTAAGGTCGCCGCCCTGCGCGCGCACGAGAGCCAGACCGGTCACTGGGACGACCTGGAGGGCCGGATCCGGACCATGCTCGGCCGCATAGCCGCCCAGGCCGACCTCCCCGAGGGCCGCCTGGCCGAGGCCTTCCAGGTCCTCGACGCGAGCTGATTGCCGGGGGGCCCTCCTGACGACGCCGAGTTGGCGGGACAAATAGGGAGATAAGGTCGGAGAGTCCGCCAACGCAGAGAAGGTGACTGGCCGATGAGCATAGAGCTCGACAACTCCTTTACCGTTCCTGTCCCGCCCGATGTTGCCTGGAAAGTGCTGCTTGACGTGGCCAGGATCGCGCCGTGCATGCCGGGCGCCACGGTTGACAGCGTCGAGGACGATGTGGTGACGGGCGGTATCAAGGTCAAGGTCGGGCCGGTGCAGCTCACCTACCGTGGCACTGCCACGTTTACCGAGCGCGATGAGAGCACCCGGACGATTTTCGTGGACGCCTCGGGCAAGGAGACCAAGGGCGCGGGTACCGCCTCGGCCACCGTCAAGGCGTCCCTCACGGCGGCTGAGGATGGCGCCACCCTGGTCGAGATGCACACGACGATGAACGTGACCGGCCGGCCCGCACAATTCGGCCGGGGCATCATGGTCGAGGTCGGCGGCAAGCTGGTGGATAAGTTCGCCGCCAACCTGGCCGTCCTGCTGGCGGCGGACACCGCCACCGAGCCAGCCGAGGAGACGGCTGCGGTGAGCGAGGGTGCGCCCACTGCTGTAGCCCCTCCCGTGGCCCCTCCCGTAACCACGTCGGCATCCACCCCTGCAGCCGCCCCGGCGCCGGAGGAGTCGCTGAACCTGGTGCGGCTGATCGGGCCGGCCATCCTGAAGCGCGTGGTTCCGGTGGCGGCGGTCGCGGCGGCGATCGCGCTGCTTGGCAGGCGGATTCGGCGCGGGGTGCGCCACGGCAAGGCCTGAGACGGCACAGCGTAGAGCGCGAAAGGCTATCGACGATGGAGTTCCAGGAAGTCGTCCGGCGGCGGCACATGGTCCGCGAGTTCACCACCGAACCGGTGTCGCAGGCCAGCCAGGACCGGATTCTGGCCAATGCGGTGCGCGGGCCATCCGCTGGATTCTCCCAGGGGCAGGCGTTCCTCGTGCTTACCGGGGAGGACGACCTCAGGCGTTTCTGGGACATAGCGGGCGGGGCGGCGATGCCGTCGGCAACCACTGCGCCGCTGGTGATCGTGCCGCTGTCCTGCAAGCGGGTGTACCTGGACCGGTACGCCGAGCCGGACAAGGGCTGGACCGATCGCGATGAGGCCCGGTGGCCGGTCCCGTTCTGGCACATTGACACCGGAATGGCCGGGCTGCTGATCCTGCAGACCGCGGTCGACGAAGGGCTCGGCGGGTTCTACTTCGGCATCGTGCCGGAGCAGGTGCAGCCGTTCCGTGATGCCTTCGGCGTGCCGCAGGACCATGAGCCAATCGGGGCGATCGCCATCGGCCACAGCGCCGAGACCTCGATCCGCGATCTGAAGTCCCGCCGCCGCCCCCTCTCCGGCGTGATGCACCACGGCCACTGGTAACCCTCCGCCCGATATGTCCCGCATGTGACGTAAAGATGGCGGAACTTTCGTGCTAGACGGAAGAAAAAGAGTCGAAAATGACTCCTTTTCTTCCGTCGAACATCGAGTTTCCGCCAAAATCCTGGCACCGGACCAGCGCGGCGGCCCTTACGGGCGATTTGTTCGTATTGTTCCGCTTGGGTGGGCGTTTGATGCGTGGCGACCGGTGTCTGCGGGGCTAGCTGGCGCCTATGGAGCGGCACATGGCTACTACTACCGGGCCTAGGAGGGGTAGGGCGATGTTGGATAGGGCGTAGACGATCGTGTAGGCGATCAGCGGGGTGGTGTTGCCCGCAACGCCCTGGATGGCGGTGATGGCGGGGGTGGAGCACTGCTGGCCGGCTACCGAGCCCAGGCCCAGCGGCGCGGGCAGCTTCATGAACTTGAATGCCACGATCAGCGAGATGGTGGCGGGGATCAGCGTCATGAGGATGCCGGCGATCACCAGCGAGACGCCGTACTTCTCGACCAGGTGCACGGCCTGCGGGCCGGACGACAGGCCGACGCAGGCGATGAAGGCTGCCAGGCCCAGGTCCTTGATCACCGACGCGGCGGCCGGGTCGAACTGGCCGAAGGTCGGGCGCTTGGCTCGTGCCCAGCCGAACGCCAGCCCGGCGAGCAGGCAGCCACCGCCAGTGGCCAGGGTCAGCGGTATGCCGCCGACCTTGATCGAGATCTTCCCGATCAGGAAGCCGCAGACGATGCCGAGCGAGATGTAGACGAAGTCCGCCTTTACCGCGTGGTCCAGCTTGAAGCCGACCTTGGCCGCGAACGAGTTCACGTCCTTGGCCGTGCCGGTGAGCCTGATCGTGTCACCGGCATGCACGCCGGTGCCCGGCTGCATCGGCAGCCTGCTGTCCATCCGGGTCACGCCGGTGAGGAACACGCCGTGCTGGGCCTGCGCCGGGATCCGCCCCTGCAGGTCCGCGATCGTGGCGGGCACGTACTCCTTGTTGGTGACCAGCACCTCGGCGATCTCGAGGTCCATGTTCATGCCGTCCCCGGCGGGCAGTTCCGGCCCCACCACGTCGTCGGCATGTACCAGCTCCGTACGCGGGCCCACCATCACCAGCACGTCGCCCTGCTGAACCGGGGTGTCCGGGCCGAACTCGACCGACGCGCCGGCCCGGCTGACCCGCTCGATGACCGCCTTCGCGCCGAGCAGGTGCTCCACCTCGGCCACGCTGCGCCCGGCCGCCCTTGACACCTGCTGCACCCGGCCGACGATGTCCGGGAGCGCCGCGGCGGCGTCCTTGGACTCCGTGGATCCGCCGAGCTTCTTCCACAGCTTGTCGGCCTCGGCCCGCAGGTCGATCTTCATGATCGCGGGCGCGATCTGGCTGGTCAGCAGCACGATGGTGATCAAGCCGCAGATGTAGGAGATCGAGTACGCGGTACCGATGTTCCCCTGCAGCGTGGTGATCTGAGCGGCCGGCAGGTTCAGCTTCCCGATCGCGTCCGAGGCGGTACCGACGACCGCCGACTCGGTCGCGCCGCCGGCCATCAGGCCGGCCGCCGTGCCCACGTCCAGGTTCAGGATCTTGGTGGCGGCCGCCGTCACGGCCAGCACCGACACCACCTCGATGCCGGTGAACGTGAAGAACTTCAGCGACTTGCGGTTCAGGCTCGCGAAGAACGACGGCCCGCTGATGTAGCCGAGGGTGAAGATGAACAGCGCGAACGCGATGTTCTTCACCTCGTCGTTCAGCGACACCTTGCCGATCATGCCGATGAAGATCGCCACGATCAGCGTGCCCGCGATGCCGCCCAGGGACAGCTTCTTCACCTTGATCTTGCCCACGGCGAAGCCGAGGGCAAGACACAGGAACAGCGCTATCTCCGGGCTGGCCTCAAGGGTGTGCTTGATCCAGTGCACCGTGGTTATCCTCGGGTCTTAGCCGGCGTACGCCGGGGCGCGGCCGGCCGCGGGATGGATGGCTTGCGGGCGGCGCCATTCTTGGAGGCGGCGCTGCGCGCTGCGTCGAACTCGGCCTTGTAGTCCACGACCGCCTCGGCCAGCCAGCTGCCGATCTGCTCGTAGGCCGGCATCATCAGGTTCGCCATCGAGATCCGGACCGACCATTCCGGCCCGTCGAAGCCCCCGCCGTTCAGCAGCACGATGGAGTTGTTCTCCGCGAGCCGGAACAGCACGTCCACCGGCTCGTAGTTGGCCACCATGAACTCGGTGAACTCCTTCCCGTACTCGCGCTCGGTCCAGATCAGCAGGTCGAGTTCCACGTAGTAGTGCGCGGAGTTCGGGTCCCTGGGCATCGGCACCTTCAGGCCCTTGGTGAGGGCGTGCAGCCGCCGGGCGATGATCCCCTGGCAGACCCGCTTGTACTGATCCTCCGGGTCGGTCAGCGCGAACAGCGCGAACAGCGCCATCTGAGTCTGCTGCGGCAGCGACAGGCCCGCCGTGTGGTTCAGCGCCACCTGGCGGGAGTCCGCGACCAGCCGGTCGATGAACTTGAGCTTCTCCGGCTCCAGCGTGATGGTGGCGTACCGCTCGTTCAGCTTCTTCTTCGCCGCGGCCGGCAGCGCCGCGAGCTTCTCGTCGAAGATGTTGTCCTGGTTGACGGCGATGACGCCGAGGCGCCAGCCGGTGCAGCCGAAGTACTTGGAGAAGGAGTAGACGCCGAGGGTGTTGCGCGGCAGCACCGACATCAGCGACTCGAAGCCGTTGACGAACGTGCCGTACACGTCATCGGTGATGACGGTCAGGCCCGGGTTCTTCTCATTGACGATCGCGGCGATCTTCTTGATCGTCCTCGCCGACAGCATCACCGACGGCGGGTTCGAGGGATTGACCAGGAACAGCGTCTTGATCGACGGGTCCGCCAGCTTCTCCAGCTCCGAGTCCGGATACTGCCAGGTGTGGAAGCCGTCCTCGTCGACCTTGCTCGCCTGCAGTTCCAGGACATCGAAGGAGTAGCGGTCCAGCTTGGGGATCTCCAGGTACGGGGTGAAGATCGGCGCCATGATGGCGATCTTGTCCCCGCGCTTGAGCAGGCCGTTGATCATGCACGAGTCGAAGAGGTAGCACATGGCGGCCGTGCCGCCCTCGACCGCGAACAGGTCGAACGGCTTCGCCGGCGCCTTACCCGCGCACATCTCCTTGACCAGGTACGCGTGCACGATCTTCTCGAAGCACCGCAGCATCCGGTCCGGCACCGGGTAGTTGTCACCGATCACGCTGTCGGCCATCTCGTGCACGAACGCGTCCGCGCCCAGGCCGAGGGTCTTCGTCGCGTATTCCAGGGATCGCTCGAGTAGCTCCGCCCCGGGTTCCGTCCGATTTTTGCGAAGGAAAGCCACAAGCCGTTTTGATATTCCGGTTTTTGATGGCATGCCGCCGACGCCCGGCCATTCATCCCAGGCCAGCAGGGACTCGGCCAGGGCGAACTTGCCGAGCAGGAAGAACGCCTCCCGCGGTTCGGTGGCGACCCAGTTCGGGTTGCCGCGGCCCGCGTTCAGCATGGTGACGGCCTCGCGCTCGACGTTCGCGCCGGCGAGCTTGATCAGCGTGTCCTTCAGCTCGAACGGGCTGAGCGACTCCAGCTCACGCTGGCGGCCACGCGATGTACTGTCCTTGACTGGCATGTGTCATTCTCCCCGTTATGCGAGCAGCGCGACGATGATCGCGCCCCAGATGGTGAGCAGCGTGTTTCCTAGTGCGTAGGGAATTGTGTAGCCCAGCACCGGGACCTGGCTTTCCGCGGCCTCGGTGATCGCCCCGATCGAGGCCGTGGTGGTGTTGGCGCCGGCGGTGATGCCAAGCGCGATCGGCGTCCTGATCTTGAACCAGTACTTGGCCAGGTACATGGTGATGATCATCGGCAGCAGGGTGACGATGAGACCGCCGATGACCAGGCTGACGCCCTCGCTCTTGAGGCCGCTGATGAAGTTCGGTCCCGAGCTGATGCCGACGATGCCGACGAACATGCACAGGCCGCCGGTGTTCAGGATCCACTGGGCCGGCGCGGGGAAGTTACCGAACGTCGGGTGCTTCGCCCGCAGCCAGCCGAAGATCAGCCCCATGATCAGCGCGCCGCCGCTGGTGGTGAGGCCGATGTTGGCGCCGGCGATGGCGACCGTCGGGATGCCGATCAGGCCGCCGAGCACGATGCCGATCCCGACGTAGGAATAGTCGGTCTCGTTGGACGTGTGCATCGGGTACCCGTAGAACCTGGCCTGGTCTTCCACCAGCTCCTTCGGGCCCTGCACGGTGAGCTCGTCACCGGCATGCAGCACGGTCTGCTCGCCGAACGGTATCTCGATGCCGGCCCTGACCAGCTTCTGCCCGTAGAGCAGCCGGGTCCTGGGGTTCTGCCGGATCTCGGCGATCGACTTGCCGACGATCTCCTTGCTGGTGATCACGATCGGCAGCGACTCGACCGAGTAGCTGAGCAGCTCGGGATCATCGACCTCGGTGCCGACCGCGTTCATCACGCCGCTGATGAAGTCCTCGTGCGGCGCCGTCACCGTCACGATGTCGCCAGGCTGCAGCCTGGTGTCCGGCGCGGCGATAGCGATCTGGCCGTCGCGTCGGTACCGGTACAGGAAGATGCGGCGGCCGCGGCGCCTGGCCAGCGCTTCCTCGTCGGAGACCAGCGTCCCGTCCAGCTCCGATCCGGCATCGATGCGGTAGGTGCGGCGGACGATCGGGGTGTACGCCTTGGCGATGTCAGGGCCCTCGTCGGCGATGCCGAGCTCGGCTTCCATCGCGTGGCTTTCGGCCGCGAGGCTCTTCGTGCCGAGCATGCGCGGGGCGATCCTGGACAGGAAGTACGCCGCGGCGGCGGTGCCGCACAGGTAGCAGACCGCGTACCCGACCGGGATCTGGTTGATGTACGTCTGCTTCTGCGCGGCGGAGACGCCGCTGAGTCCGTTGATCGCCGAGTCGGCCACGCCGATGACGCTGGACTGGGTGAGGCCGCCGGACAGCAGCCCGGCCCCCCAGCCCGGGCCGTAGCCGAGGATCTTCGAGATGGCGTAGACGATGCCGAGCCCGACGACGCAGTTGATCGCCGCCAGGATCAGCTGCGGGACCCCGCCCTTCTTCAGGCCGGAGAAGAACTGCGGTCCCACCTGATAGCCCAGGGTAAAAAGGAAGCCAATGAACGCGACGGTCTTGACCAGGTCGGGAATCGTGATGTGCATCTGACCGACGAGCACGCCCGCCAGCAGCGTCCCGGTCACCGCGCCCAGCTTGATGGACTTGTAGTGCAGCCGGCCGACGAAGAAGCCAATCGCCATCGTCAGGAAGATAGCGAGCTCCGGATGCCCGGTGAACGCGTCCTTCAGCCAGTGCAAACGAACCCCCGTAAGTCATGCCTGGTCACTGATGACAGTGAGTACCCACACAGTGGCAGGTTGTAACCAGACCGGAGGAATGCGCCGTTACCTGACGACGACCTCGGTGACCGGGAGGGAGGAGTCAGCGGGGATGCCGAGCGGCGACGGCTCGACGCCGCGGGCGACGATCTCCGCGCCGAGCGCGGCCACCATGGCGCCGTTGTCCGTACACAGGCCCGGCCGCGGCACCCGCAGCCGGATACCGTTGTCCGCGCAGCGCTCCGCCGCGAGGGCCCGTAGCCGCGAGTTGGCCGCGACGCCGCCGCCGATGATCAGGTGATCGACGCCGTGCTGGCGGCAGGCCGTGATGGCCTTGCGGGTCAGCACGTCGACGACGGCTTCCTGGAAGGAGGCCGCCACGTCGTTCACCGGGACGGATTCGCCCGCGGCCTGACGGGCCTCTACCCAGCGGGCCACCGCGGTCTTCAGGCCGGCGAAGGAGAAGTCGAGGGTGCCGTCGTGGGCCTTCCCGCGCGGGAAGTCGATGGCCTTCCCGTCCCCCGTCCTGGCAGCCTTGTCGATGGGCGGGCCGCCAGGGAACGGCAGGCCAAGAACCCTGGCCACCTTGTCGTAGGCCTCCCCGGCCGCGTCGTCGATGGTCGCGCCCAGCGGTTGCACATCGCCGGTGACGTCGGGGACGAGCAGGAGGGAGGAGTGCCCGCCGGACACCAGCAGCGCGATGACCGGCGTCGGCAGGGGACCGTGCTCAAGCTGATCGACGGCGATATGGGCGGCCAGGTGGTTGACGCCGTACAGCGGCTTGCCGAGGGCAATCGAGAAGGCCTTGGCCGCGGCGACGCCGACCAGCAGCGCGCCCTGCAGGCCGGGACCCGCGGTGACCGCCACCGCGTCAATCTCGCTGGCCTTGACGTCCGCCGTGGCGAGGGCACGCTCGAAGGCGGGGATCATGGCTTCCAGGTGCGCCCGGCTGGCCACCTCGGGCACCACGCCACCGAAACGAGCGTGCTCCTCGACGCTGGAGGCCACCGAGTCGGCAAGCAGCTCATGGCCGCGCACCAGGCCGATGCCGGTCTCGTCGCAGGAAGTCTCGATGCCGAGCACGAGGGGCGCGGTCACTGGTTCAGGTCCTTTCGCATCACGATCGCATCGGTGCCGGACGGCTGGTAGTAGCCTCTGCGGACGCCAACCTCGGTGAACCCGTGCCTGCGGTAAAGACCCTGGGCTCGTGGGTTGTCTGCCCGCACCTCCAGGAACACCTGAGTGCAGTTACGGCTGATGGCTTCGGTGAAGAGAGCCTCCAGCAGGGCGGTGCCAGTCCCGATGCCCCAGTGCGCAGGGGCAACGGCGATGGTCAGCACCTCGGAATCGCCGCCGCCGGGGAACAGCATCCCCGCGTACCCGATGATCGTCTCGGGGTTCTCTAGGTTCTCGGCCACCAGGTAGCGGCTGCGGATGCCTGGCTCGGCCAGGTCGACAGTGAACATGTCAGGCGTCCAGGCGTCCTCGGGGAACAGTTCCCGCTCCAGCGCCATCACCGCCGGCACGTCGTCCAGGGTCATGTCCCTCAGGTTCACAGGGGTGTGACCTTCTTGGGGGCACCGGGCTCGCGGGCGTCCGGGCGGCGCAGGTACAGCGGATCCGGTGCGAGCAGCTCCGGGCCAGGCTGGTGCTGCAGGCGTCTGGTGACGACCGTGCACAGAGTGCGCGCGTCCGGGTAGGCGGGCGGTACCACCTCGCCGAAAGCCGCCGCATACATGCTTCCGCCGTCCCCTGCGACCGGCAGGTCGCGCGCGCCCTCAATCTCGGCCGCCGGGCCGACCATGGGCCCGTCAGCCCCAGTGCCTGCCGCGTTATAGCGCGCCCAGTAGACCTCTTTGCGGCGCGCGTCCGTCGCCACCAGAAACTCACCGCTCAGAGCGGCCTCGGCCGCGATGATGTCCAGCGTGCACACGCCGTACACGGGGATCCCCAGCACGGCGCCGAGCACCCTGGCCGTCACCAGCCCCACGCGCAGCCCGGTATACGGTCCGGGCCCGACGCCGACCGCGACCCCTGTCAGGTCGGCGCGACCCGCGCCCGCCTCGGCCAGCACGCCCGCGAGCATGGGCGCGAGCAGCTCCCCATGGCGTCGCGCATCGACCGTCATCGCCGACGCCACGATCTTGCCGCCATCATGCAGCGCCACGCTCACCGCGGGCGTCGCCGTATCAAACCCAACCACCAGCACCCGCACAGCCTAGTACCAGCGGCGCGCGGATGTTCCGTCTAAATTCGGGCCTACGAGGTGGTTAGGGCGGCTTCGGCGGCCTGGGCGAAGGCGAGCGCGGCGTCCTTCAGCTGGGACACGTTGGCCGGGTCGTAGGTGCCCTTCTTCGTGTGTTCCACCGACGCAGGGGCGTTCATGATGGCCTGGATGATGACGTTGCGGTAGCGCACCACCACGCTGACTACGTCGGTCGCGGCGCCCTTGGGGTGGAAGACCTGGATGGCGCTGAAGGCCTGGTCCCCAAGCGAGGGCACCGTTGCCACGACGGCCTTGGCGGCGTAGGAGTCCTTGGCCGGGTCCTGAATGGCCTGCAGCTGCTGCGCATAGTTGCCGATCGCGTTCTCGGTGGCGCTGCCATCGCCGCTGGCCAGGCCCGTGTACTTGTAGGCCTCCACGTTCAGCTCCAGCAGCCGGTAGGTCGGGGGCGCGTCCACGATCCAGTTGCAGCCCGAGCTCAGGCTGCCGTCGATATCCTGAGGGGCCGCCTGCTTGACCTGCCCAGGCAGGTACTCCTTGACGATCGCTTCGGACACGACATCGCACGCGTTCGGTACCTTCTGCAGCTCACCCGGCAGGAAGTAGTTGACCAGTCCGCCGCCCAGGTCCGCGGTATTGCCGCCGCCCCGAGTCCCGAAGTAGACGCCGGCGACAACCACGACCAGCGCGGCTACCGCGGCGGTCATGATCCAGGTTCGCCGTCGCTTGCGCGCTAGCTTGAGCCGGGCGCGCCCGGTCCGGCCGCGCGGCGCCTCATCATCAGCCTCCGGCGGAATAGCCCACCGAGCGGCCGCGTCGGCGGCGTCGTCGAAGTCCGCCGGGTCGACGTAACCAGTGGGATCATAGGAGCCGAGCTGCTGGTTGCCGCCGGGGCGTTCGGGGAAGTCACGACCTCCGGGGGCGCTGGGACCTCCAGGGCCGCCGGGACCCGTGTAGGCAGGACCACCGGAGCCGGGAAATGCGGGCTGGCCGGGGTAGGGCGACGTCGCGGGGCGCGCAGGCATGCCGCCAGGGGGCGTCATCGGCCGCTCGGGCATGCCGCCGGGGGGCGTCGACCGGCCGGGCCAGTCAGCAGGCCAGGGACCGTCGGGGCGCCCGTAGGCACCGGGACCGTCGGGACGCCCGTAGGCACCAGGACCGTCGGGACGGCCATGGGCGCCGGGGCGGCCGCCGGGGCCGTCAGCTCGTACCTGACCGTCGGAACGGGCGGGGCCGGCGGGGGCGCGGGTGGGAACGGCGGGGGCTGGGGCGGCGACGGAGGCGACGGAGGCGGGGGCGATGCGAGAGGGACCGGCCTTGGCCTGTCGATCGTCGCGGCGATCGCAG
>Ga0209530_1000044_pt1 | contig 101100 bp, 82 predicted proteins | sample BlaSpr_A8_Ref_O1_FD_187987 | JGI IMG/M metagenome (GOLD analysis project Ga0209530, IMG submission 187987) | Forest soil microbial communities from Thunder Bay, Ontario, Canada - Black Spruce, Ontario site 2_A8_Ref_O1 (SPAdes) (version 2) | ecosystem: Environmental > Terrestrial > Soil > Boreal...
CGCACAGAGCGGTCCCGCGCAGCCACTCGGAGAGAGCCTGTCCCGCGCTTTCGGCGGCAGCTTCTATCTCTCCTAGTTCTTCGGGAGTCAGTCTCGTGGCCGCGGTCTTGGTGCGGAAGCCCGGCTTCGGCTCCTCGCCGAATGGCAAACTGGACTGTGGATTAGTTTGAGCGCGAGGACTACTCATTGGACGAACCGCCTTGTTGCACTACTGCACTTGATTCCGCTGCGCTCAAACTGCGTGATTGCTAGTTCACAGGAAGCTCGTGCGCTTCAACGCGTTTACGCGATTCGACGCTCTGGGGCCACCTGTCTCAAACAAACCTCATCGTTCGATATCGCAGTCACCCAGCGGAGACGAATTTGTTGACGCAGCGAAAGTTAACCTGCGTAAACGCCGAACTTTCATTTGGCGTTCCGCAGTTCCCAATTTGGGGGTGACGTGTCCCCACTTCTTCCGGTGCGAAGCACCGCGTTCTTACAACTCGCCATACTCAAGAGCCAGCGCGTCCCACAGGCGGCGTACTTGCGGAGCCTGCCACGCGCGTCGAAACAGCTTCTTGATGGACTGCCAGTCTTCGCCACGAAAGTTAAACGTAATTCCGTTGTCACCAGCGCGAAAATTCACGCCGATTTCGTCCTTCTCGTCAGCCACCGTGTACGCGAGAAAATAGCGGCCATTCCAGGAGATCAGCACCCGCCTTACATCCAGCCGTTCTAGGATCGTCCTGAATTCCGAAATCTTTGGGTATCCCTCCACGGGATAGAGCGGCGCAAGTCTTCCGGGGAAGGACAACCAAACGGAAAAGCCTTCGCTCGGCGAGCGCACGAATTCGAGACGGTAGTCGCCTTCTTCAAATTTCGGTAATGGCGGATTCAACGGAGCGTCCATTCCCCCTGCCGAAGAGTTCGGATCTTGCAAGGGCTTACCATAGTGAAAATAGTGGCCGCGGGCGCACACGCGCCACAGGGTCGGCCAGAACGGCCGAAGCGCCTCGTTCAGCCTCTCGATATTGGGGAAGTCTAGCTCGTCGAGGAGAAAGTAGAGGTTCCGGGCGACAAAGATGGGTCTCTGCCGCTCTTCTGTCGGGTTTTTTAGCATCCGAATGGTGTGGGTGACGGCGCGCCGAACATCGTCGCTTCCGATCTCTTCCGGTTTCTTCGCTTCGGCTTGCCGATCGGGCGGGAGATGTGCGACGAAGAAAGAGTCCAAATGGGTCTTGTTTGGTTTGCGAAGCAAACCGTAAACCGCCTGGAATGCCTCAAGGATTCCGGCAAGAGATTCATATGAAATCTCCGTCTGTGCGGTGTTGGCAAATCTCTCCACTCCGTGCAGACAGAAATAGGCAACGGCGGTCCATTCTGCTTGCGAAAGCGGGATCTTTGAGTCTGCCTTTCGGCGAATCATTAGCAGAGAATCGGTCGGCTCGATAAGCAGACTTACCAGTTCAAGTCGTTCTTCTTTTGAGGACTCAAGAAGCTGCTTTGCCGCCTCCGATGTGGAAACGGGTTCGCCGCTCTTCATGGACATGAGCACCTTTAAGCCCTCAAGCTTTAAACGCAGAGCCTCGGAAATACGAATGGAGATCACTGGCTGCTGCGCTATCGCTGCCTTCTCCGTCGTGAGCTCTCTTTCGGTCAATTTCACCTCCTATGTGTAACGATACAGCTTGACTATATGTGTACACCTGCGCTACCGTCAAGGGCAATGTCGTCCACGAGGGCGGATGAGTCTCCCCTCAGGAGTAGATTAACCATGCCCCAGCCAATCGTGATGAAAAAACCAGCCATGCCTCAGCTCGTCAACACGCGCAAGGCCGCTGAGATTCTCGGACGCTCAGCAGCAACATTGAAACGATGGCGCGCCGAGGGAGTCGGGCCGAATTGGATAGAACTGCAAGGTCGCGTCAGCTATGATGTCAACGTTCTTCTGGAATATATTCAGAAGAACACACGAGTTGCTTCCGTGCGGGCTGCAATGGAGGAAGCTCGTGAAGCTGTTTAAGAAAGCGAAGTCCAAGTTTTACTGGTATGACTACACGGTGCGCGGACAACGCTACCGCGGGTCGACCAACGAAACAAAAGCGGCCAGGGCAGCAAAGGTTGCTGGTCTGAAACTCGCCCAAGTGGTCGAGGATACAGATCCGCTTCCGAAAAAAGCTCCTGTGTTGCTAGAGTTTTCCCGGCGCTTCCTGGAATGGCTGGACAAAGTCAGACTGGAAGACAAAACGAAAACCTATTACCGCGATGGCTGGCGGCTCCTGAAGACGACGACCATCGTTGGCATGCGATTGGATCAGATCACCAGGGACGTTATCGAAACGTTGAGGTTCTCCGGCGCGTCCTCGAATGCCAATTGCGCGCTGAGAACGTTAAGAAGAATGCTGCACAAGGCGGAGGAGTGGACACTGATTCGCCATGCTCCGAAACTCAAACTGATGAAGGAATACGGACGTTCACTCAGGCTTGACGATGAAGCGGAAAAGAAATTGTTGGCGGGCGCTGCTGCCTGCAATTGGCGGAAACGCAGCCTTCAACTTTTCCGAGACATCATCATCTTGATGCGCGATACCGGCATGCGGAACGAAAGAGAGCTTTACCGGATGCGCATCGAGAACCTGGATTGGGAAACCCGCGTGATCTTCGTGCCGGACAGCAAGACCGAAGAAGGAAGGAGACGCGTACCGATGAGCAATCGCGTCTTTGACGTTCTTAAACAACGGTGCGGAGAAAAACACGAAGGATGGGTTTTCCCGTCGAAACGCGCCGAGTCTGCTCATCTCACCACAATGGCGAAGAGATTTCGCGAAGCCAGGGTCAAAGCTGGGCTTCCCGAAGATCTTGTCCTCTATTGTGGGCGGCATGATTACGGCACCCGGATTCTGAAGAGAACCGGAAACTTGGCTGCCGTCATGAGAACCATGGGCCACAAGGATGTGAAGACTGCTATGCAGTATCAGCATCCAGAACTAGAGATCGTGCGCGCTGCGCTCGATCAAGACACAACAGTAGAGAAACGGGCGTAGCCGGATTGAGTTACGGCACACTTTACGGCACACCCAAAACATCAACTTCGGTAAGTGCTTGAAAAGATGGTGAGCGCGGAAGGAATCGAACCTTCAACCTACTGATTAAGAGTCAGTTGCTCTGCCAATTGAGCTACGCGCCCTCAAAAACTTACAGCGTTTTACAGCGCGACTGTAACACCTAACTTGCCCTTAAGTGCCCGGCCTACCGGTTTGTTGGGTGGTAGCGCCTTAGCCGCCGCAACCTCGACTTGCCGCAGGGCTGCGAGCACGTCTGTGGTTGAAGTGATATTGTACCGTAAAAAAACTTCCACCGTTTTGTGCCCGGAAATATCCATTGCGACCTTTTGCGATACGCCCTGAACGTATCAAATTTCTCACCGCACTCCTGCGCATATCGTGCAGACGCAGGCCGGAACGGGTTGCGGAGGATGATGAAAATGGATAGGCACGTTGCTGAAGTTACGCTGGTAGAAAGTTTCGACCTGGAAAAAACACCGCGAAAAATGCTGGACTAAAAATAAAGTATTCGACTTGGTAGAAACTGCTTTTCTCCTAGAAGGCTATTTAGAAGAACGAAAAAGAGGCGCAGGTTTGCAGGCCGCCAATTAATAGTTGGCTGGCATCCATTGGCGACAGGAGCATTCACTGCAACCCGACTTGCCAACTTCGCCGCCTGAAAATATGTCTGCCCCTCGTGGCGGCACCGGATATTCCGTTTTCATTTCATCATTATCGATAACGTCTCTTGTGTGCGAGGCGAATGGATGGCCGCATTTGCAGGGATTATCCGTATCGTTCATCACCTTCACCAGAGTTGATTGTAATACTGCACGAACGGCGCCGGGTCGTGAACACATTTACACCGCAACCTAATCCGCAGCCGGGTGACGAAACACATTCGAACGATACGGCGACGCCCAATTAAAGTTTTTGACGCGACTCTGACTGACTTTGAGGATTGATTTAGATAAAGATTGGCTTGAAGTCGACTCTGCGGAGTCCGTTAATAGTAGTTTTCTGTGCTGCCTGATTCCGCGATTCAGTCTTACGCTGAAGCGGCTTCTCCGCTTGGCTCCGCTTCGGCGGAATTTGACACAGCCGCTGGCTTACACGATGGCATGCCTTCAACCTGAGTCGTCACTCGCCGCTCGATTCTTCCGATGACCGGTCGGTCGAACTCGCCCACTACCGACAAAGACACAAAATTGCTATCTTTCCACAAACGATCGATCAGGTGGCGTTCCCACGGGCCCAGCACCTGTTGCGGCAGCGAAAAGAAATTTCGGAAGATCCAAATTAGATACACACGTTGCGCAAAATTCGGCCGGACGTATCGAGGACCGATTGGCGTATCCAGTTCAAGAACACCATCGGTGAGTTTTTCAATCCACATAACCCAATCCACCTAGAGAAGACGGCCAACGCCGACTGACCTCCAAGCGCGCTATTATTGCACCGGGAACGGGGCATTGGAAAGCAATCTTTGTATAGTTGGCGAATATTTCTTCGCTCGCCTCGGATCAAATTTAGAACGGCGCACGTCGCCCCAGCATTGCATATTCAGGACCGCAGATGATCAATTGCAGACTGGCTATGACGGAGTGCCTGTCTTTCAGCTGATTTCTGGCAACCATTCGATGCGGTCGAGAGTAGCGGCGATGCCCATGCCCTTGCCATCCGCTTCTTCTACTCGCACCACAGAGGCCTCGCATAACGTCCAGCCTCCGGACCCAAAGCCCAGGCCGGGAGGCAGCATGATGACTAGCTCCAGCTTTGAGCCCGCTTTCATACCCGACTCGGAATAGAGAAAAATACCCGACGAACTTAGATCGCGAGTCAGGCCTTGCTGTTCATTGCCCTCGTGACGCACCTTGACCGGGACACGAACCGGCACGCGTTGCCGTGAACGCCTGTCAATCGGCGCAGTTTCGGATGTGGCTTTCTCAGTCATCTGCTGTGGAAGTGTAACTCAGTTTGCGAGGACTGGGGGAAATGCACTGCAAACAAAAAGCGCTCTCTCGAACCTTCGCGAGAGGAGCCGCGGAAGAACCTAAAATCTTAAGATAATGCACAAAAACCCACCCTTGCTCCAAAACAGCAAAAAACTGTTCTCTTGGGATCGTGGAATTATAAACGAGCGTGCGAGTGAGAGTGGCGCCTGAATTCACCAGAGAAGTGAATGGAAAGGGATCTATCGATTCGAGGAATGAACAGCGTTGCAGAATGAAGCGCTTTCTAGAAACTAAAAGCTAGGCCGCCGCGCACCGATCGCGCCGACTGCACCAGATAAACGGTGTGTCCGTCTTGTCCCATCACGGGCACATAACCCTGCGCCACAAGATTTCGCAGATCCACAAGAATTTCCATATGTCCGGCGAAGAAGTTTGCCGGAATCGGCTGCCGGATACATAGGTTCAAATAAGGATCAGATTCGCCCGCCGAAGTATTGAACTCATCCACCGGTGTGAGTGTGGCACCACCCACGTAACGGTAGGAAGCGATCCAACGAGTCTTCGATCTCGGAACCAGCCCGCTCAACTTCGCCGCCACAGCCTGCCGATGATCGGTGTGAATCGAATTCCGCGCGTCTTGCAGCTGCACGTCGGGCCTAGAGAGGTCGAGCACGCCACCATAGGCATAGTCGAGAGTCGCAGTCAGATCGGACATCAGCTTGCGCTGCAAAACCAGCCGCATGCCGTTGGTCGAAAAATCGTTCCCCTGATAGCTGAACGTACCCGAGTAGATATCCGGCAGCACGTCGCCAGATTCCGCGGTCATTTCGCCAACACCAGTAAGCATCGGATCGACAATACCGTCGGAGTAGAACGCGATCTGCATATTGTTCTTCCCGATGCGCTGCGACAACGATACTTCCTGGTGATGAGCGCGCTCGACCGCTGGCGTGAAGTTGGTCATGCTCATGCGCGGAGCAGTTTCGCTCAGGTCCGACGAAGCCGACTCGATTCGATCATCGGCGCCAAAACCGGTGCCCACACCCGTGTTCGGTACAGAGCTCGCGTACTGATATTCCAACACCGTATTCGGTGAGATATGCAGATCGGCCGAACCGAAGGGCTTGAAGGTATTGACCCGCCCCATAAACTGGATGGCTTGCAACTCGCTGCCGACCTTCACCTCCAGCTTGTCACCCAGCACGATTCGATCGGAGCTGGTCACCGACAACGCTTGCAGTGAAGCGGCCGGCATCGTGTTCATATCTGGAGAATTAAGCCTGAGAGCGGTGATCGCCACGGATGGCTCGAAAACACCGTTGAAGCTGTCGGTGTAGGTCGTGCGCAACACCGCCGAAGGGATGCCTTGGCCGTCACTTCCATAACCGACGTTGCCGTTCAATTTAAGAGTGCCTGTTGACAAGACCGAGCGCTCTACCGCGAAATCAGCATTCATATCCTCGGCAGGACTTCCAAAGCCCTGCCCAGGCGATCCCGCCAAAAAGGCGACGTTGCCTTTCACGCCGTGATTTACGGATGACTCTCCACTGAGCGCGACCACCGTTGTGCCGTCACCGAGCACACGCAGAATCGGCCGGTTGGCAACTGAGCGCAGCGTCCACTTCCAGTCGTCATCGTCGACCTGATTTTGCAACGGAACCAGCTGAATGGCTTCAAACAGCGTGGTCAACGTGATATTCACCATCATCTTCGCGCCCGCGCGCACGCCGATTCTCTCGCGCAGCGCCGGAAGAAACGAAGGCGCGCTTACCTTGATGCTATAAGTTCCCGGCAATAGCTTCGCGACCGAGTAAAAGCCGTGATCGTCGGTAAAAACCTTCAGCGCCTGTGCCGCCGAGCCAAGTATTTCCACCGCCGCGCCCATTTGCGGTGCGCCGCTACCGTCCCGAACGTATCCGGAGATCGCGCCCGAGACAGTTCCGCACCATGCCGGAATCGTCACGGTTGTGACCGTGATGACGACAACCACCAGGAACCCGAGCTTTTGAAACATCTCGCCCATCACCTCTGGGAGCCAGGCAGCAGTTTACTCCACCGCGAAGGTCGCGGTCGGATCTACCGTCTGCTTGGAAAGCTTGTCGTTCACCTTGATCTCGATCCTGTACAGACCCGGCGGCAAGTTCGCCGCGGCAAGGGTCTTCTGCAGCGTGACCTGATCTCCTACATTGCCCATTGTGTCGGTCGACTCAACGGTATGAATGACGGCCTTGTTATTAGCGTCCGTCACATTGTACTCGATCGTGGCCGATGGTTTGTGCGTCTTGTCGTCCACACTGAGATTGTAGATCTGCATCCAGAAATTGAGCTTCTGATCGCGCTTGAACGAAATCGGCTTGCCATCGGAAGACGCTACGCGTGGCCGCACTTTCATGGACCCGATCACGAAATTACCCGTGCCCACATTCTTGGTCGCGACCGGTTCCATCTGGTCGGCGATGATGAGGGTCGAGTTGCTCAACTTGTCTTCGCTGAAGTCCGGAATCTGAATCGCGTGGCTCCAATTGCCGACACGATCTCCGTTCACATCCTTAACCACGATGTCCAGACGATAGCGATTCTGGTCGATGCGCAGGGGGATTGCCTTCCAGTACACCGAAGCATTCTCGGCAGTCTTCGGCAGCAGTTCCACCGGAACGTCAATCTGCACAGGTTCTTCAACGGTTTGGACGATCTTGCCTGTGAGCGTGGTCACTCGCATGAAAATATTGACGGTGCCGCGCTCCACGCCTTCCTTGTTTACAAAAGTAACGTCGCGGTTCTTGATCTGGACCGTGATCGGAACGAGCACGGTATCGTTCGTAATCTTCACGAAATCAGCCCGCACATCAAACGGCATCAGGTTGACCGTGATGTGGTGACTAACCACTTCCTCCAGATCCTTGAACTTGACTGCCGGCGCCGCCTGCAGTTTGGCAAACTGTTCCAGGCGGTCAAACTCCTTAGTCTGCAGATCGTTATTAAATGGCGACTGGCCCAGCTGCTCGATGCCGTTGCCACCAGTGAAGCGGCTCGCCTTCTGCGACATGCCCAGTTGCTCGTACAGCGTCAGCCCTGCATTCGGAGTGTACTTCAGAGCATCTTTTTCCGAACGGTCCATCGTCATGTGATAGTCGCCGCACATGCAGGTATCGACGAACTCGACGATTACTTCCTGCCCAATCCCCTCGATATACCGATAGCGCCACTGCTCAAACGGGAAAGTAGAAGTTTCGCCGCCGCCTTCTTCCATGGGACGCTCATAGCTGCCGCCTGAAGGATGAGAATCAACTTCATCGGCCGGACCAAACACGATGTAAATCCGGCCCCGATCGGTCTTCCAACCGGGGATGCCAGCCGCGAAGTGCTCGTTGGCGTATGCGATACGCCGATAGTGTTCTTCTTTAAACTCGTTCTCTTCAGTGTCGGGAGTGGGATCGCGGCGTTGCCAGAAGGCCTCAATGAACTGGTCTCGCTCCTCGTCGTTTGACAGCTGCATGAAGGCGGATCGCTCTTGATCGGTAATAATCCAGCGCACGTCCTCGTCCAGCCACTTCCGGTAAGTCTTGCTCAACTCGATCCTGAGTGCTTTGGCGTTCGCCTTCCTTTGTTTTTCCGGGATCTCCCGCTTGAGGGGGTCTTGGACCGTCGGTTGAGCGGATTGAGGCTGGGCCGGTTGAGCTGAGGTCGCTCCGCTGCCGTCCGAACTTTTGGTACCTTGATCCTGTGCCGGGGAAACGGCGACAAAGCCCAGTGTCATCGCGCCAGCCAGCACGCCAACCGAACATCGATTTCTAAGACCTGCGGAAAACATAGAGGGGGTTACCTCACGAGAGACTTCGCTGCCTAATTCTATGTTCATTGGATACAACAAGGCAAGAAGAAGTGGTCTGCGAAGAAAAGATTTCCTGTCCCGAGGCCGGGTTCTAAATCCCTTAAGAATCCGTGTCTTGCGGTCGAGCGCCCCGGGACTGCTCTAGCCAGCGGCCGAACCCGGGGCGCGATATAATGAATTTCACCGCGGGTCTGTCCTGAGTGTATGGCTTCCACTAGCCATTTTAGAGCCGACATCAGGGTGAGATCGGTTTCGCGGGAACCCGGGAACTTTCCACCTTGCCCGAACGTAACTGTTCATGCGCAACCGGTTCATACACCGCCGTTTCTGCGCAACCAAGGTACGTGTCGGTCGTTCGGTTACCAGGACCCATAGCTTTAGCCAGGTGAGAACAGTCAGGGTGAGACGGCAGGTGGGGGAGAGCCGGGAGTTCAGAGTCGTCTGCTTAGGTGGCCATTGCCTGCAGCAGAACGGCCGTTAGGACTTAGCCGCTATTCGTCATGAAGACCTGGAAAAAAGTATTAATCGGCGTGGGCGCTGCGCTGGTGCTCGTGATCATTGTGTCCGTGACCGTTTACCAGAGCCGGAAAAACCTGGTGACGGTGCAGACCGGCAAAGTGGAGAAGGAGAACCTGGCCTCCGTAGTCAGTGCGTCGGGTGAAGTCAAGCCCAAGACTTACGTCAACATCGGAGCCAATGCCTTCGGGAAAATCATCAAGCTGCACGTCAAGGAAGGCGACCACGTGAAGAAAGGGCAGTTGCTGGCACAACTCGAGAATGTGCAATCCTCGGCCGACGTCAACGCCACTCGCGCATCCGTGCAAGCGGCCGAGACCGACGCTGTCGCCAGCGATGCCGCCCTGAATACTTCGCTAGCTGACCTGAACCGCGCCAAGTCTGACGCTGAACACGCCAAGCTGGACTGGGACCGCGCCCAAGGTCTATACAACGCCGCCCTCATCGCCAAACAGGATTATGACGTCAAGAAAGCTGCCTGGGATTCCGCCGTAGCCGGACTGGCCCAAGCCGAAGCCAAAGTAGCCCAGGCAAAAGCAGAGAAAGATTCGGCGGACAAGCACATCACGCAGAATCAGGCCAATCTGACTCGCGTGGCCGACGTATTGCAAAAGACCACATACGAGGCGCCTTTCGACGGCGTAATCACCAACTTGCCCGTGCGCGAGGGTGAAACGGTGGTCATCGGAATTCAGAATTCACCTGGAAGCACGCTGATGACGCTCGCCGACATGTCCATCATCACATCCGAAGTTAAAGTAGACGAGACCGACATCGTCAACGTGCGTCTTGGCCAGTCCGCCGACGTAACCATCGATGCCATTCCTCACAAAATCTTCCACGGCGTGGTCAGCGAAATCGGAGACAACGCGATCGTCCGGTCCACTGGCGTTGCGACCTCGCAAGCCACCTCGACCAGTCAAGAAGCGAAGGATTTCAAGGTCGTCGTGACCCTAACCGATCCGCCGCCAGATCTGCGTCCTGGCCTTTCTTCCACCGCCAAAATTACGACCGCGACGCGCAGCGACGTGCTGAGCATTCCGATTCAGGCGCTCACCGTGCGGACCCGAGCTGATCTTGTGCCCAAGGATGAGAAAGGCTCCGTGCAAGCTGCCAGTGCGCCCGCCGACGCATCGAAGCTGAAAGAAGAAGTGCAAGGCGTATTCGTGATCCGCAGCAAGAAAGCCCTGTTCGTGCCCGTCGAAACCGGTATCAGCGGCACCACGGACATCGAAGTGACCAAGGGTTTGCAACGAGGCGACGAGGTCATCACCGGGAGCTACAAGGTTTTACGTACTCTAAAGCCGGGAACAAATGTGAAAATAGACAATTCGACCCCGAAAAAAGAAGACGAAAGCAGTTAGTTGTCCTAATTAGGTTTCGTGTCGATTTTTGTATTTGGTTCTAGTTTCGTATCAGGACATCGCTGTAGCGATGCCAAAAAGCGTCAGGAGAGAACCCCCGTTTTAGGGGGCTGCGCGTCTAACTTCCAGCAAGTTAGAACGTCAAAGATAGAACCGCCCTAGGAGCGTGCGTGCCCGAGCCCGACTCGCATAAGGAGAGCAAAATGGCGACAGCCGAACTAATGCCGATCGATAAGCCCGCGAACTGGGCTGGACCCGACTCCTACATGATCTCGACGGTAGATCTGTGGAAGACCTACGACATGGGTTCGGAACAAGTACACGCACTGCGCGGCATTAACTTGCGCATCCAGCGCAACGAATATGTCGCCATCATGGGCCCGTCCGGCTCGGGCAAGTCTACTTTGATGAACCTGATCGGCTGCCTTGACTCGCCGTCCAAGGGCCAATACTGGCTCAACGGACAACTGGTCAGTGAACTCGACGACGATGAACTGGCTCGCATCCGCAATAAGGAAATCGGCTTCGTATTCCAGACCTTCAACCTGCTGGCCCGCGCCACTTCCCTGCATAACGTTGAGCTGCCGCTGATCTACGCCGGGGTTCCTTCCGAAGAGCGCACCGAGCGCGCCAAGGGCGCACTGACGTCGGTCGGCATGGAAGGCCGCATGAACCACAAGCCCAACGAACTCTCCGGCGGGCAGCGCCAACGTGTGGCCATCGCTCGCGCTCTGGTCAATAAGCCGGCCATCATTCTCGCCGACGAACCAACCGGAAACCTCGACTCTCAAACCGGAAACGAGATCATGGCATTGTTCGATCGTCTGCACTCCGAAGGCAACACCATCGTGCTCGTCACCCACGAACACGACATCGCCGAGTACGCGCATCGCATCATCTACATCAAAGACGGAGTGGTCGCCAAGGACGAGACCAAACGGTAAGCCAACTCACCGGGCATTGAATTTTCAGCGCGGAGATAATTCATGCGCAGCGTTCTCGCACTCCTCCTTTTCGCGCTCAACACGGCCGCCTTTGCCCAGGATCCGGCTGCAATCGCCGCCGCTGAGGCCGCTTGCGGTCCAAAAGAAGTGAGCTTCGACGTTAAGAACGAAAACTCCCAGCATTCCGTCGGGCACCCCGAAACCGGCAAGGCGCTGGTTTATGTGATTCAGGATATGGGAAGGGCAAAATGTATCGGCTGTCCCACCACTTCGAGGATCGCCCTCGACGGTACCTGGATGGGCGCCAATCATAGAAGTTCCAATTTCTCTTTTGCCGTAGACCCCGGCGAGCACCATCTCTGCGCTGACTGGCAATCTGGCTTCGAAGCATTGTCACCGATCGTCGGTCTCGCCCACTTCACTGCTGAGGCCGGAAAGATTTACTACTTTCGGACCCGGATGTTTGGCAATGCAAACGAAATCCTATTTGATCTCGACCCGATCGACAGCGACTTGGGAAAATTCTTTGTTGCCTCGACGCCAGTGAGCGTCTCGCGTCCGAAGAAGAGTAAGAAGTAAGTGATGGTAACGAAGAAATAATTTTAGGCAGCCCGCCTCACTTCGCCGACAACAGCGACTGTACTTCCTTCTGCGCTTCGGGAAGATTCGAGGAGAATTGGGCCACTCGCTCGGAGATCTCTTTTGCCTCCTCGGAGTGTCCCTCCAACCGTAAGGCCTGCGCCAGTAACAAATATCCAACATCGGTAGGCTGCACCGTCATCGCGCGGGAGTATTGCCGAACCGCCTCCGGCAGGTCGCCATTCCTCTGCGCGATCAAACCAAGTCCGACCATGGACATCGTTTGCTGCGGCCACAACTGCAACGCGATCTCAAAATCTTGCTTCGCTTTTGTCAGCTCCCCCATCAGTCGATAGACAGATCCCAGGTTGCTATAGGCCGCGGCGCGGAGTTCCAAGTCCCCCGCATACAGCGCCACTGTCTGATAGCGTTCGAGAGCTGCTGGCAGATTCCCACGTCCTTGCTCATACGTACCAAGATTAAGATTGGCCGGCAAGTCATCCGCCCGAATGGCCAGCGCCGCGCGAAATTGCGCAGCCGCCTCTTCCGTTCGTCCCTGGCTGACAAGAAAACCTCCGAACGTATCGTGTGCCACGTAATTGTCCTTGGTCAGCGCCAATGTGCGCAGCCAGAACGACTCTGGATCATGCCAATAACCAACCTGCCGGTACGTGAGGATGCCCAGCACCAGCAGACAAGAGATCGCAGGTATCGCCAGCCACGGAACGGAGATGCGATGAGCTTGGGCCCAGTCCGCAACCAGCCAAGTGGCCATCAGGAACAAGCCCACAAAAGGAATATAAGCGTAGCGATCCGCCATGGACTGAGAGCCCACCTGTACCAACCCGATCATCGGCACCAAACTTCCCAGAAACCAGAGCCATCCGACAACCAGATACCGCCGGTCGTGTGTCCGAATAACGGAAACACGTACGACCAACCATGTTATGAGCAGCAGCAAGAGCGCGGCCGCCACGAACTGCCAGGCGGGATAGAGTTTCGTAGGATGTGGATACAGCGCCACGAACCTCGATGGCCAGAACGCCTTCCCGATGTAACGCACGTACGAAATCACGGCTGTCTCCAACCGCAAGAGCAGGCTGTATTGAGAAAAGGTCTGGATTGCGCCTCCAGCCTTCTGCGCCTTCATCGTGATCGCCGCGCTCGCCCCGGACAGTAGCAGTAGCGGCAACTTTTCCAGTACCAGCCATCGGCTGGAAAATTTGGGCACGTCCCCAGCGTGTGCCTCTGGATTGGCGAGAATCGGCGCCCCCACCCGGCCGAGCGGCCAGTAGTCCCACAAAAGGAGTAGAAACGGAAACGTGATCACCTGTGGCTTGCAAAGCAGACTCAGCGCAAACGAGAAAAACACTGCGGAGTAGCGGCCCAACCCGGGACGCCGCGCATACCACCCATAGGCATACAGGGCGAGCAGAAAAAACAGCGTGCTCAAGACGTTCTTCCGCTCCGCCGCCCAAGCCACCGACTCGACATTGATGGGATGAAGCGCAAACAGCGCAGCCACCATCAAGCTCCGCCAGCTAAATCCTGCAGCGCTTTGGAGCAGCAAAAACAGAAGCACGGCATCCGCGGCGTGGAGCAAGACATTCACATAGTGAGGCCCGGCGGGGTTCAGTCCGAAAACTTGGCAGTCGAGCGCGTGCGAAATCCAGGTGAGAGGGTGCCAGTTCGCTTTATCGTAAGTGGTAAACGCCCATTCAACGGTCGCCCAAGTCAGCCCCGTCCGCACATGAGGGTTGGCCGTGATGTAATCCTGGTCGTCATAGTTGAGAAATCCGTTGTGCGTTACAGGATTGTAGAAAACAAGAACGACCACGGCCAGCAGCAGGCAAAGCACAAGCGTTCGCCGCGCCGGGGACCGAAACAGACGGGATCGAAACTGGGGTTGAGACGCAGATGATGAAGAGGAAGGAGATGAAGCCGAAACTCCCTGCTGTTCGAAGCTCTTCGCTGCCGCAGCCGAGGAAGATAAGCTCATGGATTTAATGATTCTGAACCACCCCCAAGAGATCTGCGAGAAAGAACTGCAACACGGGAGTTCCGTTCGTCACCCTGGATGAATTGTTCTTGCGGGGGTTTCCGAGTGGCCCTGATTGAAGCGACATTCGAGAACAGTCGGACGGTGAGGAAACTTACATCAGGGCATCGCTCTGGCGATGCTGCAATATCCGGATGCCCCGGGGGCTGGACTCACCAGCAAAGACTATTGCTGCGTCGGCGAGGTAGCGCTGACCTTTTCGAGCGCTGGAGTCGTGCCTGCTGCCCCCGCCACGAAAAAGTTGTGGTCGTAGAGATTTCGGTACAAGCGTCCCGCAATTTCCGCTGCCTTGGGGCCGAACGTAGGACGTCCGCCCTGCAAGAAAACCACGGTCACAATGCGTCCGACGTCAGTCTTGGCGTAAGAGGCGAACCATCCGTAGCGCGTGCCCGCGCGCGAGCATGTCCCAGTTTTGCCTAAAATCGATTCCTCGTTAAAGTTCAAACGCACGCTGCGGGCTGTGCCATAGGCGACTGCTCCAGCCATGCCGTCAGAGAGTTCGGGAATCACGGGCTCGATATCGAGATGACGTTTCACCCGCGGCTGAAAGCTAGCAACGGCCTCAGGATCGGTCGGATGTTGCAGGTAATAAAGAGTGCCACCGTTTGAAATCGCCGTCACCATCGCGCCCAGTTGCAGGGGAGTCATCGAGATGCCCTCGCCAAACGAGCACATCTTGCCGACACCGCCCAGTTTCGCCGAGATTTCTTCTTCCGGATAAGTACCCAACTGCTCGCCCGGAATGTGATATCCGGCAAGTTCGCCCAGTCCAAACTGGTGCGCGTAATATTGCACTTTTTCAAAACCGAGCTTGCGGCCAACCGCCTCAAAGTAGGCATTGTTCGAATGCGCCAGCGCCTCCGTAAGATTCATGCGGCTGCGGCCACCGAGCGAAACTTGAGTTGCCTCGTCGATTACACCTTCACTGAGTGCCGCCAGAGCGACGGAAAGTTTAATCGTCGAGCATGGCTGTGCGCCGCTCGAAAGCGCCAGCTTCTGATTCACCATCGCGAGGATGCGTCCGCTCGTCGGCTCGATCGCGACCACTGTGCCATTCATGTTGCCCAGAGCATCAATCGCAGCCTGGCGCACTACCGGATCTTCGCCGGCTGTTACATCGCCTTCGGTAATGTCGGATGCAAATGAACTAGTCGAGAAACGTTCGTAATAACGATGGCGCCGAGTGAGCGGTGCAGTACGCGTGGCGGCATAGCCCGCACGCGGCGCACGACTTCGCGCCAGCGTCCGCATGCGCTTCTTCGCATGTTGATTTTCTGTAACGCTGTGAGGTTTTTTATGCGGAGCGACCGTGCTTGGATTGACACTGGCTGCCATGCCGCTCGCTTTCAGCAGCATTGCCATCCCTAAGAAAAATGCGAGACGAAGAAAACAGGCCCTGTACTTCACTGCACCATCCCCGGCGGTACCCGGCCAATCTGCCACTTAAATAATCTGTTGGCCTAGTCAATTGGATGCAAGAGCCTCGCCAAATCTCCACACCGAAGACGCATCTCCTGCAACTTCTCGATACTAGGCGATTTACGGGCTCGAGCGCAACTCGAAAGTAACAGGACGCCTCTAGCGGTATCTGCACGATAACTACATGAATCATCTGCATTTAACGTGTTTCCCCGAACCGGACACGCACCTTGGTAATGGGATTGGCTTATTACCCTGACCGCGACGCGGATTTTGCAACAATTTGCACATCCACCCGGCCGCCGCTCGAAACCGAGAAAGATCGAGAGTTGGGTCAACCGCTCAGAAAACTTTCGCCAAGCCGGCAAATGCGTCGTCGTTCCGGATGCTGTGGTCGGACACAGGCTCGCTTGCGCGTGCTTTTAAGAACTTTCCAGTTCATGATTTCTTTATCTTTAATTCTTGCAGCAATTCTTGCAGCGTAGCCAAACAAACGGGCACCGCTTAGCATCTCTTCAGCTGGAGGGGTTATGGAAAAGTTGCGCTTCACATTTTCTTTTGTCGCGATGATCGCTGCTGCGTCTCTCGCAATGTCCTGCGGCGCAAGTCAAGAGCAAAGTCAACTCCGCTCCATAACACTGAGCCCCGCCACGGCGGACGCGCAGAATTATCCCGACGGACAAGTGCCGTTCGCCGCTACCGGCCACTACGTTAATCCGTCCCAAACCATTACTCCGCAGACAGCAAATTGGGTGGCCTGTCAGCAAAACGCGCCCACGACTCAAGTATCTGTCACCACCTCCGGAGTTGCTCAATGCACGAAGGGAGCGACCGGCACATACTCAATCACAGCCTGGGACACTGTGAATACCCCTGGCACAGTTAACTGTCCCGCGATGACCGCGTGCGGAGGCGGTTGTACCGCCGCGGCTACCGCACAACTCACCTGCCCTTAGGCAGACTGCGATAGAATTCGTCACGACCGCATTCCTTATCGCGGATGAATTCTGCCGAGGTCTGCCCCTTTGCGCACATCGCTCGTGATCGTCTCCCTCGCCCTGGTTCTATTTGTCCCACTCTTCGCGCGCGCCGCCGAACAAAGCCTCGAAGTCCGCCGTGCCGAACTCAATCGCCTGCTGGCCGACGAGTGGGAGTACACGCTACGGACGCAACCAGAACTCGCGACCCAGGTAGGCGATGACCGCTATAACGACAGGTTGTCCGATTTTTCCGACAAAGCCATTGCCGACGACCTGGAACACACCCGTGAATCTCTAGCGCGCTTCGACGCCATTGATGTCACCGGCTTCAGCGAGCAGGAAAAACTCAACCGCGGGTTGATGCTTCGCAGTTTGCGCGAGGCGCTCGAATCCGCCCCATTCAAAGACTGGGAGATGCCCGCCACGCAATTTGGCGGCATTCATCTCGGATACGCGGGACTGCCCTTCGACACTCCCTTTCGCAACGCGAAGGATTACGAAGATTATCTGTCCCGTCTCCACCAGATCCCACGCGTCCTCGAGCAGGCCATGGGACACATGCGCGACGGCTTACGCGATCACCTGATGCCGCCAAAATATTTGCTTGAGAAAGTATCCAGCCAAGCGCAGGGAATTGCCGACGACACGCTCGACAAGAGTCCATTCACCGACCCTCTGCACAAGTTCCCCGAGTCCGTTTCTGAAGCAGAGCGCAAGCAGCTACGGGAAAAGATCGAGGCCGCAGTCAAGAACGAAGTCGCGCCCGCCTACGCAAAGTTCGCAAAATTCGTGCGCGAAGATTACGCTCCCTACGGCCGTCTCGATCCCGGCATCTGGGCATTACCCGACGGAGAAGCGCGCTATCGGTTCGCCGTGCGTCACCAGACCACCAGCAATTTCACCGCCGACCAGATTCACCAGCTCGGCCTGAAGAGCGTAGCGGAAATCGAAACCCAGATGCTGACTATCGCCAAAGCACAGGGCTTCAGCGATCTGAAGTCGTTCAACCAGCACATCCAGCTCGATCCAAATCTGCACGCCAAGTCGGGCCAACAATTGTTTGACCTCTACACCCACTACCGCGATCAGATGTACACCAAGTTGCCGGAATTATTTGGACGCTTGCCCAAGAACAAGCTGGCAGTCGTCCCCATGGAATCGTTCCGCAGCGCCTCCTCTCCTCCCGCCGACTATTCGATTGGCGCTGGAGATGGCTCGCGCCCCGGCCGCATCAATGTCAACGAATACGCGCCCGAGAAGCGCTTACTTTTGAACGTGGAAGCTATCGCCTACCACGAAGGAGTCCCCGGACATCACCTGCAATTTTCGATCGCGCAGGAGCTCACCGGTCTGCCGCCGTTCCGCAAATTCAATCTCGATCTGAACGCCTACACCGAAGGCTGGGCCTTCTACTCGGAGCGTTTGGGAAAAGAGGTCGGCTTCTATCAGGACCCTTACAGCGACTACGGACGCTTGCAAAATGAAATATGGCGAGCCGTGCGCTGGGTCGTAGACACCGGCGTCCACTCCCAACATTGGACGCGTCAGCAGATGATCGACTATTTCCACGAGCACACCGCCATGGACGATGAGAACATCAACACCGAAGTCGACCGCTACATAGCCTGGCCCGCGCAGGCGCTCTCCTACAAGATGGGACAGATGAAAATTCTGGAGCTGCGCGCCAAAGCACAGCAGCAGTTAGGCCCCAAATTCGACATCCGCGCCTTCCACGACGCCATCCTCGATCAAGGCCCGCTCCCGCTCGACTTACTCGAAACAAAAATTAATGGGTGGATCGCTGCGCAGAAGTGAAGTAAACGCAGGAGACTCGATGAGCAAGAAGTTGTACACGGTTATTAGGGCGCGCAGACGCCGCGTCCAACTTCCGCTGCTTCCGAGACCAAGGTCGCCAAGCCCCGGCCCGACTCACCTACATTCCCAACTGGGTAACCGACAAACTCGACCGTTGCTATCAACGAATGGGAAGCAGAAGATCCCAGCCTACTCGATCAATGACAAATTGCAGCGCTCTGGTCGACTTCGAGGTGCGTCCCGTAAATAGCTCAGAATAAGCGGCCGACGAGATGCCGTCCGGCTTATGAGCACTTGAGTCCTTCGTCCAGTCACGAGCGAGTTGTCACCCCCGCCGTCATCTCAGGCGGAAAACTTCGGTTTGTTGAGGAGGCTTGCGAGTCAGAGTAGTCTATAGGCTAGCTGTTGCTAAACCTCCTCCTTGCTCTTACCTTAGAATCATGTGGAGGTTGTAACGCAATGGGCAGGCGCCACGAGCCTCGCAAGGAGATTCAGGCGCAGGTGCGCATTTTCGGCACCAACAGCAGCGGCCAAACCTTCTCCGAAAAAGCCGTTACCGTCAACGTCAGCCGTCAGGGAGTTGAACTGAGCGGCGTGCAACCCCGACTCAATCTCGACGAAATCATCGGCCTAGCCTACGGCACGAATCGCATTCACTTCCGCGTCAAGTGGATTGGCGCGTCCGGCACGCCAAAGGCTGGCCATGTGGGCTTGCTCAACACCTCCCCGGAGAAGCCTCTCTGGGATTTTCCTCTACCGGCTCCCGAACCTGACACTTACGAGAAGCAGTACTCGGAGACAAGGAAGCACCCACGTTTCAAGTGCCAGAATTCAGTGGAGATTCATGCTCATGGCGGAGCATCGTTCTGGGCAACCATCGCGGATCTCAGCCTTGGCGGATGTTACGTTGAAATGGCAATCCCATTGCCGGCGGGTACCAAGGTAAGAGTCGGTATCTGGATCCAGGAAACCAAGTCCTGGGCGGATGGCGAAGTCGCCTACAGCACCCCTGGATTCGGAACCGGCGTGAAGTTCACCAATGTTTCTGAACTCGATCTTGATCGGATCCAGCAATACCTGTCAACCCTCACACGCTTTGCCCGGAAGCCGCTGCCGCGCAAGTAACCTCTGCGGAAACGCTCTTCCCTTATCCGACGATCTTATACGGGCGCATCATCTCGTTGTCTTCGTGCTCCAGTACGTGGCAATGCCAGACGTAGCGGAACTCTTCCCCCGGCTTGGCTTCGGTTCCCGCAGGCAGATCGAAGCGCGCGATGACTCGAGTAACGTATCCAGAATAAGTTTTAATGGTGTCTTTCCATGCGGGGCGTTCAGTGGATTCGGGAGGAATCGGAATGTTGGTAAAAACCAGTTTCCCACTTTGCAGATAGGTCTGTATATCGAAAGGCTGGCGATTGAGGACCTGGAACTGCACCAGGTGAAGGTGCATCGGATGCACGTCGCCTGTGGTATTGGCGAAAGACCAGATCTCCGTGGAGCCGGCTTTCGGATCTTCGCTGATAGGATCGTCCCAATGTTTATTATCGAGCAGTCCAATCATGGTGTAGCCGTCAGAAGGACGATCCATTTCGGTGAGAGCCAGGATTCTTTCGCGCACTGCGTGCTCCGCGTCCAGTCGTGCAAAAGGCACAAGCGCGTCAGGAACTTCACTCGTATCGGTTCCCGAGAGCGGCTTCGTCACTTTGAAGAGCATTACGTCGGAAGGCACGATTTCCCCGCCGCGCGCATAAGGAGCTTGCGCGTCATTCGTCATCGCCAAACTTGCACCCTTGTGTTGCGAGAAATCGATCACGATGTCGAAGCGTTCGCCCGGAGAAACGATGAGGTAATGCAGGCGCAAGGGCGCCGGCAGTAAACCACCATCGCTGCCAATCTGAATAAAAGGTGGAGCATCGACCGGCTTGCCATTCGGCTTTCCCGAGGCATCGGAAGGCAACAGCGTCAGATGATAGAAGCGCGAGTTGGAACCGTTGACCATGCGAAAGCGATATTTGCGAGGCTCCACTTCAAGCAACGGCATCGCTTTTCCGTTCACGCAAATGGCATTGCCAAAAAATTCCTGCATCCACACCGGATGCGTGCCATTCGGCGCGGGGGGATACAACAGGCAACCGTCGGCGCTGAAGCTACGATCCTGAATCATCAGCGGAATCTCGTAAGCTCCACCCGGAAGATTCAGCGCGTCCTCTTCGGGGTCGCGGATCAGATAGAAACCAGCCAACCCTGCATAGATATTCAGTCGCGTGATGCCGATCGCGTGGTCGTGATACCAGAGCGTCGTAGCCCGCTGATCATTGGGGTAATGGCAGGGATTGGCGGCGCGCACCGCTCCAGCGCGGCCGTCGGAAGTAACCCATGCGTCGGGATAGCCATCGCTGTCGGGCAGGACTTGAGCACCATGAACATGCGTCACTGTGCGGACTTCGGGAACATCGCGTTCTTCACCGTGGATGGTGTAGTCGAACGGAAGAAAATGTTTGGTGGGAAGCCGGTTCGTCCACTTCACGGAAATGGCTTGCCCCTTGCGCACTTCGACGGTCGGTCCAGGCCACATGCTGTTGTAACCCCACATCGGAGTGGCCGCGAGATCGCGGTGCGCACGATGGTGAAACGGTCGCATCGCAATCTGGAGGGGAGCGGCACCTGGGCGTGGACGAATGACGGGAGGAATCGCTAACGGCGTAACATAGCTCGCCAGCGCCACGGGCGGAGGCGATGGATGTGCCGGTGGACCCGTAGCAGCTTGCGCATTCGCGCCCGGCATACTCATGCCCTGCATCGCGACCTGTGCCAGCAGTTTTCGCGGAATAGCCAAGAACCCAGCGCCCGCGGAAAGGCCCATTCGCAAGATGTCGCGCCGGTTGATCACGAAAGACAAGGATCGGACGTCAATTCTTGGCCGCCGAGTTTGGGCCCGGGTTTGGGGTGGATCCAGCTTGACTCGATCCAGCGTGATTCGCCGCGGCCTCACTGGAGGGAGTCGCCTGGTTCTGGGCTCGCTTCGCCGTCCAAGGATGCTCGGGGTGCACAATTTCTCCCGGATGGCCCAGGAATGCTCCGCCACCTTCAACGCCGACAGCCTGAGACGTGCCCGCGAGTTTGTCGCCATCCGCCGTACCGGTAAATCGCGTAGTGAAGGGACGCGGGCCATTGAACTTCACGTCAAACGAAATTGTTTTCCCATCGACAGTGCCAGTCAGCGGCGAGGAACCGTGCAAATCCTGAAAGGTTCCCGTCAGTTTTGTGCCCTCGCGCTGAAGATGGAGCACACCCGGTTCCGTACCCAGGCGGCCCTGCCATGAAACTTGCCAGCTGCCAGCCACTTCAGCGGGCTGAACGCGAGCCGATTGATCTGCAACCGGATCCTTCTGCACCTGACCGGTCGTCTGTACCGTCTGCGCCAAGGCGGCGGCGAAAGACGCGGTCAGAGCCAGGAGCAAGGCGAAGAAAAACACGAACGCGCAAGAAAAAAGACGAGACGAAAGAAAAGACCGACGGAAGCGGGAACGCTGCATCACAAACAACCCCTCGATTAAGAGTATCAATCAATCATTGAGATTCAAACATCTCAGCCGGGCCGAAGCGAAATGCTCTCCAGCCCGGCTGAAATTACAGCTTACGACCCTGTATATTACTTTTTCGCCAGCTTCACAACCGCGCCGAAATTGAACGCGTCCCACAAATCGTCGAGCGCTGGACTATTCGTCGGAACATATGGGTTCGATCCTACGACCGGGTTCGGGAAATTGTCGCGAGTGTGAGCGCCAATCGTTCCCAGGCTCCAGTTCCGTTCGATGAATTTGATGATGGAAACATGGTCAGCATAGCTGTGATTGACAATGCCTCCGGTGGAGTAAGGAGAGACGATAAGCAGCGGAATACGCGTGCCATCGCCGAAGAAGTCGAGGGGCTGGATGTAGCCGGAATCATAGGAGCCGCCGCCTTCATCCTCGGTGATGAAGATAGCGGTCGTCGCCCACAACGTGGGATTGGCCTGAACCTGATCGACAATCCGGTTTACAAATCCTTCGAACTGGTCGAGCTTTGCCGAAGCCGGGTGTCCATCCACGAAGCCGCTGGGCTTCACGATGGAAACTGCCGGCAACGTGCCGCTACCGATGTCTTCATACAGCGTGTCGGTATCCTGAATGTGGGCTTCGCGCTGCGCTGGGTTGGTCATGATGTCAGTCGCGTATTGGAAGGGGTTGCAGATGTTGCAGTAGGCGTCGTAAGGATTGATTCCGGCAGGATCGGTCTGGTACAGATTCCAGCCTTCGCCGAAGTAGGTCCACGAGATGCCAGCCGCGTTGAGAACGTCGCCAATGTGCGGCTGTGAAGTGGGCGGAAGAGTGAACGGCGTATATGGCTTGCCGAGGCTGCCATCGCCGACATAGCCAGGGTTGTAATTGTTCAGCAGATAGTAGGCGCCTTCGGTGCAGCGTGGACTGATCGGAGTGCTGAGCGCCTGCAGGTAGTTCTCGATGGCGACCACGCCGGGCTGAGTTGAGTCGGAGCAATTGCTGTAGCTGCCGCCAGAATAGCCGTCCTGATCGTACCAGTTGTTGGTGCCCGGTTGCGGGTTCGGATTCTCAATCTGCTCTTTGGGTGGCTTCGCGATTTCACCCTTGCCGTTGGTGTAATACAAGCCATCGGCATAGCCAAACATGATGTGATTGGCCCCGGTGCCCCCCATCACCGATTGGTGCATATTGTCGCTGAGCGTGTAGTTGTCGGCGAGGTATTTCATGTAGGGAGCATCACCCGCCTGCACATTGAAGATCGCCATGGAGATTGAACCTTCACCCGTGGTTTCATTGTTAAAGGGCTGAGGTTGAGCGACTCCATTGTTGCCCGCGCCAATGCTGACTTCGACCCAGGGAAAAAGATCGCTCAAGCAGCCGCTCGGGTTGTCTGCGGTCGCCGCCGCTGCCGAGCAGTCCGTCTGCTGCCACATTTGATAGAAACGGTGCACCGGGCTACCAGCGTAAGCGTCATACTTCACGCCGTCGGTGAGCTTGAATACGCCAGATCCCAGGGTGTTCACGTTCTTGATTCGCGTATCCACCACATAGTTCGGCAGACCTGTGGCGCCGGTGAGCAGGTAATTGTTGTACTTGCCAAAGAGGTCAGGCTCAGCCGCCAAAGCAACGGCGAGAGTTTGAAATGGCGCGGGAAAGGTATTGCTCGGTGCAGTCGGTGCGCCTCCGGTGAGCACAGCCGGGATGTTCTCATAGAGCTGCTTACCGCCCGGACTGATCTCATAGGTTGTTAGGTCCAGCGCACTATTTTGCGCCGCCAAAGCATAATTGGGGCCACGGCCTCCAGACTTAGTGACGATGCCTTTGGAGAGCAGATTGGATACAGTCTGCCCAGCTGCCGGTACGTAGGTTGCGTAAACGTGATCGAAACTGCGATTTTCTCCGATGATTACAATCACATGCTGAATGGGAGAAGCCGTACCCTGAGCAGCAACTTGGGTCGGTGCTCCCATGTTGGCGAGCAGAGCCACCAAGCTTGCGCCGACGGTGACGTGCTGTCGCGCTTTCGTCAGAAGACCGGATAGTGACATGGAATTTCCTCCTGGGAGTATTTGGCAAAACAGGCAGAGGCTTAAAGGTAGCGGGGACGTAGTTAACGTTAGGTGACGGAAAGGTGAATATCCGGTTAAAAAAAATCCACAGCCGCAGCTGACTATTCTGGCACTCGCCCGATGGCAAAGGTAAAATTCAAGGTTGAGATTTCAGCCAGCAGCTGAGATGGTCATAAACACGGACAAGGTGAGAGCTTAGACCAATGGAGGTTCTCGAACCGCTCGACATCACGTCGTGGCCCGGGCCGTTTCCTCCCGAGATCGTCGAAAAAGCGGCGGATGCGCTCGAAACTGGAAAATTACTCTACGCGCCACAGCTTCCTTTCGAATTATCTACCGGCGAACGACGTTTTCTTTCTCCTGATTGTCTGGACAGCAAATCGAAAAACATCAGCTTCCGTCCGAACTCCGGCGCTTTGCGCGGCACACGCTGCGTGGGAGCCGAGCGCGATCAATTACTCAGCATGTTGCGACGCTACTACATTCAGGCCTCCGATCTATTGAAGGCGCTTTGTCCGGGATATGGCGATCATTTAACGCCTGGATTCACAAGCTTTCGCCCCGCCGAGATCGCTGGCCGTGCGACATCGTGGAGACACGACGACACCCGGTTGCATGTGGACGCCTTTCCATCGCGTCCGATGCAAGGTGTCCGAATCCTTCGCGTGTTCACGAACGTCAACCCTCAGATGCCCCGCGTATGGCGTGTCGGGGAGATGTTCGAACAGGCCGCGGTCAATTTCCTTCCCCGAATCAAGCCCCCGCGGCCAGGCGCTGCCACGCTCCTTTACTGGATGCGCATCGTGAAAGGGCGGCGAACCGAATATGACCACTACATGCTTGGCATCCACGATGGGATGAAGGCGGACGACGGCTATCAATCGCAAGTTGCACAAATGCGAATTTCCATTCCTCCGGGCACCACCTGGGCGTGTTTCACGGATTCCGTGTCGCACGCCGCCATGTCAGGCCAATTCGCTTTTGAGCAGACATTCTACTTACCTGTCAGCGCCATGAAGAACCCGGATCGTTCACCGCTGAGAGTGCTCGAACGACTGGTAGGGCGCACGCTGGCCTAGATTTTCAGGAGCCATTTGCTGCCCAATCCTTCAACTACCCGGTATGCAAGTCGCAAAATCTCTGCCCAGGAAATGCAATGAGCTGCAGACGGCACGCCGATTACCCCAACAAAACATCTGTAAGTCTTTGAACCTGCGCAGTCTTGCTGGAAATGGCCGACAGATGGCACTGGTCGTCGGATTGCATTAATGTCTATGATGTACATGGAGTTAATGGTAATCTTGCCACGTCGAATGGTTCATTTCGCCCTGAAAGATCGACGTCGGCGAACAAGGAAGGAGAAGTTCAATGGCAACGGATAAATCCGCTGTGCCCTCCGGCAGCGCATCACGGCTCTCGCTCGATGTCTGGGCTGTGATCGTCGCCCTCATCCTGGCGCTGGCGGTGAGATTCGACATTATTAAGAACGTGCCCTGGTAGCAGGCCCGTAACCGGACCGGGCAGCTGGTTCTGATAGCAAATGGCCACAAAGCAAACTCATTTTTTGACGGAGAAGGTTATGGCATCGACCACTGTCCTGTCGCCCGTGAAATCCAACAGCACTTTGCTAAACGCGCTGGGCGTCTTGCCGGGCGTGCTTCTGCTGGCCGCGATCGGATACACCGGCAAGTTCCTGGAACACTTCCTGAACACCTATGCTAAAACGCATCACTGGACGTTTCCCAATATCGAATACGTTCTGTGGGCGATTCTGATCGGTCTCGTCATCGCCAACACCGTGGGCGTGCCCAAAGTTTTTCAAGCAGGCGTCGCCACTTATGAGTTCTGGCTAAAACTTGGGATCGTGCTTCTCGGCGCGCGCTTTGTTCTCGCCGACATTCAAAAGTTAGGTGGCATCAGCCTGGCGCTAGTCGTGATCGAGATCACGCTTTCGCTCCTATTGATGACCGTGCTCGGGAATCTGTTCAAGCTGAAACCAAAGCTGATCTCCCTGTTGGCCATCGGATCAGCGGTCTGTGGCGTTTCCGCCATCATCGCAGCTAAAGGTGCGATCGACGCCGACGATGAGGATTCCTCTTTCGCCATCGCCGCAATTCTGGCTCTCGGCGCGCTGGCGCTATTTACATTTCCGGTAATCGCTCACAGTTTGCACATGAACGATGTCTCGTATGGCTTGTGGGCCGGACTGGGCGTCGATAATACCGCCGAGGCAACCGCCGCCGGAGCACTGTATTCGGATGCCGCCGGCAAAGTAGCCGTAGTCGCTAAGACGGCGCGGAATGCCATGATTGGCTTCGTTGTCCTAGCATACGCGATCTACTGGGCCGGCCAAGGTCAAGCCGCAACAGTTTCCAACAAGGCAGCATTCTTGTGGAAGAAATTCCCGAAGTTCATTCTCGGCTTCCTCTTGGTTTCGTTGCTGGTCAGCTTCCACACGTTCAGCAAGGGACAAGTCGGGTCGCTTGGCAACCTTTCCAAATGGGCATTCCTGCTCACCTTCGCTGGTGTCGGACTATGCACCAACATTCGCGAAATGTCGAAGCACGGCTTGCGCCCGTTCATCGTGGGTGCTATCGGCGAGATCCTGATCGCTTGCCTGACACTCGGCTTGGTGATCGGCGCAGATCGGATCTGGGGCTTGTAAAACGCAGTTGCTTCCGGCACTAAGGTAACAGTTACCAGCAATCCGTGAACCCGGCTTTCATTGGAGATATACAGGTCTTACTCCGACCGCCGTCAACACGCGACAGCTTCCAGTGGCAGCGATTAACGCGACAGCTGCCACAGGCGAGTTTCCGCTGTCTCAATAACACCCAAACCCCTTGCCGTGAGCCACGTCCAGCGGCTCTTGGCCGTCGCAGGTAACCTGCCAAAAGACTGAGCGTCACTCTTACCATGAGGCCATCCATCCTACAGAATTGGGCCATGTACCTGGGTACTCCGCTCGCTTACTCTCGTCTTGCAGAGTTGGTGAATTGCCGGGGTCAAAATGAAATTCCTCCTCTCGATTCTTTTACTTAGCGTGGCCGTTCAGGCACAGATGTTTCCCGTCAGCAGCTTCGCACTTCCCGATGCACCCGCCCCCCAGCATCCTTTCTGGAGTAGCGAAAACAAGGTCGACGCCAGCATGCTGGCCGGACTGGTTGCCGCCGACGCCATCACCACCCAGCGCGGCCTGAACGAGGGTTTCCGTGAAGCGAATCCGGTGATGCGTCCCTTTGTGACTCGCGGCGCACCCGGAGAGGCAGTAGGATCAGCGCTCGGCTTTGGTGCGGCCATAGGCGTCGCCTACCTGATGCATCGCAGCCACCATTACAAAGCGGAACGGATCACGATGCGGCTGATGATCACGGGCGAACTCGGATTCGTCGCCAACAATATCGTTGCGATTCGCTGAACCCGGCATCACCAGCTTCGAACGCAGGGCCAAACCGGATTCCTGGCGCGCCGGAAAGGGTCCGGCTCTCAACTGCCGATCCCGCTGCACCCGAGTGCTTCCACGCTATAATTCTTATCTGGAAGAAAAATTCTTCGATCATTCGGGGAACCTCCGGCCGCTTTCGCGAATCTTTATACCGAAGGAGTCTGCATGGCGATTCAGAAGACTGACAAGATCTGGCACAACGGAAAATTCATTGCCTGGGACGACGCCACGCTCCACGTGATGTCTCACGTTGTGCACTATGGTTCTTCGGTGTTTGAAGGTGTTCGCTGCTACGCGCTGCCGAACGGACCGGCAATTTTTCGCGCCACCGAACACATGCAGCGCCTTATCGACTCGGCCCGCATTTACCGCATCGATATTCCCTTCACTCGCGACGAGATCCTGGGTGCCATGATCGAACTGGTAAAACGCAACGGCGTGTGGCCTTGCTACATTCGTCCCATCGTTCTTCGGGGATACGGCGAAGCCGGAGTCAACCCCTTCAACTCTCCTACCGAGGTTTACATCGCGAATTATCCCTGGGGAAAATATCTGGGGTCGGATGCCAGCGAGGGCGTGGATGTTTGTATTTCCTCCTGGACTCGGATCGCCCCGAACACCCTGCCTGCCATGGCCAAAGCTGGCGCGAACTACATGAATTCGCAACTTATAAAAATGGAAGCCATTGTTAACGGCTACGCCGAAGGCATTGCGCTCGATGTGCAAGGCTACGTCAGTGAAGGCTCGGGCGAGAATCTCTTTGTCATTCGCAACGGAGTATTGCACACGGCTCCGCTGGGGAATTCAGTGCTTCCCGGCATTACCCGGGACTCGGTCCTGCAGATTGCGGGCGACCTGGGCATCAAGATTGTCGAGCAGCAAATTCCACGGGAATCGCTGTACATTGCAGACGAAGTTTTTTTCACCGGCACCGCCGCTGAGATCACGCCCATCCGCTCCGTAGATAAGATTGCGGTCGGCAACGGCAAGATGGGCCCCATAACCAAATCTCTGCAAGCTGAATTCTACGGGATCGTGCGCGGCGAAAAAGCGGACAGGTATGAGTGGCTTACTCCGGTCGTCGTAGGAGCTAAGCTGCCGGTTGGCGTCTAACCGTTAACCGTCAGCGTAGAGTACCGTTCAGCGACTCGCTTGCCGGTAGACTTTGATTTCATCTTTTACGACTTTGATATCGCCTTTGCCCCATAAGTTTGCGGGCTCGATATCGTCGTTGGTATTGGCGTCGAAACCCTCATCGGGAGCAGTGAATTCGTTGAACTGGTGAAGGAGCAGAAAGACGGGATCCAACTGCTTCGCATAAGTCATGAAGGCGTCGAAAGTGACGTAGCTATCATCGGTTCCGAAACGGAGAGCGTCATCGGGACAATAAGGAAGAGCGTTTGGATTGGGGCATCCCCAACCGTCTTGCCCGGCAGTGGCGATCGACGCGGTGAAATTTTCCACTCTTGAACCAGCCCGATTGTAAGAGGGATAGTAGGGACATAACGGTTCTGTGCAAGAAGGATTGAGCCGGTCGACCCAGCTCCAGAAGCCATATTCAGGATTAATTTCAACCGGCCCGGCTGGCGTTCCCCCCGTTGCCCATAGAGCAGGCTGGCTGTCGAGATAGCCTGCCATGAGCCTGAAGGTATATTTCTCTCCAATCTCGGGATGGCGCTGCAAGAACTGCTCCAGCCGATACCACAGCGGATGATCTGCGGGATTTGGATCCTGCGCGGCGCCCAGAAAAATGAGCATGAGCGGCTTGCTTTCATAAATAACGCTCAGATCCGGATATTGGCGCATGTGTGCGCCAAAGTATTCCACCTCTTTTTCGAACGCGGTCTTGCCATCCTGGTCCTTGATCAGAACATTGTTGTCGCTGCCACCTACGAGGGGAATCAGCTTGAGACGGGTTCCGAGGGCTGACCAGGCAGGATACAGGTTACCGGTATTGTCGCGGATGTTCTGATTGTTCATGCGAAAAGATGGCGTGCAACCCGGTACATACTTCTGAATGAACGATTCGCTATCGAAGATACAACTTACGTTATTGGTTAGGTCGATGAGGGCCGCGTCGATTCCCATGTCTTCGAGCCAGGCAACATGTTGTTTGATGACGGAGGAATCCGCGCTATCATAACCGCCTCCCACGGCTTGCATATCTGGCGATTGCAGAAACGGCATGGCCGAGCTGTCTTGAAAAGTTACGGCGTCAGGACCAAACCAGGCTTCGTACTCCATGACAACCACATGGCTGTGGCGATCGACAATCAATGGGCCCGAGGACGAAGCGCCCGCCAGGGAGCTTGCCAGCAGAACGACTAACGCCGTGCCATATAGGCAAACGCGGTGCGGCAGGTAGAACCGCGTATCTCGAGGCATGGCTTTTCCAGCTCTCTGCATACCGACAATGATAACCCTGATGGCGATGACTAGTTTCGGCAAGAATTGTGAGAGGGCTCTGCAACGTCCCCGGCTTGGTATTGCAGAGCAACTTCACCTCTGCCGACGAGGCGCGAGCGCGTAGTAGAGCTGCACTATGACGATGAACGCTATGCTCCAGTGAGTACCGATGATGCAGAGCAACGCGCCGAACGCATAGAGCGATTGCGCAATTAGAATACGGCGGCAAACCGCCGCCGGCACCTCCGGCGGAATGTCATCCTTCACCAACCCCGATCGCGTGGCGCATCCCCAACTGATGTACAGCGCAAAGCCCAAGAAGAAAATATTGAGCCAGTAGGCAATCAAGGCGATCCGATAAGTCGTAAATTCCGCCAGCAGCGCGGTCGAGAACGGTGTGATCGTGACGAAGAACAGGAAGGCAATGTGGATCCATGAGAGCCGGATGTTGGAGCTGCCGAGATGATTAAGTTGCGTCTGCTGACCGACCCAAAAAATACCCAAAGTCAGAAAACTCATGAGATACATCACCAGCCGCGGAGTGAGCGCGGTCAGCCCGCGCCACAAGTCTTGTTCGCTGTGTACGACCTCCATCGCGGGCACGCGGAGATCGAGCACCAGCAGCGTCATAGCGAAGGCAAATATGCCGTCGCTCAGGGCTGCGAGCCGCTCTACACTTTGTCCCGCGATGCGGTTGTAAGATGTAGCCATTTTCTTTCGAGCTTCGAACTTATGTCGCCCGCATCTTGGCTGCCCAGCCCGCCGGCACACCAAAGAGCAGGCCGGTTCCCAGAATGCCCGGATAGGTTTTCAGGGCGAACGCATCGGGCAGGCTGATCAACAAGCCGACGAAAGCGCCTGCCAACGGCTGCGGCATCGGTAACGACACGGTTGTAGCTAGAAGACCGATGGCGAATCGGCTGGAAAAAGCCTGCAGCAACATGCCGGTGGTTCGTTCCGGATGGGTTCCCGTAAACGGTCATCTGCACGTCGGCAGCGCCAAAGACAATGCCGCACAGAAATCCCGAGGACGATGCGATTCATGCCGTTCCTTGTCCACGATGGTGCCCTGTTCGGCAACCGATCGCAACTCGGCAAATTCACGGCACGCCATCCCTCCGGCAAATTTTATCTTCTACATTACTTCGCTGCGTTTCCGCAGAAAAGCCGGGACATCGAGATCTTCCGCCTGATAAGTGGGAGCTACAGAGCGCATGGCATCCAGTGAAATTATTTCAGCGGTATTCGAGGTGTCGATAGATGCCGATTCCTGGAAGGCGACCGACGCCGGATGTGGCTCGAATGCCGGTTCGGGCTCGAAAACCGACTCGGGCTCGGCTACCGGCTCACAGTCCCGAAAATGATCGCGCTGGTACGACGCGTGACGCGTGGCTTCTCTCGTATCTTCTCGCGTACCGGTGCGCGAGAGTATCACCGGATCATAGATCTCGCGATGGTGCGTACGGCGCATCTCCGACTCTTTGAAACCAGTCGCGATCACCGTGATCTTGACCGCGTCCTTCATCTTCTCGTCGAGCACGGCGCCAAAGATGATATTCGCGTCCTCGTGAGCGGCGCCTTGAATAATGGTGCATGCCTGCTGCACTTCGGCCAGCTTCAGCGAATTCGATCCAGTAATGTTGATCAGGATGCCGCGGGCTCCGTCGATCGCGCCAGCCTCGAGCAGTGGAGAAGCAATCGCGCGCTGCGCCGCTTCCACGGTGCGATGCTCGCCCGACGCAGTTGCCGTACCCATGACCGCATACCCCATGCCCGCCATGATCGCCTTCACATCAGCGAAGTCGCGGTTGATGATGCCGGGAATGGTAATGATGTCGGAAATGCCCTGCACTCCTTGACGCAAAATGTCGTCGGCGATGCGGAAGGATTCGAAGAAACCGGCATTCTCGGCGACGGCTAGCAATTTTTCATTGGGGATAACAATCGTGGTATCGACCGACTCCATAAGTTCGGCAATCCCGCGCTCCGCCTGCTGCATGCGCCGTTTGCCTTCGAAGGCAAAGGGCTTGGTGACCACGGCGACCGTGAGCGCTCCCATTTCGCTAGCGAGCGAGGCGATGATCGGAGCCGCGCCGGTTCCGGTTCCACCGCCAAGTCCTGCGGTCACAAAAACCATGTCAGCGCCCTCGAGCACTTCGATGATTTTGTCGGAGTCTTCGAGCGCGCCTTTGCGGCCGATCTCGGGATTCGCGCCCGCACCAAGCCCGTTCGTGAGCTTCACGCCGAGTTGAATTTTGGTCGCGGCACGCGACATGCGCAAGGCCTGCAAGTCAGTGTTGGCCACGATGAATTCAATATGTTCCATTCCGGAGTCAATCATGCGATTGACCGCGTTGTTGCCGCCGCCACCCACGCCAATCACCTTGATGCGTGCGTCGTTGCGGGCTTCTTCGTTGAAGCAGATGCGGAGTCCTTTGTCTTCAGTCATACTCACCTCGTAAGTCAGTTCTCAGTTGCCATAACAAAATCGCTACGCGCCCTTTCGCGCAAACAAAGCTTTCATGCGCGAACCAAAGCCGGGCTCCTGCAGACCGCGAGCCAGCCGCGCCCGATGGCCGTAATATGTCATGCCCAGCACCGTGGCAAACTCGGGCTCAGCCATAAACGAGGGCATCTTTGGCATCGGCGTTGGCCATGCAAGACGGGCGGCTTTGCGGAGCACCGATTCCGCCACATCGAGAATCCCCGGCAGGCGCGAAGCCCCACCACTCAACACGAATCCGGCGATACAGTGCTCCAGAACCCCCGCGTGGCGCAGGTTGTCGCGAAGCAGCTCGAAAAGCTCTCGTGCCCGCGGCTCGAGAATCTCTCCCGCCAGGCGCTGCGGCATCATGCGCGAAGGCCGACCGCCGACCGACGGCACTTCGACTTCGTTGCCCTCTGGGATGAGCGTCGGCACGGCGTTACCAAAATTTTTCTTAAGCATCTCCGCATCCGCCAGCCCGGTGCACATGCCCACCGAAAGGTCACTGGTAAAGTGATCGCCGCCAATGGGGATGACGGCGGTGTGCGCCACTGCGCCCTGCTGAAAAACGATCAGATCGCACGAACCCGCACCGAGATCGACAAGACAGACGCCAAGTTCGCGTTCGTCGGAGCGCAGCACCGAATCCGCGCAAGCGAGCGGTTCGAAGATGGTGTCATCCACGTGAACTCCCGCCTTGTTCACCGCAGTTACCAAATTCTGCGTTGCGCTCGAAGAAGCCGTGACAATGTGCACGCGCACTTCTAGGCGCGTGGCCATCATGCCAGTAGGATCCTGCACACCGGGCTGATCGTCGAGAATGAACTCCTGTGGCAGCAAATGCAGAATTTCGCGATCGCCGGGCAACGGCACGGTGCGCGCTTTATCTACGGCTTGACGAATTTCTTCGCGGCCGATCTCGCGCGCGCGCGTGCCAAAACTGATGCCGCCGTGACTGTTCATTCCCCGAATGTGCGCGCCCGCAATGCCGATCAGTGCGTGCTCAATCGGGATTCCAGCCACATCTTCCGCATGCTCCGCCGCCTTTTGAATACTGTTGACGGCCTTGTCCAGTTCGGTAATCACGCCCTTGCGCAGGCCCCGCGATTCGCTGATGCCATGGCCGCGATAGCGCAGTCCGTTCTCGCTCAGTTCAGCCACCAGCACGGATGTCTTGGCGCTCCCTACATCAATCGCGGTAATAAAATTGGGCTCGTGGTTAGGCATATGATGGCTAATTCTGCAGAATCTCCTTCGGAATGCCGGCGCTCGGTTTCTGCTGCGCCGCAGGATGTCCCGCAGACTGCTCCGCAGTGTGTCCCGTGTTGGCAGCAACTGGCGGCGGGGTTGCCGTTGCAGGCGCAGCCGGATGCGATAGCGCTGAATTTTTCGCCGAGGCAACCGGCACCGAAGTTACCCGCGTCTTAAGCGCCGCTTGATTCACTGGCCCTGGCCTCACCGGGGCCGGTTTGACGGCAACCGATTTAGCTCCGGTTAACTTGGCCGCACCGGTTTTAGCGGCAGCCGGCTTCACTGGAGCCGGTTTGACCGGAGCATGATGCGCTGCGGTCTGATGCACCGCAGCCTTCGGCTTCACTTCCTTCTTAGCCGGGGCCAACGCAGGGGGATGCTTTACATATTTTTCGTAATTGACGATGGCCGCGGTCTTAACTCCCGCCGCCATCGCCGCTTTGGCTGCCGCCGGCGTCAACGCCGGCTGGCGGGCTATGCCGTCAAGATCGGGATTGACAATAATCTGGCCGTCATAGCGCAAGTCCACCGATTCGAGTTTGTCGAACTGCTGCCGCCACTGCTGCACATGGGTTACATAGGTCCTGTAACGCTGCAGATAATTTCCCGATCCCAGGTGAACGAGCACATCGCCATTCGAATCAGCAGCGATCACCTTCACATCTTCGGGATCGCTAAGATCCACTTCGTTCAATTCCTGCGAATAATGCGCACCACTGGAATCGAGTTCACGCACCAGCTGGTTGTAATTCTTCATCCGCGCGGCGCGCATGGAGAGCGGCTCGCCAGAATTCATGCCTGTAATCACGGCAAACGAATATTTGTGTTTACCCCCGGGGGCGAGTTCCATCAGCGTGCCACCAGCATCAATCAGGGAAATATGGGAGCCGACGCGGGCGAAGGCAACCGGCGTGCGCTCGTGGATCTCAATGCGCAGGCGATTCGGCACGAAGCGCATTACGCTGGCCGATTCCACCCACGGAATCTGCTCGAGTTGCAGTTTGCGTTGCGCCAGCGGGACGAAAAAAATGTTGCGGCCGATATCGCCGCCCATCACTTCCATGATTTGAGCGTGCGCCACGTGGTCGGCGCCCGTGACTTCAATATGATCGCTGGAATCGACGCGAAAACGCCAAGAATGCTTTCCGTAATCGTAGAGGCCTGCGGCGAAAACGCCGAGAGCAGCGACTACGACAAGCGCCGCGCCCGCCCATAGCAATCGATTGGCAGTTTTTTTAGGGAGTGATCCGCGCCGGACCGAGACTCGCTTCTGGCCGCGTAGAAACGGAGATTCTTGCTCCGCTTCCAGATCGACCAATCGCGCGTCGTCGAAAGACTCACGCTCCGGAGTCTCGTGTTCGTCGCGGGGAAGCGGATACAACTCTTCCTGGACGGCGGTAGAACTTGATTTCCGCGCCACTCTTTCGAGTCAGTTGTCGACAGAAAACCGCTGAGCAAAATTACTATAACTGGTTTTCGCGGATTGAAACAGTGCCAAGTTGGTTCAGACCGCCGGAGTCGATGATCCGAGTGGTGGAAATCTTCCGCAGCTCGCTTCCAGCGCTCGAACGAGCCCTAATCTTCGTCTGCGGAAATCTCCACAGAATGCAAACCGGTGTTCACGACCACCTGCGCACCCGTCTTCGGACAAACCACCATCACCCGTCGATTCACCATGTGGGCCATTTGGACCTGCGACCGCGTGCGCAAATAGATCTGCTCGATCTCCACCCGACGCATTTCGCCCTGGGCGCGAATTTGCTCGCGAATCCTATCCCCAACGTTCTCTTGAACCCGGTCCCGAACCAGCTCAATCTCTTCCCTCGCCTCATCTCGCAGCCACTCGCTGTGGTCCCGCGCCATCTCGGCCGCTCCCGTGGACGCCAACAGACTGTCCGCCGCCGAGCCATCCCGCATCGTCAAAAGTCTCGCAGCCGCCAAAGCCTCCTCGGCGTGCCCCGAAATCCGGCACAACGCTAAATCGGCGCGTTCGGCAATCCGATGCAAGGTCACAAAACGTCCATGCTGATACTCGCTGCTCAAACCGAGCGCCAGCACTCCAACAGCGATCCAGTAAGCGGCTTTATTCGTGTCCATCGAAAGATCCTCACCGTATGGACGTTGGACGAACGGTGTAAAGAAAGGTCAACCAGAAAAAGACAACACAAAAAGATGTTTTGTTGGGACGCCAAAGGGCCCTCTTTTACGCCACTTGCAGCTTTTGCAGAATGAGCGCACCCAATTGCGAAACGCTGCCGGCCCCGAGTGTTAGCACCATATCGCCCGGCTGCGCGAGCCCAGTGACCATCGCTACCGCATCCGAAAAGGAAGGCGCATACGCCACGCTCACGTTTCCCACCGCGGCAATGCGCCTGACGAGCGCCTCCGTCGTAATCCCCTCGATCGGCTTCTCGCTCGCCGGATAAATATCGAGCAGACAAAGCGTGTCGGCGTCGGCGAACGCGGTTGCGAACTCATCCATCAGATCGCGGGTTCGGGTAAAGCGGTGGGGCTGGAAGATCACATGCACCCGGCGAAATCCGCATTGGTGGGCGGCGGCCAGAGTCGCGCGGATTTCTGTCGGATGATGGCCGTAGTCGTCAATCACGCTGACGCCTGCGGCCTTGCCCTTCAGTTGGAAGCGCCGATCCACGCCGCGAAAATCGTTTAATGCGGAACGGATCAGATCCGCGGGAATGTCGAGCGCTGTGCCGACCGCAATGGCCGCCGTCGCATTGAGGACGTTGTGCATGCCCGGCACATGCAGTGTGAATTCCCCCAGATCTTTCTCTTTGTAAGTTACCTGGAAGCGTATCAGGGGGCCGTGCTCCCCGGCCGCCGGCAACGGACGATTCAGTACCGAATCGTTCTGCGCGAGACCACTATGAAACGTCCCTTTGCAAATCAGAAAATCCGATCCCGGGGTGGTTCCATAAGTTGTCACCCGCCGATGCACACGCGGCAATAAGCGCCGCAGCGCCACATCGTCATTGCAGCCCACGACCACGCCGTAAAACGGGACGCGCTCCATAAATTCCAGAAATGTCCGGCGCACGTCCCTCATGTCGCGATAGCAGTCCATATGCTCGCGATCAATGTTGGTGACCACCGAGAGAATCGGCGAAAGCTTCAGAAACGACCGGTCACTCTCGTCGGCTTCAGCGACCAGGTATTGCGACTTGCCGAGCCGCGCGTTCGAACCCATCGCATCGACGCGCCCACCGACCACAACCGTCGGATCAAGGCCGCCAGCGGCCAGCACAGCCGCCACCATCGAAGTTGTGGTTGTCTTCCCATGCATCCCCGCGATCGCGATGCCATATTTCAGCCGCATCAGTTCGGCCAGCATCTCGGCGCGCTGAATGACAGGGAGATGGAGGCGCCGAGCTTCAGCAACCTCGGGGTTATCGGCCGAAATCGCGGAACTGGTAACCACAACGTCCGCGCCAATCACATTGGCGGCAATGTGCCCTTCAAATATTACCGCGCCCAGTGCGGCCAGTCGCTGCGTCACCGTCGAACTTTTAAGATCGGAGCCCGAAATCTTATAGCCAAGATTCAGCAAGACCTCGGCAATCCCACTCATGCCGATGCCGCCGATACCTACGAAATGAATGCGCTGAATCTTTGCGAACATGGGAACCGAATCACCCGACAATCCCTGATGCACGACGCTGATCATAGACCATTACGCCGGCCCTTACACCGCCGTGACACGCAGAGACCACGAAAGATTTAAGCTGAATTTCTCTGCGCCCTCAGCATCCTCTGCCAGGAAAGCTTCTAGCCGCGCGCGGCAAGTTCCCCCACCATCTCCGCGATTTCCTCGACTGCCTTCGGATGCGCCAGCGTTCTAGCCGCCGCAGACATGCTTTGCAGGCGACTCGAATCGCCAATCAGCACGGCAATCGTCTCGACCAGATAAGCCGCCCCCAGATTGCTCTCTTCGACCACCACCGCGGCGCCCGCGCGCTCCAGGGCCCGCGCGTTTACGTTCTGATGATCGTCGGCAGCTGCCGGAAACGGCACAAAAATCGCCGGCTTTCCCGCCGCAGCGATCTCTGCCACACTGCTGGCGCCCGAACGGCACACGAGTAAATCGGCGCGCCCAAACGTGCCCGGCATGTCTTCAATAAATTTGTGGACCTCCCCCGAAATTCCCGACTGTTGATAAGCGGCCAGCACGCGGTCGTAATCGCGTTGTCCCGTCTGGTGAATAACGTGGATTCGAGGAATCTTTGCTTGCAAACCTGCTAGCGACTCGATCATCGCTTGATTGATGGCGCGCGCGCCCTGACTGCCACCAAAGACAAGCAGCGTGGGCTCACTACCGGTTTTCACGGAACTGGTCGCCGGAATATTAAAAAATGCCTCGCGCACCGGAACGCCCGTCACCTTACAGCGAGGAAAATACCGGCAGGTTTCTTCAAAGTGCACCGCCGCCCCAGAAACCCAGCGCGCAATCATGCGGTTGGCAAATCCCGGCACCACGTTCGGTTCAAAAGCAAGCGTCGGTAGCCCGCGACGAATGGCAGCCACCATCGCCGGTCCCGAGGCGTAGCCTCCCACCCCAATCACAACTTCAGGATCGAACTTCGAAAGCATCCGCGAAGAAGCTGCGATCGCGCGTGGCAGGTCAAACATCGTCTTAATCCGCGTCATCAGGCTGACATTTTTCAGCGCGCCCACCTGAATCAACTCCAGCGGATACCCTGCCTGCGGCACCAGCCGCGTCTCAATGCCGCGAGCCGTACCAATAAAAAGAACCTCAGCCCCAAATTGTTTCTTAAGCTGTTGAGCAATAGCCAGCGCCGGAATCACATGTCCGCCCGTGCCGCCGCCCGCAATGATAACGCGCATGAACTTAGGTTTCTGCCTGCACTCGGTCTACTTCGCCAACTCCGCGTACTTCGCTCTCGCATCCAGCAACATCGAAATCACCGATTCCTTCTCCGCCTCGGTGTTCCACGAAGTATTACTTCGTGCCGCCGAAATCAGCCGTTCAACCCAAGCCCCAAAGTAAGCCGCATCGGCCGCATTGCGCACCGCCGCGCCCGCCACATTCACATACACCGGACTGGTCGTGGCGTAAGGATACAGATCCAGAATCGGATACTCCGCCTGGTCACTGAAAGCGCGCAGAATGCACCATCCGCTCGCATCGAGGGGGATCGACCCATCCACCTGCGCCGCGCTGCGATTGCTGTCGATCGCCACTTCCCGCGCAACTTTCCCGTTGCAGACAATTTGCAGATGGTCCACTGGAACCATCGAAAACAGCTCGGCCGAAAACCGCACCTCTTGCTTTTTCTCCAGCCGCACTTCCCCGCCGATCGCCTGCCCTCCCAGCGAAAACCGAAGCAAAGGTCCGTTCGTCGCAAACGTCCGCCCCGCCTTGATCGACGCCAGCCACGGCTCAATCTTTAGCGGACCAGGTTTCACCTCGGCATACACGCGATTCAATCCCACCGGTCCGCGCAAGGATGCGTAATTGCCCATGAAATCCGTACCCGCCGCCGCAGGCAGACGAAATCCGCAATTCAGAAGCTTATACCAGACCGCAGCTGTCGACTTATGATCGGAAAATCCAAGTACTTCAATGTAATCCACCTTACCCAACGCCACATCCGCGGGTAACTCGGCAGTAAGTGAAGCATCCTTCGCCGGATCAGGAAAACTATCAAAAGGATGCACATACCCGACCAGCGCGCCCTGTTCATGCGCCATATCGGCGATATTTGCATTTGCCGGATAAAGACTGGCGGCCGCCGTATTGGGATATGCCGCATATCCCGGAAGTATGAAGTTGCGCGTCAGATTGAGTAATCCGAGATGTCCCCAGTAGCTAGTGTGAAACTCCTGTCCGTGCAGCAGCAGATGATCCGCAGTGGAAGCCGTATCAAGCCCCTGCGAAAAATAGGCGATATCAGGAATTCGTTGCTCTTTATTCACCACCAGGTCTTCCACAATCCCAACATCCTCAGCCGCCGCCTGCTCCATAAGGTGCGCCGGCGCGTTTCGATAAGTCCCTCCATAGTTCATATGCACATGAACATCGCCGCTCACCCAACTCGACATTGCCTCCAGTTCGCTGGCCAGTGGCGTCAACTGCACCGTAAGCCATGAGGTACTGTTGGCCTTCACTTCGATCTTCCGCTCCTCAAAATGATTCTCGAATCCGCGCATCACATCAACTTCAACTGCTCCCGCGGGCACCGTTATTTCCGCCTCGCCCAAAGTATCGAAATAGTGTGCTTCAAACGACCGCTCAGCGCGATCAAAGCTGTCGTCGGCGTGCATCCAGGCATGATCGGGAGCATAGGCCAACCCGTCGGCCGCAGTTACGAAAACCCGTGCGGCTACCGGCTTTCCGCCAGCGTCGACTATGCGCAGCGAAATGCCCCCCATGGGCTTCAAATACTGCCGTTCGCTCGCGACCACCTCCGTCTGCTCTCCACCTGGAATCGTCTGCACCCACAGCGCAGTGTTTCCACTTCGATTCGAGATGAATGCAATCTTCGATCCATCGGGGGACCACCTCGGATTCACGTTATCAAATGGGCCATAAGAAATCGGAAACGCATCCCCACCCGCCGCCGGCATCACCCACAATTGATGCCAACTCTGCCCCAGATACGACGCATAAACCATGCGCTTGCCATCCGGCGAAAAGTCGGGGCGAGCTTTCCAGTTCGTCTCCTCGTAATGAATTTCTTTATAGGAAATACCGGCAGCCCCCGGCTCCGCCTTCACCATCCAGAATCCGCCCGTGCCATGAATGTGTCCGCGATTTGAGATGAACAGAACCGCCGAGCCGTCCCGCGTCCACACCGGACTGATCTCGTGATCCACTTGACTGTAGTAATAACGGGGCAACGGGCTGACATTCTCCGGAGTAAGTTGTTGCACGTCACTGAGGAGCCCGTCTGCAAAACGTCCTATGAAAATATGGAAGTGTCCTTTGTAGGAAGTCGACACAAACGCCAGCCGCCTTCCATCCGGCGAAAATCGGGGCTCGACATTCACCGCCCCTCCAGACGTCATCTTCCGCGTTCGCCCATCCCGCATATCCAGCGACCACAACTCAACAGCATCGTGATCGTAACGTGCAAACACAATCCAACGGCCATCGGCCGACCAATCTGGCTGATAGTCATAGCCCGGTCCAGCCGTAAGCTGCTCCGCCTTCGCGCTGCGCAGCTCCTGCCGCCATAGTGACCCCGCCATCGAATACACCAGGCTGTACGAATCGGGAGACCAGGCGGCCGCACTTGGCCCCGTCGTTAGCTGCGGCAGATACATCTCTCTGAAGTAATAAGGATGCGGCAGGTCTATCTGCTTGAGCACGGGTTCACGCTGTGCGAAGCAAGAGACACAGGGAACGAGCAGCAGGTAAACGAAACCAAGCTTTGACAAAAGTCCTCCAGCAGCGAACTCAAACATCCAAACTCAAACACGTCAGCGCGCGAACTCACAAATGATTTACTCCGCACTGCGCGTCCGCCGCGCCCACAACCAATTCAGCAAAGCCAGCACCACCGTGGCCCCCAGGATCATCGACTTACTCCGATCCACCTGGGTCGCAAGCACAAGAGTAATTGCAACTCCGATCACGGCCAGCGCCTGTCCGCCAAACAACCGAAAACCGGCTGCCAGTGGCCGTTTTCGACGCAAAGCGATCAGCGCGGCGCAAACCACACCGTAGTAAAACAGCCGAGCAACAACCGATAGCGTCACATTCCACTTGAAATCCCCCTCAATCGCCAATCCCCAGACTGCGACGGCATAGAACAGAATCGAAAACCAGGGTGTCTGAAATCGACGGCTCACCGTGGCAAACAATTTTGGCAGATCGTCAGCTTCGGCGAGCGCGAACGTAACCCGCGGCATGCCGAGCAGCTTGGCGCTCAGATAACCGTAGACTGAAACCAGCGCCCCGAGCGCAACCAACCCGGCTCCCCGATTGCCCATCGTGGCACGCGCTACTTCGGCCAGAGGACGATCCCATGCTGCCCCCGGCCCCAGCACTCCCACCACCACCCATTGCACCAGCGCATAGATCACGGTACATGAGATCAGTGCCACAAACAGCGCGAAGGCCGCGTCCCGTCCTGGGTTCTTCGCCTCGCTCATGGGGGCCAGCGCCGTTTCAAATCCACCGTACGCGAAAATCAGCAGAACCATGGCCTTCATCCACGCGCTTTCTGGTATCGCCGCCCCCGCTCCCCAAGGCGCTGGATGGATGATCGTAACGGCGGCTCCGGCCAAGATCACCATCAGTAACGGCAGAAGTTTTGCTACCGTGAACACGTTACTCACCACCGTGCCCTGTCGCGCCCCCCGGATATTGATAAGCGCCAGCACTCCGATCAGTAACGTCAAAATCACAAAACGTGGCCAGGGTTGTTTGGCCGCCGGCCAGAATTCCGCCAAGTAAATCACAAACAAATTCGCGTTCGCGGCCGGAGCCGCCGTCTGCGCCAAATACAGCATCCAGCCCACCAGAATTCCCGTCAGCCGCCCGAACGCCGTGCGCGCGTAGAGGTACGGTCCGCCCGCCTCGGAAAATTGCGATGCTACCTCCGCGAAGCAGGCCATAATCACGCCCATCGCAGCCCCAGCAATCAACACCGCCTCAACACTGTGTTTGCCGAGCAGGCCAGCCACCGTACCCGGCAACCCGAAAATACCGCTCCCGATAATGGAGTTCACCGCCAGTGCGGCCAGGCTCCAACGGCCGATGGCCCGCACCAGTCCAGTCTGCACCGCGCCAGTTTGCGCCGAGGTCATAGCGAAAACGTTTGTATCACACCTGGCCCCGCCTTGAATTAAACTTCTTGACGGGCCATTGAAATCTATCGCAGGCTCTGGAGCGTACTACCCCGTGGCGGCATCCATCTCCGATATTCGGCTCTTGCTGAGAGTCAAATCACTCCCCAAATCGGCGGACTCCCGGCGCGTCTTCATTACGGGGGGAACCGGTCGTATCGGCAGCAGCCTCATTCCGATTCTTCTCGAGCGTGCCCATCGAGTTCGCGTCCTGGTGCGCCCCGGCTCAAAAGCCAAGCTGCCCGCCGAATGTGAAGTGGTCTCCGGAAATGCGCTCGACGCCAATAGTTACCGCCAATTGATCCGCCCCGCCGACACCTTCATCCATTTGATTGGCGCGCCTCATCCCGCTTCGGCCACAGCCGGTGAACTTCGCGCCATTGATCTGAACGCCGCCCGAGAAGCCATTGACGTTTGCGCCGAACTCGGCGTCCATCATTTCATCTATCTCAGCGTCGCCCACCCGGCTCCGATCCGGCGGGACTACGTCGCCGTGCGGGCCGAGTGCGAGCAAATGATTCAGAACCGGAATCTCAATTCCACGATCCTCCAGCCCTGGTACGTGCTCGGCCCCGGACACCGCTGGCCCTACGCTCTGCTGCCTTTCTACAAGGTATGTGAGTGGCTTCCGTTCACCCGGCAAGCCGCTCTGCGCCTAGGCCTGGTTACTCTTGACCAACTGATTCTGGCGTTCGTCGAGGCGGTGGAAACGCCCGCGCACGGCGCCCGTATCGTTCGTGTGCCTGAAATTCGGGCCGCCGGACGCAACCTGCCTCATGAAGTAATCCGCAAAGGTGCATGAAATAGCCCGCCCCGCGCGGCTTTCAATCTAAGGTAACTTCAATTACCGAAGCTCATGCACACGGGGAACCTTTTCCACTACGGCTCCGGGATGCGACCTTATTTAGGACGCACGAAGTTAGCACGCTTCAATCGGTAAAGCTTGTCAGGACGGAAAGGGACCCATGGATCGTGAGAACCGGGAAAGCATGGACGAAATTCATCTCCGCATTTTGCGAGTTACTGACGACCTGCGCGTGATTCAGCGCGAGCTCAACTGCGCCGCCATGCAAGCCCCGAACGATCCCGAACTCATGGAGGCGCTGGCCGATCAGCCCGAGATGGAATCGGTCCAGGGACTCAAATCCGCCCTCGACCAGATGCGCCACTTTCTCTGGTTCTACATGCAAGTCGTTACGAGCGACTCCGAAATGGGCGAAAAATTCCGCCAGACGCTGCGCCAGGAAGTCCCGGCGCGTGCCCCCGAACTGGAACAGCAGTTCCAGAGCGCCACCGACGCCATCATGCTTCGCTATCTGGCCGACAGTAAGTTCCGCAAGCCCAACTAACTTGTGGAGGTGGCGCGCGGACGCCCTCGCCCAGCGAAGTCTCTTCCCCGCCATTCGCTTCAGGTCCCAATTCCGCAGTTCCTTTTCTTGAAGTAAAATCACCCGTTTGCCGAATCCTCCGGAGATCCGTGCCGCTGAACTCGCCGACGCGCCCGCAATCGCGCGTCTGGTGAACGATGTTTTTCGCCCCGAACGTTTCTTCAGCACCACCGATCGCACCGACCCCGACAAAGTCGCTGCCTTGATGCAGAAGGGGAAATTCTTCATGCTGTTCGAAGATGCAGTACTGGCGGGTTGCATCTATACCGAACTGCGCGGCGAACGCGGTTACTTCGGGTTGCTTGCCGTCGATCCGCAACGGCAGCGTTCTGGAACCGGTGCTCGCCTAATCTATCCCGCCGAACAGTACTGCCGTTCCTCCCAATGCCGTTTCATGGATCTCACCTTCGTAAACGTGCGTCAGGAACTGCCCGCGTACTACCGGCGCTTTGGATATATGGAGAGCGGCACCTTGCCTTTCCCGCCCGACCAAACCACTAGAATTCCCGTCCACCTCGTCCGCATGTCAAAGCCGCTCTAACGCGAGAACGAACGCCACATCTACCCGCTATCAACGGCTTTCCCCCGCCTTGCAAAATCAACTTGGCTGAGGCAACCTCAGAAATCCGAGGGGACAGAGGTCGAACCGGCTCTCCGGTGAGCGCCTTCATCCACCCGGCCATAACTCAGATTTCCCAGGACATCTTATGCGCGCATTTTCGCGGTCTTCATTCGCTGCCATGGCATTGTGCTTTGTTATCTCACTCCGCGCGTTTCCGCAGGCCTCCGACTCATCCGCCGCATCGTCCTCTCCCGACTCGGCCGCACCCAAAAAAAGACTCAAGATTGGCATTGCCCTCGAAGGCGGCGGCGCATTAGGACTCGCGCATATCGGCGTGCTCAAATGGTTTGAGGATCACCACATTCCCGTCGACTATATCGCCGGAACCAGCTTCGGCGGCCTAGTAGGCGGCCTCTACGCCACCGGCAAGTCTCCCGCGGAGATGAAAGGCATCGTCGAGAATCAGGACTGGAATGCCATCATCGATGGCCAAACCGAGTACCGCGACCTATCCTACCGCCGCAAAGAAGACCAGCGAGCCTTCCCCAACCGCCTCGAATTCGGCCTGAAAAATGGCTTCTCGTTACCCTCAGGCTTGAACTCGGGCCAGGGCGTCAGCCTGCTGATCGATCGCGAAACTCTGCCCTACACGCACAACGGATCCTTTGACGACCTTCCCATCCCCTTCCGCTGCGTAGCCACTGACCTGGTGACGGGCAGACCCGTTGTTTTCGACCGCGGCTCCATCGCCCAGGCCATGCGCTCCACCATGTCCATTCCCGGCCTCTTCGCCCCTGTCCGCGTGGGCAAGGATGTCTATGTAGATGGCGGCCTTCTCGACAATCTGCCGACCGACGTCGTCAGGAAGATGGGCGCAGACGTAGTCATCGCCATCCATCTCGAAATCGCGCCCGCCGATGCCGACAAGCTTCAATCCCTGTTTAACGCCCTCGGACGGTCCGTGGAGGTAGTCATTCACCAGAATGAAATTCGCGGCCTCGCCGGCGCGGACCTTGTCGTCAATGTCGATCTCAAGGCTTTCACCTCCTTGGAATACGACAAAGCCGCGATCATCATCGATCGCGGCACCCAAGCCACCGCCGACAAGTCGAACATCTTGGCTCCTTATGCATTGAATGATGCCGACTGGCACGCCTATTTAGAGCAGCGCCAGAAGCGAATGAAGACCGACGTTCCCGTCCCCCAATTTCTCGAAGTCAGAGGCACGAACCCGCAAGCTGCACGCAGTTTGGAGCACTTCCTCCTCCCTCTGGTCGGCAAGCCGGTCGATGTGCCCCCGATGGAAGATATGTTCAACCGGCTTACCGGAATCGGTAAGTTTGATTCCGTCGACTATTGGCTCGAAGACAAAAACGGACAAACTGGGCTGATCGTGAACATCCGCGAGAAAAATTACGCGCCCCCAACAGTTCAACTCGGCTTTGAGGCCGATGGCTCCGAGCCAAAAGATGTTACTTTCACTCAGGCCGGTCGCGTTACTTTCATGGACGTGGCCGGCTACAGATCCGAATGGCGCACCGACTTTGCCTTCGGAAACACTTATCGTATCTCCAGCGAACTTTATCGGCCGTTTAGTGCACTTAGTAAGTGGTTCTTCGCGCCTCACGCCAACGCCAGTAACACCGGATTCAAGTTCTTCGATGAGACGAATCCCATTGCTCTGTATCGCTACCACCAGGAAGACGGCGGCATCGACCTCGGCTACGGATTCAGCCGCTTCACCGAACTTCGGGTCGGGTACGACCTCGGCTATACCGCCGCCCCCCTCAATCTGGGCCGCCCCGATTTCGCCTCCGTCAGTGGCCGACTGGGTGACACCCATCTTAGTTTCCACACCGACCACACCGACGACCCCATCGTTCCCCTCGTGGGCTACAAGATCGAATCCACGTTTCACTGGTATGACGCCTATCCCGGCGCCGACCAGGCTCTACCCGCCATGGATGCCCGCCTCGAAGGCTTCAAGCCCATCACTCCCAAAGGTTCCGTCTTCGCCTCTGCCGAGGGTGGAACCACCTTTGGGGTCCGCAACTCCGGCTTTCCCATCTTCTTCCTGGGTGCGCCACTGCGCTTAAGCGCTTACGGAACCAACGAACTCTTCGGCGACCAGTATTACCTGTTCCGCGCCGGTTACATCCATGAACTGCTCACCCTGCCGCCATTTGTAGGCAAAAAGATTTACATCGTGAGCTCCTACGAAGTAGCCAAAATGTACAGGACTTCGACCTCCAGCGGCACAATAGGATATTTTCCGGAATCCGGTTTCCCCACCGACGTAGAAGCCGGCGTAGTAGCCGAAACTGCCTTCGGCCCACTTTTCTTCGGAGGCAGCGTAGGCGACTCCGGCCATCAGAAATGGTTCTTCCAATTAGGAAGAGTCTTCTAGCCGTCAAGCTTATGCAATGGAACCCACTAGCCGAATTTCTGCCGAATTTCCGCCGGTTGCCAACCCAAGCCCCTAGGGCTTACGCCGCTGCCAGGGTCCCCGTTTGGCTCGGGCGGCGGGACGCTAGCGATCGATTCCACCGGGAAATACCTGTATCTCGGCACATTCAGGGGAATTCAGGGCTACAACATCGATTCCGCCACCGGGGCACTGACTCTGGGATCCGCCAGACTTGGCGAAGAGGGAGTTCTCTGGCTGACGGTCGTGCGACTACCCTGATCAAGCGCGCACTAAGGCCGCCGCTTGTTAATAAGTTCCCGAACAGAGACAAAAACGGCGCGCCGAAGCGCGCCGAAGGTTCAGGAGGAAAACTCAACAAGCAACCACTTTCAGAAAAACGTTCGGCCGGACAAATTCAATCTCGCCAATTCTGTTAACGACCAAAGCCCGCCGATTGCATCGACTGCCGCGCAATGTCCGAGGTTGACGCGATACCCTGCATCCGCAACTTGAACTCGTCCGCATTCGACGCGCTCTCCAGAGCGGTCTCGTAATTCACCAGCCCAGCCTGGAACAGATCCCACAGCGATTGATCGAAGGTCTGCATGCCGTACTGCGACGTGCCGGCAGAAATCGCCTCGCGAATGGCGCGCGTCTTCTCCGGCACCAGAATGCACTCCCGGATGTAAGCCGTCGTAATCATCACCTCGACCGCTGGCACTCGGCCTTCGGCATCCGAACGCCGCACCAGGCGCTGGCTCACGATGGCACGTAATACAGCCGCCAGCTGCAGCCGAATCTGCTTTTGCTCCGGCGGCGGAAAAATAGCAATGATACGGTTGATGCTTTCCACCGCATCCAAGGTGTGCAACGTGGAGAAAACCATGTGACCGGTTTCCGCAGCGTGCAGCGCCGTTCCGATCGTTTCCAGATCGCGCATTTCGCCCACAAGAATCACATCCGGATCCTGACGCAAAGAAGCGCGCAGCGCCGCCGAAAACGAGGGCGTATCGACCTCGATCTCGCGCTGGTTCACGTAGCCCTTTTTATCGCGGTGCAAAAATTCGATCGGATCTTCGATCGTAATAATGTGCTCGGCACGAGTCGAGTTTATGCGGTCGACCATGGCAGCCAAGGTCGTAGATTTACCGGATCCCGTAACACCCGTCACCAGCACCAGCCCGCGCGGCATGTCGCAAATCTGCTCCACCACCTTCGGCAGGAACAGCTCGTCAAGCGCGCGAATCTTCGTAGGAATTACGCGTAGCACCAGCCCCACGTTGCCACGCTGTTGAAATACGTTCACACGGAAGCGTCCGAGTCCGGCAACGCCATACGCCATATCGATTTCCGTGGTCTCTTTGAATTTCTGCTTTTGCCGGGCCGACATCATGCTAAAAGCCATGTTCAACATGTCTTCAGCCGACACACGAGCCTGGTCTGTAAGCGGCACCAGATCGCCATCTATGCGTAGGTGAGGATAGTTCCCCACCTTCAAATGCAAGTCGGAAGCGCGGCGCTCCATGGCGATGCGGAGCAGGTCGTCGATATTCATGCAGGCAGGACTCCAGCTACAGTCCCTATCATTACCCGAACCGTGCCCGCGCACGAGATGACGGAGGTAACAGGGCCTTTAGGGTCGTGTCTTTCCGGATTCTCGGCCCCAAAAACGACATTTGGCGGTTCAAATCACGACCGATCTAGAATCATTCAACTCAAAGCGCACCAATCACCAGGAGGACCTATGGAAAGTCGGCTCGCCTAATGAAAGTCGCCCCCGGAGCCTACAAAGCCATGCTGGGACTGGAAGAATCTCTTCACCAGTGTGGGCTGGAAGAATCCCTGCTTCATCTGGTCAAGCTGCGGCCTTCACAGATCAACGGATGCGCATACTGTATCGATATGCACTGGAAAGACCTGCGGGCCATCGGTGAAAGCGAGCAGCGGCTCTATGGTCTCGATGCCGGGAAGGGTCTACCTATTACAGCGATTCGCGAACGTGCAGTGTTCGCCTGGACCGAAGCAGTTACGAACCTTCAAGACGGACACGTAAGCAATGAGGTCTATGAGACCGTCCGCCAGCATTTATCGGCAAAAAGAACTGGCCGATCTGACCGTAGCAGTAGCGACCATGAATGCCTGGAATCGCCTGGCAATCTCCGCGCGAACCGAAGCCGGAACCTACCGGCCAGCCCGAGAACAAGCAAAGACGAGCGCCTGATCAATTTGCTGAAAAAACAGTCTCGTACCAGGCATTCGCTTCGGGCGATGCCGCTTTTGCTGCCCGCCTTTTAGTGACGCCAGATCTTCTGGTCACCATGCGTGCCGTCACTCTCCGACCGCGCCCTGGGAACACTTCCCGTGACGGAAACTGGCACCACAACGGGCGTCGGAGCAGCGCCAACCGGAGTCCCAACGATCGCTTCAACCTTCGCCCCCACTTCATCGCCGCGGAAGTAGCGCCCCTTGGCCGCGCGCATTTCCGGCATGGCGGCATAAGGTTTCGAGTAGTCGTTGTTAGCATTCCAGAACAAGAAACCGTCCCCACCCTTCTGTTTCGCTGTCTCGATCTGGACTTCAACATACTGCGGCGAGTAAGTCTTGGTGCGCCACGCAAAAGCCTGCAGCCAGGGACGAATGACCACCCCACTACCTTTGGTGATCAGCGTGAACCGTTCCATGGACTCGCCAATAAAATGCTCCGGCGCGTCGCCCGGGTGCGCAATGCCGTCCATGCCAAAGAAGTGCGAAGGATAAATCATGGGCGAGAGCACGTCACAGTGCTTCGCCATCGCCACAATGTCCTGCCCCGTGTGCGATAAATCGACCGGACGCTGCCACGCCATAATTCCAAAAACGTCCAGCGAAAGCAGAACGCCCGTCGGATGAATCTGCGCATAGGCGCGATCGAGGAAGTTGGCAATCACATCGGAGCGTTGCTGTTTAAGATTTCCACTTTGCGGATGCTCGCTCTGAAAGTTGAATTCGGCATCCTTCTGATCGCCTTCGGCGGGAAAACGTACATAGTCAAACTGCACCTCATCCACTCCCGTCTGGGCCACAAACTTGGCCAGAGCGATGTCATAGTCCTGCACCTTGGGATTCGACGGATCAGTCCACACCAACTTGCCGTTCTCGCGCCACGGCTGCCCCGTGCTATGCGACTTTACCGCGAGCTCGGGATGTGTCGTGACCAGATGCTCATCGCGAAAAATGGCGATGCGGGCTATGGCATGCATATTTTGGGAGTGCAGAAAGTGGATTAGCTTCGGCAGGTCCGAAATATAGTGGCGCTGCCCGGTAGCCAGCGGATGGTCAAAGGCGATATTGACGATGCCGTCGCTATCCTTTATATCGAACACCACCGCATTGCCGCCCACCTCCCGCCAATGCCGGATGATCCGCATTCCATGATCGCTCCCCGCCATCACCCCCGTCAGATAAATGGCGCGGACTTCGAAATCTCTTGCAACTGGCACGGCTTTCTCTACAATAGGCGATTCGAGAATTCCAGGGATGATGACCGGCTCTCCGGATTTAAGCATAACTCCCTGCCGGTTGCGGTTTGCTTCGCGTATAGCGTCGGTCAGTTCGGATGAAGTCAGGTACTTAGTCCGCTTCAGATATTTGCGGGCGACGGAGGGAAGGCTGTCTCCGCGCTGCGCTATATAAAGATCGGAGCCGGGAGGCGCAACAATCGAAACCGGGGGCGTCTGCTCAGCCTTTTTGGTGGCATCGGCTTTTACCTGCACCAGCCGTGCGCCATGGGGATTTTGAACCGCGGCGGCGGGCGGTGAAAAAAGGCCGAGGCTCGACACGGCTACCCGGAACAGGAAGGTAGCCATCGTGCCAATCGGGAGTTTAGAAATCAGCTTGTTGGTGGAAAAGTTAGCCGCCGCAAATCTAGCCATTCGGGCCATTGAGAGTCGGGACAAGGGTGTTCTCCAGGTGCAAATCTATTTGCGATTGTCGGCCAGCAGTAACCAGAGTTGCCAGTTACGTCAGGACAAGCGGACTAGGCTTACAGGACATGGGCGTACGGGCGGTCAGCGCTGAGCTAAAGTTCCCGCAGTCTGCAAACAATTGCTCTTAGGGAAACTGTGGGTAACCGGGCCGCAAGTCTAGTATACGGGCTAGTCGCATCTAAAACGATGAGAAGCGGGCATATAGGCCGCATCCGCAAGATGGCGAATGGCTTGCACAAGGAGAGAGCGGGCAAGGAAGTGAACCTTCTAGCCCAATCGGCCTCCGAGTAAAAGCGAGTGACAAAAATGAGCAGTTTCGCTGAAGAGCTTTTCCCAGAAAACAAGCAGTTCCCAGAAAGGAAACAAGGGCCCGAAACAATGAGAACGAACCTTGCAACCGTGCTCGATCCGAGCCGCCGCAGCAACGACGCCCGTGACTTTGAAACCGCGTTGCGCCGCAAGATCGTCGGCCAGGATCAGGCGATCGAAAAGGTCGCGGAAATCTATCAGATGTTTCTGGCCGGCCTGAATGCGCCGGGACGTCCGGTAGGCAATCTGCTCTTTCTGGGGCCGACCGGCTCCGGCAAAACGCGTGTGGTCGAAGCCGTAGCCGAGTCTCTGTTCGGCGATGCCCGCGCCTGCATCAAGATCGATTGCGCCGAGTTCCAGCACTCCCACGAAATTGCGAAATTAATCGGTTCGCCTCCAGGATACCTTGGACACCGCGAGACGCATCCGCTCCTGACCCAGGAAGCGCTCAACCAGTGGCATACCGAGAAGTTGAAACTGTCGATCCTGCTCTTCGACGAAATCGAGAAGGCCTCCGACTCGCTCTGGCAGTTGCTCCTCGGAATTCTCGACAAGGCGACCCTAACCCTGGGCGACAACCGCCGCGTCGATCTTTCCAGCTGCATCATCATCATGACCTCGAACTTAGGCGCAGCCGAAATGAACGGATTGGTCGAAGGCGGCCTGGGTTTTGCACCGAAACCAGTGCAAGTCGACAATTCGCTGGACGAAAAAATCAATCGTTCCGCCGTAGATGCTGCCCGCAGAAAATTTGCGCCCGAGTTCATGAACCGCATCGACAAGGTAGTGGTCTTCAAGACCCTGCGCTCCGAGCATCTGCAGCAGATCCTCGAAATTGAACTAGGAATGGTGCAACAACGCGTATTGATGGCAGCGGGCGCGCACCAGTTCGTGTTCAACTGCACCCAGCCGGTAAAGAACTTCCTGCTGGCCGAAGGTACCGACCCCAAATATGGAGCCCGGCACCTGAAGCGCGCGATCGAACGTCACCTGGTATTTCCGCTGGCGAACCTGGTAGCCACGGGACAAGTAAAACTGGGAGATTTCGTCCGCGTCGACCTGCTAGGCGAAAACAAGCTCACCTTCGTAAAAGAAGCCGAAGGGGCGATGGTCCCGGTCCTGCTCGAGCGTTACGGTGCAGCCGCCGCCATGCCAGCTGTAGCGGCAGTCCGGGCAGCGCGTCCCGTGATTCAGCGCAAGGAGTTCGGCGCCGGATCACAAAACGAGAATAAGTAACTCAAGATGCTGGTAGGTAGGGACACCGCGCAAGCGGTGTCCTTTTTTATTTGTTAGCGCTATGTCCCAATAAATTATTTTGCACTGTTTCTGCTAGCCTCGCTCGCCCCCCACGTGTTCCGTTGCAGCTTGAAACCTCGACCGGCTTCAGTCGACATCGACGGCGGGTTGCGTGCACAATGGCTGGCGGCAAGTGCGTGTGAATTCTGAGACACTTAATTTGGGGGAAGCGGATGAGCAGCAAGGATCGAGATCGTGAACTGGGGATGGGGCGCGACATTACCCGTCGTGATTTTCTTAACGGAGTGAGCGTCGCCGTCGGATCCTCACTCCTAGGAGCAAATTCGACATGGCTTGAAGCGTTCGGCGCCACGCAATCTCCATTTGCTCCCGAGAAGGATCCCGGTTATAACCCTCCTGCCAAAACCGGGCTTCGGGGTAGTCACGACGGTTCCTGGGAAGTTGCGCACGAACTGCGCGATGGCAATGACAAAGACTGGGCCGAGCCCGTCGACGACGGCGAATCCTATGATCTGGTTATTGTCGGTGGCGGCATAAGCGGCCTGGCATCGGCATATTTCTATCGCAAGTTCGCGGGACCACAATCCAAAATTCTTATCCTCGACAACCACGATGATTTCGGTGGCCACGCCAAACGCAATGAATTTCAAGCAGGAAAGCGATTGCTGCTTGGCTACGGCGGAACCCAGTCGATTGAGGCGCCCGGTAATTACAGCCAGGAATCGATTGGGCTTTTGAAAGAACTTGGGATCGACGTACAGCGCTTCCACAAATACTACGATCAAAAATTGTTCGACTCCATGCACCTTACCGAAGCCGTATTTTTTGACAAAGAAACATTCGGCACCGATCGCCTGGTGCCGCAGAAAGGTCTGCACTATTTCGGCGTCGACTTCACCCTGGAGAACGTTGCGCAGATCCCCATCTCGGAGTCGGCGCGCAAAGATATACTCCGCCTGCAGCACGCCCAGATCGATTACATGCCAGACCTTCCTCCGGAGCAGAAAAGAGCCAAGCTGATCAAGACCAGCTACAAAGATTTCTTGCTGCAGTATGTCAAGGTTGACCCCGCCGTTGTCAAAGTGTTCCAGACCTCAACCCACGATTTATATGCCGTCGGAATTGATGCAGTTTCGGCATACGACTGTGCCCGGGAAGGATTTCCGGGTTTTCAGGGAATGACTCTCCCCAAGAGCCATGAAGAAAATCCCGAGCTCGATGAGCCTTACATTTTCCATTTTCCGGACGGCAACGCATCCATCGCGAGAATGCTGGTGCGATCGCTCGTGCCGGGTGTACTCCCTGGTCATACCATGGAGGACATCGTCACAGCGCGCGCCAACTACGCTCACTTAGATGAAACATCTTCCCCGATTCGCATACGCCTGAACAGCACCGCTGTGAAAGTCAAGCACATCGGAGATCCTGCGAATGCTAAGGAAGTCGAGGTCACCTACGTTCGCGGCGGACAAGCTCACCGTATCCGCAGTGCGAATTGCATACTCGCTTGTTACAACATGATTATTCCGTATTTGTGTCCGGAGATGTCGGACAAACAAAAAGAAGCGCTCGCCTACTGTGTAAAAATGCCTCTGGTCTATACCAACGTACAAATCAGCAACTGGAGAGCATTTCAGAAGCTTGGCATTAGTGCGGTCTACGCTCCCGGAGCCTACTTCAGCAACATCACCTTGGATTTTCCCGTTTCCATGGGCGATTACCACTACCCCAGTTCTCCGGATGAATCCTGCTTGCTGCACCTTCTTCGTACTCCGTGCAAACCAGGCGCGAATTGCAAGGATCAGTATAGAGCGGGGCGTTGGCAACTCCTCAGTACGCCGTTTGAAACTTTCGAGCGCCAAGTGCGCGATGAACTCGGTCGGGTGCTCTCAGCCGGAGGTTTCGACCCCGCTAGCGATATCGAGGCCATTACGGTAAATCGCTGGCCTCACGGGTATGCCTACGAATATAACGAATTGTTCGAACCCCTTGATCGGCCTGCGTCAGAACGTCCTTGTGTCATTGGCCGACAGCCCTACGGGCGAATCAAGATCGCGAACTCGGATGCGGACGGTCACGCTTACACCAATACCGCGATCGATCAGGGCTATCGCGCGGTGCGCGAGATCGTAAGCGCGGGAGCCTGAAGAACTCGGAACTAAACCCAGACGCGTATATCGCGATAGAAAACGCAGTAGTTTTCCAAGTACCAGGAAACGACGAACAGAATCACCATCAGGCCAGAAGCCCAACAGAACATTTTTATGGGAAGTGTGGCGGCGAGCCGAGAATTACCGGCAGCTGGCTCTCGCACATCTTCGCGAAAAATCAAGCCACTAGTAAGAGAAATTCCAGCGGCCAGCGTCAGCAGGCCAAGCGAGTTCCAAATTCTCTGCTCAAGATCGCTCGCGGGATTGAGAAATGCGGTGTGGAACACACCGTATAAAGAAAGAATGCACAACACCAAGGCGACCGGCTTGGCGACCTCCACAAACACGTGTCCGACCTCACTCTGCCAAACAGTTTACCGCTTTCTGAGCGCAATTGGAGTAAGCGCTGCGTGAAGCACGGGCAATCACCCCGATCACCCCGCAGGTACGGGTCTGCGGCCGCGCCCGAGCCACTTGAAGACGAGGTGGCCGATGTAGAGCCAGGCCAGCAGGAATAGGCATACGGCGGCGATGATCCACCAGCGCAGATGCTGAAGAACCTGGGAATAAGCGCTCCACTGGTTGAAAGTCGTCCACTCTTCTACGATGCGGCCGTCGACAACGCGAAAAATAGTGATGCCGCGGAACTCCATGTACGTGCCCGTAGGGGGAAAGCCGCCGTACCCGTCCCGGGCGTGGGTGCCGCGGAAGATCCAGAGGATGGTGACGAGGTCGTTCTCGGAAACGGTTTTTACCACCGCCATGCGGAGGTCGGGGAAGGACCGGAGCTCACCGCGCGCCCAGCCCTGATCTACCTCGAGCGAGGCATCGCTGTGGATGCCGTGGTTGCGGAAGTTAGGCGAGTAGATCTCAGCGGCGACCTCGGGCCGGCGCTGGTTGAAAATCTCCTCAAAGACACGGAGCGCGACAGCGCGATTCCGGTCCGCAAGCGCCTGTGCGGCCGCGGGCGGTGCCGTAGTGGGCTTCGCAGTGGCAGTGGACTGGGCTAAGACGAGGGACGCACTGGCGAGAAGCGCCAAAATCGAAGTTACAGGAGCTGATTTCATGCGAAAACTTCACCTCTGGCACAATTGGATATGGAATCGGGCGCGCATGGGAGCGCGCAATTCAAGGCCCCTTCTCATACGTTCGGGTTGATCCGGTAGGCGCCCATGAGTCTCGCAATCAAGACCGCAAGATAAAGGACGCCGAGGATCGCTTCCAGGATGGAAACGGAACGCGCTTGCGCCGAGACGGGTGTAATTCCAGGAGCGCCGAGTGAGGTCATCGTGGCGAAACTGTAATAAATGAAATCAAAGCGTGCGGGTAGGACGTGAAGGTTTGTGCGCGGATCAAGATAGAAAGCGCTCGGTTGGAAAAGGGCCACCATGCCGTAGACGCTGGCAAAACTGAACCCAACCAGCAGATAGATACAGAGGGCTCCACAGATGGTTTCGGAGTTAGCTTGTTCCTTGGCAAAGACGTGGCGGAAAATAACCACGATAATGACGATGTCAAAAACGAAGCTCAGGACCATGTTGAATATAGAGAATGAACTTGCGTCAGCCTTGGGGAGCAGAATGCGCTGGAACAAGGTAGGAATCGCAAGTATGAGGGCAAAGATGAGCAAACCGCGGTGGATTTTGGCTGCGTACACGCTGATCAGAATCGCGGCGCTTCCGACCGAGCGAAATGCGTAGTAACCGAAGCGACCGCTTTCGCTATACGGGTAAAGAAGGAGTGTTCCGAGTAGAAGAAGGAACAGCACAAAGAATCGGTGGTCGGTGAGAGCTGGCTCGTGCTCAAAGTGGATTGCTTGTCTCATGGACAGCCTGAACGACTCCGTTGCTGATGGTACACCTTTCGCCAAAAACCAAAGCTCGGGCGCGCGCGCTTTCGATGCGTGATGACCGAGCGAAGCGAGGGGTTTCTAATTTGGTATTGAGTTGCCGCTCACCAAGTCGAGCACAGATGAGTGACCGGCTGGCAGAATTTTGCTCGGCGGCGTCCATCGAGTAATCTTGCAGACATGCAACACGAAAAAGCTGCTCCATCCTGGTGGAGATTCCGAGCAGCCGCGAGTGGCCAGGTAGAGAACGAGATGATGGAAGCAGCGCAAAAGGCCGCCGCACCTGTTGCTTCGGGCCACGATCAGCCGACAAATGCAGTCATCGACCCTCTCTGCGAATGGGGACCTGTGGCTCTGTTCGCCTTGTTCGCGGGTGCACTCCTGGTCTACCCGGTACTCAGAGCCTTTTCCATGGTGGAAGTCGGCTTCAATGAGGGCTGGAATGTCTACAATGCGGCCGCCGCGGATCATCATTTGTACCTCTACGGCCAAAAATTTGGCTGGACTACGGTGAACTACCCCGCACTTTGGTTTTATATCGTCGCCTGGCTGCATCGAATTGGCCTCAGCTACCTGGTCGCGGGAAGAATCTTGTCTCTGATCTCTCTACCCATCTCCTGCTTGCTGGTTGGCCTGGTCGTCTGGCGCTTGAGCAGCGACTATCGATCCGCGCTATTCAGTTCATTTTTTTGTTCGGCGATTTTCTGCATTGCGGCGAACGATTACATCGGCTGCAACGATCCCCAGATTTTCGCACAGGTCTTTTTCTTGTGTGGGTTTCTCGTGTACATCTCGGGGCCGCCGCGATTCTCTCGCCTGGCGCTAACCGCTCTATTGTTTGTCCTCGGAGGAAGCATCAAGCACAATTTGGTGGAGTTTCCGCTTGCGGTGCTGATCGATTTGACCTTCATCGGGAGAAAGAGGGTTCTGCAATACCTGTCGATCTCGGCTGCCCTTTTGGCTGCGTCAATCTATGCCAATACGATTGTCGGTGGCCCATTCTTTGTATCGAATATCTTGACCCCACGGTCCTATTCTTTCAAGAAATCCATTGTTCAATTTATGGAGTATGGCTTTGGGCCGGTGTCGCTGGCTATGATAGCGGCCTTGATCTGGAGCGCCGGATCTCTAAAGGACAAGAGACTTCGGGTGCTCGCGATACTGTTTTTGGCATGCCTGCTTGTCGGTTCTGTCACCGGCGGCGTCATCGGAGTGTGGGTAAATAGTTATTTTGATCTCTATCTCTCCCTCTCGATGATTGTGGGACTCATCATGCTGCGGGTCTGGCGGGGGCAAATCGGCAACGGACAGGTATGGGTAATGGTTGGCGCACCGCTCGCACTGCTTCTCTCATCGGTGCCGGTCTGGATCGCGGGCCCATCGCTACTCCACGGTGCAATTTCGGGCTTGGCAAAGAAGCAAGATCAGTTTCAGTCCGAGGTTGCTTTTCTACGGGCTCACGCGGGACCGGCGTTCTGCGAATCACTGCTTCGTTGCTACGAAGCGGGCAAACCATACGAATACGACCCGTTTAACAGTGCCAACTTGGCGAAGCTTGGGAAGCTCGATGCGGGAACCCTGATTGACCGGCTGAGCCGCGGCGACCTCGCCGCCGTAGAGCTCTGTTGTTCGATTGACTTTCTCAAGGGTGATGACGACCCCGCTATCATCCCGCAAACACTTTCGGTTCTTCAGAGTTCTTATGAATTAGCTCTCGCCCATGAGGGATGCTATATTTACCTTCCAAAGGATGCGCCCGTTAAAAATTACCGCCGAGGAAATTGAGGCTCTTCGCCACAGCTCCCTACCCGCTGTATGACAACCGGTCAAGAGACAAACTCCCACGCCCCAGGAGCCGACTCCACTCATCGTTTGCGTACACGACCTCACCTGATGTGGGCAATTCTGACAGCTCTTGCGCTACGCCTGGTGGTTGTTGGTTTCGTCTATCAGGATTTCTTGGTCCCCGGCCGCGATCACTGGGAATTCGGCTACGAAATGGGAAAGATTGCGTATTCGATCGCCAGCGGTCATGGATTCAGCCATCCGTACTGGGTTGAAACTGGGCCTACGGCGATGATCACCCCAGTTTTCCCGTATCTGATGAGCTGTGCTTTCTTGTTGTTTGGAGCTTATACCAAGGCAGCGGCGTTAGCGGTGCTTAGTTTTAATAGCTTGATTTCGGCACTCATCTGCATTCCGATTTTTTTTCTAGCCCAAAACAGTTTTGGTCTTAGGACAGCGATTGCAGCGGCCTGGGCTTGGGCATTTTTCCCTTACGCGGTCTACTTTTCTGCCAGCTCGATGTGGTATCACAGCCTAGTCGCTCTGCTCCTTGCGGTCCTGCTCTTGATCGCTTCGTATCTGGAAACGAGAACCCGCCTCTCGATGTGGGCAGGATTCGGATTCCTCTGGGGATTTGCAGCGCTCACTACTCCCGTTGTCTTAGCCGTTCTGCCTTTTCTGGGCGTGTGGCTTTGCTATCGGTCGTCTCAGAACGGAAAAAACTGGAGGATGCCCGCTCTAACCGGAACATTCGTCCTACTCGCAACGGTCGCACCCTGGATGGTGCGCAATTATCGCGTATTCCATCACCCCGTATTTCTGAAAGATAACTTCTGGATGGAGGTCTGTATCGGAAATCTTGGGAACGCTCCGCATTGGTGGAACGATGCGGTCCACCCGGCAGGCAACAGCCAGGAAATGGCTCACTTTCGCCAACTAGGCGAACTGGGTTACATGCTTAGAGAGCGACGCCAGGGGCTTGCCTTCATTCAGAGTCATCCCGGAATTTATCTGTGGCGCTCGTTTCGCCGCGTCATATACATGTGGACCGGTTTCTGGAGTCTGGATAAGGAATATTTGCGTGGAGAGCCTTTCGACTTGGTCAACATTTTCTTTTGCATGACCGTCACAGTTTTTGCCATGAGGGGCTTACACCAAGCTTGGCGTAGCTCATGGAGTGCTACGATGCCGTATGTCTTGACTTTGCTTGCGTTTCCAGTGGCGTACTATCTGACTCATTCGGAGATCTCCTACCGGCAACCCATCGACCCGGAGCTTGTCGTCCTGGCTTCGTTCGGCGTGTTCGGCCGCCAGAAACCTACACTCAGGTCTCCTTCCTGCCAGAAGAGCCAAGCCGACGGCTAAGCCCGCGCAAGGGGAGCGCGCGGCGATCTTCTCGAGTGCACTCGTCACGATCAGAAAAGAACATCGAAATCGACCACCGCGCGCCGGCCGTTGTTTCCAAAGAAGGTGCCATACTGCGGATCGGCAATGTTCGAGTGCACCTCGAGAGCATTGAAGTGATCGGTCAGGTTGCGGACTGTGCCCGAAAGCCGCACGGCGTGTTTCGCATCTATCTGAATATCTTTCGAGACTCGCATGTCGAGAGAGAAATATTTTGGGAAGCGATATTGCGGACCATAGGTCAGATCCACATACTGCTGAAATACGTCGGTCGGCTGGTAGGGAAAACCGTTGCGAAGCTCGACATGGGGCGTCACCGCGATCTTCCGGGGAAAAGCGTATGTGCCCCAAAGCAGAAATCGATTGGGAATTTCACTGGGCAAACTTGCCGTCAGGCCATTGCGCACAACCGGGAACGGGTAGTTGCCCAGGTAGGAGTTGGCGTCGCTGACGCTGCCGTAGGCGTATTGGCGAACGTAAGAGAAGAAAAACTGGCGATTGGAAACCCCTCCAATCCGCGCCGTAAACTCGGCTTGTCGAGTGTGCGCTTGGCCGGAGTCGCCGAGCACGAACGCGTTCTGGTTTTGGACCACTTCCGGCTGAAGAGTGATCACATTCTGTTCGTGGCTCTGAAGGTATTTCACGCGAAGCAAGAGAAAGCGATTCACGGACCGTTCCAGGGCCAGATTCCATGCCACGCTATAGGGAGCGAAATTACCGCTCTTATGTGCACTGTCGATAAACGGAAAGGTCGACTGCGCCGCCTCTGCGGTCAGGTTAATGTACCGAACCGGCGGGCCCACGGGCACTCCAAGGAAATTGTAGGTCGTGATCGTCTGCTCGGGATAACTGCTGAAGGCATAAACATCGAGTGGAACGGAATCGTAAAAGACTCCGATGCCGCCGCGAACTACCGTTTTCCCCTCATCGGGAGTCCACTCGAAACCACTGCGGGGAGCCGCGCGGGTGGTATAGGTAATCGTCTGTGCTTCGATACGCAGACCGGCGTCAATTGCCAGGTGGGAATTGAGTACCCAGTGATCCTGGGCAAACACAGCCGGCTCCAAATCGGAAAGGTCGAAGGCTCCAGTTCCGGAAAAGTTGATCTGCTGCAGAAGATGGTAACCGGCATCTTCGATCTGAACCGGACGAGCGTTGAAATAGCCGACATTCTCGCTGTGGCCAAGCACCGACCCAAACTTGAGGATGTGTTGCCCGGCGAAGTGCAATATCCGCGGCGTCCATTCTTCAATCCATTCAAAACGATTGGCACGGCGCGATTCCTGGCTAAAGTAGTTGCCCAGGTTTCCGATCGGAGAGAGCACCATATCGTCCGTCCCCTGTGCCGTTATGCCACTACTCACTACCCTGCTGGAGATCGTGCTCTGCAACAGTCCGCCGTCGATGGCCAGCCGATCGGTGAGCGTTCCAGTGGTCTCGTGGAAATCACCGTCGGGGGTTACTGGTTGCGGATTGAAGTAATCCAGTCCGGCATACTGCAACGTATGTGGGGCAAAATGGAGGCTGCCGGTCAGAGTTTGGCTGGGAGAGAGAATCGCGTCCACTTGCGTGAAGGAATTGAGCGCCGTCGAGGTACTCAAACTCTGGTTAAAGGGCAATGTTTCGACCTCCTGCTTGTTGAGCAGGTATTCAATGCCTTCCAGGAAATACAGGTGGTTGGTGAATATGGGACCGCTCACATTGAATCGGGGAGCCGCGTCGCGTACGCCATCGAGGTGATCACTACGGATGAAAAAGTCTGGAAACGGATCATTGAGACTGTAATCCCACTTCTCACCTCCACGACGCGTATCCGCCGCAACTACGCCCGCAGTGAAGCGCCCATACTCTGCCAGGTAAGGCATCTCCGACACTTCAATGGTCTGGACGCTGTCGATTGGAACGCTTAGTCCAAAGCCGCCGGTAGCGGGATCGGTCACATCCACCGAATTGATCAGTAGCGCGCTATGGTCTTCGCCGAAACCCGCGATTCGCACGCTGCCGTCTGGCCCGCGCACGATTCCCGGTATCAGAGGTAGGGCGTCCACCAATGTCGCTGGCCGTAACGGAGTATCCTTGGCTTGCGTCGGAGCCAAAGTTGTAGGGCCGCTCGAGGTTTCGGTGATCGGATTGGACGCCTCGCCTTTGACCTCCACGCTCTGCTTACTGAGCCCCACGGCATTCAGCACAACATCGACGTACTGATCAGCACCTCCATCGCTGCTTTCCAAAGTAGTTGCAGTCGCCAAGTAACCTTTCTTCTGGATGTTCAGAGAATAGATTCCCGGGCCTTTGACCGTGAGTGTCATTTTTCCTGTGGCATCTGTGTTCGCGGTACTCACGAGCTTGTCGCTTACCCGTACCTCAACCGCCGCATCAGGCACGGGCTGGTTCTTCTCATCGATTACTGAAAGGTGGAGAATCCAGGCGCGGGAATCGGTGGCCCGAGAGACGCTGACGTCGCTACAGATTGCCATGCACAGCAGAAATACGCTCCCGACTGCTTTGCGGAACGGAGCCGACGCTGATCGCTGCTTAAAACGGGCAACTTTCATTCGGATGCATGTGGCAAAATAGAAATAGGTTACGTTTGCGATCATCTTCCGCTGGGCCGACAAGCGTTCTTTTTTCAGAATTCCAAGTTCGATTTGACGCCGCCTCGGCGGATTGCCAAAGACAAAAAGACGAGCAGAATGTCATCGGAGCGCGAAACCAATCACTTTCAACTAGGATAACTAAGTGAATTCGATTGGACAACGTCTGGGACAGCACTCGTGAGTAACCAGACGGAGTCTGATTCTAGGTCCAACAGTATGTGGATGCTCAAAAAGGACCATTAGATTGGATATTTGATGCGCGTTAAAAATTTGAGGTGTCAATGCGTTCCTCCAGCGCGGTCTAGGGAGACCCAAAATCTTAAATCTGTAAATTCTTATAAAACCGGTGTCAGTGAGCAGGTTTTACCGGTTGGCTCGTATACTGCGAGGGCGTAATAATCGTCTCGACTGTGTCATTTGTCGTGGGAGCGCAATGGACTCGATGATTTCCAACATCCGGTATGTGGTTCTTGGAGTCGCTGCCATCCCGTACGTGTATTATTTGATTGCTCTTTACAGCTCGTGGCATTTTTTCCGCCGCCGTCGTCATCGAAACATCTCCGATCAAACTTTCACTCCTCCGGTCAGCAATCTAAAGCCGGTTCGCGGGCTTGATCCCGACGCCTATGAAAACTTCGCCAGCTTCTGCCGGCAAGATTATCCAGACTATGAACTGCTTTTCTGTGTGGGCGAGAAGGATGACCCGGTTGTTCCCATACTGGAGCGGTTAGCGCGCGATTTTCCGGAACGCCGCATTCGCGTCTTGTTCGGTTCAGGCGGAAGAGGATCGAACGACAAAGTCGTCAAGTTGGCGCGCCTGGTCAGCGAAGCGCAGCATGAAGTTGTCGTAATCAGCGATAGCGACGTCCGCGTACAACCCGACTACCTGCGCACAGTGGTTGCTCCCTTGGCCAATCCTAAGGTTGGAGCCGTGACCTGTTTTTATGTTCCGATCGAAGAGAAAACTCTCACCGAAAGCCTCCAGACAATCGGTATGTTTTCCGACTTCTACGCCGGCATCCTGGTGGCGTGGCAGCTTGACGGAGTAAAGTTTGCCCTGGGACCTACCATTGCCACCACGCGCACGCGCTTAGCCGGATTTGGCGGTTATGGAGCGATCGAAGACCGTCCTGCCGACGATCTGCTGGTGGGCCGCCTCATCGCCGAACAGGGCTACGAAGTTGAACTTTTGCCCTACTCCATTTTGACCGTCGCCGACTATAAATCCCTTCGCGACCTGCTCAACAAACGCTTGCGCTGGATCGTGGTGATGCGCCATATGCGGCCATGGGGACACCTCGGCCTGCTGCTCACTCAGGGACTGCCCTGGTCTTTTGCAGCGATTGCAATCCACCCCTCTGCGGGAATTGCAATCGGTTATCTCGGAGCATATCTTGTGTTGCGATTTGCCATGACATGGATGGTCGGCATATGGGGCCTAAAGCAGGAGGTGCTTTGGAAGAAGTTGGGGCTCATCCCGGTGTGGGACGCGGTGGCTTTCGTCATTTGGCTCACCAGTTTTGCGCGCAACAGCATCCGCTGGCGGGATGGTGAATACTACATCCGCGATGGCAGACTGGTGCCTGTGACTCCAACCAGCGCCGAACCAGCGTGAGTCGCTGATCGCCGTCAGCGTTGTCCTTTGCCTTTCAACTCACTGTGCGCGGTGCCACGATTTCCGTTGTTCTTCCCACCGGACCGACCGATCATCTGAAGAGACGCTTCCACCACAGGCACGGGCACCCGACCGGTCTGCACCCGACGCTCATTACGGGGCTGCCGCCAGTTGATTCGCGGCATCATGACTTCGGGATCGATCCGGTCGCGATATTTCAATGCGACATTCATTAGAGAATCCAACAGCGAGTCGGAAAGCAAATGCGGCTTCAACCCAAGTTCGATCAGCTTCGAGTGTTTCGCGTTGTAATAATGTTCCTGTGCCTCTACCCGCGGATCGGGAACGTGATCGATTTCGATGGTCAGGCCCACCTTTTCCCCGGCAGTTTTCACCATTGCCGCCAAGTCCAAAACTGAAAACTGCTCCGTGAACTGATTGAAGACGCGGCATTCACCCTGATCCGCTGGATTCAAACATGCAATCTCGACGCACCTTACAGTGTCGCGAATATCCAGAAAACCGCGGGTCTGGCCTCCCTTGCCGTACACCGTGAGCGGGTGTCCAATGGCCGCCTGAACGCAGAAACGATTGAGCACGGTGCCAAACACCTCATCATAGTCAAAGCGATTGATCAGCGCTTCGCTCATGGAGACTTCGTCAGTCATCGTTCCATACACTACGCCCTGATTGAGGTCGGTGGCGCGTAATCCCCACGCCTTGCAGGCGAACATGATGTTGTGACTGTCGTGAACCTTCGAGAGATGATAAAAGGAACCGGGCTGCTTAGGGTACGGCATGGTGTCTCGCCGCCCATTGTGCTCGATCGTGATGTAGCCTTCCTCAATATCGATATTGGGCGTGCCATATTCCCCCATGGTGCCGAGCTTGATGAGGTGACACTCGGGCTGAAACTCGCGCAGCGCAAAGAGCAGATTGAGCGTCCCCACGACATTGTTCACCTGAGTGAAAACCGCATGTTTGCGGTCGATCATGGAATAAGGAGCGGCGCGCTGCTCGGCGAAATGGATCACGGCCTCGGGTTCGAAATCCTGCACGAAGGACGACAGAAAGTCGTACTCTGTCACATCGCCGACAAAAAGCTCGATGCTCTCCCCGGTTAGACCCCGCCAAACACTCAGGCGCTCAGAAAGCGGGCGGATCGGCGTCAGGGTTTGCACGCCAAGTTCGTGGTCCCATTGGCGGCGCGCAAAGTTGTCCGCAATAGCAACCGAATGCCCTTTCTTGGAAAGATATAAAGCAGTCGCCCAACCGCAGTATCCATCCCCTCCCAGCACTGCAACCCTCATGTGGCCTCCTCGCCGGATGCTCCTAAAACTAATTACCGATCTCTCGTTTCTCTATGGAATTGACCGCACTTCGGACAACCGTGCCACCGTTTTCGCCCCGCCAATCACCTTTGGCGGTTCGCCTTGAGAAATAGCAGCTGAACGATTCGTCAGAACGACCTTGCCGCCGCTCGCCGCCACCAGACTAAGATGCTCTGCACCGACCAAGGATGCCAGTTGAGGAACTACATTTTGATTGGCCACGATGTAGCAGCGCTCCGGCTTAAGCCAAAGATTCGTGAATTCGGAATCGTCGATAAACACATCGGGCACGCCGGGAGCATAAGCGCCATATTCTAGATTATTGAAGCGCCCATTGCGTAGCAGCGCGGTACGGTCGGTATAAAAGAAGATGGAAGAAAATGTGTAATAGTGGTGATCCACAATCAGCGTCCCCTCGGGCGATTTCAAGATTGCCTCCGCCAGCGGCCGCGACGACAGATAGGGATCGAAAACGGCCATGGCAATTCGCGCGGCATGGAAGAATAGCGCCATCATCAGCGCGGCCGCCAGAAATACCCGCTGGCCAGTCCATTTCCAGGTTGCGAAGGCACCGAAGCAGAAGGCGATGGCCGCAAGCAGCAGCGGCACCCGGAGATAGGCGAAAGATGCCAGGGTGAGATCTTGCATGTGCCCCAGCGAGAGCGTATATGCCCCAGGATGGTGGCTGAGCGCCTGCGAAATATCCCCCGGGGTGGGCACGTTCCGGGTGAGAAAAAATAGAGTCAGGGTAACCAGCCCGATACCTGCCGCCATCACCGACAGAACTCGAGTGCCGCGCCGTACCCAATCATGTTCCATGGCCATGGCTGCGCCCAAAAGCAGGGCCAGCGCCGGATAGCACGGCATCGAATAATATTCCTGCGTGGTCGAAAAGGTGAAAAATATCAACACAAAGCCCGCCCAGCAGAGGGCCACAAGCCGCGTTCGCCCGGCACGGTCGTTGGAGTTCGGCCTGAAGGAGAGTTTGGCAACAGCGGGAAGATACACGCTCCAGGGAAACAACCACACCAAGTGCAGCAGCCAAAAATAAAGACGGGGCACCGTGTTGTAATCCCGCGGATAGCGCAGATTCAGAAAACGAAGCAACTGCTCATTGATGAAGAAAAACCATAGAAACCCGTGATATTGACCCGGCCCGCTGTGGAGTGTAAAGGCAAAGTAAGGTGGATTGCGCAACGTGGCCAGAACATGCCAGGGTGCAGCGATCAGTAACACGATCAGCAGTCCGCTCAACGGGTGCAACCGCCGCCAGACGGCGGCAGAGAAAAGCTGTCGGGTGATCCCGAGATAGATGGCAATGGTCGCGAGCGGAAACAGAATACCGATCAAACTCTTAAGCAATAGCCCCAGCCCGAGCGTTACCGCCAGGACGAAGGCCCAGAGACGCGGATGCGGCTCCTCTTCGTCCAGAATGCGAAGAAACGCCCACACCGCTAAGGCAACCGTGAAGGTCAGCATGACATCGGGAATCAATACGCGGGTAAACAAAAATAGACCGACGCAGGTTGCCATGCATAAACCCGCATACAATCCGGCACGTTTACCGAAAGCCCAAGCTCCGAAGGCCATTGTCAACCACGAAAGGGCGATGGCTGAGATAGCGATTGGAATCCGTGCCACCCAGTCGTGTGCTCCGAAAATCACATACCCGACCGCGATCGCCCAGTACACGAGGGGAGCCTTTTCCAGATAAACGACGCCATCCAGTCGAGCTGTCACCCAGTCGCCCGAGGTAAGCATGTTACGCGCGATCTGCGCTTGTACCGCGTCCACGTCATCCATAAGAGACGGAGGAGAGACGATGCAGCCGAGGAAAATGACGGCCGCGAGGAGAATGACGACAAATTCGTTGCTCCAGTTCAGGCTACCGCCGAGGGGCTGACGAACCTCTTGCCTGCCGGTTCCGGCTCGGACAGCGTTTGAATGTTCCACCGTTTGATCCATAGAAATAAAATCAACAATCCCCACAGGTGATAGCCGTAACTTTCGCGACGTTCCATGTGCCTCTTAATGACCGCCTGCACCCCTTCCCATCGAAAAATCTGCGAATCCCTCACAGATTGCTCCGTTAAGGTGTCCATTAACAAGGGCTTCAGTACCCCACGAAACCAGTCATGGGCAGGTATATCGAAACCCACTTTCTTCCTGCGCAGAATCGCCGGTGGCAGTTTGCCCTTCATCAGTTCTTTAAGCAGGAATTTCAATCGCGATCCGCGCAGCTTGTAGTTTTCCGGCAAGGAAGCCGCAAACTCAACGATGCGGTGATCGAGAAAGGGCGGTCGCACCTCGAGCGAGTGCGCCATGCTCATCCGGTCCGCCTTGTAGAGGATGTCATCCGGCAAATAGTACTGCTGATCAAAGAGGAGATAACGGTTAACTCCGGGCACCGGCCGCATGTTCTGAAGAATTTTCGCCATAGGTGCAGGATCTGCTTCGAGCAGAAATTCTTCCTTCTCTTGCTCGGAGAACGTGCCGTTCCAAAAAATATGCGCTTCATCTGGAGGCAACAAAGACCCGCGAAGGAAGCGCTTGAGTTTGTATTCAAAGCTGATTTTTTCGTCGGACACCGGCCAGTAACGCAGGCCATGGATCGCGATTCGCCGTAGGACAGCCGGCACCAGGTGTGCAGTTCGTGCGTAACGGGTCGCGAGATAGGTTAAATAACCGCCAAACAATTCGTCCGCCCCCTCGCCACTGAGGGCCACTTTTACCTGCTGCGAACTCATCTTTGCCAGAAACCAGACGGGTAGGCAGCCCGCATCGGCGCTCGGCTCGTCGGAATAATAGGCGAATTCCTGGATCGCTTCCTGCAAATCCATGTCCGTGTTCAGGTCGACCTCGGAATGGTCGGTTCCATAGTGCTCTGCCACATCGCGGATGTATGCGCCTTCGTCGAAGCTGCGGCCCTTAAAAGTGATCGAAAATGTCTTAAGCGGAGTGGCCGACGCCTGCGCAGCATAGTGCAGGATGGTGGAGGAATCCAGACCGCCGCTGGCCCATAGGCCGACAGGCACGTCGGCTACCAGTTGCTCCTTGACCGACTCCTGCAGCAGGTAATCAAGTCGCTCCTTGGCCGCCCCAATGCTCCATGCCTTCTGCGCTTGTGGCGAGACCTCAGAGTGCCAATAGGATTCAACTTTGGTCAACCCTCGCTGCCAGGTAAGAATGTGACCCGGAGGAAGCTTTTCAATCCCTCGGACCAGAGTGTACGGCGCCGGAACGTAGTTCAATCGAAGATAACAATTCAGACCGTCCAGGTTCAACGTGCGATCGATCTCGGGGTGATACAAAATTCCCTTTAGTTCCGAGCTGAAATAGACGTCATCCCCTTTGCGAGCAAAATACAGCGGCTTGATGCCGACGCGGTCACGCGCAAGAACCAAACGTTTCCGAGACTCGCACCAGATCGCCAGCGCGAACATGCCGCGCAATCGCTCGAAACACGCCGTATCCCACTCCAAAAACGCATTCAGCACTACTTCCGTATCGCTGTGCGTGCGGAAACGATGCCCCAGGCCCTGCAACTCGGCACGGAGTTCAGCGTGATTGTAGACCTCGCCGTTATAGATTAGGACGGTGTCATCGTCCTCGCTGCGCATCGGTTGTTCGCCAGCGACCAGATCGAGAATGGTGAGCCTTACCGCACCTAGAGAAACGCTCTTGGACTCGTAAATCCCCTGCTGATCGGGTCCCCTGTGGATCAGCCAAGAGGTAGCCCCCTGAATCCGGCTAGACGGAACAGATCGGTCTTGATGAGTGAATCCGACGATGCCGCACACGCTGGGTTAGAGCATAAATGGCGACGAAGTTTTTGGGAAGTGCGAGGGTGAACTCGTGCGAGGGTGAACTCGCCATGCCAGTTTGACTCGATCGGGGACAGCTCGATATTCTCAAGATCGCCCCAGATGAAACGACGTTTACTTTCCTACATTGCTTGCCCCCAGTGCAGGTCTGATTTTGACGTCCAGACGGAGCGCGAGCAGGATGGGGAGATTCTTGACGGCTCGTTGCTTTGCCGATCCTGCCAGGCCAGCTTTCCGGTGATCCGGGGGATTCCCCGCTTCATGCCCCCTGAATTGTCTGCTGCGAAACGAGCCACTGCCACTGCCTTCGGCTATGAATGGACGCGCTATGCGGAACTAACAGAGGCGGACCGCGCGGAATTTCTGGACTGGATCGAGCCACTCGACAAAAACATTTTCGCCAACCGAGTGATTTTAGATGCCGGTTGCGGCAAAGGGAGGCATCTGTTCTTGTCGGCCAGGTTTGGCGCCATGGATGCCATCGGGATTGATTTTTCGGACGCGGTGGAATCGGCCTTTGAGAACACCCGCCATCTGCCGAATGCGCACGTGGTCCATGCTGATATTTACCATTTGCCTTTCCTGAGCCCTTTCGACTTCGCCTACAGCATCGGCGTGCTCCACCATTTGCCCGACCCGAAGCAGGGATTTCTGAGCCTTATAAAAAACCTAAAGCAGGGTGGGCGGATCGCGATCTGGGTGTATGGCAAGGAGGGGAACCGCTGGATCGAGTTGTTCATCGACCCGATTCGCATCCATCTGACCTCACGGCTGCCAAAGTTCATCACCCGTTTTATTTCCTTCGTGCTCGCCCTTCCTCTGTACCTGGCGCTAAAGTTGATTTATTTGCCGCTGAGCCGAATGCCCCGCCTGGCATCGGTGAAACGCTCACTGCCTTACAGCGACTACCTATCCGCGATTTCCTCATATTCGTTCGCCGAAAATTTTTGGAATGTGTTCGATCATCTGGTTGCGCCGACCTCGTTCTATCATTGCCGCGAAGAATTGGAAGACTGGTTTGCCGCCGCCAAGCTGACGCAGATCGAGATCACTCCCAGAAACAGCAATAGCTGGCGAGGAACCGGTGTGAAGGCGCGAGAAAATTAGAGACTAGGGGCGCCGTCGCAGGCGGGAAGCGTCTTTGACCGTTCCGCGGAGCATCACCGTTGGCCGAGGAACACTACGGCGACCCCGATGCAAACCAGAAGCACGCCCGCCCATCTCCTCGCTGTGACCCGCTCGCCGAGAAAGAATTTTCCTCCCAATGCGCCGGCCCCATAGCTCAGAGCTGTAACCGGAACCACCAAACTGACGTTCTCCCTCGATAACACAGCAAGTAGCGAGAAGAATGCCGTCCCCATGAGGCTGAGGCCCGCCCACATCCACGGAACTCGTAAGGCGCGGCCGATCACTCGCACCAGCGCGGCTGGGCGAAAGTCTTTCACCTCGCCCACGGCCTTCATGGCTCGAGAGACGCACAACTCGCCGCCGGTGCCCGCGCCGACAATTAGGAGATAGAGGACAAAAACGAGCATTACATGGACTCCGTGGTACGGGGAGGCGTGCGTCCAACCACCAGGACGCCCAGGCAAATGAGCAGCACTCCTGTCCAGCGCATCGGCGTGACGACCTCGTGCAGCAGGAAGTGAGCCAGCAGAGCAGATATGGCGTAAGCTGCCGAAGAGGCTGGCTGGACATAGCTGTAATCTGCCCACGAGAGGACCAGCATATTGGCAACAAAAAATATAATGAGGGACCCAATGCCCAGCCAAATCGTGCCCGACCTGAGAACGTGCGAAAGGAAGTCGATCGTCTCCGCTTGAGTTCCGATGCTCACCATGCCAATGCGCTTCATTCCCTTGCCGAGCAGTACATTCCCCAAGGGACCAAATATCACCATCAAGAAGATGAGCAGGTAGGTTTTGAAGTGCAGACCAGCGAAGGAATTCATCGGCGACAGGAACCCTCCGCCGCTTTGAAATCCGGTCTTTTATTCTGATCGAGGCAGTTCGTCGATCGCAGGAACGCCGCGACTCCATTGGAAACAATCATCATATGCAATATACGTCACGCAATCTGCGTCTTGTGATTCGCGCTGCTTATTTCTAGGAGCTCAAACTCTTGACTGCGGGTCGCGGTCGGGCCGGCGCCGCCTCACTCGTATCGCAAACTTTCCACTGGATCCATCTTCGCGGCGCGCGCGGCCGGTACGGTTCCGAACAAAATGCCTACCACTGCGGAGACGAGAATGGCCACAATCGCAGAGAGCCCGGAGATGGGAATGCGGTAATCAGTGAGGAAGCGCACCGAGAAGGGCAGCGCCAATCCGACTATGACCCCGCCTAAGCCCCCGATGAGAGAAATTAGAACTGCTTCCGACAAAAACTGAAACCGAATCTCGGCATTCGTGGCACCAATCGCTTTGCGAATGCCGATTTCATGAATTCGTGAAGTGACGGTCGCCAACATGATATTCATGATGCCAATTCCGCCCACCAGCAATGTCACTGCCGCAACCAGAAGCAACACCAACGTCAAGGCATTTGCCGTGCGATCCGCTACGCTAAGCAGCGCAGTGAGATTCTGAACAACATAATTCGATTCTGCCCGGTGACGGGAATGGATCACTTCACTGATCTGCTCCGTCACTGGAACTACGATCGACGGATCCGCCGCCGAGAAGTAGAGCTGCTGAACATACGGGCTATTGGTGAAATATCGGCTTACGCTGTAGGGAATCACCATCGTGTTGTCGGTTACTTCCGACTGTCCGAAGGTATCGACGCGCTCCCGAAATGTCCCAATGATCGTGAAGGGCAGTCCACTCAACTTGATGACCTTACCAACCGCCTTGTCGGGGGAACCATAGAGCTGTTCGGCAAGTTTCTGCTGCAGCACGCCGACTTTGTTGCGTGCCTGTTCGTCCTCGGCGTCGAAAAATCTTCCCGAGACAATCACTAGATTGCGCACGGAACGATATTCGGGAACGACTCCGAGCACCCGAACATCTCGTTCTTTGCCATATCCAATCGGAATTCGGTTGTCCAGCGGAACCACGGGCGAAGCTGCGACGACGCCGGATACGCGTTGCAGAACGGCATACATGTCATCCACCGTCAAGCGATCCGGTGTAGTGTCCTCGCCTCCACCCTGGTATTCGGCATCGATCATGTTCGCACCAATCGATTGAATCTGGTTGACGACGTATTGCTTGCCCGTCATTCCGATGGTGACCACCAGAATCAGGGACGCCGTGCCGATTACCATCCCCAAGGCGGTAAGAGAGAATCGCACCTTGTTGGCGCAGAAGGTGTCATAGGCGAGACTGAAAGTTTCCCCAATCACCAACGTGGGTGGGTGGCTCGCCGTCGCCGTGGTAGTCGCCATACTCACCTCAGATGCTACGCGATGTGAGAAAGAGGCGCAATTTTGACAGTGCGCCAGCCCCCTGCAAGCGGGCTCGAAGCCCGCGCTCTGGTTGGGGAAAGCAGGCTCACTCTCAGCGTGGACAATCGAACATCGTCTATGTTAGAAACGTGGACCTGAGACAAGACACGCCACAATACGCGACAACCCCTGCCCGGAGATGATCAACCCATGCGCGCGCTGATTACAGGAATCACGGGGCAGGATGGCTCCTATTTAGCAGAGTTTCTTCTCGCCAAGGGATACGAGGTCTATGGTTTGGTGCACCGGACAAGCTCCGAGAAGCCCGAACGGATCGCAGGGATCACTGGGCATCTCAAACTTCTGCAAGGCGACCTTACGGATCAAGAATCGCTTGAGACTGCCATGCAGCTAGCTCAGCCGGATGAAGTCTACAATCTCGCGGCGCAGAGTTTTGTATCTGTGTCTTGGACGCAACCCGTTCTAACCGCCGACGTTACTGGAGTCGGCGTTTTCCGCGTGCTTGAGGCGCTGCGCAAACACACGCCCAAGGCGAGAGTTTTTCAGGCTTCCAGTTCAGAGATGTTCGGGAAAGTGACCTGCCCCTCGCAAAATGAGCAATCTCCCTTCCACCCTCGCAGTCCATACGCGGTGGCAAAAGTATTCGGTCACCATATAACTGTTAATTATCGTGAGAGTTATGGCCTTTTCGCGTGTTCTGGCATTTGTTTCAATCACGAATCGCCAAGGCGTGGTTGCGAATTCGTGACGCGCAAGGTCACGCAGCACGTGGCTCGCATCAAGTGTGGACTCGCCGACAAGTTGAAAATGGGCAATCTCGAGGTTCGACGCGACTGGGGTTTTGCGGGTGACTACGTTCCAGCCATGTGGATGATGTTGCAACAGGCCGAACCAGACGACTATGTCGTGGCCACCGGCCAAGCGCACACGGTGCGTCAATTGTTGGAGATTGCCTTTGGCTACGCGGGCTTGGAGTGGCAGGAGTATGTTGAAGTCGATCCCAAATTGTTTCGTCCCGCCGAAGTCGACTACCTATGTGGTGACGCGAGTAAAGCGCGGCTGGTGCTCGGCTGGGAGCCAAAAGTAACGTTTCGAGAGCTTGTCGAAATGATGGTTCAGGCCGACCTGGATCGCCTCGCTCCGGAACGCGCGCGCTGCGTGGCATGATGCATTCGGCATTTCGTTTGCAATCCTGCCGCCCTCCTCATAGCCATGCCTATCACTCATTCGAACGATGGAGCCGCCGCAGCCGGAAGAACGTGCCAAGCAGCCTTAGGCCGATACGAAAAATCCTCGCATTCGAAGCTCCGTGCACCCGAGGAAGATATGTAAATGGAACCTCGATGATCCGACCTCGTTCGTTGTGAATTCGAATAAGGATCTCCTCAAGGGCGTCGTAACTGGTTCCCTCGAACTCCACTTTCTTGATAATGTCGGCCCGGTAAAGTCGGAACCCGCTGGACACATCGGTGACCGGAACACCGAAGCCATACTTGAAGCACGAGTTCAACACCTGGCTCAGCAGGCGTCGGAGCAGCGGCGCCTGCGCAGCTCCGCCCTCGCAATAACGGGACGCTACTACCACGTCTGCCTTCTCCCGATTGATCCAGAGGTTCTGAATGAACTTGGGATCATGGGAAAGATCTGCATCAAGAGTGACAATGTACTGGCCGGACGCGGCCTTAAATCCCTGCTTTAGAGCAAGCCCGTATCCCGCGCCGTCCTGCTGAAAGGCCAGAGTGCAGTGGCGCTGGGCCATTTCAAGAGTGCCGTCTACGGAATCGCCGTCCACCACGATCGTCTCGTACTGCACGCCGATCGCCCGAAGAACAGAGTCCAGCCGAGGAAAAAGTAGTTCCAGGTTGTCCTTTTCGTTCCGCGTCGGCAACAAGACGGATAGCTGAGGCATAGAGTCGGCTTTGTTACGCCCGTTCGAGTGTGCCGTATCCCAGGCCGACGATTCTTTCCCGCTTTACGAAAGTCGTGGTGCCGGGAAGGGGAGGGGCCGAAGTCCGGTGGATTTTGAGTCCAACCCCTTCATCTCCAAATAGCCTATTTTTCTTTGTTTTACATCGAGTTGCGCGGAGTTCGACGTGTTGGCCCATGCGATCCTGTTAGGTTCCGTGAAGACCCAATCGTCGGAGTTTGGGCAGACGACGTGGGTGAGAACTGCGTCGTAATTTATCCTGCGACGCTCGGTTCGAGCGACTCTAGGCTCGCTGATCAGGCATTATGCCAAGATTCTACCAGTCTTGCTCGCGGCAGCGAGTTTTCTCGAAAGCGGCCTTGATTCCTGAGAATGATTTTTGCTCATTTTTCGCGAGCTTGCGGCATTCTCAGCCTCAACTGTCGCCCTTCGGGGCATGAGTTCTTCACCGGCCGCCGTGCACAATCGCGCTAGCTTCCTGCAGGCGGCAGTTGCCGGGTGGGGAACTCTCACTTGGTGACGGAATGCCTACATGGCGGGCATTTGAATGTGGTATGCCGCTTATCATTGTGAGGGTGCAATTGTAGTGACGTGCAATTGTAGTTGTTTATCCCGACAGCCGTCCGACCCAGGTGCCCTCTCACGGCCGTCACAAGCGAAATAGCGATCGCCCGTCTGAATCGACAGGGGGCTAAAGCACAGTTGTCCGATCAGCTCTCTAAATCATTCGTTCCGTTACGATACTCGCCCGGAAACAGGAACACGTACGATTAAGTACTTTGTCCGCGTTTTTGCCTACAGACAGCCGATCCGAGGCCTGCTACGTTGAAACCGTCTAACTGACAACAACGGAGCCTGCCGGGTACGATTCTCCCCTGAGCGAGTGACGGCAGTTTTCCCATGGTGGCGGTGCAGAAGTGCCATTCTCTCCGAACGGCTTTGGGCTGCGCCGCCTCTTTTCATTTTGCAGAGGAGTCCTCGCATGGACATGAAGGAGATCCTAGACAGAGTGCGCGCTGACCTTCAAACGCGCCCCAATAGCCACTTCTCCGAGGTCTACTTTCGGGTGACCAAAAACAAAGTGAGCAGCACGGAGGTTCGCAACGCTCTCTACGAACTGCTAAAGCGGGATGAGGTCGCCACTACGAACGGCAAGTGGAGATTGCTGGCAGAAACTGGAAAGTACTTCTGAGCTACAGACATGCTTCTATGACGCGGACTCTCAGCAACACTCCTACGCCCGACCCCGCCAAGCGACCGGCGAAACCTGCTCCACAACCGATCCACCTCGTGCCTCGCCCGAAGGTGCGCGGCCTTGCAAATGCGATTGACCTTTCTGTGCGGATTCTCTTCGTGGCGCTCGTCGTGGTGGTGGGTGTAATCTTCGCCAGCCTAATCGCCAAGTAAAAATTGAGAGGCCTGTTCAGCTTCTCCAAGACCCGCATAACATCCGGGCAAAGGCCTTTCACTCCCCGACAGGTTGCGTTTGTTCCGGTTTGTCAGGAGTCGTGAGTTTCATCCAAGGCTCTTGGCTGATCGGAAGGACCATGTCATGCCCCATGAATAGAAGGCGACGATGATTAGAATATTTACGGGCATTCCAAAGATAATGTAGAGCACAGGCATGAACAGAACTGTCTTTTGCAGAAAAAGAGCCTGAAAAAGTACCTGCAGGGGAAGGAACAGTGCAAGGTGAGTCATAACAATGGTCGTCAGGAATGCCTTTTTCAGCAATCCGAAATCAAAGATATAGTAGGTCAATCCGAATAACAGTGGAACGGTAGAGATCAGGGCGATTCCAGCTGTGACGAGTCCTTCCATATAGCTGTCGGGAGTATGGGGAAAATGCGCTGGCAGGAAAACGAAATACAACAAAGCCGTCGCCGGCACCAACAGAATTCCGCGCAGCAGATAGGTGACAGGAATGAGCTTGTCAGACAGAAGGAAACTGGCTACAAAGAGTGCAACGGTCACCGCGCAGGTCAGCCACCAGGCCGCGGCACTTGGCAGCACAGGCTCCATGCGAAGATAAGGAATGTCGAAGGCGATCAGGTGCGTCAGATGATGGTGCGCGAGGCCGAGTTCCGCGCGCAAAGGCAGGATCCGAATTCCAAGCGCAAGCACCCGAGTCCAAAATCGGCAAACCTTGGGGAGTAATGCTAACCAGATAAAAGCAAACAACACAAAAAGAGAAATTGCGGTGACCAGATTCATGGGGCTGAGGCGGAATTGCGCCAGGGCACGGTGCATCAGGATCACCCCGCCGCGATGTCCGCGGGTACGGACAGGATCGGTCACCCTTGTGAGAGTGAGACGCCTGACGGATCTCTCGCGGCGTTCAAAACTCGCGGAAGAATCCAAGCGTAGTCCCGCCTCTCTGGTAATAAGGATTGTGATAGTAGTCGCCGACGAGATTCATGCCCCAATTCGTGCCGATCCACTGACGCCAGGTAACGGTTAAAGTTTGGCTCTCGAAATCGCTAAGGCTCACGGTGGGCCCGATGAGCTGAAACGCCTCCTTGCCAAAGCCCGTGCGAACCGTGAGGTAATGCTGCTTATTTCGCCCTTGAGTGACGGCCACGAAAGCTGCCGGCGAGAAGACCGATCCCGGATTGCTGACATTGAAGCGAATGCCCTCTTCAACAATCCAAGGCTTTGCGAAGTAATAAGTGCTGCCCAAGAAAAAACTGTGATCGCGGTGGACGTCTTTCGCAGCGTAGTAACCAATACCAAAAGTGGTGATGAACTGCTTGCGACGCATCCACTTCTTGTTGATGAAGCCGTCGGTACGAAAGCGAGGCCAGAAAAAACCCCCGACGCTCGAGCCAATCGTCAGCGATCCGTACCAGTCAGGATTGAAATTGTAGGTATCTCCGGCCCCCAGATACACGCCTGCATCCCCAAATTCGTATTGACCATTAACCTCCGCATTCCAAATGTTCTTTCCGGTTGTCGCTGTACCGCGAGCATAACCGCCGGCCCAATGTCCGAAGCCGTTGGTCAGGCCTAGATAGTCGCCGCCCGCATCCACAACGTTGGTTAACAGTTTCGGTTCCGGTTGCGGGGGAATATCAGCGTCGGGCTGCAGTGGGGAAATTTGCTCGCTACTGGCTACACCGGCGCCGGACGAAGCAGCAGTGGCAGAGGGGACAATGTTCTGGGCTCGTGAAAGCTGCGCAGCCGCTAGAAAGGTCAAAAACCAGAGAGCCATCGCAATTCGGCGCCGTCCTCGGTGAATGATGATCATCATTTGGTGAGCGTCTCGGTTTCGAATCGGAGGTCTTTCCCGTCTCCGGCTATGATCATCCAGGCATCGTTGTCTCTGACCACCTTGGCGGATCCCTGCACGACTTTTGGTTCGGCGAACCGACTTGCCTGAAGGCGCCACGTCTGGTGATCCAAGGTCTGGGGATGGGTGGCTTCGACCGTGATCAAACCAGCGTTTTCCGAGACCTTCCATTTCACCTGCTTCCGCGAGTTCAGGAAGTTCGCAAGTTCGGTCATTGTGTACCAGCGGAATCGTCCATTGGCTTTCAAACGGCTCGTTTGTTCCATCCAGCGATCTATGACATCGTGGTATTGCAGAATTCCGGGAGGATGGAAATAGACCAGCCTCACCGACTGCTGTTCCGAGGCAAAGTCGGTGATGGCGATAAGCCAACGCTCAATCTCGTTGGCGGAATACCCTTCGGTACTCATTTCCTCGAAGGCTGCAGCCCGGTCCAGATGCAAGATCGGAAAAGCCCAAATGTTGCGGGTCTCGCGCTCACCATTGCGATATCCTTGAGTGGGCCCCATCCCGGTATCGCCAGTGAAGTAGTAGGCGACGAACCCGTGGGCCTCCAGCCAGTGCGTTACCCAGGGCGGCTGGTTACCATTGGGGGCCGAATATTCAACCACGGGTCTTTTCGCGATCCTTTCCAGCGAGTCTGTGTTGAGTGCCAGGAATTTTTCGAGATCTTTGGGATTGTCGGTTTCGACGTGAGCGGAAAAGTAGTCGTGAATCCAGCCGCCGTGGTCACCCACTGAATACCCGAGACCGAGGAACTTATGGATCAGGCCCTGACTGACGGGATTGTGATCAACGTCAAAACCCCGGGTGTCGCCCACCTGCGAGGCATCGGGGCCAGCTGTGATGTGAATCGAGTATGGTCCCTGCTGCATGAGCTTCCACGAACTCATCTCTTGCAGTGGCTTGATTGCCGCGTTCGAGTCGATGTGCCAGTTCAGGACCAGGCCCCCGATCCCATCAGGCACAGTCATGAGATAGGGCAACGACAGCGCATGCTCCGCGAAGTATTTCAGAAAGGCGTGCATCAGTAAGCCGTCCGTGTTGCCCTTCAGATATCCCAGAGGCAGGTTTACAAACAACACCGAGCCCTTTTGATAGGACCGCTCCCCAGCCACCAGTCCGGTGCTGGAGTGAAATAAAACGTCACCGCTGTATGTTCCTGAAGTTACGAAGCTGGGATACTGCAGATCGCCATATTTGTAGCGCTTGAGTTCCGTCTCGAAAGTTCTGCCCGAAGAAGTCGTGGAACCATCTTTCGCGGTGGCGGTCCCGGTTTCGGCATGAAAGGGATAGTACTTTCCCGGAGGTATCTCCATCTGATCGACAACTGCATTGGTGCTGGTAACTTTATTCCATTGAATTGTCTTATCCCCGAGTTTGTCATAGAGAGCGTAATCCACACCCGCCAAGTCCGACATCCGGGAACGACCGTGTGCGAAAGTGCCGTTCAATGAGAATGTGCCGGCGTCGAAAACCAGCATGAGCTTTCCGCCATCGGCCACAAAACGGTGCAAAGTCGCTACGAAAAGATCGCTCGCCTGCTGATGAAAAGAGTCCGGCAAGATCACTCCGGCGCACTCAGACTCTCCCCATAGAGGACGGAGGAAATCGGAATCATGCACCGGGACCACATGGAGACCTTCTTCACCGCCCGCGTCCAGCCACATAGCGACTTTAGGGTTCGAAAAGCTGGTGCCGTCCGGCACCAGCAAGATCAGGCGGTCGGCGGTTGAGCGAAACGGGTCGCGATGGTCCCGAGAGACCAGCCCCCACACGATCAGGAAGATGAGAACTACGCTGCCCCCGATGAGGAGAATGCGATGGCGCTTCATTGGCTGGCCACCACCTGACCAGATTCGCGCGCCCAGACGGTGCCAAACACCACCACGCCCTCTTCGAACTCGATCCGCGGAGCGCTGACCGTAGTCGGATATTGCTCGGTACCGCATCGAGTTCCGGCTGCGATGATGAGCTCGCGCTCGGCGATCACCGGTCCGTGAATCGCGCAATTGGGACCGATGCGCATTTTTCTTGCGCTGATTAGACTTCCTTCTACCGAGACTCCGTCTTCGATCACCATATTCTTTACGCTCTTCACGCTGCCGCACACTCGCGCGCCGGAGTGAATGTGCAGGTTGCCTCGGATAACGATGTTGCTGCGGATGACCTGGCCGCCAAGAATCTCGAAGTCGCCATCCTGTAAGAGCCGCGGAAGGGTTCCGGGGCGAGCGACGGAAGGGACGCTCGACTCGCGTGGGGCGGGCACTGTAGGGCTGGCGCCATCGCCGATTTCAATACGAGGCGCGTTCATTCGCAGAAAACTGCAATCGCCCTGCAGGCGTATCAGTAGATCCGAAGAGATGCGGCCGTAGAGCCTGCAGCCGACATCTGCGGTGAATTCTCCGACCGCATGAACCCAACGCAGGACGCGGCTCGCCTCGCCCAAGCGAACATTTCGTTCGCCCAGAATCGCCCGGTAGCTGCTCTTCGCTCCTCCGCTGAATTGGCCGCGAGCGTAGATCTCTTTGGACAACGTCGCTTCCGGTGGCACCACAAGGTCAACGCCCGCTACGATCAAGACTGGGTGAACAGGATCTTCCTTCTCGAGTAAACGCACCTGCGCTTCGTCAACCCGGCCCATCACAACATATTCCTCACCGTCGGAAAGAACGCCTGTGTCCGTCGTTCTCGTGTCCACACAGCGCTGGAGGATGGGCTCAAGACTCTGGATATAGATTCGAAAGCTGTCAGCAAAATGACGAATTTCGCCGGCGTTTTGCTGCACGACGCTGAGTGGCAGGGCGTCCGACTTGCGGCGTAATTCCACCAATGCGGGGACAAGAGGCAGCATAAACATCAGCCCGACCACAAAAATCAGGGCGGCTACTGCGACATAGGGATTCACAATGCCTTTCGAAACCGCTCAGTTTTGTCCCAGTGGAATTCAGCTCCAGTTACAAGATCACTGAGTTGGGACAGGGCTGCGCGCGAGACGGAGAAGATGCTCACCGCAAATCCCAGAATGAGGAACGGCAGCAGGCAAATTCTCTTGCGCGTTCCATCGAGTCGGGAGGCAGCAGCGATCTCAAAAAAGGCAGCAAGATTGCCGAGCGCGGCATAGGCCGTAAGGGACAGGAGCGCTATGACGCCATGGAGTGGAGCGACACCTTGGTAGAACACAGCGAGCGCCAGAGCCCAGCCGACCAATGTGACCGGCGCCATAACATACACACCAAGCAATAACGTTCCGTCAATCCGCTCCCGCAGCGTAGCCCGATGTTTCCCTAACAGCAGGCGCATGCTGTAGGTCACCATGGCTTGGTTATGACCTTTGGCCCAGCGCATGATTTGCTTGATGCGAACCGGCCAATTTTCGGGGACTTCCTCGTAACATTCAGAGCGATTCTGATATGCAGTCTTCCACCCGTTCAGCAAGAGGCGATAGGTGAGGTCGGTGTCTTCGGTCAGCGAATTTTCGTTCCAGCCGCCGATCTCGCGCAAGGCACTCAATCGCACTCCCGCGACCGTGCCTCCATGTTGCGGTACGAGGCGGAGGTTCATCCGCGCCTGTTGATCTACCTGATATCCTCCCGAGCGTTCAAGGTCCAGCAGACGGGTCAACAGATTCGTGCCGGCGTTTAGCGGAACGACCCGCCCCATGACACCGCCAACTTCCAGATCAAAGAATGGCGCCACAAGTTGCTTGACGAGTCCCGCACCCGGGATATAGTCCGCGTCGAAAATGAGGATGACCTCGGTGTCCACCAATTCCATGGCATCTTTTAGTGCCGCTGCCTTGCCGCCCTTTCCCGATGTGCGATGGAACGGCTGAATGCGGCCGGGAAACTCCTCCACAAACTGGTCAATAATCTCGCGGGTCTTGTCGACAGAACGGTCGTTCACAGGAACCACCAGCATCTTGCCTTCCGGATATTTCACCGTCATTAGGGCGCTGAGGACATTGGCGATTACCTTCTCTTCGTTATGGGCAGCCACGAGCACGGTGACCGGCGGCCAGTCGGCTGTGTCAATGTCGATGTAGGGGTGCCTTTGAAAACCAAAAAGGCGATTCAGTGTGAAGAAATAGTGGCGAGCCGTGTAAATGCAGATAATGAAAACAATAATATAGAGAACAGAAATCATTCGGCACGACCACAACTCGTGCCCACGTTCTCGGTCGTCATTCTTTGCCTGCTGCGGCAGCTTTGCTCGCCCCCTCGGAAGAGTCGCTTTTCCGCCGACGCGGAGTCGGTCTCGGGCCTAGCTTGAATTGCTTGTCGGCCTCTAAGAGCGGAACCTTCTTCTGATGCCAGCGAGCGACGGCCTCAACGATTCTTTCCGAACTGTGTCCATCTCCGTAGGGATTCTCGCCTTCCGACATGTCTTGATAGGCCGCGGCATCATTGAGCAGGTAACTGGTCTCATTGACGATCGCGTCGCGTGACATGCCAATGATTTTGGCCATGCCAAACTGCGCCGCTTCCGGACGCTCCGTAAGCCTACGCAGCACCAGAACCGGTTTGCCGAAAGTAGGGGCTTCCTCCTGAATGCCACCCGAATCGGTTAGCACCAAGAAACAACGCCGCAGCAAACTAACGAAAGTGATGTAATCGAGCGGTTCGGTAAGGTGGATTCTGTCTGTATTCTGCAACAGCGCGTTCACAGTGCTGCGCACATTAGGATTCATGTGCACGGGATAGATAACCCGAATGTCGGAATACTTACTGACCAGATCCTTGAGCGCCATGCACATATGCTCCTGGTCCGCGCCCCAGGATTCCCGCCGATGAGAGGTGACCAGTACTAGACGGCACTTGTCGTCCGGGATGCCGGCGAGAGGAGTGTTTTCCCAGGAATGCGGCAGAACGCTAAGCGCGCGAAGGGTGTCGATGACGGTGTTGCCCGTGACTACAATCTTTTCCGCGGCGATGCCTTCCGCCAGCAAGTTCTCCCGCGCCAAAGCGGTGGGCGCAAAGTGTATTTCGGCCAGCACGGAGGCCAGACGTCGGTTGGCTTCTTCCGGAAACGGGTCGTAAAGGTTGTGACTGCGCAAGCCGGCCTCAATGTGACCCACAGGAATCTTGCAGTAGTAAGCTGCCAGCGCCGAGGCAAAAGCAGTCGTGGTATCGCCCTGCACCAACACCATGTTGGGTTCAAAGCGGTGGCACGCATTCTCTACTGTGTCCAGTACGCGCCCCGTCAGCGAGTTGAGTGTCTGATTCGGACGCATTACTGCGAGATCAAAGTCGGGCTTGATTTTGAAAAATTGGAGGGCACTATCGAGCATCGTGCGATGCTGACCCGTATGAACGACCGCAGTTTCGAATTCTTCGGAACGCTGGCGCAATGCGTGAATTACCAGCGCTAATTTAATCGCTTCCGGCCTCGTGCCGAGGACCGCGATAATCCGACACTTCATGAAGATCGCCTGCCGTTTCTAGACGCGTAGGATTCACCATCCAGGCCTTTAGGAAACGTTTCCGGCAGGGACTTCGTGAGAGGATTGACCTTCCACCGATGACATCCCATTTTGGATTGCTTACGTCCATTCGGTAAAGTTACTGAGGTCACTCGGAGGCCCCGCAGTATGGTCGTCATGTGTGGTGCCGCAAAAGAAAATAGTCTCTAGGTATTGAGGAGCGATTGTGAGCAGGTTTTTCTAACACGCAGCGATAAACACCGCTACCGAGGACGGGTCCACGCGTGACGGCTTACGGCAGCTGACGCCAAGACTTCGTATGTCTTCGGGAGCATGAGTTCGGCTGGACTTACTTGGTGCTTATCCCGTGAGTGCGCCTGCATCGCTTTTGCCGCCTGCGTGCGCTGACTGCCGAGGCTCGGGTTGAACTGGCTAACGCTCTCGATATGAGAGCAGTCCCGACAGGTCAGGATGATGTCTTCCGGGCGTCCCTTGCTAATCGAATACATTCGTAGCCTACTTCCTGGTCGATTCATGCGGAAAAGGGATCCGTTGCAGGCCCAACTCCGAGAATGGATGCCCCGTTGGCACTGCATCCCTCAGCGCAAACTGCGGCACGTGTCACCACTGCCTCATCGCATCCTGGTTCTTCGGGACTGCTTTGAGCACCGATCCAGCGCCGTGCATGGCACGCGAGTGATCTTGCATCGCTTTGGCGGCTTGTGTGCGTTGGCTGCCCAGATCTTGATCGAATGCCTTGACGCGCTCGGTGTGATTACACTGGTGACAGGTTAGGAAAACCCCTTCGAGGTCTCTGTTGATCTTGTACATGTCCTAAGTCTAGTCCCTCTGCCACGAGCGACCCCGGAACTTCGGTGCTCGGAAAAACTTCGGTTCTCGGGGAAAGGGAACAAAACAGGTCACCGATTGGTTTATGCCGCTCAATAAGTCATCGTGTCCGGCTTTATCCGTACATACAGCCGATGCGAAGCTTGCTATGCTTCATCGGTTAACTGCTGGGAGACGGGCTTGCGCGCGGTATTCTCCTCGCGCAAGTGACGGCAGCATTGCCCGGGGCGATGCGGTGTGCTCCTCTCCTGAGGGCGTTGAACCGCATCGCCTCTTCTCAGCAGAGTGTTACAGGGGGATAAAGTCGTGCCCCGAATGGCAAAGCGGAAATAATAATCTCTTCCGCTCACGGTTCATCTGATTTTTCCGGAACCAAAACCTCTAATTTTCGTGATCTGCCATCGGTTGCGGCGGATCCTGTACCTGGATCTCGATGGCTACGCTGCCGCGGACTCCTGCATACTTTTCATGAAGCTGTCCATAGACTGAGTCAACTGCGCGTCCACCTCGTCCGCGATCGTCATAACGTCGGGCAGCAAAATGCTGAAATCCAGATCATGCATGTTGTTCTGCAACGTGCCAAAGAGTGTTACTTGGAGTATTCGTGATTCGTGCACCAGCATCGCGGGAGAATAGCCTTGCAGATGTCGCAGCTTGCCATGGGCCACGGCCGCACCGGAAGGAACGGCATCACTGTCCTTGGAGGTTCCGATCCGTCGGTCGAGCCGATGCACCAGGTCCTCCACCAGCTTGGGAAGGTGTCCGGTGCGCTCTTGATCGCTAAGCGCAAGATGATTCAGTTCCGGGGCTTGCTTGACCCGCTCTAACCATCCGTGGATGATGACGGCCGAATTACGCTCCAGTACCCTTCCCACCGTCGTCTTTTCCATTCGAGCGGCCGGTTTGCGAACCCGCATCTTCTCGCGGACAAGCTCGGCAAGCCTGTCGAATTCGAAGGGTTTTACCATGATTTCGTCGGCTTCCAAAAGAATCGCAGCCATGGCGCTCTGCACATCGGGGAACCCACTGACGACAAGGGTAAGTGCATCGGGTTGAGAGTGACGCATCGCGGTGACGAGCGTGAATCCGTCACCGGCGTGGGGCATGTGTAAGTCAGTGATGAGCACGTCGAAACTCTCGGTAGTGATTAGCTTCAGAGCTTCGACGACGCCCTCGGCCGTGGACACTTCAAATCCTCTGCTCTGAAGCGTAGCCTCCATCACAGAGCGAACGTCGTCGTCGTCGTCCACAAGCAGAATTCTATGCAGAACGGAAGCTGAGGTCGGAGTCATTTCGATCACCTCTCGCCAGACGGAAGGAATGGCGGCAGTACGAGACATTCGTTTTCGAACCTGTTCACAATGAACACTCGCCGAGAGTGCGGAGGCCATTGTCCCGCTTGACCTCCGGGGCGATTTATTCGCGCAGCAAAACTAATGGCCTCTGGCCTTACGCGGCACCCAGATTCCGTTCACGGTCGAGAGTTTGGCAATGAGTTTCTATTTGAGGAAGAGTTTTGTGACCGCCCAGCTCAGTGCTCACGATCCATACTCTCCGCCTTTGGTGGCGACCTGGCTCGGCACGACCCACTCTCTTTCGCAGGAGGGGCGCTGCTTTAATGTTCTTCGGCGTTTCTCTGAAGCAAGCCGACAAGTCGGAAATCTCTACGATGACTTCAGGCGGGCCGTCGCTGTAGCAAGTTTGGATCATGCGTGCATGGTCAATAACTAACTCTGAAAGTTGGAATCGTTGATCAGACTCTTCCCTCCACTTCGTTCGAACCTTGAAACCGTCCGTAAGTCGTAGGCATGGCGCAGCGTAGGGGCTCTGCAGACCGCTGCCGTGGATTATGGGCTCCACGTTACGATCGCCCGTCTCGCATAGACTAAGATTCTGCTATCGGAGTTGTCTGTCCGGAATTTGCCGGACGGCGCTCTTCATTCAAACTGTCAGCCGATCGTCTCAGATCGCTTCTGATGATCCGGTTGCTTCAGGAAAGCACCATAGATTGTGCAAAGCTCGGATCGACGTCGCTATGATAGTGGTTGCGGTTTGCTGAATGAGCCCGATTATCAGAAGATCGCTAAGTGGCGGAATCGGGCTCTGCCCCCCTTCGCTCGCCGAGGCTAAAAACGGGGCCTGGTGGGAACGCAAGATCTTCAGCTAAAGCGTGCTATTGGACCACCTCGTCGACGTTCCTTGCAGTGGGGCTCGGATCGTCGACATTCTCTGCCCGATCCCTGCCATTTAACTTCGCCGCGTACAGACCCCGGTCAGCCTGGTTCAGCATCGAACCAATATCTCCGCTAATGGAATGATCGGTGGAAACCGCCACTCCCATGCTTACCGTGATCCTCCTCGAAAGACGAGAGGAAACGACCGGTTTGGCGCTAACAGATGCACGCAGGTCGTCTGCTTTGATTAAGGCCGACACTAAGTCGCACTCGGCTAGAATGATCAAGAACTCTTCTCCGCCGTATCTGCCCACGCCATCGTAGACGCGCAACTTAGAGCGCAGTCTTCTGGCCACTTCCTTCAGAGCCACGTCTCCAAAAAGGTGACCCATCGTATCATTCACTTGTTTGAAGTGGTCGACATCGGCCAATATAACACTGAGGGGTTTTCCGCTGCGCCGGGCTCGTTCGAACTCACGCCCAAGGAAGTCGAGAGTCTCGCCGCGATTCATCAATCCCGTCAGGGAGTCGTGGGTTGCGGCGTAACGCATGGACTCTCTTGCCGACACAAGCTCTTCGTGCATGCTAACGATGCGTTTGCCCACCAGAAGACGGGCCTTCAGTTCCATCTGGTCAAACGGTTTCACCAGGTAATCATCCGCTCCTGCCTGCATCGCCTCTAACAGGTCTGTCTTTCCATCTTTTCCAGTCAAGAGGATGACGTAGGAATACGAGTTCCCGGCGCCCGCCGTGCGGATCCTCCGACAGAGCTCGACACCATCAATTTCGGGCAACACCCAGTCCAGCAAAACCAGCTTCGGACAATCCTGGCGTTGCAGCAGCGTCCAAGCCTGAGCGCCATCTTTCGCAACTACGAAATCAAAACCCCATTCTTGCAAATGAGAGGTCAAAAGTGCTCGATAAACAGACGAGTCCTCCACAATCAGGATCTTCAACGGCTTCACGCTCCGAAAATTAGTTTCTCTGGAATTAATCTCGACCGGGCCTCGCGCTCACTACCAACCGGTCGTAAAACCGCGAACCCGGAACAACGAAAACAGGATGACAGTCCGGTAAGGCGTACCTTCAAACGGCGGCGGAGATGCTTACCGGAGCCGATCCGTTAAGGACGCGACCCACACTTTGGAGCACGATGTCGCCTATCTTCTCCAGATTCAGCGATGATTTTTCGATATAGGCTGCGGCCCCGGCGCTCAGGAGTTTCGCTTCATTCCTTTGCGAAAGTCCGGTCAACACAATCACCGGAACCGATGCGGTGGACGGGTCCTGCTTCAATGCCTTCAATACGCCCAGGCCGTCGAGCCCTGGAAGCATCATATCTAACAGGATGAGCGCCGGAGCACTGCTACGAGCTGCCCGCAGCCCCTCCTGGCCGTCGCCGACAGCCGTCACAGAGTGGCCCGCTCTGGCTAGAATCTTCTCCATTGCACTGCGTAAGAACCGACTGTCTTCGATCACAAGAATATTCATTCTGAGTCTTTCCGCTCAATTTGCAGGAACATGAGGATCTCTAGTTACTCGGCGCGGGAACCGTTTCGCCGAGCGGCATCTCGACAACTTCCAATTTCGCCAGTTCCGCCGCCAGCCAGCTTTGCAGCAGGTCGAGGTCTTCCTCGGGAATAAAAGAGAAACGAACACCCGCTCGGCCCTTGGCATTGCTATTTACGACTTTGCCGATCATGCGCACGACAACGGAGGTGCCGGGAAGCGAGCACACGAGTGAGACCTCTTGATCGACCCTGAGTGGTCGTTCGCACTGCAGACCCACTCCACTAATGCTCAGATCCATGACTCTGCCTTCCACGGAACCGAGGTGGGAAACCCTCACCATTAAGGGGATGTCAGTCGAGACTCGAGCAGCTCGCCGCCGCTCTTGCAGCATGGTTCCATATGCCGCGCGCACGCACCGGCTGGCATGGTCGAGGTCAACAGGCTTGTAAATCATGAAATTGGCGCCCACCAGAAGAGCGTGCGTTTCCGAACCCACATCCACCATCGCCACGATCGTTGAGTTGCTATTCGGAGAAGATTTCCGGGTGCTCCTTACAATGCGCGCAGGGTCATTTGCGGGGTTCCAATCTACAATCACGGCGTCCAGTCTTCTATGCGCTACTGCCTCAAGAGCTGACCCAATTTCGGTGCATACCTCGGTCTGGATGGCAAAATCTTCCAGAACCTTATTCATGACACGGACTACCTCCGCATCATTGCTAAAAAGGAGACCATCGAGCCGCACTTGTTTTTCCATAGGCCGCCGAGGATCAGATGGCACGTTGTAGACCAATCGGTCATAAGGCTCACCCTCACTGCCCTTGGCCCGTTGGCCGCTCTCTGCTTCGTCCGCGGAGGAAGATTGCCATCTGAATTCCGGACTACGTGTCTGCCGTCCGGACACCCGGCACGGTATTTCAAGACTGACGGCGTGACGCCCCGCCCTCCGAATCGTGTGCAGGTTTCAGTGCAAGCGCCGTAACCGCACGCTGTGGCCACGCTCTACCGGGTAGAATCGGTTTCATCCAGGCAGAGGAGAACCGCCGTACGAATTCCGGACCGGTCTACGCGATTCATAGGGCGGTCTCGGAATGACTCCGGAAGGACAGCTCAGGGCAGCAGCCGCATCTGGGTCTTTTCTGGCAGGGTAATCCTCGCCAGGATGCTGTAGAGGGTCGATCTTGCAATACCGAGCACATCCGCCGCTCGGCTCTTGTCGCCCCCGCAGTGTTCCAGCACTTGCAGGAGATGACGCTCTTGAACTCTTTCCATCGAAAGTAACTGGGGCTCCTCCGGACGATCTGCCGCCTTTCGCAAATGCGGCGGGAGATCTTTCGCATCGATAAGACCTGCCTCAATCATCATGCAGGCGTTGCCTATGACGTTCTCCAATTCACGCACATTACCCGGCCAATGGTAACGAGCCAATAGAGCCTGGGCACGACGTGTGATGCCAGAGATCGGCTTGTTGTATTGCTTGGCAAATTTGTCGACAAAATACCTCTCGAGTAAGGGGAGGTCCTCTTTTCTGTCAGCCAACTTGGGCAACGGGATCTCCGTCATCGAAAGACGGTAGTAGAGATCCTCGCGAAACCTGTGCTCTTGAACCAGGACACGCAGATCCTTGTTGGTAGCGGCTATAACACGCACGTCCACCTTGTGGAGCACGGGCGAGCCCACTCTCTGCACCTCCTGATTCTGTAACACTCTTAACAATTTTGCTTGTCCCGCGAGCGACATATCACCGATTTCGTCCAGAAACACCGTTCCTTGATGGGCGTACTCAAACAGCCCAATCTTGTCGCGGGCCGCACCGGTAAATGCTCCGCGGACATAACCAAATAACTCACTTTCGAATAAGGTGTCCACTAACGCAGAGCAGTTGCATATGGTGAGTGTTTTATCGGAGACGGGGCTCAGGCGATGGAGCGCGCGAGCGGCGAGTTCTTTTCCGGTTCCCGTTTCCCCGGTTAGAAGTACCGTTCTGAAATGAGGGGCAATCCGGTGAATCGTGTCGAAAACGTCAATGATGAAGGGACTGCGGCCGACGATGCCCTCCAATTGAAACGTCTCAACCAGTTGCTGGTCGAGGTGCAAGGCAAATCGTCTGTGTCGGTGCGCATCGATCAGCTTGGAAACCCGGTCACGAAGTGCGTGGACATCAAGGGGCTTGGTCAGATAGTCCGCTGCACCCTTTTGAATTGCTTCAACTGCCGATTCTGCGGTGTAATAACCGGTCATCAGCATCACGTCGGTTGTCGGATCGGTCGCCACGATCCGTTCCAAAAGATCCATGCCACTTATTTGTGGCATCATGAAATCAAGAAGTACGATTTCGGGACGGTGCTGCTGGAACAGGGCGAAGCCAGTCTCAGGGTCGGTACTCGTGAGAATCTCAAGATCCTGTCGCTCTAGTGCCGTTTGGATAAGCCGCAAATTATCGCACTCATCATCGATCACCAGCAGTTTAAGGCCGATGCAGCCATCGGTCGTCATCGCCGTGCCTCCCGGTACTCAGCTACCCTCTCGCCCATCGTTCCTAAGATCTCTCGTATCTTGTTCGCGAGGGTTTCTTGGGTGAACGGCTTTTGCAGGAAAGCAACTCCTGGCTTTAGGATCGCGTGATGCACGATCACATCATCGGTATGACCCGATACATACAGCACTTTCAGTTGCGAACGAGTGGCCGACAGCAGTTCAGCCAATTCCCGGCCGCTTAGGCCCGGCAAGACCACATCCGTAATCAAGAGGTGAATCGGACCACGGTTTAATCCGGCGATGCGTATCGCGCTCGCAGCATTTGCAGCCTCCATCACTGTATAACCCATGTTCTCGAGCAGGTGACAGGTAAGGCTCCTGAGATCGTCTTCATCCTCGACCAAGAGGATTGTTCCTGAACCTGGCGGAACAGAGATCGTCTTGTCAGCCTGGACGCGGTCCAAACCTTCCTTGGCTTGTGGCATGTAGACCTCGAAGGTGCTACCTTTCCCAACTTCGCTATCGACAGAAATGTAACCGCCGCTTTGCGTGACGATTCCGTATACAGTCGCAAGGCCAAGTCCGGTACCCTTGCCCACGTCTTTCGTCGTGAAAAATGGCTCGAAAATACGAGCGATCGTTTTCTTGTCCATTCCGATGCCTGTGTCGGTCACGCTCAGTAATGCATACTTTCCTGGTTGCATCTCAATGCAGTGTTTGTAGTCGTGCCGCTCGTCAATTTCCGTGTTAGAAGTCTCAATGATCAATTTCCCGCCTTTGGGCATGGCGTCGCTGGCATTGATCGCGAGATTCATGATGACCTGCTGGATTTGTGTTGGATCGACCTTCACACGTGCCAGCGCCGGATTCAACTTGGTGATCAGTTCGATATCCTCGCCCAGTAATCGAACCAGCATCTTGCTGGTTTCAGCGACCGCAGCATTAAGATCAAGGATCTTTGGTACGAGCACTTGCTTGCGACTGAAGGCGAGCATTTGAAAGGTCAATGAAGCGGCTCGATGTGCCGCTTTCTTGATCTGTTCCACTTTCAGCCACGATGGATCTTCATGCTTGATTGATGAAAGCAGTAAGTCGCTGTAGCCGATAATTACGCCGAGGATATTGTTAAAGTCGTGAGAGATTCCGCCCGCCAGTTTCCCCATAGCTTCCATTTTGTGAGCTTGGCGAAGCCGCTCTTCGAGTCGCCGTTGATCGGTGATATCGGTACATGTGCCTACCCATTCTCGGACGACACCGTCATTCTCGATCACTGGCACCGCATAAACCAGGAGATCGCGGTATTCCCCATCTATCCGGTGTGCCCTGAACTCTGCGTTGTAAGGAGTCCCGGTTTTCACAGCATTCGTCCACGCATCCACAAACCGCTTGCGGTCGTCAGGATGGACCGACCCCAGCAATGCCTGAACCCAAGTCGCGCCCGCGCTTTTGACGGCAAATTCCCGCCATGCCAGCGCATCGTCGACCATGGCGCCGGCAGAGTCCGTAGTCCAAACCACCTGCGCGGTGGCCATGGTTAGCGAGTGATACCGTTCTACGCTATGCCGCAAGGCCTGCTCGGCCCGCTTTCGATCACTGATGTCCCGCTGGACATGAATGCAGCCCAAGAGCATTCCGCTCGTATCCCGAAGAGGCGTGGTTGTGGTGTCGAAAGTCTTACCCAGCCGTGGCTCCTCAAAGTCATTCCGCTGGCTTGTCCCGGTGGTTCGCAGTAGTTCATGCGAACAGTTTTGTGGAGCATGGTTGAGACCATGCAGCACTTCGTAACACGGTCGGCCAATCAGCTTGGACAATGGCATACCTAATATTTCCGCGGTTGCCCGATTCGCACGTTGAATGCGACATTGCTCGTCGATAATCACGACAGCATCCGGCACGGAGTCGAATGTAAGTTCCCACTCCTTCATGCCGGCACGGATCGTAGCCTGAAGTCGCGTTTCCTCGTCGCGGTGCGCTTTTTCTCGCAAAGTTTGCCCAACGGCAATGGGGAGAAGTTCAAGGCGGTGCTTGAGAACATAGTCCGAGGCTCCTCGTTTGATATATTCAACCGCGGCCTCATCTCCCAATATTCCCGTGACGACGATGAAAGGAACACTTTTCCCGGTTTGATGAAGTATCTCGAGAGCATCAAGACCTGTCCACGAGCCTAGTCTGTGGTCAGAGATGACAAGATCGTAATCAACATGGCTGAGTCTTTCCTGGAAGGGTGCGGGTGATTTGACGACATCAGAAGAAACGGCATAGCCGGCGCGCTTCAGACAGGCGAGCATTAGTTCTGCGTCTGCCGCCGTGTCATCCGCAATCAGAAGACGAAGCGGACGGTTCGCCGGAAGCGAGTCCCTTCCTTGCGCCGCCGCGTTCAGGATTGTTGCCATTCGTTATCCACCTTGAAAGGCCGCTCGGGCCTTCGTCCGAATGGAGCCGGACTGGCGAGTAGCGCGTTGCAATTTGTCGAGCTCAACTACAGACAGTAGGAAGCCGCACCCACTCAGCTGAAAGCAACATATGGCAACCGCACACGCGATCACGAATCTTGATCTGACAATCATCGCCTGGGCCTTCCTCAGGTCCACAACGCACGTGCCCGGCCTCAAAGTTAAGACCATACTTCAAAAATGTATGTAGTGTGATTTTCCGAATTCGCGTCAGTAGTTGTCCTGACGAGGTGTGATCCGACTAGAGAGCATTATCAAGGACGCCACCGCTCAGGGAGCAGTATCTTAGGAAAGAAAGGGAACCATGGTAATCAGTGTCTTAGCGGCAAAGTGACCCCATCCCTTTTCCGCGTCATGGCACCCTCCGCGTCATGACGGCCCAAACCCCAATCAACACCACAGAAAGGACGTGACCCACGACATCAGTCCACCGGTTGGATCAAGCGGCGCGACTGCCCGCAATCTGGTGCGGAGTCGAGACATCTACTCGCAATATCTCTACGCTCGGTTCCGTCTCGAGCACTAACCTCAACGAGTGGACGATTGCATCCTCGCGCTCGCGATTGTAACGTTCGGCGCTGTTCTTTGTCTCCCAGAAACTGATGCACACGATGCGCAAGGAATAGTCGTGGTCACGGAGAACAATAAAGTCTATGAAACCCGCTTGCTTCCGTAGGGCAGGTAGTAATTCAAGACGTACGATCTTAGCTGCTTCTTCGCACATGCCGGGTTTCGCTTTGCACTCTACGATACGTGTAAACATCGGTTAATCTCCTCACTCGTGGTTCTTGGCCAACTTCTTCAGTTCGCCAACCTAAGCAGGAAGGGCAGCCCGCATCGCATCCTCCACACTTCCTCCTGTTTGCTCGTACACCTCCTGCTATCCTGAAAACCAGCCCCTGACACTCTGTCCGGAGGATTTTGTTCGTTACGGGAACTACCGCTGCCAGATAGCGCCCCGGCCTGTGACGAGGCTCAAGAGTAATCGTGGGTCGCGCTCCACGGCCGGAAATCCGGGAAAAGGTGCAGAGCCTGATCGCGGAGCAATTGGATTGCAACACCTATGGTCCAACCTACAGTATCTGACTAAGTCTGTCTATCAGGGGTACTCCTGACAGTTGTTCGGCAATTATCCGACGGTAACTTCGAGCAAGAGCGCAGCTGTTCATCGCTCTATCTCAATACTTTCCTTTAGCGGTCGTATGCGCAATAACTCAGACCCCATGGTCTGCCGTACGACTGGCCGAACCATCTCGTTCCAATGCGAGAAGGGCTGACACGATGTTCTCGGTCGCCTCTCGAAAGCGGAAGGCGAGCTCTCTTACATCTAGGTAAATGGTGTGGTACGAACAGATGACGTACATCATCTGCTCGAATTCCATGACAGATTCGCTCAGTTACGGAATTCCTCTGCTGCCAGTAATTGCGTTTAATGAAGTGCCGCGGAAAAACGACGGTTTGACCACCGATCAAAGGTGTAACTTTCTTACATCCACGGTATCTCCATCGAACCGAGCCTCAGAGCCGGTGACAATATGTGTCCGGTTCCGCGCCGAGGGAAGGTACTCTTTATCGATTGAGGCACTTGTCGGCAAGCACCAGGTCTTGAACCGCCCGCCATCTCAGGAAGGCCTTAGCGGTTCGTACCGCATCGGCCAAGCTTTCTTCCTTTTCCTCATAGACCTCGCTCCCCTGCCGAAACACTAACACTTGATACCCGAGTCGGCCTGCATCGCCTCCCACAGGCATAACTGCAGCCAGGTAATGTCCGGATCTGCAACGGGCCTCAAGCATTATCATGGCGGACTCCTGTGGCCGATTCGGAGCGTGGCGCAGGCCGACATTCAGGGAAGGCTGTGATGGTGATGGGCTCTACGCCAAGATGCCCCGTGCCGCAAATCTTAGAACGTGTTATCCACTCTGTCTATCCGGAGTTTGCCTGACTCTTGTCAGGACTTAGTCGACCAAGTTGTCCTAAATTGGGCCGGAAGTGTTCACAATAAGTCCGAAATCGAGCGGAACTAGGACGCCTGCTCGAAATCAACGTTGAACATGCCCGTCTGAAGTGCATATCGGACGATGTCCGACCGCGTTCGCAGCCCCAGTTTTTCTCGACTCCGGGCGCGGTAGGTTTCGATCGACTTTCGGCTTATGTTCAGACTGGACGCAATTTCCTTGAGGGTGTAACCGTAGGCAAGCATTCGCAGAACTTCTTGTTCTCGGCGACTAAGCATCTTGGTACCAGATTCGGCTTGTCGTGCGAGGATGTGAAAGAGCGCTTCATTCAACTCGGGATCGACATAGCGGCGCCCAAGGGACGCCGCGCGAATGGCGGCGAACAGCTCTTGCGGGTTCGCTCGTAGAAGGATGTATCCGAGAGCTCCGGCAGCCAGCAGCAATCCGACATAAGCATGGTGCGCCTCGCGACCAAGAACAACGATTCCTGAACTTGGGACTCTGACGCGAAGAGCAGCGATCAGTTGCGCACAGCTCGGTTTCGTCACTTCCGCAAAGACGATGATGAGGTCTGGTTTCATCTTGCTCGCTTGTTCAATCGCATCCTTACTGCCGCTTTCTCCTATGACTTCGAATTCCCCTTCTGCAGTCAACAGGTGCTTCAGACCCACACGAGCAATAACTTCGTCACTGATAACCAGCAGGGTAATTAATCTCATTAAGCGCCAAGCCGAAGGCACATCGCGACGATATAGCGATTGCGTGTCGTACCTCCCACATCTGCCCGGCTAACCCGGCCAGAGTATCTACAGTTTAGATGGGGTACATGGTTACCCGATGCTGCTGAAAGTTAAGGAATACGAGCTGATTATATGACCGAGAGATCCAAGATGCTATTCAGCATTGATGGGTGTGCAGTAACAGATATAAGTACTCGTATAGTTATAAGGTTTAGCTGGCTTTTTCGAATGACAGATCAAGACTTTCGACTATCTTTACTAAATCCGCCAGAGAATTGGCCTGCATCTTGCCCATTGCGCGGCTGCGGTGAACCTTGACCGTGTTTTCGGTTGTTGCAATCTGAACTGCAATCTGCTTGTTGAGCATACCGGACGCTACCATGACTACGACTTCGCGCTCGCGTGGCGTTAACGATTCAAAGCGTTCCCGCAGCACTGCAATATCCGCTTCCCTCCGGCGTCTGGCCTGATCATTTTTCAAAGCCAACTGGACCGCATCCAATAGATCCTGGTCGCGAAACGGTTTTGTGAGAAACTCCACAGCTCCCGCTTTCATGGCTCGCACTGTCATGGCGATGTCGCCGTGCCCCGTAACAAAAATGATTGGAATGTGAATGTTGGAAGCAAGCAGCTGTTTTTGAAAGTCGAGTCCGCTTATCCCTGGCAGCCTGATATCGAGAACAAGACAACTGGGCGCCTCCGGGCGCTTGCTCAGTTGGAACTCCTGCGCCGATGCGAGTAGCTGCGACTGCAAACCCACCGATTCGAGAATGCGCTTGATTGCTCGACGCACCGAGACATCATCATCGACAACGAAAACAATCGGCGTGTGATCATTCATGCGGCAGTCTCTTCTTTGGTTGGCAGAATGAACTGAACGAGAGCGCCAAGGGAACCTGGCTCGATCCACAAACGGCCCTCATGGGACTCGATAATAGAGCGGCTGATCGACAATCCCATTCCAATACCCTGCGACTTCGTGGTGAAGAAAGGCTCAAAGACACGGTCCACCTGATCGGCCCCGAGTCCGATTCCAGAATCCTGGACTTGGATTAACACTCCGTCCGCGTGCTTTGCCGATCGGATGTCGAGCTTCCGGAGCCGGTCTTGAACCAAGCGCATTGCATCGATGCCGTTCGTGACCAAGTTGATCAAGACCTGCTGCAATAGCACCTGGTCGCCTAATACGGGAGGGAGATCGGCGGCGAGATCGAGCCCTATCTCGACTTGGTTGGCAACTGCCTCGTTACGAACGAGAACGATCACCTCTCGAATCACGTTGTTGATGTTTAGCTCTGACCGGCTGGACGCATCCTTTTTCAAAAGGCCCCGAATTCGCGAGATGATCGCATTAATACGAGCCGCATCCATCAAAATCTCGACGACTGCCACCCTTAGTTTTTCCAGGTCTGGCGACCCCACTACGAGTTCGCGGAGCGCGAAATTGCCGTTCGCGACGACCTCAGTCAGGGGCTGATTCACTTCGTGGGCGATCGATGCGACCAGTTCTCCCATAGCCAGCACGCGGTTATGGTGAACCAATTGGGCCTGCGTCTCTCGAAGCGATTGTTCCGCCAGTTTGCGCTCGGTAATATCTTGTACGACTCCGGCCAAGCGGAAAATCTCTCCCCGCGCATCGCGCACCGGAAAAGCCCGTGCAACCAGCCAACGGGAAGCGCGGTGTGGCGGAGTAATGCGAAACTCCTCCTCGAACTTACCTGTAATGAGCGCCTCATCCAAACGGTTTAGCACCCTGGCGCGATCGTCCCTGTGGATGAGGTCCCGATAGAAAAGTGGGACTTTCCGTAAGTCGGCATAGGTCTGACCGGTGAGCTGTTCGAACGCAGCGTTCGCGTATATTAGCTCTTTGGAACCGGCGTCGATCATCCAGAAGGTCTCCTGGATGGTATCCGCGATTTGACGGAATGTTTCCTCGCTTCCGAGGTGATCTGGCGCTGACCGTTGGGGGGCGGCGTTCCGCTCCTTCGACTGCTTTTTCGTATTCACTGAGCTGCTTTCACTTCCGATGGGGGTAGGCAATGGCCGCCCATGAGCCCAAATCCAATGGCGACGGCGACATTGATGAACGAGACGGATCGAACCCACCTGATCGCGGCGGTAATCCGTCTCCCGACATTAAACACGGTATATCCTGCGGACCGAGCAATCAGCGACGAAAGTACCACCTGATGCTGGACGCGGGAACCGGTCCATGCCAAGTGTGTAGAGATCATGGACGTAGACCTCCTCGACTCGTTCGGGAAGCCCCAAACTGACTCTAAAATCCGAGCAAGCTTGGTGTTATTGCATGGCTCGCATTGAGAGATACGGTCGATGTTGTCGGCTTTTTCAAAAATCAAGTCTCACGAAATATGCTACTGGCATATCCGAAGCGCGGCGTCTATTCCGCTGCTTTTCGAACCAGTATACCCAGTTCTGTACGCTAAAGTACAGTGAGCCAAAGTGCATAATCGCAAGAACTTAGTCGAACGATACGGGCCTGGCTCGAGGCAGTTCCCGGACGCAAACGTGCCGGCAACAGGCATCCGGTGTGAAGCTCGAAGATCAGGAGGGCGGGTGATCCATGTGCCGGCCGTAAGCACCGTTGAAGAAGCTGAGTTGTTGCTGGCCATGCGTAGGATTTGCAACGTGGCTGGGTACCCCGTGCGGAAGGCCTGGGATGCACTTCGAGTGTGGGCTTCCGCCGATCCGGCTTGATCTCCTCGTGTGCGGGCGCCAGCGGCAAACGTGACGAAGGCAGATTGTTGAACAGTACTTTAATGCCATTTCGGGAGAAGTCGTGCCGCTGCCATGCGAGCGCGACCGTCCAAAAACTGGAACTGCGTCCAAGCGACGGACAAAACGGGGCCTTTCCACTTGTGCTCAATTGAGGCTTAATCAGTCGGGTCAATCACTTAGCCGGCACTTGTATTGGTCGCGTAGGTGCATCTCGGTACTCGGTAGTCCCATGCCCTCGTTCGGCCTGCCATTCTGAGGAATCATGTTCCAGTCGTACCGCCCGATTCGTGCTCTTCACTGCGCCGCGCTCGCTCTGTTTCTAGCGCTAGCCCTTGAGGGACTCAGCCAAATTGCCTTTGCAGGTTTTTCCACATGGCCGTCACACATGGCTCTATCCTCGCTCTACGCTTCCGTGATCTTCCTAGTGACGTTTGCATCGCTGTGGAGCTCGAATTTCGAAGCAGTGTTACTCAGCCCCACGGCAGCAGGCCTTGCAAATGCTACGGCCTTTGCCAAGATCATCGAGCAGGAACCGAAAACCGACATTCTCGGAAACGGCCTCGATCTCGGGCGACACAGGCAAGCGGAGCAAAGACTACGAGAGAGCGACGAACAGTATCGGTTATTGGTGGCGACTATCCCTGAAGTTGTTTGGAAGACGGATGCAAAGGGCAACGTAATTTTCGTGAGTCCCCAAGTCGAAGCTCTCCTCGGATACTCCGCTGACGAGTTTCTCCAACAGGGGGATTCCCTCTGGTTTAACTCGGTCCATCCTGATGACAAAGAAAAAGTGGGGCGGGCTTTTGAATCACTAATCAATGAGGGACAGCCCTACGATATCGAATGCCGGGCGCGGAAAAAGAATGGGGAGTGGTTCTGGGCGCACGATCGGGCAGTGGCTACGAGCGACTCGAACGGCTTTCGGGTCGCCACGGGTCTGATTTCAGACATTACCGTACGAAAGGCGGGGGAAGAAAGCGAGATTCGCTATCGCTCGCTCTTCGAAAATATGTTGGAAGGCTTTGCCCACTGCGAGATGCTTTTTGACGAGGGTGGATGTCCAATCGATTTTGTCTATCGCGCTGTCAATAGTGCATTTGGCAAATTGACGGGCTTGGCGAATGTGGAGGGCAAGAAATTCAGTGAAGTTTTCCCGGGCGGCAAAGATTCGCAGCCAGAATTGTTTGAGAGATACAGCCGAGTGGCGCAAACCTCTCAGCCAGAGCGATTCGAGATCGAAATTAAAGCCTTGGGGATGTGGTTCTTCATCTCAGCCTACGGCGCAGGAAATGGGTGCTTCGTCGCTACCTTCGATAACATCACTGAACGCAAGCAGGCTGAGGAATCTCTGTTGTTCAAGACTGCTCTGCTCGAAGCGCAAGCGGAGACGACGATTGACGGAATCCTTGCCGTTGACGAGTTCGGTCGCATCGTTCTAACAAACCGCCAATTCGGCCTCAACTTCGGAATATCGGATGAAGTGCTGAGCACACGCGACGATCAGATTGTGCGCCAATGCGTCGCAGATCAAGTCGAGGAGCCTGGTGCTTTCCTCGAGAAGGTCAAGTATCTCAATGAACATCGAAACGAAAAGAGCAGGGACGAACTTCAGCTCAAGAACGGGAAGGTCTTTGATCGATACTCTGCGCCTCTTGTCGATTCGAAAGGCCAGTATCGGGGGCGAATCTGGTACTACCGCGATATCACGGATCGCAAAGTCGCGGAAGAGCGGGTTCAATACTTGGCCTACTATGATGCCCTTACGGGGCTGCCCAATCGGACACTCCTTCGGGATCGACTGACCAAGGCGCTCGCGGATGCTCGGCGGCACAATTACAAAGTCGCCCTTGTTTTCCTCGATCTCGACAAGTTCAAAGACATCAATGACTCTCTCGGGCACACAGTCGGCGATCTCCTACTGCAAGCAGTTGCAGAACGACTGAAGACATGGGGACGCGAACAGGATACGGTCGCCCGTCTGGGGGGCGACGAATTCCTGATCATGTTGACTCACGTTAAAGACACATCCGACGCAGCAGTTGCCGCTGGGCGGCTCATGGATGCAATGACCGCTGAATTCGTTGTCGAAGGACATCCCCTCAATGTCAGTTGCAGCATCGGGATCAGCCTCTTCCCAGGACAGGGCGCGGACTGCGAGACCTTGATTAAGAATGCCGACGCCGCCATGTATAGCGCCAAGGGCAATGGACGGAATAACTTTCAGTTTTTCACCAAGGAGATGAACGCTCAGGCGACCGAGAGGTTAACCTTAGAAGGCAGCTTGCGGTCGGCAATCGCTAAGAAACAATTGTTTCTGATGTATCAGCCGCAAATGGACATTGCCACAGGCGCGATCATCGGACTGGAGGCACTCCTTCGTTGGCAACATCCGGAATTGGGCCTTGTGCCACCCGACAAGTTCATACGAATCGCCGAAAACTGCGGCTTGATTGTGCCCATTGGCGAATGGGTACTCAGGACCGCCTGTCGTCAGGCATATCAATGGCAGGAAGAAGGCCTTACCCCCGTTTCACTGGCGATAAATGTATCGGCGGTCCAGTTTCGCCAAGAGGGCTTCTGCGCGCTCATCAAGAAGGTACTGCATGAGACTGGGCTACCGCCGCAATACCTTGAACTGGAGCTAACCGAAAGCCTCTTGCTGGCAAATGCAGAAGTAACGGTCTCAGTTCTTCAGGAATTAAGGGCCATGGGCGTCACGCTAGCGATTGATGATTTCGGAACTGGCTATTCCAGTTTCAGCTACTTGCGGCAGTTTCATGTCAGCAAGCTTAAAATCGACCGCCAGTTCATCCGGGATGTCGCCGTAAAGCCGGATGACGCGGCGATCACAGCCGCAATCATCAGCATGGGCAATAGCATGAACCTCAAGGTGATTGCCGAAGGCGTCGAAAATGAAGCGCAAATGGCGTTTCTCCGAGCCCATCACTGTGACGCAATTCAAGGCTTCTATTTCAGCAGACCTCTGACCGCGGATAAAGTCGCCGACAAATTGCGAGGCGGCTGCCTCGAGATGCAGGCAACAGTCTAGGCGATTGGGGAAGAATTGTGATAACGGCCGTGCTTGTCTTTTTTATATCGAATAAGACCTGCGAAATGGGATGCTTCGCCGCCGTATCCGCCCTATCCTTCTAGGATCGTGCATAAATCGAGCCGCGCACTCATCACCGCGAGGC
>Ga0209530_1000048_pt1 | contig 98491 bp, 97 predicted proteins | sample BlaSpr_A8_Ref_O1_FD_187987 | JGI IMG/M metagenome (GOLD analysis project Ga0209530, IMG submission 187987) | Forest soil microbial communities from Thunder Bay, Ontario, Canada - Black Spruce, Ontario site 2_A8_Ref_O1 (SPAdes) (version 2) | ecosystem: Environmental > Terrestrial > Soil > Boreal...
CCCGCCCGGCCATCCCCCGCATGCCCGGCCAGCCCCCGCATGCCCGGCCATCCCCCGCCCCGCCCGCCCGCCGCGCCTGCCCGCCCCGCTCTCCCGCCCGGCGGTCGCCGGTTTGACGGAACATCCGTGCTCGGCGGAAGAAAAAGAGTCCAAAATGACTCCTTATTTTCCGTTGAGCAGCGAATTTCCGTGCTAATCCAGTAGATAGGACTGCCATCGTGTCGTTTTGCCGTCCAGAGGCTGCCCTGATTCGATAACTTTGGTGCATGCGGTCACAGTTTGTCTTGTCCGAGGTGTGGATCGGGCTGCGGCGGAACCTGACGATGACGATGGCGCTCATCGTCGTCGTCGCCATCAGCCTGTCGCTGCTCGGCACCGGCCTGCTGTTCGTGAAGCAGGTGGACAAGACGAGCTCGCTGTGGCAGAGCAAGGTCGAGATGTCCATCTACTTCTGCATTCCGACCAGCGATAACCAGCCCTGTCAGGCGAACGGCGCGGCCACCCAGACGGATAAGAGCCAGCTGGAGTCCCAGCTGGCGGGCATGGCGCAGGTCCAGCACGTGTATTACGTATCGCAGCAGCAGGCTTACCAGGAGTTCGTCCAGTATTACGCGGGCCAGCCGCTGGTGACCTACACCACGCAGTCGGACATCCCGGACTCGCTGCAGGTGAAGCTCAAGGACGCCACGGCGGACTTCCCGGTAGTCAACAGCGCGGTCAGCGGGGCGCCAGGCGTGGCCAACGTGGTCAACGACGTCCAGGTCCTCGGCAGCTTCTACAAGCTCCTCGATACGGCCAGGAACTCCGTGGTGATTATCGCGCTGATGCTCCTGGTCGCCGCCGGCATGCTGGTCGCCAACACGATCCGGCTGGCCGCGTTCAACCGTCGCCGGGAGACCGCGATCATGCGGCTCGTGGGTGCGTCCAACTTCTACATCCAGCTGCCGTTCCTGCTGGAGGGCGCGATCGCTGGCCTGGTCGGCTGGTTGATCTCCGACGTCCTGGTGGTCGCCGCCAAGTCGTTCGTGCTCGACGCGCTGGAGCAGAACCAGTCCCTCAGCGTGGGCCTTTCCCTCGGTGACCTGCTCGAGGTTATGGCGTTCACCCTGCTGGCGGCCCTGCTCCTGTCCGGTGCGACCTCGTTCCTGACCCTGCGCCGCTACCTGCGGACCTAGCCGAGGTCCACCATCGGGTAGAGCGGGTGCTTGGCCAGGAGCTCCTCGGCCCGCTTGGTTACCTCGGCCGCGATCCCGTCCGCCAGCACGTAGTTGGCCTTCGACGGGCTCCCGCTCTTGGTGGTCGCGGGCGAGGTCCCCGACAGGACCCGGATGATGAGGTCAGCGGTCTCGTCGAACTCGGCGGCGCCGAAGCCCCTGGTCGTAAGGGCGGGGGTACCGATCCGGACGCCTGAGGTGTACCAGGCCCCGTTCGGGTCGGCCGGTACTGAGTTCCTGTTGGTCACGATCCCGGAGTCAAGCAGCGCCGATTCCGCCTGCCGCCCCGTGATCCCGAAGGTCGAGACGTCCAGCAGCACCAGGTGGTTGTCGGTCCCGCCGGTGACCAGCCGCGCGCCCCGCCGTAGCAGCCCGTCGGCCAGTTCCTGCGCGTTCGACGCCACCCGCTCCGCGTACCCGCGGAACGAAGGCTGCCGCGCCTCCGCGAGCGCCACCGCCTTGGCCGCCATCACATGCGCAAGTGGTCCGCCGAGCACCATCGGGCAGCCGCGGTCGACCTGCTCGGCGAACGTGCTGTCACACAGCACCATTCCGCCGCGCGGCCCGCGCAGCGACTTGTGCGTCGTGGTGGTGACGACCTGCGCGTGCGGCACCGGATCGAAGTCACCGGTGAACACCTTCCCGGCGACCAGCCCGGCGAAGTGCGCCATGTCCACCATCAGCGTGGCGCCGACCTCGTCGGCGATCTCCCGCATGATCGCGAAGTTGATCCGCCTGGGGTAGGCGGAGTAGCCGGCGACCAGGATCAGCGGCCGGAACTCCCGCGCCATGGCCCGCACCGCGTCATAGTCAAGCAGCCCCGTCGACGGGTCGGTCCCGTAGCTACGCTGATCGAACATCTTACCGGAGATGTTCGGCCGGAAACCGTGTGTCAGGTGCCCGCCCGCGTCGAGCGACATGCCGAGCAGTCGCTGGTTCCCGAGTTCTCCGCGCAGCACGGCCCAGTCCGCATCCGACAGCTCGTTGACCTGCCGTACCCCGGCCCGCTCCAGCGCCGGGCTCTCCACCCGCGCCGCCAGGATGGCCCAGTAGGCGACGAGGTTGGCGTCGATGCCCGAGTGCGGCTGCGCGTAGGCGTGCTCGGCGCCGAACAGTTCCCTGGCATGCTCGGCCGCGAGCGCCTCGACGGTGTCGACGTTCGCGCAGCCCGCGTAGAACCGGTGCCCGATGGTGCCCTCGGCGTACTTGTCGCTGAGCCAGTTGCCCATGGCGAGAAGCACCGCGGGGGAGGCGTAGTTCTCGCTGGCGATCAGCTTGAGCGATCCGCGCTGGTCGGCGAGCTCGGCGGTGATCGCGTCGGCGACCCGGGGCTCGACCGCCCTGATGACATCCAGGCCGGCCCGGTAAGCGGTCGACTCGAGGCTCATACCAGCATCATCAGGCATATCAGGTCCTCCAGGTGCGGCAACGGCGGCGCCACAGATCCTACCCGCAGGCGGCGTCGAGCCGCTCCAGCGTCGTGCCCATGCCGGCCAGCCACATCTTGCCGCCGTCCATCTCCTCTTGTGCCCCGGCCGGTGCCCGCGAGCAGTCATAACTCTCGGTGACCACGGTGGCGCCGGGTCCGTCGGGCACGAGCGAGAAGCTCCACCGTTGCCCCCACCCGTCCGGCCCTTCCTCCTCGGCGGGGTGCCCGTGTCCGGGGGCCGGCTCCCACCCGATCAGCAGGTCCTGCTCGAACTCGACCACACGGTTGTTCATCTGGTAGTCGCCAAGCTCCGAGACGTACATCTGCATCACGAAGACATCACCGACCCCGGTGATCACGTCGCTTGCCACCGGTCCGCGCAGCATCCCCGACCCGTCAAGCTCGGTATGCCGCCCCGGATCCGCCAGGACCCGGAAAATCTCGCCCGCCTGCGCCTCGATCCGCCGTGACACGCTCACCGCCATAACTTACCTCCGTCTTGTGCTCTGCCCGTCCCGCGGTTCCGGTCCTGCACCCCGTCGGCCGCTTCGCAAACATATTTAAACGGAAATTCGATGTTTGGCGGAAGATAAGTAGTCGTTTCTGACTCTTTTTCTTCCGGCGAACAAGGATTTTCCGTCACATTGGCCTCTGCGGGGCACATGGGCTAGCTTGACCGGAGGTCGAGGGCTATGTCCAGGGCCTGGCTCGAGTGGGTGAGGGCGCCGACGGACAGGTAGTGGACGCCGGTTTCCGCTACTGCCCGGGCGTTGTCCAGGTGGAGGCCGCCGCTGGCTTCCAGGCGCGCGGCTGGATAGGGCGCCGCCATCGCGACGGCAGTGCTCATCTGGTCCAGGCTCATGTTGTCGAGCAGGACCAGCGTCGCGCCCGCCGCCAGGGCCTCAGCGACCTGGGGGAGCGTGTCGCATTCCACTTCCACCTGCACGTCGGGGGAGGCGGCGCGGACGGCCAGGTAGGCGGCCGCGACGCTGCCGGCGAACGCCACGTGGTTGTCCTTGATCAGCGCCGCGTCGCCCAGGCCCATCCGGTGGTTGACGCCGCCGCCGCAGCGGACCGCGTATTTCTCCAGTACCCGCAGGCCGGGCAGGGTCTTGCGGGTATCCCTGACGGATGCGCCCGTGCCTTCGATCGCGTCGACCCAGGCCCGGGTCGCGGTCGCGATGCCGGACAGGTGGGTGAGGAAGTTGAGTAGCGTCCGTTCCGCGCCGAGCATCGCGCCCAGCGGCCCGTGTATCCGCGCGACCACCTCGTCCGCCTTGACCGTGTCCCCGTCGGCGCACATCAGGTCGATCTCACCGCCACCCGTGGCGTCGAGAACCGCCGTCGCGACGGGCAGTCCGGCGATTACCCCCGGCTGACGAGCCACGATGTCGGCGACCGCTACCGCGTCGGGCGGGATGATGGCCGAGGTGGTGACGTCGGGACCGTAGCGGAGGTCTTCCGCCAGGGCATCCCGCACGGCCCGCGCGATATCCGCTGGATCCACTCCGGTCATGCTGCTGCCTCCGTGCTGGCTGATGCGGTGGTTGATGGGGCGCTGGTTGATGGGACAGTGTCGCCGCGACGATGGCAGCCGCGGCTCTCGGTCCGGCGCAGCGCGGCCTCGGCGACCAGGGCCGACACGGTGTGCAGGCTGGTCGCCTCCACGGTGGCCAGATCCAGCCTCGCCGATCCGGGTGCGGAGCCAATCAGCTCGACCAGTTCCTCCAGCCCGGCCCGGTCGCGCTGCACTCCGGCCAGCCGGGACATCGCCGCCGCCAGCGTCGGCCGCGCAGCCGGCGCAGCCCCGACGAGCCCCGCGGCGCCCGCGCCACGATCCTCCGCTTCCTGGGGGGAAGCAGTGCAAGGGAAGCGGGAGGGTAGCTCGTCGCCGAGCAGCGCACCGATCCGGCGGCCCATGGTCATGGCTTCGGTGAGGGAATTGGACGCCAGCCGGTTGGCACCGTGCACCCCGGTGCGTGCCACCTCGCCGACGGCGAACAGGCCGGGCAGCGACGTCCGGCCGTCCATGTCCGCCACCACGCCGCCGCAGGCGTAATGCGCGCCTGGCGCGACGGGAATCCAGCCGGTGGCCATGTCGATGCCTTCCTTGCGGCAGGCAGCCGCGACGGTCGGGAACCTGTCCTCGACGTCCTCGACCATGGTCGCGTCCAGCCACAGGTGCGGCACGCCGAGGGCTGCCATCCGGGCGTGCATGGCCGCCGCCACCACATCGCGTGGTGCCAGGTCACGGCCGGCCATCATCACTGACTGGCCGGCGTCGTCCACTAGCACCGCCCCCGCGCCGCGCAGCGCCTCGGTAATCAGCGGGCACTGCCCGCTGGCGTCGGCGGACCACAGAACTGTCGGATGGAACTGCACGAACTCCAGGTCCCGCACCGCCGCGCCGGCCCGCACCGCGAGGGCCAGCCCGTCCCCGGTGACCCCGGCCGGGTTCGTTGTCGTGGCGAACGCCTGTCCGTACCCGCCGGTCGCCAGGATGACCGCGCGGGCGGAGATGAGGCCGACGGACAGCTCAGGCGACCCCGGCACGGCGCGGCCCACCAGCAGTCCGCCGCCCGCGGGCACGAGGTCCAGCGCTACCGTGTGCGTCAGCACCGTGACCTGGCTCGTCAGCAGGGCCGCGCGAAGCACCCGGTGGACTTCGGCGCCGGCCGCGTCGCCCCCCGCATGCACGATCCGCCGCCGGCTGTGCCCGCCCTCCAGGTGCCCGTAACCCAGCTCGGCGCCCAGCGAGGACAGCCACGAGATCACCCCGGGCGCCGCCGCCACCAGGGCCGAAACCGCTCCGGGATCACACAGGCCGGCCCCCGCCGCCAGCGTGTCCGATGCGTGCAGCTCAAACGAGTCCGCTGGGTCCAGGACGGCCGCCATGCCGCCCTGGGCCAGCGGCGTGGATCCGCCGCCTAGCTCGTCCTTGCTGATCAGCAGCACCCGCCGGTCGCGTGCCGCCGCAGTCAGTGCGGCGGTGATGCCTGCGGCACCGGACCCCACCACGACCACGTCCGCGTCACGCGACCAGCAGGGCTGCCTGGGGGGAAGCGCTCTGACCCGCGGCGTCATTCGATCATCGCCTCCACCGCCCGCCGGGCTCGCGCCGCCACGGCAGGTTCCACCACCACCTCGTCCACCCCGTCCCGCAGGCAGCGCAGCAGCTTCTCGGGGGTGGTCATCTTCATGTACTGGCACACCGCGCGGTCATCCACTGGCTCCCAGCGCACCGACGGGTTCGCCTGCCGCAGCTGGTGCAGCATGCCCACCTCCGTCGCCACCAGCACCGTGCCGCTGGACACGGTCCGCGCCTGCGCCAGCATCCCGCTGGTGGACAGCATCCGCGCCCGCGGCAGGTCACCGGTGCCGGCCAGCCACAGTGCCGGGGTGGCGCAGCCGCACTCGGGATGGATGAACAGGGGGGCGTCCGGCTGCTCAGCCGCCTTGCGGCGCAGCTCGTCGGGGCTGATCCCGGCGTGGACGTGGCATTCGCCCATCCACACGTGCATATTGGTCCGCCCGGTCTCCCGGCGGACATGCGCGCCGAGGAACTGGTCCGGCAGGAACAGTACTTCCTTCTCCGGCGGGATCCGGCCCACGATGTCGACCGCGTTCGCCGAGGTGCAGCACATGTCGGATTCGGCCTTCACTTCGGCGCTGGTGTTGACATAGGCGACCACGACAGCGCCCGGATGCTCTGCCTTCCAGGCACGAAGCTGATCCGCGGTAATCGAGTCCGCGAGCGAACATCCGGCGTTCTTGTCGGGTATCAGCACAGTCCGTTCTGCGTTGAGGATCTTTGCTGTTTCAGCCATGAAGTAGACACCGGCCAGCACGATCGTGCGGGCGGAACTGGCGGCCGCGAGGCGGGCCAGCGCGAGGGAGTCGCCCACGTGGTCGGCGACGTCCTGGATCTGCGCGGGCTGGTAGTTGTGCGCCAGGATCACGGCGTCGCGCTCGACGGCCAGACGCCGGACCTCGGCCGCCCACGCCCCGTCCGCCGACTCCACGTCCTCTAGTTTTCGACTCATAGTCTAAAACCTCCTGGCGTTTACGCTACCATGCATTCGTGCCTGCGCAACCTTTTGCTCATGAAGTGCTCGCCGTCGTGCTCCGGGTGCGGGACCGGCGGCTTGAGGTGCTGCTATGGCAGCGGGCGAAGGAGCCTTTTCGTGACAGCTGGTCCCTTCCCCGAGGGCCGCTGGGGGAGGGGGAGCGGCTCGGCACGTCGGCGAGCCGGTACCTGGCGGCCAAGGTCGACATCACGTCGATCGCGCACATGGAGCAGCTGGAGACCCGCAGCGACCCGCTGCGCGACCCACGGGAGCGGGTGCTGGCGACGGCGTACCTCGCGCTGGTAGCTACCGATGTATCACCGCGAGTGCCTGCCGACACCGCGTGGTTTCCGTGTGACGATCTGCCGGGCATGGCGTTCGACCACGGGTCGATCGTCGAGTCGGGCCGGGAGCGGCTGCGCGCGAAGCTGTCCTACACCAATATCGGCTTCGCGCTCGCGCCGAGATCGTTCACGATCGCGCAACTGAGGGACAGCTACGCCGCCTCGCTCGGTCATCCGGTGTCCGCCACGAACCTGCAGCGCATCCTGACCAGGCGCGACGTGATCCGCGCCACCGCCGAGACGGCACCGCCCACCGCGGTCGGCGGCCGCCCGGCCGCCCTCTACGAGTTCGCCACCCGGTCCCTGGTCATCACCAACCCCTTCGCCGCCTTCCGCCCCCCGGCGCCGCCCCCCGCCCGCTAGTAGGCACATATGCCCACAAATCGGGCGCGAGCTACCTTGTTCCTTGCGCGCGAACCCGTCTTTGCGCACGAGACCGTCGCCTGAACCGGGCATTTCGGGCGCGAAGGCGACGGGTGGGAGCGTAAAGACGACCTGGTGCGCAAAGACGGCCGGTGTGCAAAGGGGGCTGGTGCGTGGCGACGAGGAGGCGCGGGCGGGGGAGCGATGAGTTTCGGGTGAGGGGGTCGTTGTAGGGGTAACGGGAACGGCAACTAGGAGGAGACAACGATGGACGGACTCAAGACTTTCCTGTGGTTCGACAGCCAGGCCGAGGAGGCGGCTCAGTTCTATACGAGCGTGTTCAGGGACGGGGCGATCACGGCGGTGCACTACAACACCGAGGCGGGGCCCGGTCCGGTCGGGCAGGTGATGCTGGTCGAGTTCGAGCTGAACGGGCAGAAATTCGCCGCGCTGAACGGCGGCCCGACGCAGTTCGCATTCAATGAGTCCGTCTCGATCATGGTGACCTGCGCGGACCAGGCGGAGGTGGACTACTACTGGGACGCCCTGATGGCCGACGGCGGCCGGCCGAACGTGTGCGGGTGGCTGTATGACAAGTACGGCCTGTGCTGGCAGGTCGCGCCGACCGCGTTCTTCGAGATTGTCGGGGGTCCGGACAAGGACCGGGCGGCGCGGGCGACGGCCGCGATGCTCCAGATGACGAAGTTCGACATCGCCGCCCTGGAAAGGGCGTAAACCCGTTCTAGCCTGGCCTAAACGCGGTCCAAGCCTTGTCGCTCAGGTAGAACGTGTTCTAGATTGGGCGGATGGCAGACGTCGGGTTGTGGGTCATCGCGGCGAGTACGCCGGATCAGCTGGCGGTCGTCGAACCGGACGGCCGTACCATCTCCTACGGAGAGCTCGCGGCCAGGGCGGACCGCATCGGCCGCGGCCTGCAGGCGCTCGGGCTCAAGCCCGGCGACGTGGTCGCGGGGCTGCTGCCGAACTGCGGTGACGGGCTCGCGCTGACGTTCGCTGCCCTGGAGACGGGGCTGTATGTGGTGCCGGTCAACTGGCACCTCGCCGCCCCGGAGGTGGCGTACATCCTGCAGGACAGCGGAGCGCAGGCGTTCGTCGCGCACGAGCGGTTCGCGGAGACCGCGATCGCCGCCGCCGACCAGGCCGGCATCCCGGCGGACGCCAGGTTCGCCGTCGGCGATGACTTGGCTGGCGATGGCCAGGGCATTTCCGGATTCATCCCGCTATCGGACCTCGGGGATGACGGGAGCACGGCCAGGCCGTCCCCGCGGACGGCGGGGACGCTGATGGTGTACACGTCGGGCACGTCCGGCCGCCCCAAGGGGGTGCGGCGACCGCTGACCGGCGAGGACCCGGACAAGGTGCCGATGGCCTCACCCTGGTTCTTCGGGCTGTTCGGCATCAAGCCGTTCGACGGGCACGTGCACCTGTGCTGCTCGCCGCTGTACCACACCGCAGTGCTCAACTTCGCGACGATCTCGCTGCAGCTCGGTCATCCGGTCGTCCTGATGGACCGGTTCGAGCCGGAGGAGATGCTCCGTCTCATCGACCGGTACAAGACGACACACTCCCACATGGTGCCGACCCAGTTCCGGCGCCTGCTCGCGCTGCCCGAAGCGACCCGGGCAAAGTACGACATGAGCTCGCTGCGGGCGATGATCCACGGCGCCGCGCCGTGCCCGCACGAGGTCAAGCGGCGGATGCTCGACTGGTGGGGGCCGGTGGTGATCGAGTACTACGCGGCCAGCGAGGGCGGCGGCACCGCGATCATGGCGGCGGACTGGCTGGAACGCCCCGGGTCGGTCGGCCGGGCGTGGCCAGGCTCCGAGGTCCGCGTCTTCGACCCCGAAGGCAACGACATGCCCCCGGGCGAGCCCGGCAAGGTGTACATGCGGATGGGCACCGCCACCTTCGACTACTACAAGGACGAGGAGAAGACGCTCGCCTCCCGCGCCCGCGGCATGTTCACCGTAGGGGACATCGGCTACCTCGACGAGGACGGCTACCTGTACCTGTGCGACCGCAGCAGCGACATGATCATCTCCGGCGGCGTCAACGTCTACCCGGCGGAGATCGAGTCCGAGCTCGCGTGCCATCCCGCGGTGGCGGACGTGGCGGTGTTCGGCATTCCGCACGAGGAATGGGGCGAGGAGATCAAGGCCGTCGTCGAGCCGGCCCCAGGGTTCACCCCGGGGCCGGACCTGACCACCGAACTGCTCGCTTTCCTCGACGGGCGCGTGGCCAGGTTCAAGATCCCGCGGACCATCGACTACATCGACGAACTGCCTCGCGACCCGAACGGGAAGCTCTACAAGCGCCGCCTCCGTGACCCGTACTGGGCCGGCCGGGAGCGCGCTATCTAGCGAGCGCCCGGTTCCGGGTGCGGACCTTCGGGCGGGCCATGAGCAGCCCGGCGCAGCCGGTGCACCAGCCGGGCGACTGGCGGACGGCGCGCTCGGCGTCCCTGAGCGTGCCGTAGAAGATCGGCCCCGTGTCATGATCAACGCACTGCACGGCGTAGCGCAGGGCCTTGCCGTCCGGCCTGATCTCGGGAGCGATCCCGTCGGGCGGTGCGTCCGGCGCCTTCGTGTCAAGCAGCCGGATCCGGCTGCCGGTCAGCCGGTGCAGGTAATCGCCGACGACGTACTCGCGCTGCTCCCGCTTCCTCGCCGCCGCCGTCCGGTCCTGAGGTACCGCGCCCTGCGGTACCGCGGCGGCCAGGGCCTTCGCGGCCGCCTTCTGCTGCGCGATCTCCCGCTGGGTCCCCTTAGCCCGGCTGTTCACCGTGATCCGGCGGGCCCGCGCCTGCTTGGCTTCCGGGCTTCGTGTCGTGCTCAACCGTTCCTCCTGCGAGTTGCTGCCGCGGCCTTGCTCCGCGTCGCGGGGGTGCTGGCCCGGGACAGGCGGCACGTTTCGCACCATTTGTGCGAGGACTTGACTTCCTTGCGCGCCTTCGCCGCCGTGGCGACATGGCACGGCTCGGTGTTGTGGGTGACGCATATCACCGCGAACTCGAGCATTGCCCCTTCCGCATCGGCCACCGGCAGCACCCGCCCGCGGTCGGCGGGTACGTCGGGTGCGGTCAGGTCGAGTGCCCGTGCCACCGCCCCGCTGTCGCGGCGCCGGTGCTCGACCATCACATACGTCGCCGGCCGGGACGGCCGGGCCTCCGGCACCAGGCCGGCCAGGTCGGCCCGGTCGGCTTGGTCCGGCGCCGCGACGGCGGCATCCAGCTCCCGCTCCCGCCCGGTCCGCCGGCCCAGCGTCGCCAGTCCCAGTGCCTTGTTCCGTGCCGCGGAGTCCTTGCGCCGCGACTTGGCAGTACTGATTGCTCCCGATTTGGTACGGTCGGCCATACCCAGATCGCTCCCCCCGAGTTGCCGCCCCATGAGGTCCCTACCCGCCTGCCAGGCCGTCTAAGCAGGTAGACGGCCTGGTCAGGACGCTGCGCTGCCGAAACAACGCTGCGCTACGGGAACGGGGTGCCGTTCTGCGGGCATACGGTTCCTGGCGCGGGCAGGGCACCGGTGAGGGTGTAGGCGACCGCGTCGTCGATGGCACAGGTGCTGGGGTTGCTGCCGGTGGTGTGCCCGTAGCCGTCGACGGTCAGCAGCCGGGCCCTGGCCAGCTCGTGCGACAAGGCGACCGAGTCCTGGTAGGTGGTGTAGGGGTCGCCCGTGTTGGCCAGCAGCAGGATCGTGCTGGCGGTGGGCCGGTTCCACGGGCCGGTGTAGCGGTCCTGGGCCGCCGCGGCCGGCCAGTCGGCACAGCCCAGGGTGGCCCACACCTGGGTAGGCGCGAGGGTGGTGAGCGCGGCGGCGCTGGCATAGGCGGCGGGGTCGCGCGGGTTCGGGCTGTCCGCGCACATGATGGCCAGCTGCTGCTCTCGGTCCGCGGCCACGTCCAGGCTCGGGCCCGAGGACGGCGAGGCCGGGCTTGCCGCCGGCGACGCACCTGCCTTAGCGGCGGTCCATAGCTGCTGGAGAAGGACGGCGTCGGACTGCCACTGGCCCACGCTGCCCACGCTGACGGACTCGACCACGTCGGCGTAGGTGAAGGTCCCCTGCTGGCTGCCGAGGCTGATCGGGTGCTTGCTGGCCAGGCGCAGCAGCGTGTGCCACTTGGTGGTGGTCGCGGCGGGCGTGCCCGCCGAGAACGCGCACGCCTTCGTCGTGGCCTTGCCGCACAGGTTGAGGAACGCGTTCATCGCCGCCTCCATCGCCTGGGCGTCGCCCAGCCGTGCGAACGCGGGCACGTGGCTGTCGCCGTCGCTCCAGGCGACGGGGTTGAGGTTGCCATCCAGCACCATACGGCCGGTGGTGGCCGGGAACAGGTTCGCGTAGACGGCGCCGAGCAGCGTGCCGTAGGACGCGCCATAGTAGTTCAGCACGGGGTCGCCGACGGCCTCGCGGAGCAGGTTCATGTCCCTGGCGATGTCGGCGGTGCTGTCATGGTCGAGCAGCGGCCCCCCATCGCGGGCGCACTGCGCGTCGAGCGTCGCGTACGCCCGGTCATAGGCGGTCACCTGCGTCTTGCCCACCGGGAACGCGGGCAGCCCGCCGAGCAGCTTGTTCTCGCCCGCCTCGGTCGGGAAGCAGCGGATCTCCGTGCTGTACCCAAGCCCGCGCGGATCGAAGGTGATGACGTTATACCGTTCCCGCCAAGGGGCCGGGAGCTGCGGATAGACCTGGGACATGCTGCTGACTTGCGGGTTCGGGCCGCCGCCATTGAAGAACAGCCAGCCCAGGGCAGGCCCGGGGCCAGTGGCCAGGTGGCTGATCACGGCAATGCTGATCTGCGCGCCGCGCGGGTCGCTGTAGTCCAGCGGTACTCCCGCGGTGGCGCACTGGTACCCGCCGTCGCACGGCTTCCAGGCCAGGGTCGGCGCCGCCGGCCTGGTCGGCTGCGGGGCCGCCGCCGAGGCAGCTCCTGGCAATACGTACACGGTCGCGGCCAGGCTCGCTGCCGCTGTCAGCGCGGCGGCCCATGAGATTTTTCTTTTCATACCTGAAGACTCGTCCCGGCGGGCTTGCGGCGCGATGGTGCTGGCAGGCGGGTTTCCAGGGGGCCTAGGCCTACCCGATCCTTCCCTCGATCAGGTCAGAACGCGATCTCCCCGGCGAACGGGACGTCGGTCAGCGGGAACTTCACCGGCGTGAATTCGCCATTCGTGAGCACGCCGGCCTCCTGATCCACCGGACCTTGCCTGGCGCCCAGGCGAGGCCAGGTCGCTTCCGCGTAAACCGCCCCGAGCAGGGTGGACCCGGTGGGGCTCGCCCACAGGACGTCGGCCAGGCCGACCTCGTAGGAGCCTTTGAGCTGGTAGAGCAGGCGGGCCTTGCCGGTCGCGACGGAGTAGGCGATGAATTCCGGGGCGTACGCGGTGCTGCGCTTGGCTGTGTTTCCGTTGGCTTCGCCGCACAGGACGGTCTTCCCGTCGGCGGTCAGCTGCAGGCTGTCGCAGCCGCCGGCGGCGAAGTTCGGGACACGGAAGATGACCTTGCTGCGGGCGAGCAGGCTGCCGCTAGGGCTGCTTACATTCAGCGTCCGGATGGTCACCTGGGAGAACCCGTCTGAGAACGGCGGGCCGGAGACCGAGGAATTGATGCCGTAGGTGACCGCCAGGGTACGGCCCCCGTCCAGCCAGGTGAGCGCGGTGTTGGAATACCGGCCGTAGTACCAGCCGAACCCGGCGGGGAAAACCTTCGTGTCTACGGTCCAGGTACGCACGGCTGTTCCCGTGGCCAGCGAGTACAGGCTGATTGTCAGCGAGCCCGTCTTGGCCGACCACGTGTTCCGCTGGAACATGACGGCGAGCTCGGTGCCGTCGGGGGCCAGCGCGATGGCGCTGACCTGCGTGCCCGCCGGCTCGCCCGGTACGGACAGCCGGGAAAGCGTGACCTGGTGGGCGCTGCCCGGGGACAGGCGCACCAGGTACCAGGCCACCGGGTTAGCCGAAGGCGCGAGCGCCGGCACCGGGAACTTCACGGCCGCCACCACGAACGTGCGGTCGTCGGCGGCCGCGGTCACTCCGGCAAACGACTCGCCAGCCGGCGGGTCGATGGCCGCGATCAGCTTCCCGGTCCGGTCATCGCCAAACTGAACGCTGACCGGGGACTGGTGCGTATGGGGCAGTGTCTGGGTAATGGGGCCGCTGGGATCCTCCAGGGCCGCGTAGTACTCGGGGAGCACCCCGCTGGACGCCGCGGGGGCGACGGGGGCGGCTGGGTGCGGTGCCTGGCGGATCGCCGCTAGCGAGAGGGCGATCACCGCTACCGCGGCCGCCGCGGCCACCGGGGTGGCCCAGGTGACCCAGCGGCGTGCCCTCGGCGCGCTGGCTGGCACGGCGGGCAGGTCGAGCGGGCGGATGTCGGTGACCTGGGCCGCCCTGGCGCGGGTGGCGGCCCGGACCCGGTCTTCGGCGCTCATGACTCCTCCTTGAGGATGCGGGCGAGGGCGGCAATGCCGCGGGAGGTGGTGGACTTGACGGTGCCCCGGCTCACGCCCATGGTCTTGGCGGCCTGGTTCTCGGTCATGTCCAGGTAGTAGCGGAGCACGACGGCCTCGCGCTGGCGGGCCGGAAGCTGCCGGAGGGCGGCGAGGACCTCGCGGTGGGTCTCGCCGAGTATCGCGGTTGCCTCGGCGGACTCGGCGGGTGCGGGTTCCTCGGGGGAGTAGCGGTTACGGCGGTACTTGCCGCGGTAGATCATGCGGCAGCCGTTCAGCACGCTGGCGTGGATGTAGCCGAACGCCTTCTCCCGGTCCTGAAGCGCGGGCCAGCGGCGGTACAAGCCCAGGAAGGCGTCCTGGACGATGTCCTCCGCCGTGCGCTGGTCTCCGACCATGAGGACTGCGAGCTTGACCAGGCCGAGCGCGTGGGCCTGATAGAGCGCCGTAACGTGCTCTCTGGCCTCGGTGGCCTTGGGTACCTCAGTAATTGCACTCACGTAGTCATCAGATGCCGCAGCCGCCAGAAGGTTGCCTCTGGGTACGTGAAGCCTTAACGGTCCTTGAACTCGGGCTTGCGCTTCTCGGCGAATGCGCGCGGCCCTTCCTTGGCGTCCTCGCTGCCGAAGACGGCGAACCCGATCTTCCCCTCGATCGCGAACGCGTCGTTCTCCGCCAGGCCCTCGGTCTCCCGGATGGTGCGCAGGATGGCGCGTATCGCCACCGGTCCGTTCGCCGCGATCTGGTCCGCGATCTCCAGTGCGGCCGTCAGCGCGGTCCCATCAGGCACTACCCGACCGATCAAGCCGATCGACAGAGCCTCGGTGGCATTGATGTGCCGCCCGGTGAGCAGCAGGTCACAGGCCATCGTGTACGGGATCTGCCGGGGCAGCCGCACCGCCGACCCGCCCATCGGGAACAGTCCCCACCGCGGCTCGGACACGCCGAACCGCGCGCCCTGCCCGGCGACCCGGATGTCGCACGCCTGCAGGATCTCGGTGCCGCCCGCGATCGCCGGTCCTTCCACCGCCGCGATCAGCGGTTTCGTCAGCCGGCGTCCCTTGAGCAGCGGCTCGATCCTCGACAGGTCCAGGTCGCGGTCCCCGGGGTGATCGCCGCTCATGGCCTTGAGATCAGCGCCTGCGCAGAACGCGCCGCCCGCTCCGGTCAGCACGCACACCCGGATATCGGAGTCATTGTCCACCAGGTCCCACGCCTCGCGCATGATGGCCATCATCGGCCCGCTGAGGGCGTTTCGTGCCTCCGGCCGGTTCAGCGTGAGGATCAGGACGTGGTCGCGGCGCTCAATCAGCGCGTGCTCAGCCATAAACACCCCTCCGCAGCTCTTGCCCCAGAACAGTAACACGTTCTAGTTTCATACCCATGGCACTGCACATGGCTGACCTGTTTGAGCACGCCGCCGACGCCTTCCCCGAGCGGCTGGCCGTTGCCTGCGGCGACCGCGAGGTCACCTACTCCCAGCTTGAGGACCAGGCCAATCGCCTGGCCCACCATCTCGCCGCACTCGGCGTCGGCCCCGGCGATCACGTCGGCCTGTACGCCCGTAACTCCGTGCCGGCCGTGGTGACGCTGCTCGCCGCATACAAACTGCGGGCCGTAGCCGTCAACATAAACTACCGATACATCCAGAACGAGCTGGCGTTTCTCATCCAGGACGCTGATTTGTCCGCACTGGTTTACGATCAGCCGCTGGCACCGATTGTCGCTGATGCTGTTCCGCCCGAGTTGCCGCGGATCGAGATAGACGGCGATTTCGATACGGTGGTCGCCGCGGCGTCCGGTGAACGCGACTTCGGGCCGCGCACCCCCGATGACATCTTCATGATCTACACGGGCGGCACCACCGGGCATCCCAAGGGCGTCATGTGGCGGCATGAGGATATCTGGCGCACGCTGGGCGGCGGCATTGACTTCATCAGCGGCGAGGCGCTGGAGGATGAGTGGGCCCAGTCCCGTAAGGGCATCGAGGGCGGCATGGTCCGCCTGGCCGTGGCACCGCTCATCCACGGCAACGCCCTGGTGGCGACCCTGGCCAGCCTGTTCGCCGGCGACACGGTGGTGCTGCTGCCGAAGTTCGATCCGGATGAGGTGTGGCGCGCCGTCCAGCGGTACAAGGTGCAGGTGCTGATAATCATCGGCGACGCGATGGCCAGGCCGCTGATCGACGCGCTCGTGGCGGGCGATTACGACACGTCGTCGCTCTGGTCGTTTTCCTCCAGCGCCTCGCTGTTCTCCAAGACGGTCAGGGAGGCGGCCGCAGCGGCGCTGCCCAGCGTGATGATCACCGACGCCATCGGCTCGACGGAGACCGGATTCGCCGGCATCGCGTTCATCAGCGCGGGTGACGAGCACAAGGGCGGCCCGACGGTCAACATCGGCCCGGACGTCATCGTGATCGACGAGGATGGCAAGATCTGCGGCCCGGGCGAGACCGGCAAGCTGGCCAGGGGCGGGCACATCCCGCTCGGCTACTACAAGGACCCGGTGAAGACCGCTGCGCTGTTCACCGAGGTGGACGGCAAGCGGTACGCGGTCCCCGGCGACTGGGCCAGGGTCGAGGAAGACGGCGTGCTCACCATGCTCGGGCGCGGCAATACGTGCGTGAACACCGGCGGGGAGAAGGTCTTCCCTGAGGAGGTGGAGAACGCACTGAAGTCGCATCCCGACGTGTTCGACGCCCTGGTCCTCGGCGTGCCCGACGAGCGGCTCGGCCAGCGGGTCGCCGCGCTGATACAGCTGCGTTCGGATGCCGAGGCGGACCTGCCGATGCTGGAGTACCACGTGCGCACGCAGATCGCTGGTTACAAGGTGCCGCGCAGCGTCTGGCTGGTCGACGCCATCGGCCGGACCGTCTCGGGCAAGGCGGACTTCGGCTGGGCCAAGGAGTACACCACGGTGAACCTGGCCTCCTACGAGACCCCGGTCCCTGGCGGCGGCGACCATGCGCACTAGCCTGTGCGACCTGCTCGGCGTCGAGTACCCGATCGTCGGTTTCACTCCGTCGGAGCAGGTCGCGGCCGCCATCAGCCGGGCCGGCGGGTTCGGCGTGCTCGGCTGCGTGCGGTACAACGACCCGGCGGAGCTGGACGCCGCGCTGACCTGGATGGACAAGCACACCGACGGGCGCCCTTACGGCATCGACGTGGTAATGCCGGCGAAGGTACCGGCCGAGGGCAGCGCCGCCGACTTGTCGCGGCTCATCCCGGCCGGCCACAAGGAGTTCGTCGAGCAGACGCTGCTCAGGCTCGGCGTGCCGCCGCTGGCGGACGGGGAGGCGACGCCTGCCGGGGTGCTCGGCTGGCTGCATTCGGTCGCCAGGCAGCACGTCGAGGTGGCGCTGGCGCATCCGGCCAGGCTGATCGCGAACGCGCTTGGCCCGCCGCCCCAGGATGTGATAGCCAGCGCGCACGGCAAGGGAATGCTGGTCGCCGCCCTGGCAGGCAAGGCGGCGCACGCACGCGTCCAGGTCGCGAGCGGCGTTGACATCGTGGTCGCACAGGGCTACGAGGCCGGCGGCCACACCGGCGAGATCGCCTCCATGGTCCTGGTCCCCGAAATCGTAGACGCGGTCGGTCTCCCACCCGGCGTGCCGGTGCTGGCTGCGGGCGGTATCGGCTCTGGCCGGCAGATCGCGGCGGCCCTCGCCCTCGGCGCGGCCGGCGTATGGATGGGCTCGGCGTGGCTGACCACCCAGGAATATGCCGAGTCGACGTCCACCCCCGTGCTGACCGATGCCCTGCTGGCCGCCACTTCCTCGGACACCGTCCGGTCCCGGATATACAGCGGCAAGCCCGCCCGTCTGCTGAAGAACCGGTGGACCCAGGCGTGGGCCGAGCCGGATGCCCCCGAGCCGCTGCCCATGCCGCTGCAGAACGTCCTGGTCGCCGAGGCGCACCGCCGCCTGATGGAGGCGGGCGACCCCGCGGTGATCCCGATGCCGGTCGGCCAGATCGTCGGCCGGATGAACGAGGTCCGCTCGGTCGCGGACGTCATTGCCGAGCTCGTCCGCGAAGCGGATGAGACCCTCACCCGGCTAGGTAACCTCGCATTATGAAGATAGCTGTCACGGTTGGCTACTGGTCCGCGGGCCCGCCGCCGAACGCACCCGAAGTATTCGCCGCCGCGGAACGGCTCGAGTTCGATCAGGTCTGGACGGCCGAGGCTTACGGCAGCGACGCTTGGACGCCGCTCGCCTGGTGGGGATCACAGACCTCGCACGTGCAGCTGGGCACCGCGGTCTCGCAGCTGTCGGCCCGCCCGCCGGCGACGCTGGCGATGACCGCGATGACGATGGACCACCTGACCCAGGGCCGGGTGCTGCTCGGCGTCGGCACCAGCAACCCGCAGGTAGTGGAGGGCTGGTACGGCCAGCCGTATCCGCGCCCGCTTGAGCGCACCCGCGAGTACATCGAGATCCTCAGGAAGATCATCGCCCGCGAGGAGCCAGTCGAGTACGACGGCAAGCATTACCAGCTGCCGCTCCGCGCCGACCCGGACGCCCCGTCCGGTCCCACCGGTCTGGGTAAGCCGCTCCGGTCCATCCTGCACCCGTACCGCAAGGAGATCCCCATCTACCTGGGCGCCGAGGGCCCGAAGAACGTTGCGCTCGGTGCGGAGATCGCGGACGGCTGGAACGTCATCTTCTTCTCGCCGAAGATGAACGACTTCTACTCCGCGGCCCTCGCCGAGGGCTTCGCTCGTCCCGGCGCGCGCCACACCGCCGCGACGTTCGATGTGGTGGGCGGTCCGCTGGCGATCATCCCGCACGACAATGTCGAGGAAGCCGCCGACTTCCTCCGCCCCACCCTGGCGCTGTACATCGGCGGCATGGGTGCCAGGAACGTCAACTTCCACCACGAGGTCTTCGTGCGGATGGGCTACGAGGAGCAGGCCAAGAAGATCCAGGAGCTCTACCTGGCCGGCGACAAGAAGGCCGCCATCGCCGCGGTGCCCACCGCACTCGTGGAAGACGTGGCGCTGATCGGCCCGTGGGGCAAGATCGCCGAGGAGATCGAGTCCTGGCGGCAGACCGTGCTGACGACGTTCTCCGTGCAGACCGACCCCAGTCAGTACGAGCGGATAGCCGAACTCCTCAGAAAATTATCCGCACCGGAGTTGAACCGGCCAGTTCCCCGCCACGTAGTAGGTGTTGTGGGGAACATGAGGGGATCGTCACTGCTCCGGCGGTCGGCCTAAGGGGCCGCCGGAGCAGCCAGACTCGTCGCCTCCGGCACGAGGTCTACGCTTCAGGTTCATGACCGTTCCGTTCCCAGAGCCGACCACCCCGGCTGACTCGCGCACCGAGGTATTCCTCCGTTACCTGGACTACTTTCGTTCCCAGCTGACCAGCAAGCTGGCGAGCCTGCCCGCCGCTGACCTGCGGCAGAGCAGGCTGCCATCCGGCTGGACGCCGCTTGAACTCCTCAAGCACCTGCGGAACGTGGAGCGCCGCTGGCTTGAGTGGGGCTTCGAGGGCCAGTACATCGCCGATCCCTGGGCCGACAGCCGCGACGACCACTGGTACGTCGCCCCCGACGAGACCCTCGACATCCTGGCCGCCGAGCTGGCCGAGCAGGCAGCACGCAGCGACGCGATCATCGAGTCCCACGACCTCGACGAGATCGGCCAGCCAGGCGAGCGCTGGGACGGTGCCGACCCGGCACCCCTGGAGCGCGTGCTGTTCCACCTACTGCAGGAATACGCTCGCCACATCGGTCAGCTCGACATAGTCACCGAGCTCTCCGGCGGCCTAACCGGCGAATAGGCCTCGTCCCCCATGATCGTGGGTATTTCCGACCAAATACTGGTCAGAATGACCCATGATCATGGGGGACGACGGCATGGCGCAGGACGGCTCAACAGGCCGTTCTGCATCTAGGAGCTGGTGCGGTGGGGGTCACCGGGCATGGCGCCGGAGATGCTGAGATGCTGAGAGGTCCTCATGGCGGGGGGCGCGTCGCTGCTGGCGGTACCAGCCTCGAGGTCGCGGAGCTGGCCCTCGAGGTAAGACCGGAGCCGGCCGCGATGCTCTCGCTCGAAGGCCCCTAGGTCATCGACCCTGCGCTCGAGATCTTCACGCTGCTGCATCAGTGAGCCTAGGGCCTGGCGGTAGCGTTCCTGGGCATCACGTTCCAGGCTTTCCGAACGCGCCTGGGCATCGCTTGTTATCTGCTCGGCCTGGTGACGGGCCTTGTTGAGTATGTCGCCGGCTTCGCGCCGGGCCCGGCCAAGGGTGTCGTCGGCTTCGCGCCGGGCATCGGCGACCGCCTGGTCGGCGGTCTGCTGAGCGAGGCTGAGCACGCGGGTGATGGAGTTCATGTCGTGACCGGGCATGTCCCTCGAGGGGAACTCTGGCCGGCGCTCCTGGTCGGGCGCCGCTACCGGCGCTCCGAGAAGCTGCGGCATGAGCATGTCCGGTTCGGCGCCGCCGGGCAGCGGCGGGGACATCGCGGGGACGGCAGGCCGGCTCCCGCGCAAGGACTCGGCCAGCTTGGCCCGCAGCTCCTCGTTCTCCTGGATCAGCCGGCTGAGCTCAGCCTCGATGTCGTCCAGGAAGGCGTCGACCTCTGCCTCGTCATAGCCAGGCCGCAGCCGAGTAGTACTGAACTGCCTGTTCCGCACGTCCGCGGGCGTCAGCGGCATGTCTGCTCCTCGATAACTGGACTTGCCTCCTGAAGTATCTGATCACATCACCCGGCCTAAAAGCAGGGCGTTCGGGGTTTTGGGACCAGAACCAGACGGCTGGGAGGAGGCGTGGGCTTATCCGGGAACGTGCTCTCGGAGGGCGAGGATGGCGTCCAGCGCCGGATCCTGGTTGCGACGGTAAGCCTCGAAGGTCGGTGGTGCGTAGATGTCCGGCGCGGTCCAGGTCCGGTGGTCCATGGGCCAGGAGGTCTGCCAGAACAGGTCGGCGACGTTCGCCCGCACCTTGCTGTAGGGCAGGTCGAAGCCGATCTGCTCACCGATGAAGTTGGGTCGCGACCCGGTGGGCTCGCCGACGAAGATGGCGCTGGTCTCGCGTTCGATGGCGGTGACCGTGTTCTGCGCCGCCGAGAACGTCAGCCGGCCGATGATGACGAACAGCGCACCGCGACGGCTCAGCCGCTTGCTGGCGATCAGGTGATGGAGGAGATGCTGGCTGAGGAAGGTGTTCCCGCCGCCGTTCCACCGTATGTCGATGACGAGCCGGCCAGCATGCTGGTCCTCGATGTACGCGAACAGCCGGTCACAGAACGCAGCGAACGTCTGCGCCGGATGGTCGCGGACGGAATTGAACTGGAAGTAGACCAGGTCATCGGCCGGCAGGTGCTCGAACCAGAACGGCAGCTCACGGTTGCGCAGGTGCAGCGGCCGGGGTGCGGCCACGGTGTCGGCCAGCGCCACCCAACCGGGCGGGTACCTATCCCAGTGGAACTCGGCAGGCACGGGGTCCAGCCGGACCTCGTCGTTGGTTCCGTCGGCTAGCTGGACGGTCAGCGCATGGTCGATGCCCAGTCCCGCCAGGATTGCCGTGAAGCGCGCGCGTACCGGAACCATGAGCGTGAGCCAGTGCTCGTTGTCCCTGGCGATGACCGGATCCAGCGCGGCCATGAGCTCCTCGATGGCGAGCCCGCCGATTTTTTCTACCTTCGCGCCAAGCAGGCGCTCGCAGCCGGGGGCGGCGGCGATCACGTACAGACCCTCAGCGAACAGGAAGAAGTCCACCGGGAGCACCCGGGACGCCTCCTTGTCGCCATCGGGCCAGCTGACGCTCGCGTGTCCGTCGTCCAGGTGCCGGACCAGCTTCTTCATGCCAACCACGATCTGCGTGTCGGTGCGGCCGGGGATCGCGCTGCGGAGCTCGGCGACAGCCTGGTCGAACTCGGCCTCCGTCTGCAGAGCGAAGGGCGCGTATGACAGGCGCTTGATCTCCCTGGCCAGGAACGTCAGGTCGTAACGCCAGCCGTCGTCCCGCGGCATGCCGTCCGCGTCGATGATGCCGGTCATGTCACGAATCCGCTGGTCGGCGCGCAGCTCCTCCCAGAGCTCATCGGATCTGACCCGCTCCAGATCGCGCATGCCCCGGTCGAGCGCCGCCTGGAGCGCCGCGACGGCCGCTTCGCGGTCGCCGGCGGCCGCCTCGCAGCAGGCGATGCGATAAGCGATTTCCCCCGGGATGAGCGGTGGCGCGTCGTCTGGCTGTTCCACCTCCCGCAGCCCCAGCCGGAGTGCCTCCTCGTATGCCTGCCGCGCCCCCTGGTAATCCTGCGCGCCGAACCTGGCCTCACCCAGGCGTGCCCAGTGGTCTCCGTTCACTGGATTGGCACCGGTCACCCTCGCCCACAAGCCGGCCGCCTCAGTCCAGTTTTTCTCGCCCGTCCTCGCCTGCGCCCGGGCCAGCATCCCCATGAAGTCCGACATGCACCGTATGCTACATGTCGAGATATTACGTGTCTACTCGGGCGCGCGGCTTCCTGCCCCCCAGTAGAAGGGTCCTTCGGTAGCGGTGACCTTGATGTGCCAGCCGAGCTGGCGGAACCGTTTCTCCAGGTCTGCCGGCTGATAGGGGACCTTCACGATCCGGAAGGCGGATCCGGCGGGGATCAGGCGGCGGATCGTCGAGGAGGAGGGACCTTCCACGAGCTCGTCCGGAGTGCGGTAAGCGTCGTCGGCGAAGAAAACGCGGCCATCGGGCTTGAGGCAGCCGGCCACGAGCGACCAGAACGACTCAAAACGCTCGGCCGGGACGTGCGAAAGCCAGAAGCCCATGAAGACCACGTCGTAGCGGCCGTCGGGCTCCCAGGTGAACAGATCGGCCTGGATGAAGCGGACACGCTCGCTACCGGTGCGGGCGGCCGCGATGGCGAGCATCTCCGCTGACGCGTCGACAGCGGTGACCTCGGTTGCGTGGCGGAGCAACTGGCCGGTCCACACGCCGGGACCGCAGGCAAGCTCGAGCACGCTGCCCCGGGGCTGAAACGCATCGAGCGCTGCGGCTACCTCGCCGCCGCCGGGAAGATCAAGGGCCTGATCCAGGTAGTCCGGGGCCAGGGCCTGGTAGTAAGCGCGCTGCTCGCCGAGGAGATGATCGAGGTGCTCCGATTCTGTGTCCATGGAGTCAACAATCAAGGTTGCCCAGGGGGCCAAGTCAACAGGTGACTTCTAGCCGAAGTCGATCCGCATGACCACCCGGCGAACGGTGGGGTGGGTGACCTCCTTGAAGCCGGCCTCCTCGAAGACCTGGCGGGCGCCCACATGCAGTTCGCCCCAGGTGATCTCCTTCCCCGGCTGGGTGATCATGGAGTAGGCCTCGAGTGCCCGCGCACCGCGCTCGCGCGCGTAGCCGACCGTGGCCCGGGCCAGGGCATAGGTAATGCCGCGGCCTCGGAAGCCCTTCCGGACCGCGAAACAGGTCACCGCCCAGACTTGGTCATCGTCCTTGTCCTCGTCCCGGCCGGTCCACGGGATCCGCGTGGTGCGCAGCTTGGGGTACTCGGTGCGCGGCTCGACCGCGACCCAGCCGACCGGCTCACCGTCGAGGTACGCCACCAGCCCGCTGGTGGTACCGGCGTCTGGGTCATCGCAGTGGGTCTGCTCGCGCAGCATCTCAGTGCGCTGCTCAACCGTCGTGCTGCGGCCCCAGATCCAGCCGCGAACCTTGAACCGCTGGCACTGGCAGCGGCTCGGATAATCGGTGGTGCCGAAGACGGCGGCGATGTCATCCCAGGTGGCCTCGCTGGCCGGGATGATGGTCAGCTGCTCGGGCAGGATCGGCGTCCGCGCGGCGGTCGTCATGGCTGTGGCGGGTTCGCACCGGTCAGGCCATCGACTGCCTCGCGGAGCAGGTCAGGACCGGGCGGCTGAAGCCGGGTACACCACTCCCAGTCGGGATCGGCCTCGAAGTCGCCCTCGTCCAGGCCGCCGCATTTCCACGCGAACTGTGCACGCGAGCGCTCAAGGGCGAAGATCAGCAGGTCGATCCCGCTGGTCGTCGGCGGTTCGTGAACCGTGGTGTCGAGGACGTTCTCCGTCATATCGGGGATGGTCATATCGGGGATGCTAGGCTCGAATCCGGACGTAATACTTCCGGATTGAGTGGTGCGATGTGAGTCACGACGTGAGCCCCACGGCGCGGGCTCTGCAGGCGCTGGAATTGATCCAGAACAATCCCGGCATCACGGCGGACCGGCTCGCCGCCAAGCTCGGGGTCTCGGAGCGGGCCGCCCGCCGGTACACGGGCATCCTCCGCGAGGCCGGGATCCCGGTCGAGTCTGTCCGCGGCCCTTACGGTGGCTACCGGGTCGGCCGAGGTCTGCGGCTCCCGCCGCTGGTGTTCGGTGCTACCGAGGCGCTCGGCCTGGTGATGGCCGTACTCGACGGTCATCACGACGCGGGCGATCCCGGCAGCCTGGTCGGCAGCGCGCTCGGCAAGATCATGCGGGCCCTGCCAGAACCGGTGGCCGCTCAAGCCGAGGCGGTCCGTCGTGCGACGGCACCCGCGCCCGACCGCGCCGCGGCCCGTCCCGACCCGGAGACGACGACCATTCTCGTGCACGCCTGCTCGGACCATCGGCAGGTGCGGCTCGGCTATCGTTCCGAGGCTGGCTCGGAGTGGATCACCGAGGTCGACCCGTGGGCCGTCGTCGTGCGCCACGGCAGGTGGTACCTGCTGTGCCGGTCCCGAGCCAAGGATGCCCTGCGGGCATACCGGATCGACCGGGTCCGCAGTGCCCAGGTGCTGGACGATACCTTCAGCCCGCCCGCCGAACTCGACCCCATCGCCCTCCTCGAGGCGCATCTCGCCGTCGGATGGCGGTACGACGTCGAGATCGTCATTGACGCGCCCGCCGATACGGTGGCACGCTGCGTGCCCCGCACCCTCGGACGGCTCGAACCGCTGGATACCGCCGCCACCCGGCTGATCGGCAGCACTGACAACCCGCGCTGGTATGCCGAGCGGCTGGTGGTCATCCCGGCGCCGTACCGGATCGTGCAATGTCCCGAGCTCAGGCAGGCAGCCCACCATCTCGGCCAGCGGCTGCTGGCAGCGAGCGAGCTGGCGTTATGAGTGAGGTGCCTGCGGGATCACTGGTCATACGGACGGCATCCCCGGGCGAGTCGGACCTCGTGCTGCCGGAAGGGCTGGTCCATCTGGGATGGATCGATGACCGGGCAGTCGGGACGTTCGTTCTGCGCTGGTCCGATAAGCAGGTGTGGGGACCAGACGACAGCGACGGCGGCTACGTGCACCGGCTGGCCACCCACCCCGATGCCGCGGGCCAGGGGCTCGGGCGGCGGCTTCTCGATGTCGCGGATGAACTGACCGCCCGGCAGGGCCGGCACTGGCTGCGCCTGGACTGCGAGCGCGGCAACCAGCGCCTGCGGGCCTACTACGAGGCCCTGGGATTCCGGTATGTGCGGGACGAGCAGGTGCCACGAGTGGCCCGCCCAGGCACCCGCTCGGCAAGCCTGTACGAGCGCCTGGTGTCGGCTCCGCCCTAGCCGACCAGCAGGACGAGCTTCCCGCGGACGCGGCCCTGCTCGCTCGCCCGGTGCGCCTCGGCAACCTCGGCGAGCGGGAAGGTCTGCGCGACCGGGAGCGAGAAGCGCCCGGACTCGATGAGCTCGCCGATCTCTCCGAGCGCGTGCATCGCGCGGCCGTCATCGCCCCTGCTGAACCTCACTCCATGCTCCTGGGCTCCGCCGAAGTCGGCGACCGTGATGATGTGCTCGGCTCCGCCGGCGAGCTCGATGAGCTCGGGGAGCACCCCGCTCCCGGCTACGTCGAGCGCCAGATCGACGCCGTCGGGCGCGAGCGCGCGAACCCGCTCGACGAGGCCATCGCCGTAGGCGACGGGCTCGGCTCCCAGCGAACGAAGGTACTCGTGGTTCGCCGGACTGGCGGTGCCGATCACGCGCGCGCCGCGCACCACGGCGAGCTGAACCGCGGCGCTGCCGACGCTTCCGGAGGCACCGTTGATGAGCAGCGTGCTGCCGCTGCCGACGCCGAGCTGGTCAAGCGCGCGCGTGGCCGTCTCGATGGCGGAAGGCAGAGCGGCAGCACCGGCGAAGTCGAGCGACGGCGGGATCGGCGCATAGTAGGACAGCACCGCCAGCTCGGCCTGGGCTCCCTCCTCGGCGGAGAGGCCGAACACGCGATCTCCGACGGCCGCGTCCGCAACGCCCTCGCCGAGCTCGTCCACGATGCCCGACGCCTCGTGGCCCATGGTCTGCGGGAGCTCCTCATCCATCAGGCCCTTGCGTTTCTTCCAGTCGCTCGGATTCAGGCCGGCCGCACGCACCGCAATCCGGACCTGGCCCGGACCCGGATGCGGATCGGGGAGATCAACGATCTCGAGTACCTCCGGGCCCCCGAACTGGCTGAAACGGACTGCCTTCATTGTTCGCTCCGATCGTGCACCATCTCATCTTGCGAGAGCCTCAGCTCCGCGCCGCAGCGCTCCAGCCAGGAACACAAGACCTGGTCCCGTGCGTCGACGGTGCTGAGCGCGACCCGTCCCGGCGATGCGTACTGTAGCGAAGCGGCGAGCAGGGCGCGCCCGATGCCGCGCCCGCGCGCGGCGGGGTCGACTGCCAGCTCGGCTAGGTCACCGCTTTGCGCAAAGAGCACTGCTGATCCGCGCAGCAGGCCGGCCTCGCGCACCACCAGCCAGACGGGATGCTCCGGCGCGCGACGCTGCGCTTCGCGCCGGTTCTGCCATGCCGCCGGGTAGGTCAGCCATGACTCGGGCGGCAAAGCGGCGGGCAACCATGGCTCGATGACGGCCTGCCACGCGGGCTCGCCGAGCAACGCCCTCTCCCGTGGCAGCTGGTAGTAATGCAGGACGCGTTCGCCCCGAAAGCCCATGCGCCGGTATACCCGGGCAGCGCGCTCGTTTCCGCGGATCACCCCGAGCCGATGCGGCCGCGCGCCCGTGGCGGTCAGCACTGGGGCGAACATGGCTTCAACCCCGCCGCTGCCGCGCGCCTCGGGCAGGATTCCGGCGATGATGCAGTACGCCTCGTCGTGGCCTTCGTCGCGTCCGGTAAGCCAGAACCCCACCAGCCGTTCCGCGTGGAAAAGCCCGAAGGACCACGCTGGTTCCCAGCCGCGGCGAGTGAGCAACGCGTCCAGGCGCGCCGCATCGATCCGCATCGGGATGATGTAGTCGGCGAACGCATCGGAGACGACAGGGTGCAGGTCAGCCGCCTGGTAGCCGACCAGATCACCGACGACGTAGCCCATGGTGCCAATGTAGCGTCCGGGGGTCTGTCGGTCCTGCTCGAATACCTCCGGTAGCGGACTGCCGCCGTCATCGAGGACCCAGGCCCAGGGTCAGCGCAATCGGCAAGCTGGCGTTTACCGTAAGGTCACCCGAAAGCGGGGTGTCGATCGTCGTCGACGAGTCGGTGAGACTCAGCCACGTCACCATCTTCTGCCAGGTCCCAGGGGATGACCAGGATCGGGTTGACCCCACCCAGTCGCCCGTCCTGGTCGCGGTGCGCGCTCTGGTACGCACCCCCGCCCTCGCTGCCGTCCTCATCGCACTACGCGTCCTGGTGCGCGCCCCGTCCTCGTCCTGGTCCGGGTGCGTGTCCTGGTGCGCACCTGCGTCGTCATTCTGGCGGGTGTGCGTGCCTGGACGCGCACCCGGTGGGGCGGGGCGGCACGGCCGGTGAACAGGGTGGCTGCGCGGTGAGGTCCCGTGGCCTGCGTTAACTCGGGCCTTTTGCCTGCCGTCGGACGAGGCAGCGGGCCACGAAATCGTCGGCTCATCTTTCCGCCAGGGCGGGTCGCTGCAAGCGGAGGGCGGGTTTAGGGCCCGGTCCCGTTGAGACACATTTGTCGGTCCGGTCTGTCGTGGGCCCACCCAGGGTGGACCGGCCCGTAGGGCGCCACCAAGTACCCTTGGGCGATGTTCTCGGACCAGGGCCCGTCTCTGCGCGAGCTGACGATGCAGGCGCTGTCTTCGGTCGAGGGTGGCTACGACCTGCTTGCACCGAAGTTCGACCACACGCCTTTTCGCACCCCCGATGGCGTGCTCGACGCGACCGCCGGCGCGTTGCGACCGCTCGGCCCGTTCGGCCGGGGACTGGACGTGTGCTGCGGCACCGGCGCGGGCATGCGGGTCCTCGATTCCCTCTGCCAGGGACCGGCCACGGGTGTTGACTTCAGCAACGGCATGCTCACGCAGGCGCGCAGCGCACACCCCGGCGCCGGATGGATACGAGCCGACGTCCGGGCGCTGCCCTTCGCCCAGGCCTTCGACCTGGCGGTCAGTTTCGGGGCGCTCGGGCACTTCCTGCCTGCCGAACGGCCCGCGCTGTTCGCCGGCGTATACCGCGCGCTGCGACCTGGCGGGGTTTTCGCCTTCCCCATCGCCGGGCCCCAGCCCGTCACCTCGCGCTTGTACTGGACGCTGCTCGGGTTCGACGTCGCCATGCGGGTCCGCAACGCCGTATGGCGCCCCCCGTTCGTCATGTACTACCGCACCTGCCCGCTGCACGCGCTCCGCGACGACCTGACAGCTTCCGGATTCGCGGTGACGACAGTCCCCCTGCCGGCACTGGGCCAGCACGAGGACGGCAGCCCGGGGTACCGGCTCGTCCTCGCGCGCAGGGCTAGCGGCTGATCACCGAAGCGTTAAGGCTTCACGCTCGCCTTGATCAGGCCGAGGGAGCGGGCCCGGGTCACCGCCGCGTCCCGGCTGTGAACGCCGAGCCTGGCGTATAGGCGTGCCGCACGCTCCTTGGCCGCGGACCGGGAGATGCCCAGCTTGCCGGCGATGACGGAGAAGGGCAGCGGCGTGGGGAGATACCGCAGGACCTGGGCCTCGGCCATGGTGATCGAGGCTGCCTTGACTCGTTCCCCGGCTTGACTGGTCGCCTCGGCTGCCAGCTCGTCGGCGGCGGCAATGGTGATGAGGGACTCGGCCACGGACTCCGCGGCCACTTCTTCGGCGGCTTCCGCGGTGGCGAGGTCTTCGGCGACGGCGTCAGAGGCGGCCTGGCCGGCGGCGGCCACGATGAGGCCGGCCGCGGTCAGTGCCGCGACCGCCTCGTGGGCGGCTGCCTCTTCCACCAGCCCGGCCGTGATCAGCGCCCGGAGAGCGTCAGCGGCGGCAGCGGACTGGATCTGCTCCGAATCGGCCACCGCCTGGGCCGCCTCGGCGCGGGCAGCGGCCGCCGTGAGCAAGGCGATGGCTTCTTCGGCCTGGGCCTGGGCAATCACCTCAGCCGCCTCCTCCATGGCGGCGACCTCGGCTCCCACCACCAGCCCGGTCTCGGCGGTGAGGAAGCCCTCGCCGATCAGCGTGCCGCCGTTCTCGGCGATGGCGTCAAAGAGCGGGGCGGCCCAGTGGTGCTCCACGAGCAGGAAGGCTACGGCGGTCCCTGGCTCCAGAGAATCGGCCAGAGCCCGCGCATCGGCCCAGTCAAAATCCGCGGAACCAGGCGTAGCCTCGCGGCCGCCGTTCGCGGCAGGAACCGCGCCGGGAACCACTGCCGTCAGGAGCGAGCCGAAGTCCTCGTCATCGCCGACGGTCAGCCGTTCGACGGTACCGTCCTGGCCCTTGGCCACGAAGATCATATCCAGCAGGCGCAGAACTCCACGGCCGCGCAGACGGTCTACCTCGGCAAGGATCCTGTCCTCCGAACCCTCACCGTGGCTGAAGCTCAAAGCGATCACCTGGAGCGGTGCAGTCATCGTCGCCCTCCTTAGTCCTGGCCCCTAACATCGCAGACCGTACCACCAGGCGGCGCCGCCGAGCCGCTCTCATCAACCGGTCGGCGTCCCGAGGTAGCCGTGCGCCAGCATCCGGTCCACCCTGGCCTCATAGGCAGCGGGGTCGTCAGGGGCGATGGTGGCCAGCCCGTCGACGTACCGGTTGAACATGCAGAAGGCCGCCGCGATCAGCACCGTGTCGTGGATCTCGACGTCGGTCGCGCCCTCCGCGCGGGCCGCGGCCACGTCATCGGCTGAGACCTTCTGCCCGCCCTGCTGCACCGCGGCGGCGATCCTCAGCAGGGCCTTCATCTTGTCCGAGACCGCCGCGCTGTCGGCGTCGGCGCGGACCTCGTGCACGAGAGCCATACCGCCGGGCAACTGGGCCGCGGCGTAGGCCGAGTGACAAGAACAGCAGAACTTACACTCGTTCAGTCCCGACACGTATGCGGCGATCAGCTCGCGCTCACCAGGGGTCAGGCTGTTCGGCGCGCGCAGCAGCACCTCGGCCAGTTCGTTCAGCGGACGGGCAGTCTCCGGCCGGAAACGCATCAGGCCGCGTATCCCCGGCTCATCAGAGTTCAGCGTGATGTGCGGCACGATTACCACTCACTTCCTGGAGAAGGCTGACGTTAGGTAGCTTCCAGGAGAGCAGGACAACAGGGCAACCTTCAAGTTGCTCACATGAGCCGCAGCCTAGGCCGGCTCCGTCCCAGGCCGGCGCACAGCCGTACGCTTGGCGGGTGAAACCATCAGATCTTGCCCTGCTGCGCCTCATCGGATCCCCGGCGATCGCACCGGACGGCCGGCATGTGGTGGCCGCGTTCACCCGCATAGACCTGGACGCCGACCAGTACCAGGGGGAGCTGTGGCTGGCCGGCAGCGACGAGTCCGCGGATCCTCCGCGCAAGTTCACCGAGGGCCTGCACGACCGGTCACCGAAGTACTCCCCGGACGGCCGCTGGCTGGCCTTCTTGCGGTCGGACCCGGCCGATGCCCCGGCGCAGCTGTATGTGATGCCGGTCGCCGGCGGCGAGCCGCGCCGGATCACCGATCACGTGCTCGCGGCCGGAGAACCGGTCTGGAGCCCCGGATCGGACCGGATCGCCTACGTGAGCAGGGTTCCTGAAGAGGGAAGGTACCTGGCCAAGCGCGGCGGGCGCCCGGCCGAGAAGGAACCCCCTCGGCGCATCACCAAGCTGAGCTACCGCCTGGACAACATCGGTTTCACCATCGACAGGCCCTCGCACGTGTTCGTTGTGGATCCGTTCGAGTCGTCGCCCTCGCCGTTCCAGGTCACCGACGGGGACTTCGACCACCAGGACGTGGCGTGGAGCCCGGACGGCCAGCTGCTGACGTTTGCGGCAAGCCGGCATGAAGAGAGCGGCGACGACTTGCGGGTCGACGTCTGGGTATGCGCCGCCGACGGCTCGGGTCTGCGGCCGCTGACCACGGGCGGCCTTTGGGCGAGCGGTCCGGTGTTCTCCCCGGACGGGGCGGTCGTGTACTTCGCCGCCGTCTCGTTCGCCGAGGGGGGCGTGGAAATCCCCGGCAGCAACTGCGGGATCTGGTCGGTGCCGGCTGACGGTTCCGGGGCAGCCCGGCGGGCCACCGATGAGGAGCGGTTCCACCATGCCCATGGCCCGTCGCTGGTGCCAGCCGCGGACGGCATCGTGTTCACCAGCGATGACCGGGGAGCGGTTACCCTGCTCCAGCTCCCGTACGACGGCGGCGAGCCGCGGACGCTGCTCGGCGGCCAGCGCGTGGTGCAGGGATTCAGCGTCGCCGCGGACGGCACGATCGCCGCGGCCGTTGCCGATCCGGGCAGCGCGGGCGAGCTTGCCGTGCTGCGCGACGGCGAGGTACGCCAGCTAACCTCGTTCGGCCCGGACTTCGCCGCCGCCGCCGGCATCTGCCCGATGCAGGAGGTGACCGCGACCGCTCCGGATGGCTACCCCGTGCACGGCTGGCTGGTCAAGCCGGCCGGCAGCGGGCCGCACCCGGTGCTGCTGATGATCCACGGCGGCCCGTTTGCCCAGTACACCTGGTCACTGCACGACGAGGCGCAGGTGTACGCCGGAGCCGGCTATGCGGTCGTGATGGGCAATCCGCGCGGGTCCTCCGGCTACGGCCAGGCACATGGCAGGTACATAACCGGTGACGTCGGCGAGCGCAGTGCGGCTGACCTGATCGCCCTGCTGGACGCCGCGCTCGCCGAGCCCGGCCTGGACGGCAGCCGGGTGGGTGTGCTCGGCGGTTCGCACGGCGGCTTCATGACCACCTGGCTAGCGGGCCACACCGGCGACCGCTTCCGCGCCGCGGTCAGCGAACGCGCGGTCAACGCGATCGACAGCTTCTCCGGATCCAGCGACATCGGCGCCAGGTTCGCCCGCGACCTGTACGGTCCGGACCCGGCCAGCTGGGTGGCGCAGAGCCCGCTGAGCTATGCGGACTCGATCAGCATTCCGATGCTGATCATCCATTCGGAGCAGGACTGGCGGTGCCCGCTTGAGCAGGCGCAGCGGCTGTTTGTCGCGCTCAAGCTGCGCGGCAGCCCGGTCGAGATGCTGCTGTTTCCTGGCGAAGGGCATGAGCTGACCCGCTCCGGCCTGCCCAGCCACCGGGTGGCCAGGTTCGAGGCCATCCTGGAATGGTTCGCCGGCTGGCTGAAGACCTGATTCCCCGCGGGACTATTTCTCCTCGACGCAGCGATTAACGCACTCGCCGAGCCCCTCGATCCGGGTGCGCAGCACGTTACCTGGACGCAGGTAGACCGGCGGCTTGCGCGCATCGCCGACGCCGCCGGTCGTGCCGGTGAGAATCAGGTCGCCTGGCTGCAGCGTGATGGCCTGGCTCGCGTACGCGACGATCTCCGCCGGGCTGAACAGCAGGTCCGACGTACGCGCCTGCTGCATGATCACCCCGTCGACCTCGCACCGGATCCCGAGGTCGCGGGCGTCTCCTACTTCATCGGGCGTGACGAGATAGGGACCGGCCGGCGTGGATCGCTCGAACATCTTCCCTTGCAGCCACTGCAGCGTGCGCCGCTGCCAGTCACGCATCGACACGTCGTTGGTCACCGTGTACCCGGCGATGGCGGCGGCCGCCTCCTGCGTCGTGCCGCGCTTGACCGGCTTGCCGATGACGACGCCTAGCTCGACCTCCCAGTCGACCCGCTCGCTAATCGCGGGCAGTACCAGGTCATCGTTGGGGCCCATCAGCGTGTCGGCGAACTTGGCAAACAACGTCGGATACTCGGGCAGCTCACGCCCGGTTTCCAGGATGTGCGTCCGGTAGTTGAGCCCAGCGCACACAATCTTCTGCGGTCGCGGCACGACCGGAGCGAAGTCGGCGGCGGCAACCGGCACGGGATCTGCTCCTGCTCGCTCCGCCGCGGTGCCGCCACCAGCGAGGAACTCGCCGACGTCAGCGGCCGCCAGCGGTATCAGGACGTCACCATCAAGGCGCGCGGCGGTGGTCCCAGCCCCTGTCCGGATAGTTGCATAGCGCATGCCGCGACTGTAGCGCGGACGCCCTCGCCTTGATCATCTGGCGGGTGTCATTGCGTACAGTGGTCAGTCAATTGCTTCACGCACTCTTCGGCGCGAATGCGCTGGTGCATGTACGTACGGGGACTACGTCGGGCAGCAGAAATGCTGCCTGCACAGACAACGGGGGACATGTGAGGAAGACAACTGCGGCCAAGCCGGCTGTCACCGTAGCGACGCTGTCGCTGGCCTGGTCCGTCGGGACCGCGCTGCCAGCAACCGCCGACACGCGTACAGATGTGTCACGGACCGCACCGAGCGAAGGGGCACTCAGCAGCGTTCCGAGGCCTTACCTGACCTGGTACCAGCGCGCGGCGCGCACGTGCCCCGGGCTGGGATGGCCGGTTCTCGCGGGCATCGGCGAGGTCGAGTCCGATCACGGTCAGTCAACCCTGCCAGGCGTGCACAATGCCGCGAACTTCGCCGGTGCCGAAGGCCCGATGCAGTTCGAGCCGCGGACCTTCGCCGCCTACGCGGTGAAGGCGGACCCGAGCCACGCGCTCAGCGTGTATAACCCGGAAGACGCGATCTTCACTGCCGCCAGGATGCTCTGCGACGATGGCGCTGACGGCGGTACGCCTCAGGGGATCGATACGGCGCTCTACGCCTACAACCACGCCGACTGGTACCAGCGAGAGGTGCTGTCCTGGGCGGCGAGGTACGCGGGCGCGACCTCGACAGTGGTCTTCCGTAGGTCGGTGCCTGCCCCGCCCGGGCACAGCCATGCCGGCCGTCACCACGATCATCCGCAGCCAGCGCATCACATCAGCGATGTGCATCCGGCACACCAGCCACCCGCTACTGCGGCCGCCACGCGCGGCGGCCACACCGAGTCAGCCGAGGCGCCCAGTATCGGCACCGAAGCGCTGCAGCTAGCCGCCGAGGCAGGCCAGCTCGCCAGCGAGGCACACGTGCTGTCCGGTGAGGCACAGCAACTCACCGCCGAAGCCCGCCAGCTCTCCGGCGAAGCCCAGCAGCGACCTTCGGCGGCGCAGCAGCCACCTTCGGCCGCGCAGCAGCCGGCTCCCTCGACTGCGGAACCGGCGCAGCCAGCACTCACGACGCCGGCCGACACCCTCCCGGCCCCGGCCGCGCCACCTGCGACCGCTCCGGCGCCAACCCTGACCGCACCCGCCCAGACCGCACCCGCCGCCGCTACTTCGACCGCCGCGCCCGCCTCGATCGCGCCGGCCGATGAGCCGGTGATCACGCCGCCAGCGGCCATCCCGGCAGCGCCGCCAGCGGCAGACCCGACGGTGACTACACCGGCAACACCCGCACCGAAGTCGGCTGGCGAGCCCGCCGAGGGGCATCGGACCGTCGCGGACCAGAACCCGGCACCGCAACCTCCGCAGCCCGCACCGTTGCAGCCAGCCGTCACCGCATCGGGAACATCCGCGTCCGAGGCGCCTGCCGTTGTCCCAGACGCCGTCGGCAATGAAGCCGCCTAGCTAGGCAAGCCACCACGCAAATTACGTAATCCTTATCGAGTCCACGATCGCGCGACCATGATCGTGGGTCTTTTGCGGTAACTATTACCGCAAAAGACCCACGATCATGAGGCGGGCCCGGTCGCGGCCGGGGCGCGAGCAACGCATGTGACGACGGGCTAGCCGAGGCAGCTTCAAAAATCAGAACGGCCTGTGGTTCCCGTCTCACGTTGGGCTAGCTGCCCGGGCGGATGTTGTGGTTGCGCCGGAATACGTTGCCGGGGTCGTAGCGGCGCTTGATCGCCGTCAGCCGCTGGTAGGTGGCGGGCGGGTAGGCCGCCGCGATGTCCGCGTCCGTCGCCGAGCCGAGGAAGCTGACGTAGGCACCGGAGCTCAGCGCGGCGACGGCGGGCCAGCCGGCTAGCGCGCCGCCCGATGCGTCGGGCGACGCACAACGATGCTGTCGCGCCGCTGGTCCGCTGTCGTCGTACCCCGGGCGCGTTTTCTACCTGGGCAGCCGGGATGCGCTAGGACCCGGGGCTACTCCGGGGGGAGTAGCCGGCAATGGGTTCCGCGAGCGGATGCGGCTGGCGGCACCCTAGGCCAGCCCATCCCCGAATCCGCCCCACTTTTGACGGAACATCCATGCCCCGCGGAAAGAAAAGAGTCAAAAACGACCACTAATCCTCCGCCGAGCATCAAGTTTCCGTCCAAATCCGGCCTCCGGCCGGGGGCGGCGTGCGGCGTGCCGGGCGGACGTGCGGCGCGTGCCGGGCCGGGTGCGGGGGGGGGGTTAGGTGTTGGCTTCGGCGGGTTGGTCGGCGGGGGTTTCTGCTAGTTCGGCCTGGACGCCGCCGCGGAGGCCTAGGAAGGCTACGACGGCGGCCACGGCCATGATGCCTGCCATGACGTAGAAGACGGTCTGGATGGCGTGGGCGAAGTCGAGCGCGAACCAGTGCGGGATGGCGGCGGTCGAGCCCGAGCCCGATCCCGCGCTGGCCTGGGACAGGCTGGACGCCTTGGCGCTGGCCGCGCTGGCCGGCATGCCCTGGGCCTGCAGGGAGCTGGTGATGTGGCTGCGGGCTACGTTGACGGAGATGGTGCCGAGGATGGCAATCCCCATGCTGGCCGCGTAGTTCCTTACGGTCTGGGTGATGCCCGTCGCCTCGCCGTAGGACAGCCTGCTCGCCCGGTTCACCGCGTCCGTGCTTGACGGGCCGAGCATGAAGCCCATCCCGGCGCCGGCGAGCACGATGTACCACTGCTGCGCGCTGAAGCTGAGGCCCGTTACCTTCGATGCCCACAGGTAGAAGCCGACCGCGCCGAGCGCGCAGCCGAGCACGACGGGCCGCTTGGCACCGGCCTTGTCCAGCATCCGGCCGCCGATCTGCGCGGCGATGACGAAGCCGATGAAGAAGAACAGCAAGATGACGCCGGCCTGTGAGGCGGACTTGCCGAGTGAGATCTGCGCGTACTCGCTGCCGAAGAAGAACACCGGGATGAATACCAGGTTCGTGATGCCGAGCACCATGCACTCGACCAGGAACGGCCGGTTGCTGAAGATGGCGACCCGCATAAGCGGGTTGGCGGTACGGACCTCGACCCAGTAGAACACCAGCAGCAGGACGATCCCGGCGGCGATCGACAGCCAGATCAACGGGTTGTGCCAGCCCCAGGCCGAGGACTGCTGGAAGCCGAACACGCTCAGCGCCACCCCGGCCGCGATCAGCACCACGCCCCGGTAGTCCACCGGTGCCGCCTTGTACTCGGTCTCCGGCTTGGAGATCACGATCAGCACCAGGGCGATGATGGCGACCGGGATGTTCACCCAGAAGATGCCGCGCCAGGTCCACTCGGTGAGGTAGCCGCCGAGGATCGGGCCGATCGCGGTCAGCCCGCCCGCGATGCCGAAGAACAGGGCCAGTGCCTTACCGCGCTGCCGCAGCGGGAAGGTCTGCACGACGATGGCCAGCGCGGCGGGGAACATGATGGCGCCACCGGCCCCCTGGACGACGCGGAACGCGACAATCCAGGCCTCCGCGAGGCTGCCCTTGGGGGTGGCCCCGCACATCGCCGACGCGGCGGCGAACACGATGACGCCCAGCGTCACCATCTTGCGGTGGCCCAGGGTGTCGGCCAGCCGGCCGCCGAACGCGAACAGCGCCGCCAGCGACAGCAGGTACGCGTTGACCGCCCACTGCACGCCGGTGCTGGTCAGGCCCAGTTCCCGCTGGATGTTCGGCACCGCGATCGACACGATGGTCTGGTCGATGAACGTCATCGAGACAGCGAAGATCATCGCCGCCAGGATCAGGTTCCGCGAGCGACCGCCGACGGCGGGAATCGTCATCATCTACCCCGTTTTTTCACACGAGCCTCGGACAAGCAGGTGCACAGTAACAGGAAAAGTTCCCGCTATGCGAGTGACGGTAACGCGGTCAGGGGGTCAATCGCCATCTCGCCGGCGGCATACCGGGCGCGGATAACCTTCTTGTCGAATTTCCCGACCGTGGTCTTGGGGATGTCGTCTACGAACGCCCAGTTCTCCGGGACCTGCCAGTGCGCCACCCGCCCCTCGAGGAAGCCGGCCAGCTCCGCCGCCGTCACCTCCGAGCCGGGCCGCCGCACCACGCAGGCCAGCGGCCGCTCTGTCCACTTCTCGTCCGGTATGCCGATCACCGCGGCCTCCTGCACGCCCTGGTGGCCAAGCAGCTCGGTCTCCAGCTGCACCGAGGAGATCCACTCGCCGCCGGACTTGATCACGTCCTTGATCCGGTCGGTGATCTGGAAGAACCCCCGGTCGTCGATCGTGCCGATGTCGCCGGTGCGCAGCCAGCCGTCATGGAACTTCTCCGGTGCCGGATCCTTGTGGTAGGAGCCGGTGATCCACGGGCCGCGGACCTCGATCTCGCCTTCCGCCACGCCATCCCAGGGGAGTTCCTCGCCGCCCCGGGTGATCCGCATCTCGACCCCGGGATGGATACGGCCGGACCGCATCCGCCAGTCGACGTCCTCCTTGGTGAAATGCTCGACACCGGCGGGCGGCAGGGCCATGCCGCCGATCGGGCTGGTCTCGGTCATACCCCAGCCCTGGATGATCCGCAGGCCGTACGTGTCCTGGAACTGCTCAAGCATGATCCGCGGCGCGGCGGCCCCGCCGGACGTGCCGGTGCGCAGGGATGACAGGTCGATCTCGTGGGTCTGCCCGTAGTCCCAGATCGAGCCCCAGATCGTCGGTACCGCCGAGGTCATCGTGGTCTGCTCGGCGGCGATGAACGCGGTGAGGTGCTCGGCCTGCATGAACGGGCCGGGCATATGCAGCGTCGCGCCGGACAGGAAGGCGGCGAACGGCAGCCCCCACGCGTTGACGTGGAACATCGGCACGATCAGCAGCACCCGGTCGGCCTCGGTGATGCCGTCGATGCAGGCCGATCCGACCGCGAGCGCGTGCAGGAAGGTGGACCGGTGCGAGTAAACGACGCCCTTCGGGTCCCCGGTGGTGCCACTGGTGTAGCACATGAGGGCGGGGGAGCGCTCGTCCAGCTCCGGCCAGTCGAACGCCGGGGCCGCGGATTCCAGCAGCTCGGAGTAGCGGTATACCGGCACGTCGCCGTCCAGGGCGCTGGCGTCACCGTTTCCCACGACGACGAAGCCGAGGACGTTCTGCAGGTGGTCTTTTATCGCGGCGAGCAGGGGAACCAGCGAGTCATCGACGACGATGACCTTGTCCTCGGCGTGGTTCACTATCTGCGCGAGCTGCGGTGCGGGCAGCCGGATGTTCAGCGTGTGCAGGACCGCGCCCATGCCGGGCACCCCCAGGTACATCTCCAGGTGCTCCTGGGTGTTCCAGCACAAGGTCGCGACCGGGTCCCCTGGCGCCACCCCGAGGCCGGCCAGGGCGCTGGCCAGCCGGGCGGCGTTGGCCGCGACCGTACGGAACGACGCGCGGCGGGCACCCGCACCGGTCCAGGTGACGCATTCGCTGGCGCCGTAGACGCTGACGCCGTGGCGCATGATCGCGCCGATGGTCAGCGGGAAGTCATCCTGCATGGTGCTGGTGATCATGTCGTTAACCACTCCTGGAAAGGGGGCCTACTGGTCGGTACGGTATGGGGGCAGGCAGTCCCAGGTCAATGGAGGTTACCCGTGCCACGCCACATCGTTCTCGCGTCAAGACCAGCCGGTTCGCCGGACCTCAGCAACTTCGCCATGGCCGATGTGGATCAGGCCGAGCTCGGCGACGGGCAGGTGCGAGTCCGCAACCTTTTCATGTCGGTAGACCCGTACATGCGCGGCCGGATGAACGACGTCAAGTCCTATGTGCCGCCGTTCCAGGTGGGGGAGCCACTGGAGGGACAGGCGGTGGGCGAGGTCACCGAGACGCGCGATCCGCAGCTCGCCGTCGGCGACCTGGTGCTCCACAACCTCGGCTGGCGGGAGGAGACCGTGCTCGGCAGCTCGGCCGGACGGAAGATCCACCCGCCGGAAGGCATGTCCCCCTCGGCATACCTCGGGGTGCTCGGCGGTACCACGCTGACCGCCTACGTGGGGCTGCTGGACATCGCCGGCCTCAAGCCGGGGGATACCGTCTTCGTTTCGGGGGCGGCCGGGGCGGTGGGCAGCGTCGCCGGGCAGATCGCGAAGCTGAAGGGCGCGGCCCGGGTGATCGGCAGCGCCGGGTCCGACGAGAAGGTCCGCTGGCTGCGGGAGATCGGTTTCGACGCCGCCTTCAACTACAAGACAGAGCCGGTGTTCAGCCAGCTCAAGGAGGCGGCGCCGGACGGCATCGACGTCTATTTCGACAATGTGGGCGGCGAGCACCTGGAGGCCGCGCTGTCCGTGCTCAACCCGCATGGCCGCGTCGCGCTCTGCGGCGCGATCGCGCACTACAACGCGACCGAGCCGCCGCCGGGGCCGCGCAACCTGGGCCTGGCCATCACCAAGCGCCTCACCCTGCGCGGCTTCATCATCTTCGACCACATGGGCAGGTACCCGGAGATGATCTCCGACGTCAGCGGCTGGCTGCGCGACGGCACGCTCCAGCACGCCGAGACCGTGGTCGAGGGCCTGCACAATGCCCCGCAGGCATTCCTCGACCTGCTCAACGGCGGCAACACCGGCAAGATGGTGGTGCGGCTCTGAGTCCGGATTGCGCAGCGAATAAACTGCCGGTCACATGTACCGGACACTCAGGGTCAGCATCCTCGTGCTGGTTGTCGCATGCGCGGGCTGCGGCACCTCCAGCACCTCGAGCCTGGCCGCCGCGCCGTTCACGCATGAGGCCGCGGCATCGTGCGCTGCTCAGGTTAACGCGCAGCTCACCGAGCCCGAACGGGTCGGCCAGCTGTTCCTCGTCGGCACCAGTGACCTGTCCGCTGACTCGGCCGCCATCCGAGCGAACCATTTCGGGTCCGTCCTGCTCAGCGGCGACAGCACCGCCGGGGTCGCCGCGATCCGCCGGGAAACCGACGCCATCCAGGGCCTGGCGGTGAACGGCGTGGGACTGTTCGTGGGCGTCAATCAGGAGGGCGGCGAGGTCCAGCAGCTGAAGGGGCGTGGCTTCGAGAACATCCCGTCCGCGCTGGCTCAGGGGTCCATCGAGCCGAGCACGCTGCGGGCGGACGCGGAGCGATGGGGACGGGAGCTCAAGGACGCAGGCGTCAACCTCGACCTGGCCCCGGTGCTGGACGTGGTGCCGCCGGGCACCGCGAGCTCTAACGCGCCGATCGGCATGCTGGACCGTGAGTTCGGCTTCTACGCGGGCACCGTCGCGACGCATGGCGTGGCGTTCATCCGCGGCCTGCAGTCAGCCGGCGTGGCCGCCACCGCCAAGCATTTCCCCGGGCTCGGCCGGGTCCGCGGCAACACCGACTTCACCGCGAACGTCGTGGACACCTCCACGACGGACAAGGACCTCACCACGTACCAGGCGGGCATCGACGCGGGAGTGCCGTTCGTCATGGTGGCGCTGGCCACCTACACCCGGATCGACCCGGATCACCTCGCGGTGTTCTCGCCGGGGATAGTGACCGGCCTGCTCAGGGACCGGCTGCATTTCACCGGCGTGATCATCTCCGACGACATGGGGGAGGCGGCGGCGGTGGCGAGCATCGCGCCGGGCACCCGGGCGATCGATTTCATCACAGCCGGTGGCGACATGATCACGTCACAGGATGTCGGGCCCGCTGTCACGATGGCGGAGGCCGTGCTGCGCCGGGCCGGGAATGACGCGGCGTTTCGTGAGGCTGTAACCACTGCCGTTCTGCGGATCCTGGCTGCTAAGGCGAAGTACGGCCTGCTGCCCTGCTTACGGAGTTTAGCCGGAGTACGGCTGGCGTTAAACTTGTGTATGCCTGGGCTTGCATTTGCCGGAAGTACCCGACGCTCGCCGGTCGAGATCGTCGCCAATATGGGGACCTACCTGACCCGGTCGCCGGTCGCGGAGGTGTCCGGGCTGCGCACCGGGCGGTTCGGGCGGTGGGCAGACGGGGTCAGCGCGATGCGGGCGGACTGCGCGGCCTTCGCCGGGTTCTGGCGCGAGCATAACGAGCGGGTCCTGGGGCGGGACGGGCCGCTGTGGGTGGTCCTCGGGGACTCGACCGCGCAGGGGCTCGGCGCGCCCAGCCCGGCCTGCGGGTACGTCGGCCAGTCCCTCGCCGCGCTGCGGCGGCGGACCGGGCAGCCGTGGCGGGTGCTCAACCTGTCCGTATCCGGTTCCCTGACCAGGGATGTCATCGGCACTCAGCTGGCCATGGTGCCGGCCGGCGCGGACCTGGTGACCTGCGGGATAGGCGTCAACGACGTGCTGTACACGCCGCCGGGGCGGTTGTTCGCCGACCTGCGGTCGCTGGTCGCCGCGGTGCCGCGGGGCACCGTGCTGCTCGACCTGCCGCTGCCCGCCGGGGTATGGGGGCTGCTCGGCCGCGCCAGCGTGCCGTACATGGCCCGGATCAACCGGACCATGTACGACGCCGCTGATGCGCGCGGGCTGTCCGTGGCGCGGGTGTCAGCGCAGTTCCGGCCGCCGTGGACCGGGAAGTTCGCGTCTGACAGCTTTCACCCGAGCATGGACGGCTACCGGGACTGGACCCGGGCCCTGCTCGCGGTGATCTAGCAGCGCACGCCGGGGGTGTGGCTGGCCCCGACGGCGGCCTGGGCGATGCCCTCGGCCGAGTTGACCGCGGTCAGCGCGGCGTTGAACGCGCCGTTGATGATGTTCCCGAGCCAGTTGCTCGTGTCGACCGAGGCGAACTCGAAGGTGCCGCCGTGGCACTCGACGGCCTTCGCCGACGCGGTGTCCACGACCACATCGCCGGTCACCTTGTCGTGCTTGTCGCCGGTGACCTTGAAGACCTGGTCTGTCCCGTTGAAGACGCCCTCGCCGCGGACGGTGAGGTCGGCCGGGAGCTCCAGGACCTTCCCGTCGCGCACGAACTGGCCGTGGCCGAAGCCGATGCCGTCCGGCAGGGTCGTCGGCAGGTACAGCTTGACATTGGCCGGGTTGATCGCCCCTGGGGCGTCGGCGGCGAGCGCGGGTACGGCGGTCAGGACCAGGCCCGCGGCAGAGATGGCGGCAAGGCTGGCGAATCGGACGTTCACTACGTTTCCCCCTTGAGTGCACTGTGTACGCAACGTAGCTTAGCTTTAACGATCCGTGAGTAACGAGGTCCCCTACCTCGTATGGCAGCTGATCTCCATGCCATCCTCGACCGGGAAGCTGACGCTGACGTACCCGCTTGCCGGATCCCTGACATAGTCCAGGTAACGGCTCATGCTGGGGAATGTCGTGTCGTCGGCCACCACGAGCGCGCCGGGGGCGAGCCGGTCCTCAAGCAGCCGGAGCACCGGCAGGCACATGTCCTTCCAGCCATCAAGCAGCACCAGGCCGATCGGGCCGTCCACGTCGGCGAGCGTGGTCAGGGCGTCGCCGTGCAGGATCGTCACGGGCGCGGCGACGCCGGCTCCGGTCAGGTTCGCCTGCGCCGCGGCCACCTTCGCCGCGCTGAGCTCGGTCGTGAGGACCCGGCCGGCGCCGTTGTCGGTTACCGCCGCTGCCAGGTGGATGGTCGAGATGCCGAAGGAGGTGCCGAACTCGATGACGGTGTCCGGGCGGCTCGCCCGGACCAGGGAGTACAGCAGGCTGCCGCCCTGCTGGGAGACGGGCATGTAGACGTCCTGCATGGCGTCCGCGCGCTCCTGCGCGGTGGCGCTGGCGTAGTCGCGGCCCGCCGGCCAGGACGTCTGGTCGTCGTCGTCGAGTCCGGCGGCGGTGAACAGCCGGTCCAGGACGGCCTGGACCCGTGGGCTTCGCAAGGTATCTGGCATGACCGTCAGACTAGACGCAACGTCTCGTCTAGTCAAGCTGCCGGGCCTGCTTCCCGCCCCTCGCGGCGCCCATCAGCAGGGAATTGGATGCAGCCGGGCGGCGCTGTAGGCGAGGAATATCGGGAATATCGGGAATATGAAGTGCGTGGGCGGCATTGAGGTCTTCGCCCGGCGCTGACAACCCCTCTATTTTCAATCTATAGCGCACTGGGGGGCTTGCGGCAAGACCCGGGTCGTGCGGGAGAATCGCAGGCCGAGGCGAGAACCTGCGGCAATGGGGGTGCTCCCGCCACGGGCAGCTGGCCGCAAAATCTCAGATCGGGGCCTATCTACGTGAACCAGAGTGCATTTGACCTTCCTGACCGCTTGGCCGCCAAGGCCGATCCGGCGCTGATCGCCGGCGATGAGCAGCATTTCGTGGCCATCGCGGACAGCCTCGAGAAGTCGATCGCTGACCTGTCCGCTCGCCTCGAGGCCGAGCTCATGGCGCCAGGTGGCATCGGGCAGGCGGCGATGGACCGGGACGTGCAGGTCCACCAGCTGGCCTCCCGGCTGCGTACCCTGGGTCGTTTCGGGCTTGACCTGTGCCTGGGGCGAATCGTCAGCGCGGACAGTACCGAGCCGGTTTACATCGGCCGGCTTGGCCTCACGGACAGCGTGGACAGCGCCGGGCAACGGCTGCTGCTCGACTGGCGTTCTCCGGCGGCCGAGCCTTTCTTCGGGGCGACCCACGCCAACCCCATGGGGCTGGCAAGCCGCCGCAGGTACCGCTGGACCCGCGGCCGGATCAGCGACTACTGGGAGGAGGTGTTCACCCCGGACGGGCTTGAGGGGCATGCGGCGCTTGACGATCAGTCCGCCTTCATCGCCAGCCTGGGCAGCAACCGGTCGGACCGGATGCGAGACGTGCTCAGCACCATCCAGGCCGACCAGGACGCCATCATCCGCGCGGGATCTCGCGGCGCTCTGGTCGTCGACGGCGGCCCGGGAACCGGGAAGACCGTCGTCGCCCTGCACCGCTCTGCCTACCTGCTCTACTCCGATCCCCGCCTTGGCCACCGCCGGGGCGGCGTGCTGTTCATCGGCCCGCACCAGCCTTACCTGGCCTACGTCTCCGACGTTCTGCCCAGCCTCGGCGAGGAGGGCGTGCAGACCTGCACCCTGCGGGACCTCCTGCCCGAGGGGGCCGCGGCGGTGCCTGAGGCCGATCCGGAGGTGGCCAGGCTGAAGTCTTCCGCGGACCTGGTGCACGCGATCGATGCGGCCGTCAGGTTCTACGAGAAGCCGCCGGTCAAGGGGATGACGGTCGAGACCAGCTGGTCCGACATCTGGCTGGACCCCGAGGACTGGATTGAGGCGTTCGAGGCACCAGAACCCGGTGCTCCGCACAACGAGGCGCGCTACCAGGTCTGGGAGGAGCTGCTCTCCATCCTGACGGACAAGTTCAACGGCGAGGACGACGTCCCGCCCGACCAGGTCCGGAAGTCACTGCAGAAGAACGAAACGCTGCGCACCACCTTCAGCAGGGCGTGGCCGCTGCTTGAGCCGGACGAGCTGGTCGGGGATCTGTGGTCGGTACCCGCCTACCTGCGCACGTGCGCCCCGTGGCTCAGTCCCGCTGAGGTGCGGGCGCTGCAGCGGCCCCAGCCGCAGGCCTGGACGGTGTCCGACCTGCCCATCCTGGACGCGGCGCGGCAGCGGCTCGGTGACCCGTCGGCGGCACAGACGCAGCGCCGGCGGATGGCGGCCGTCGCCGCCGAACGTGAGCAGAAGGCCATGGTCATCGACAACCTGATCGAGGCAGGTGACGATGAGTACGGCGGAGGCCTGGTGTCGATGCTGCGCGGTGAGGACTTCTACGAGGCCCTGGTCGACGAGGCCGCGCTGCCCGGCACCGACCCGGACGTGCTGGCCGGCCCGTTCGCGCACGTCGTCGTGGACGAGGCCCAGGAGCTGACCGACGCGGAATGGCAGATGCTGCTGGTCAGGTGCCCATCCCGCAGCTTCACCATCGTGGGGGACCGGGCCCAGGCCAGGCACGGGTTCACGGAGTCGTGGCAGGAACGCCTGCGGCGGATCGGGTTCGACCAGATCACCATTGCCTCCCTGACCATCAACTACCGGACGCCGGAAGAGATCATGGCCGAGGCCGAACCAGTCATCCGCGCCGCGATCCCGGACGCGAACGTGCCGACGTCCATCCGCAGCGGCGGTGTCCCCGTCGTGCACGGAGCCGTCGGCGAGCTGGACTCGATCCTCAGCACCTGGCTCGCCGCCCATGCCGAGGGCATCGCCGCCGTCATAAGCGCCCCCGCCACGGGCGCCCCCGCATTCCAGGCGACGTCCCGTGTCCGGTCGCTGACTCCTGAGCTGTCGAAGGGGCTCGAGTTCGACCTGGTTGTCCTCGTCAACTCCGACGCGTTCGGCAAGGGCATCGAGGGAGCTGTCGACCGCTATGTCGCCATGACCAGGGCGACCCAGCAGCTGGTCATCCTTACGGGGCCAGAAGGCTTAGTCGAACCAGTACCGGCGGATTAGCCGGGCCGGCGTGCCCACGCGGATGACCGAGTCCAGCTGCCCGCCGCATTTCTCGATCACCGTCGCGGATCCGATGTTGGCGTCCTCGCACGTCACCAGTACCCGGTCCGCCCCGATAGCACGGACGATGACCAGGCTCTGCCGCAGGATCTCGGTCGCGTACCCGCGCCGCCGGTGCGCCGGCAGGACACCGTACCCGATGTGCCCGCCCTGCAGGACGAGCGATTCGTTGAGGACATGCCGGATGGAACTGCGGCCGACAACGGTGCCACCCGCCGCCGCCACCAGGAAGGTACTTGCCACCTGTCCAGGCGGCAGGCGGACGCCCCTGCTGTGGTCGGCCAGCAGCTGCAGGTAGTCCAGCCACGGCATCCCTGGCTCGTAGTCGAGCGCGAACGTGAAGCCGTCGGCTGCCAGCATCTGCCGGTGGCCGGCCAGGACGGGCTGCTCATCGTCGCGTCGGGGCGGCCGCAGGCGCAGGGACGCGGGGAAACCTGAGTCCATGCCTGCCACGTTATCGGCACTAAGCTGAACCGAGCCCATGTGCACCGTCATTGTCAGCCTAGAGCCATCCAGCGGCGTGCCGCTCCTGCTTGCCGGCATCCGGGACGAGCTGGCCGCCAGGCCCTGGCAGCCACCAGCCAGGCACTGGCCGGGCTCACCGCTGATCGGCGGCAGGGACGAGCAGGCAGGCGGGACGTGGCTCGCCGTCCACCCCGGCATCCCGAGAGTGTCCTGCGTGCTCAACGGCCGCGGTCCGCTGGCCAGCCCGGAGCGGCGCCGGTCTCGCGGCGAGCTTCCGCTGCTGGCCGCCGAGGGCGGCGCCCCAGGCGATCTCGCCGCATACGATCCATTTCACCTGGTAACGGCGGACATGCACGCAGTGAGCATCCTGAGCTGGGATGGCGCGCAGGCCACCCACCTCGACCTGCGGCCAGGCACGCACGTCATCACCAACGCCGGCCTGGACCCGAACGACCCGAAGGCCGCGTACTTCGCCCCCAGGTTCGCCGCTCGCCGCCCGCCAGCCCACGCGGGCATGAGCATCCGCCCGGCCTGGGAACCCTGGCTCGGCCTCCTCGGCGGCGATGGGCTGGCCATGACCGACCCGCGCGCCATCCGGGCGGGCAAGCAGCTCCCGGACGGGCGCCTCTGGGGCACTACGTCGGTCAGCCTGGTCGCCCTGAGCCCAGCCGGCCTACGGTACGACTTCCAGCCGGTACCCGGTTCCGCGGCTTCAGTCGCAATCTAGTCGCAATCTAGTCCAGCCAGGCCGGCAGCCCGAGCTGAGGGAACAGCTGCTCCGTGTCGAGGAAAAACGTCAGCTGCCCGAACTTCCCGTCAACCACCTCGGGCACCTGCAGCGCCCACGCCCGGAACCCGCCGACCGGATCCGGCTTGTACTGCCCCCAGGCCCGCACCCCGTTCACGAACCCGCAAGGCACCAGCACCGACCCGGCACACATCCGCGGCCCCGGCTCCTCCATGAACCTGATCACGTCGGCGCTGCCCCGCACCCACAGCGAGAACGGCGGCATCGACATGACCGCGTCATCGTGCAGTAGCCGGACCAGGGCGATCATGTCGTATCGCTGGAACGCGTCCACATATCGTTCGAGCAGCTCGGTATCGACCGTGGCGACCGCGCTACAGGAGACGTCGGCAAGCGCGGCCCGGGCCCGCTGCAGCGCGCTGTTCACCGCCGCGACCGATGTGTCAAGCGTCGAGGCAGCCTCCGCCGCCGGCATCTTCAGCACCTCGCACAAGATCAGCGCCGCCCGCTGCCGGGCAGGGAGGAGCTGCAGCGCCACCACGAATGCCAGCCGGACCGTCTCCCGCGCTACCGCGATCTCCGCCGGATCGCCGTCACTGTCCATGACATGCGAATCGGCGACTGGCGTGACCCAGACATCTTCGGCCAGCGGCTTCCCCAGCAGCGATTCCACCGGCGCGGAAGAGGGCCCGAAGTCCATCGGCAGCGCCCGCCGCTGCCGCCCGCGCAGCATGTCCATGCAGATGTTGGTCGCGATCCGGTAGAGCCAGGACCGCAGGCTGGACCGGCCCTCGAACTCGGATACTCCGCGCCAGGCCCGCAGCATTGTCTCCTGCACCGCGTCGTCGGCCTCGAAACCCGAGCCGAGCATCCGGTAGCAGTAGCCGGTCAGCTCTCGCCGGTACTGCTCGAGCTGATCCTCGATGGTCGCGGTCACACGGGTTCCATCCCGTAGCGGCTCATCAGCTCCCGCTCCGCCTCCGGCGACGGCGGCGACTCCTGCGCCCACAGCCGGTGCAGTTCCTCGAAGTAGGCATCCATCGCCGGGGCGTGCAGCACCAGCAGCCGGGCGGGCTCGGTCCCGGTGTTCCCGAACGTATGCCCCGCTCCCCGTGGCACCAGCAGGAAGTCCCCGGCCTCCCCGGTCAGCTCGGCCTCGTCGACGATGAACGTGGCAACCCCGTCCAGCACGAAGAAACCCTCTGAGCAGTTCACGTGCCGGTGGGCGAGCGGCATCCGCGCACCGGCCGGCACGGTCCGTTCCATCAGCGAGAAGTCCCCGCCGGTCTGAGCCGCGACGGCCTTGAACGCGAGCACGTTTCCCCGAGCGGTGAGCAGGTGCCCTTCCCCCGGTGGCACTATCCCATCCATGGAACAATATATACATGCCTAAGGTCTTTGCCGCTGAGCGTCTGGAAACAGTGGACGATCCGCGATGAGTGACCTCCTCGCCGAGGCGGCGGCCGAGCTCTACGAGGCCGACCCGGACGAGTTCACTCAGCGCCGCGCCGAGCTGGCCGCCCACGCCCGTGACAATGACCAGCCCGCCGCGGCCAAGCAGATCGCCGCGCTCCGCAAGCCGACCCGCGCCGCCTGGGTGGCGAACCGGCTGGCCCGCGCCCATCCTGAGGCGGCCGGGAGGCTGGACGGCCTCGCCGCCGAACTTCGTACCGGCACCAGGGTCCGGGAGCTCACCCAGGCCCGCCACGCCCTGATCGACGAGCTGACCAGGCAGGCCTTCGCCGCGGCGCACCTGTCCGACCCGCCGTTCGCGCTCCGCGAGGACGTCCGCGCCACCATCGACGCGGCCGTGGCCGACCCCGAGGTCGCCGCGTCCCTGGCCGCGGGGACGCTTGTCAAGGCCGCGCACTGGGCTGGCTTCGGTGCTGGCTTCGATACCGGCCCTGGCACTGGTGTGGCCGCCGGAGGCGCCGCCGCTCCGCCGGAACCCAAACCCGCCCCCGCGCCGCGTGCCGCGCCTCCGCCCGCGCGGGCTAAGGTCCCGGCCAAGCCTGTCCCGCCGCCTCCCGACAAAATCATGGAAGCAGAACGGGCTGTGGCTGATGCCTCACGGAAAGCCGACGCCGCCACAGCCGCGGAGGAGCAGCTCGAGGAGACGGTAAGCAGCCTGGAGTCCGAACTAGAACAGGCTCGCGAGCAGCTGGCGCTGGCGCGGCGAGAGGCATACCAGGCCCAGTCACGGCTGCGCCGGGTGACTGCCGAACTCGGCAGAATGCGCAAGTAAACCTTCTGGGTGCCCTAACGTCTCTTATACCGATGAGACGGGCGGGCACGCGGAGGTGTAGCCAGTGAGCGGTGGACCACGAAGCGGCGGAGAGCCGGACGGGTTCCGGGCATTCGTCGAGGGACGGTCCTCGGCGTTGCTCCGGTCCGGCTGGCTGCTGACCGGGGACTGGACGAGTGCTGAAGATCTCGTGCAGACCGCGCTCGCGGCGGCCTGGCCGAAATGGGAAAGCCTTGATCATTCCCCGGAGCTGTACGTGCGCAAGATCATGGTGAATACGTTCCTGCGCTGGCGGGACCGGCGCTGGAATGGCGAGATCGCAACCGCGAAGCTGCCGGAGCACCGGGCGTACGGAGACGCGTTCGCTCAGATCGACTCCCGGACGGCGCTGAGCGCGGCGCTTGACCGGCTGCCGGCCCGGCAGCGCGCCGTGGTCGTGCTGCGGTACTTCGCGGACATGACGGAGGCCCAGACCGCACAGACGATGGGCTGCTCGGTTGGAGCGGTGAAGAGCCACGCGTCTAAGGCGCTGGCCCGGCTCCGAGAAGCGCCTGGCCTGGCAGAGCTGATGACCGGAGGTGTGGCACCGTGACCATCGAAGAGCAGAGACTGGCGGAGATGCTGCACCGGGTCACTCCGGAGCCCCCGCGCAGCGTGACAGTCGAGGACATCGCGATCCGGCTGGCCAACGCGGGCACCGGCTCGTCGCGCCGTTCATCGCGTCGCGGCGCGGGCCAGCGTGACGCGGGCCACCCCAGCGACACCCGCCCGTACAGTCGCGGTAGTCGCGGTCGCCGCTGGTCCCCGCTGCTGGCCGCGGCCGGCGTGGTGGTGGTGATAGCCGCGAGCACCTCGGTGGCCGTGGCGCTCACCTCACACCACAGCCCTAGCTCCCCGACCGCCGGCCTGACCGGCTCGCCCACCACGGCGGCGACCTTCCCGACCAGCGCCCAGTCCAGCCCGCCCTCGACCATCCCGACGGGCCCGGCAACCAAGCCGGTCGCGATCGCCAACGGTCCGTGGAGCGCGGAGCTCATCGACAGCGATCAGCTGACCCCCGGAACTCTGGTGGGCAGCGGCAGCTCGCTGTACGCGTTCTCGTCCGGCCACCTGCTGCGGATCGACGCGAAGTCTGGCGTGGTCGCGCAGAGCGTGCAGGTTCCCGCGTCGATAACCGGTCAGCCGCCAGTTATCGACGGGAACACGGTCTGGGTGGTGTGGTCCTACGGCGGCGGCACTGTCGAGCTGCGTGGTTTCAACGCGCAGACCCTGGCACAGACTGGCTCGGCCACGGTCTCGAGCAGCGGCTCACTGGCCGCCGAACCGGAGGGGATCGTGGCCGCCGCTCCGGATGGCGACCTGTACGTGGCGGCCGGCGATGCCGTGTCGGTGGTCAGCCCGTCCAGCGGCTCGGTGGTGCGGCGGATCCCCGTTTCCGGCGGCCCGGCCGACTCGGTGGCGATTACCCCGGACGGCAGCACGCTGTACGTCGGCACGGCCGGGGCGGTGAACTTCGGGCTGGCCATGTACAACCCGGCCACCGGAGCGCGGCTGGGGCTGAACGACCAGGTAGCCGATCAGCCCGGCAACCTGGTGGCGACATCGGGCGGTGCGTACGGCACCGTCGGGGTCGGCATGGTGGAGCAGGTGATGTTCTTCCCGGTGAGCAACGTGTCCAATGCCAGGCAGGTGGGTGGCCCCGTCAGCGGCGGATCGGTCGTGGTCCCGACGTACGCCGACGGCACCGTCTGGATCGGCGGCACCCGCCAGCTCGCCTGCCTCGGCGCCGTCAGCGCCCAGGTACAGAGCACGGCGCCCATTTCGTCGGTCAGCGGCATCCCAGACCAGTTCGGCAGCGTGGCCTACGCCGACGGCAACGACTACGCCATCTTCCTCAACCCTCACACCCAGCAGGCGGGCGTAGCCAAGATCACCCCGCCCACCACCTGCTAGACCAAAACGGCTGCTAGACCAAAACGGCTGCTTAACCAAGGCGAGGCCCACCCTGCAGGCCTCGCCCCCCAGCCGCCCCCGGAGGGGCACCCCGTGCCCAGGCTGCCCCTCCGGGCCCGGTCGGCCAAAATAAGACGGAAGATCCGCGCTCGACGGAGGAAAAGGGGTCAAAAATGACTCTTTTCTTTCCGTGGAGCACGGATCTTCCGTCTCGTTTTGATGCGGTAAGACCGCGCCGTGCCCGGGGGCGACCTGCTCCGCAGCCGGTGGCGGCTCGGGTGGCGTCCCGTCGCCGAATGGCCGGCCGCCCAGCTCCCCTCGGCCGTGCGGGGTGAGCCAGCCGGATAGGTCGGGCCCGGCGGGCACGATCTGCGTCGGGTTCAGGTCGGTATGCACCCGGTAGTAATGCTGCTTGGTCTGAACGAAGTCGATCGTGTCCCCGAACCCAGGCGTCTGGAACAGGTCGAAACTCCAGCTGCGCCAGTCATGCTCGGGCCCGCAGATCCCCATGGACAGTGCCGGCTCAAGGCCCAGCAGTCGCCGGACGATCATTGTCCGGTTCGCCCACGGGCATCCCCGCGCCACCACCAGCCGGTACTTCCCGGCCAGAACCGGCCAGCCATCCCGTCCGTCGGCTGTTATCCGCCCGTCCAGGTACCGGGTATCGCGGACGAACTCGCCAGTTTCGCTCATCTTTCCGACGCTACCGCATGCCCCTTATCCCCGGATCCCGGCGCCGCCGGCATAGTGAGACAAAGCTCACGCCGGGCGGGCCAGCATCCATCCGAGACGACTTGTGGAATTTAACAACGTTCCCCTAAGCTAATTCCGAGTTAGGCAAGCCTAAGCTAATTCGTCCGAGCTGATTCCGAGTCTGAGCAGGGAGTTGACCATCCTGAGCGCACGTAACCCGGCCGTCCGCATCCTGGTCGCGGCGCTTGCCGCCGGCATGCTGGCCACAGTAACGCTGACGGGGTGCAGCAGTGCGTCCCCGGCGGCGTCCGGATCACATCCGGCCCAGACGGCCACGGCCGATGCCGCGACGGCAACGTGCCAGCTGGTCGGCGCGGCGCTGAGCGACGGCCCGGATCCGGACTCCGATCCGGTCGGCTACGCCGAGGCGCAGAATGGCCTGCTCAGCCAGATCCACACCCAGGACACTACCCTGCAGGCCGCGATCAGTAAGCTCGCTGGCGCCTACCAGCAGTTCTTCACGAGCAACGGAAGCAGCCCAGCCAAGGAGGCCGTCGCAGTGGCCAGCAAGAAGATCAACAGCTACTGCCCCGGCGCCATCTCATGAACCGCCGCCTGGCCCTGACCGCGACCGTGGCGCTGATCGCCACCTCCGCCCTCGCCGCGTGCAGCTCATCGTCCGGGGACCCCGCCGGGGGAGCGAAGTCGACCGGTGAGTCGATCACCCTCTACAACGGCCAGCATGAGCAGACCGCTGACGGCCTGGTGACGGCGTTCGAGAAGCAGACCGGCATCACCGTCAATGTGCAGAACGACGATGAGGACACCTTCGCCAACGAGATCGCTCTGCAGGGCGGCCACTCCCCAGCCGACGTGATCTACACCGAGAACTCGCCCGCCCTGGAGTTCCTCCAGGGGAAAGGCCTCCTCGCCAAGACCGATGCCAGCACCCTCGCTCAGGTCCCGGCCAAGTACAGCTCCCCGCAGGGCGACTGGGTAGGCGTGTCCGCCCGGGTCAGCGTGATCATCTACAACCCGTCCCTCATCAGCAAGAGCCAGCTCCCGACGAACGTCATGCAGCTCGCTGATCCGCAGTACAAGGACAAGCTGGCGTTCGCGGCCGGTGAGACAGACTTCCAGCCGATCGTCACCTCGGTGATCAAGACCTACGGTCAGGCCAAGGCCCTGCAGTGGCTCGAGGGCATCAAGTCCAACGCCTCGGCCCATATCTACCCCGACAACGAGACGATCACCGACGAGGTGAACCGCGGTGTGGTCGCGTTCGGCGTGATCAACCAGTACTACTGGTACCGGCTGCAGGCGGAGATCGGCCAGAGCCAGGTGCACTCGGATATCGCCTACTTCGCCCCGCACGACCCCGGCTATGTGGTGGATATATCCGGCGCCGCGGTACTCAAGTCAAGCAAGCACCAGGCCGCGGCCCAGAAGTTCCTCGCGTTCCTGGTGAGCAAGCAGGGCCAGGAGATCATCGCCCAGGCCAGCGGCGACGAGCAGAGCTACGAGTATCCCCTGGTCAGCGGGGTTACCACCACCGCCCCGGAGACCCCGTTCGACCAGCTCCAGCCCTACCCGATCACGATTGCCGAGCTTGGTGATGGTCAGCAGGCGATCAACCTGCTGCAGCAGGCCGGCCTGTCGTGACCGCACTGGCGGCTCCGCCCGCCAGCCCGGCCTTGCCCGCTGGCCCGGTCACCCCGGCCAGGCGAGCGGGCAGTCCTGTCGTCCTGCTCGGGGTCAGCGTGCTGGTGGCCGCTCTGCTCGCGCTGCCGCTGGTGTTCCTGCTGGTCGAGGCCCATGGCAGCGGCCTCACGCAGGTACGCGAGCTGATCTGGCGCCCGCTGACCGGTCAGCTGCTGTGGAACACGGTCCGCCTCACCGTCGTCGTCACCGTGCTGTGCGCCATCGTCGGCACCGCCGCCGCCTACTGCGTCGAGCGGACCGACCTGCCAGGCAAGCGCATCTGGGCAGTCCTGGTGGTGGTACCGCTCGCCATCCCGGATTTCGTGGTGAGTTTCGGCTGGAACTCGATCTGGACCTGGGTGACCGGCTTCAAGGGCGCCGTCCTGGTGATGACGCTGGCGGTGTACCCGCTGGTCTACCTGCCGGTGGCCGCCAGCTTCCGCAGCGCCGACCCCGGCCAGGAGGAAGTCGCCCGCAGCCTGGGCGCCAGCCGGGCACGAACGTTCATCAAGATCACCCTCGGTCAGGCAAAAGGCGCGATAGCCGGCGGCTGCGTCCTCGTCGCCCTCGTCATCCTCGCGGAGTACGGCGCCTTCGAGATCCTCGGCTTCCAGACGTTCACCACCGAGATCTACAGAGAGTTCGACAGTTACAGCTTCGCCGCGTCCTGCGCCCTGTCCGTGGTCCTGGTCCTGCTCGGCCTCGTTGTCCTCACCGGCGATGCCTTTACTCAGCGCCGGTCGGTAAGAATCACCAGGTCCGGAGCCCAGCGCAAGCACCCGCCGAAGCGCCTGGGCAAGGCCCGCTGGCCCGTCCTCGCCGCGTTCACTACGCTCACCGGACTGGCGCTTGGCGTCCCGATCGCGGTCACCATCTACTGGATAGTGGACAGCCTCCCGCCCGCGCTGGCCCCGGGCTCCAACGTCTCGCTCCTTACTGCGGCCGGTCACACCGCCCTCTACAGTGCCGCTGCGGCAGCACTCGCGACCGTGCTGGCCTTCCCGGTGGCTCTGCTTGCCGTCCGGCATCCGAGCCGCATGACCATGTTCCTGGAACGCAGCACGTACCTGGTCATGGCCATGCCCGGTGTGGTGATCGCCTTCGCGATTCTTTATTTCACCGAGCGCTATGCGAACTCCTACGGCGACGGCACCTCGTCCCTGCTGATCGTGTGCTACGCGATCATGTTCTTCCCGCTGGGGCTAGTGGGGGTCAAAGCGTCACTTACCCGCGCTCCCGTCAGCCTGGAAGAAGTCGCCCGTTCCCTCGGCCAGCCGAGGCTGGCCGTGCTTGTCCGGGTCACGCTGCGGCTCACCGCTCCGGGCCTGGTCGCGGCGTTCTGCCTGGTCTTCCTGAATGCTGTCACCGAGCTGACTGCCACGCTGCTGCTGATCCCGCCAGGCGCGCAGACCCTGGCGACACAGTTCTGGGCGTACGAGACTAACTTCTCTTACAGTCAGGCGGCACCGTTCGCCCTGGTGATGATCGTGGTGGCGGCTGTGCCAAGCTACGTGCTTGGCCGCTTCTTTGACCGCGGGAGACAGTGACATGGAGGGGACGGCGACATGATGAGGGTCACCGGCCTGCATAAGGCCTTCGGGACGCACCCGGTGCTCACCGGCGTGGACCTGGAGGTCCCCGACGGCTCGCTGACCGCGATCCTGGGCCCGTCCGGCAGCGGCAAGACGACGCTGCTGCGCCTGCTGGCCGGTTTCGAGCGCGCCGACCAGGGCGAGATCGTCGTCGGCGGTACGGTCGTGGACAACGGCCGCATCCATGTCCCGCCCGAGCGCCGCCGCATCGGTTACGTGCCGCAGGAGGGCAGCCTCTTCCCGCACCTGACCGTGGCCGCCAACGTAGCCTTCGGCCTGCCCGCCAAGCAGCGCCGCGGCGGCAAGCCCGACACCCTGCTGGCCGCGGTGGGCCTGGAAGGCCTGGGCAAGCGCTACCCGCATCAGCTGTCCGGTGGCCAGCAGCAGCGCGTCGCCCTGGCCCGCGCGCTGGCCATCGAGCCGACCGTCGTCCTCATGGACGAGCCGTTCGCCTCCCTGGACGCACACCTGCGCGCCAGCGTACGCGCCGACGTCCAGCGCATATTTCACGAAGCGGGCACCACGGCGATCCTGGTGACCCACGACCAGGACGAGGCACTGTCCGTCGCGGACTGCGTCGCGGTCCTGCGCGACGGCAAGATCGCCCAGTGCGCCGCCCCCGAGGACCTGTACACCGCACCCGCCGACCCGGCCCTGGCCGCGTTCGTCGGGGAAGCAAACCTCCTGCCCGGGGTGCACGTCGCGGGCAGCGTGCAGACCGTACTAGGCCTCCTCCCGCTCCATCAGAACGGCGGTGGGTTCCCGCCCAGCGGCAATGTCACGGTCCTAGTCCGCCCCGAGCAGATAGAGCTAGGCCCGCCCGATGGCAGCATCCGCGCCACGGTAGTCGCCTACGGCTACCACGGCCACGACGCCGTGCTCCACGTCCAGCCCGACGAGACGTCCCCCGCAGCCGGATCCGCAGCCCCGGACGCACCTCAGGAAGGCGCCCCCCTCCTAGTCCGCGTCATCGGCGGCGACCACATCCCCGTCGGCTCCCCGGTAACCCTCCAGGCCCGCGGCCCCGTCATAGCCTGGCCCGCCCAGCCCTCCTGAACCCACCTCCCCGACCAGCCCACCTCCCCCGACCAGCCCACCTCCCCGACCACCGCCCGCCCCACGGCTCACTCCCACCCCTCATCACTCATTTTTCACGGAGCATCCATGCTCGCCGGAAAGAAAAGAGTCAAAAATGACCCCTTTTCATCCGTCGAGCACGGATGTTCCGTCCAAATCCGCAGTGTGGGCGCTGCGGTGCCGGGCCGGTTCCGGGGTGGGGTGCGGCGTTGGTTGTCTCAGGGCTAACACTGGTGTCTGGTGTCACGTTAGTCACTTTGGTTGGGCTTTATTTTGCGGGTGGGCGTCGGCAATGCCAGGCTTGTGCCATGCCCAGGCGCGCTCATCTGCTTATTCGTTGTGCTCTGGCACTGCTGCTGCCCGTATCGGTGCTGGCCTTCGCGGTGCCTGCGCGTGCGGCGAGCTCCGGACGGGTCGTGGGGGCCACGCGGCATGACGTCGGCCCGGCTGGTGTCAGCGCGCCGGAGGCCGCGATCGCGAACGCGAGAACCGGCGCGATCCTGTGGAGCCGGGAGCTGAATACCGAACGTCCGATGGCGAGCATCACCAAGGTGATGACCGCGCTCGTGGTGCTCAGGGCCGGTGACCTGAATCGTGACATCAAGGTTCCGTCCGCGGTCATCGCCTACATCGACAAGTACGACGCCAGCAGCGCGGGCCTGCATCCGGGGGACTGGCTGACCGCCCGTGAGCTGCTCTACGCCATGCTGCTGCCGTCGGGCGCGGATGCCGCGTACACCCTTGCCGAGGCGTACGGTCCGGGGCTTTCTTCGTTCGTGTCCAAGATGAACGCGACCGCCCGTCAGCTCGGCATGAGCCACACCCATTTCAGCAACTTCGATGGCCTGCCGTATCCGAGCAGCGACTCCGACTACTCCACCGCGGCCGACCTGATCAAGCTCGGCCGCGCCGCCATGGACTGGTCCTTTTTCCGGACGGTCGTGTCGACGCGCACCTACCGGCTCTCGGCTGGTTCCGGGCATCACGCCTACACCTGGGACAACCTCAATCCGCTGCTCGGCCACTATCCGGGCGCCGATGGCATCAAGACCGGGTGGACGCCCGCCGCCGGGCCCTGCCTCCTGTTCGAGTCCACATTGGGCGGGGTCAGCCTCATCGGCGTCGAGCTGGACGGCTCCGGCAACGACATTACGGGCACGGTCACGGCAGGCGACGCGATCACCATGCTGAACTGGGGCTTCGGGCAGGCAGGCGCCTGATCAGTTGCTGGGCTGCGGCACCGTGCAGTCGATCTTCGGGTTGACGCCCATGTAGTTGAGCGGGCCCGCGAGGATGGTCACCGCGATCGTGCCGGCCTTGGTGCAGCTACCCACGGATCCGTTGTAGTAGCCGCGCTGACCGCCGGCGATGGCGCCGATGATCAGCCAGATGATGAGCACAACCGTACCGATGACGTGCATCCTGACCTCCTCCTCATATCATTTCACATTGCGCGCGCATGGCAGAAAAGGTGGGGTATTCGTCATTGCGGTCATCACGCCGCCGGGCCAGACTGGGCGGTATGAGGGACGTGCTGATCGTCTTGTTCGACCGCGTGCAGAGCCTGGACGCGGTCGGGCCGCTTGAGGTTTTCTCTGGTGCCGGCTTCCGGATTCGCACCGCTAGCCTCGGCGGGGCCACCGTGCGCACCACGAGCGGCCTGCGCATAGTCCCCGACGCTGACCTGCGCGAGGCGGCCGTCTCCGACCTGCTGCTGGTTCCGGGCGGCGAGGGAAGCCGCGAGCACAATCCGGAGCTCGTCGACTGGCTGCGGCGGAATGCCGGCCGGGCACGACAGCTCGCGTCCGTATGCACGGGAGCGTTCCTCCTGGCCGAGGCTGGGCTGCTGACCGGGCGCCGGGTGACGACGCACTGGAGATACTGCGCGACGCTCGCCCGGCGGTACCCGGACATGACCGTCGACCCGGAGCCGATCTTCGTCCGGGACGGGAACGTCATCACCTCGGCCGGGGTCACCGCCGGGATCGACCTGGCACTCGCCCTGGTCGAGGAGGATCTCGGCCGGGACGAGGCACTCGCCATCGCGCGGGGGCTGGTCGTTTTCCTGCGCCGTCCGGGAAACCAGGCGCAGTTCAGCGCCCAGCTCGCCGCGCAGGTCGCGCACCGCGAGCCGCTGCGGGACGTGCAGCAGTGGATCGCGGACAATCCCGCGGCGGACCTGTCGGTGGAAGCGCTGGCCGGCCGGGCCAGCTTGTCGCCGCGCCAGTTCGCCCGTGCCTTCGCCGCCGAGGTCGGGATGACCCCGGGCCGGTACGTCGACCGGGTCCGGCTCGAGGCGGCGCGGCGTCACCTGGAGGACACCGCCGATGGCGTGGAGGAGACTGCCCGGGCCTGCGGCTACGGCACTCCAGAAGCCATGCGGCGGACCTTCCTCCGCTCACTCGGTACCGGCCCGGCCGAGTACCGGAATCGCTTTGCTACCCACCCATGACGGAAGGAACACCCATGCAGATCGCTATCGTGCTCTTCGACCGGTTCACCTCGCTGGACGCGGTCGGTCCCTATCAGGTGCTCAAGAGGCTGCCAGGCGCGGAGGTGGTCTTCGTCGCCGAGCGGACCGGACCGGTCACCGACGATGCGGATACCCTCAAGCTCGTCGCGGGCGCGGTGTTCGCCGAGGTGCCGGAGCCGGACATCATCGTGGTGCCTGGTGGCCCCGGGCAGTCCGCCCAGATGGATGATGGCCCGCTGCGGCAGTGGCTGCTGGCCGCCGACCAGTCCACTACCTGGACCACCTCGGTGTGCACCGGCTCGCTCATCCTGGCCGGAGCCGGGCTGCTGGCGGGCCGCCGTGCCACGTCACACTGGCTGGCGCTAGAGGAGCTGAAGCGGTTCGGCGCCGAGCCGGCGAGCGACCGCGTGGTGTTCGACGGGAAGTACGTGACCGGTGCCGGGGTGTCGGCCGGCATCGACATGGCGCTGACCCTCGCGGCCCGGATCGCCGGCGATCAGGTCGCACAGGCCATCCAGCTGGGCATCGAGTATGACCCGCAGCCGCCCTTCGACGCAGGCTCCCCGGCCAAGGCCCCCGAGGACATCGTCGCTGCCCAGCGACGCAATAGTCGTTTTCTTCCGGGTAAGCAGAGCATGCTGACCGGCACCGGCTGACCTCAGGCCCGGCAGAGCAGTTCGCCGTGCAGCAGCGACATCCAGCCGTCGGCGGCACCGGCCCAGGCCAGCCACCCCGCCGAGATCCTTGTCAGGTCCTGGCGGGTGGCGAACCCGGCGGCCATCGCCTGATCAGCGATGGCCGAGTGCTGGATCCGGTCCGCCCAGCTGCTTCCCCACCAGGCCCGGTCCTGCTGGGTGGCGAAGCACCAGGTGGACGTCGTGGCCACGATGTCGGCAAAGCCCGCCTGCTGTGCCCAGCCGAGCAGCCTGCGTCCGGCGTCGGGCGCACCGCCGTTGTGCCGGGCGACCCGCAGGTACAGCTCAAGCCAGGCATCCAGCTCGGGCGGTTCCGGGTACCAGGCGAACGCACGGTAGTCCCCGTCCCTGACGGCAACGATCCCGCCTGGCTTGCAGACCCGGCGCATTTCCCGCAGCGCCTGGACCGGATCGGCGAGATGCTGGAGCACCTGGTGCGCATGCACCACGTCGAAGGTGTCGTCCGCGTAGGCCAGCGCGTGCACGTCGCCGGTCTCGAAGCGGATGTTCGTCGGCGCATCCGCGCTGGCCAGCGCCAGCACGTCCGCCGATGGCTCGATCGCGGTCACCTGGCTCACCAGCCGGGCCAGGTCCGCGGTGATCGTGCCTGGCCCGCACCCGACATCCAGCAGGGACATGCTCTCGTCCAGGTACCCGAGCAGGTAAGCCGCCGAGTTCTCGGCGGTCCGCCAGGCATGTGAGCGCAGTACCGACTCATGATGTCCGTGCGTATATTGCGTCATGCCAAGCACCCTAGCTCATCATCTCGCGACCTGGACATATCGGTCTCAGTATATGGACGATCTGGCACGCTGATGAGGTGGCGGGTGGCGAGGTGGCGGGTGGCGGGTGGCGGTGATGGGGGTCAGGGCTGCTGGAAGACGCCCTCGCGGAGGGCGGGATCGTAGCGGTAGATCTCGCGGCCGTTCTGGAATGCCAGCTCGGCGCGGCTCATCACGTCCAGCGGGTCGCCGGACCAGATGACGATGTCGGCGTCCTTACCAGGGGTCAGGGAGCCGATGCGGTCGGCGCAGCCGATGATGCGCGCGGGGTTGATGGTGACCGCGCGGAGCGCGGTTTCGCGGTCGAGGCCTTCCTTCACCGCGAGGGTCGCCTGGTGGATGAGGAAGTTGATCGGGACCACCGGGTGATCGGTGGTGAGCGCGATGGTCACGCCGGCGGCGGCGAGCCTGCCGGGGTTCGCCAGTGACCGGTTCCGCAGCTCGACCTTCGCACGCGACGTGAACAGCGGGCCGATGATCACCGGGACCCCGGCGGCGGCGATCTTGTCCGCCAGCAGATGGGCCTCGGTGCCATGGTCGATCACCAGGTCATAGCCGAACTCCGCCGCGATCCGCATCGCGGTGGCGATGTCGTCCGCGCGGTGGCAGTGCTGCCGCCACGGGATCTCGCGGCGTAGCACTAGCAGCAGCGCTTCGAGGTTGAGATCACGTGCAACCACAGGCCGTTCTGCTGTGGGGTTTTCTATCTTGTCCTGGTAGTTGAGGGCATCAACCAGTGCGGTGCGGATGACGGCCGCGGTGCCCAGCCGGGTCGACGGCATCTCCTTGCGGTCCCCGTAGACGCGCTTGGGGTTCTCGCCGAGGGCGGATTTCAGGCCGGCCGGCGCGCGGAGCACCATGTCGTCGACGGTGCGGCCCCAGCACTTGAGCGCAGCGGTCTGGCCGCCGATCGGGTTGCCTGAGCCCGGGTTGACGTTGACGTTGAGCACACCGCCGGCGATCGCGTCGCGGAAGGCCACGTCGGCGGGGTTGATGGCGTCGAGAGCCCTGACCTTGGCGGTGACCGCGCTGGTCATCTCGTTGGTGTCGTTGCCCGCCCAGCCTTCGCCGTCCTCGTGCACGCCGAGGTGCGTGTGGGCGTCGATGAAGCCGGGGAGGACCCACTTGCCGGCCGCGTCGACCACGGTGTAACCGGGCGGCACCGCGAAGCCGGGGCCCTCCACCGCGGTGATCTTGTCGTTTTCAATGAGGACCGTGCCGCCGTCTATCGGGTCGCCCTCGATGGGAACGACGTAGCCACCGGTGATCGCGATCACGCTGGGTCCTCCTCATGGCCTATCTTCGGCTGAAGAAATCGATCAGGATCGGGCTGATTACATCGGGTGGAGCGTTGTGATCATAACCGTCCAACTGCATCAGCTGCGCGCCGGGCGTCGCCGCGGCTTGGTCCGCTACCGAACGGCGGAACCATGCCGGGCTGTTCGCGCCGCCGATGATCAGGACCGGCGCGATGATCCGGGCGAGCTCGGCGGATGGCACGCCGCCGTCGGTCATCGCGATGTCATAGGGAAGGGTGGGGGTGAGCGGCTCCAGCGCCTTCATCCACGGGGCCGGCTGGGTCATCTCGGCGGGCAGATGGACGATCTCGGACATCCAGTAGACGACGGCCTCGTCCCGGCGGCCCGTGCGCACGAGCTCGCGGATGTGCCCGGCCGGATCGTCGGGCGGAGCGGGCGCGTCGTCGTTGGTGAACGGCGCCTCGTAGGCGACGATGGCGGCGAAGCGGGCCGCGCCGGACGCGGCGGTGCGCAGGGCAATCGCGGCACCGGAGGAGTGGCCGAACAGGAACGGAGCGTCCTCGCCGGTGGCTGCGGCTACGGCGGCCAGGTCCTCGTACTCCCGCCCGACGGCGTACGGCTGAGTGTCACCGCTATCGCCGCGGCCACGTCGGTCATACGTATAGACAGTGAATCGCGATGCGAGCGGCCCGGGCGGGACGAAGGTGTGCCGGGTGCAGAACGCGCCGACGCTGACGATGAGCGGCGGACCGTCACCGGTACGGTGGTACGCGATGACGGTGCCGTCGGCTGATTTAGTGGCTTCCATGGCTGTTAGACGAACGGGGCCGGCGAAACTCATCAGCCCTTGGTGATCGCGGCGATCTCGTCCGGGCTGAGCTCGATGGTGGCCGCAGCGATGTTCTCCTCGGCGTGCGCGGGGGAGCCGGTGCCGGGGATCGGCAGCATCTGCGGCGACCTGGCCAGCAGCCAGGCGCAGATGACCTGATGCTGGGTGACACCGTGGTTCTTGGCGGCGCGCTTGACGGCGGAGTTCTTGTTTCCGTCCTGGACAGGTGCCCAGGGCAGGAAGACCAGGCTCTCCTGCTCGCACAGGTCGACCAGAGACTCAGACCGGCGGTCGGCAGCGTTGTACCTGTTCTGCAGCGAGACGATGGGAGTTATCCTCTGCGCCGTGCGCAATTCGGACTCGCTGAAGTTGGAGACGCCGATATGGCGGATCTTGCCTTCGGCCTTGAGCTCGGCGATGGCTCCGATCGATTCCTCGATCGGCACGGCCGGGTCGGGGCAGTGGAACTGGTACAGCGGGATCTCGTCCAGCCTGAGCCGGCGAAGGCTGCCCTCGCACGCTTCCCGCAGGTGCGACGGGCGCCCGTCCGGTGCCCACTTGCCTGGGCCGGGGCGTACATAGCCGCCCTTGGTGGCTATCACCAGGTCAGACGGGTAGGGGTGCAATGCTTCGGCGATGAGGGTCTCGCTGACGGCCGGGCCGTAGGAGTCGGCGGTGTCGATGAAGTTGACGCCAAGCTCGATGATTCGTTTCAGCGTGGCGATGGCGGTCGCGTGGTCTTGCGGGTCGCCCCAGATGCCCTTGCCGGTGATCCGCATCGCGCCGAAGCCCAGCCGGTTGACGGTCAGGTCTCCGCCGATGTCAATCGTGTGTGCGCTCATGTCTGTTACTTCCTCCCGGCCCCACCCTCTCACGCCCGTTTTGAGGGACCTGCGGGCGGGTTCTCGTGGGGCCGGGTTCGCCGGCCCCACGAAGACCTAGGCGGCTGGGTGGTGGTTCGCGACGAAGCGTGCCATGCCCCCGAAACCGGTATGAACCGTGACATTCGGCGTGAAGCCAGGAATGTTCTTGGGCGGCTCGGGCGGTACCGGCGGCTTCTTGTGCTTGACCGTCAGGTCCACGGTGTTGGTGCCGCCCGGCGCACCGGTAGGCCTGGTGCACTGCCCGGTGATGGCGTAAGTCCCGGCCTTGACATCCCAGCGCAGCTCGAGCTTGACCTTGAGCTCCTCGCCCTTCGCGCCGGTCTGCGAGAAGCCCAGCTGGGCCGACGAAACCGTGACGAAGGAGTGCGTGTTCTTGCACTGCGCGGTAATGGCGACGGAGTCGCCGTTGTACGCCGTGGTCGGCTGGATGGTCAGCGTCGGGTTCAGCGACGCGAAGGCTGGCGTGGCGATGAGCGTGCCGCCGCCCACCGAAGCTGCCGCGATAGCGGCAGCGACGAAACGTTTCATTCAGGCCCCCGGATGTGATGAGAACACTTTCCGTGCACATCATTACCCGCACAGTGAAGTCCTCACACGCCGAGCCCTGGTGCCCGGCGCGGCGCGGTGAACGGCGGCCGGAGACCGTAGCTTGACGGAAAATCCGCGCCTGACGGTAGAAAAAGAGTCAAAAACGACTACTTAGTTTCCGTGGAGCATCGATCTTCCGTCTAAATCCGGCTGCGTGGTCGCCCGGCCGCCCGGCCGCCCGGCCGCCCGGCCGCCCGGGCCGCCCGGCCGCCGGGCCGCGCAGCAGCCGGGCGGCCCGCACGTGATCAGGAGCTGATCTTGGTGCGGGCGTGGGCTGCGCGTATGGCCGCTGACAGACTGTCGATGTCGTAGGCGCCGTAGTGCCGGATGCCGTTGATGAAGAAGCTGGGAGTTCCTGACACGCTGGACAGGTCCGCCGAGTCGACGTCCGACGCGATCCGCGCGGCGCCGGCATGCTCGCGAAGATCGTGCATGAACTGCTGTATGTCCAGGTCCAGCGAGTCCGCGTACCCGATCAGGTCTCGCGGCGACAGCGCATCCTGGTGCTCGAACAGCAGGTCATGCATCTCCCAGAACTTGCCCTGCAGCCCGGCCGCCTCAGCCGCCTCGGCGGCTGCCTGTGCGCGCGGGTGCACCTCCAGCAGCGGCAGATGCCGCCACACGTAGCGCACATCACCGAAGTCCCGCAGCAGCTCCCGCACGACGGGCTCCGCCTGCCCGCAGTACGGGCACTCGAAGTCCGCGTACTCCACCACGGTGATCGGTGCCTTCTCCGGCCCGCGGATGTGATCGCGCTCAGGGTCCACCGGGACCATCAGGTCCGTGATCGCCGAAGCGGTGCCGAGCAGCAGTCGCAGCCGGCGTCGCATCGGGAACGCCTGGATGACCCGGAACACCAGCCACGTCAGCAGCGACGAGCCGAAAGCGGCCGACAGGATGCCGAGCTTCGCCTCCGCCAGTACCGGGCCGGACAAGGCGAGCGACGCGATCAGCAGCGACACGGTGAAGCCGATCCCGGCGACCGTGCCGACGCCGAGCACCGCCCCCCACCCGACCGGCGGCGTCACTCGCCCCTTCGTCACTCGCGCGAGCAGCCACGCGACCCCGAAGGTCCCGACTGGCTTGCCCACCAGGTAGCCGATGAGGATCCCGAGTGTGACCGGTGAGGTGAAGGCACGGGCCAGGAAGCTGCCGTTAAGCACGATGCCCGCATTGGCCAGCGCGAACAGCGGCACGATGAGATAGCTGGTCCAGGAGTGGTAGATCTGCTCGAGCAGGTCGTTGGGGGAGATGGACACCCGGACGAATTCCCGTGCCGCCTGCGCGAGTTCGACCGTCGGCTGCTCCCGGAACTCCCTGAACGCACCCGATGCGGACTCCAGCGAGGCCCGCGACGCGGGGGACGCGTAGGACAGCAGCCCCATCACGAGCCCGACGATCACCGGATCCACGCCCGACGCGAAGAAGGCCACCCAGGAGGCCGCGCCGACCAGGAAGTACACCGGCCCGGACCGGACGTTGCGCACCTTGAGCAGCACGACCACCAGCAGCAGCCCGATCCCGGCGGCCAGCGGCCACGCGCGGACCGACCCGCTGTAGAACACCGCGATGACCGCGATCCCGGCCAGGTCGTCCACGACGGAGAACGTCAGCAGGTAGGTGCGCACCCGGTCCGGCAGGCCCCGTCCCACCAGGGCGAGCGCGCCCAGCGCGAACGCGGTGTCGGTCGACATCGCCACTCCCCACGCGTGCGCGCCGGAGCCACCGCCGTTCACCAGCAGGTAGATGCAGATCGGCACCAGCATGCCGCCGATCCCGGCGAGCAGCGGCAGCATGAGCCGCGACCGCACCCGTAGCTCGCCCATGTCGAACTCGCGGCGCGCCTCCAGCCCGACAACCAGGAAGAAGAAGGCCATCAGCCCGGAGTTCACGAACTGATGCAGGTCCATGGACAGGCGGTAATGCCCGAACGACGCGGCCAGCCCGGTCGCCCAGAAGTGGTCATATGCCGAGAGGCTGATGTTTGCCCAGATCAGCGCCCCCACGGTGCCGCCGAGAAGCACCGACGCGCTGCCCATCTCGGTACGCAGGAACGTCCGCAGCTGCGTCTGCCCTCGTCCGGTCCACGCAGACTGTGTCACAGCCGTCGCGCCTCGGTTATCCGGCGCAGGAACCGCTGCGTACGCTCGTCCTGCGGGCTGGTGAACAGCTGCGCAGGCGGTGCCTCCTCGACGATCTGCCCGTCCTCGAGGAACGCCACCCGGCTGGCGATCTCCCGCGCGAAGCCCATCTCGTGGGTGGCGATCACCATCGTCATGCCGCCCTCGGCGAGCTCCCTGATCACGTTGAGCACCTCGGCGACCAGCTCCGGGTCCAGCGCGCTGGTCACCTCGTCAAGCAGCAGCAGCCGCGGCTGCATCGCCAGCGCCCGCACGATCGCGACCCGCTGCTGCTGCCCGCCGGACAGCCGGTCCGGGTAGTCGTGCAGCTTGTCGAGCAAGCCGAATCGCGCCAGCAGCTCGGCGGCCACAGTGCTCGCTTCCGACTTGGACATGTCAAGCGCCTTGCACGGGCCGAGCGTCACGTTCCGCTCCACCGTCATGTGCGGGAACAGGTTGTAAGACTGAAAAACGATCCCGATGTGCTTGCGCACCAGGTTCTCGTCAACCCCGCGCGCGCTGATGAGCGTGCCGCCCAGGTAGATCGCCCCGGCATCGATGCGTTCCAGCAGGTTGACGCAGCGCAGCAGGGTCGACTTTCCCGACCCCGACGCGCCGATCAGGCAGACAACCTCATTCTTCAGAACGACTTGTGTGATACCGCGCAGGACCGTGTTACCCCCGAAGGACTTGCGTACCTCTTCGAGCCGCAGTACTTCGGCCGTCGCGTTCTCTCCTTTGACTGCGCTGTCATCGGTCATGGCATGCCGCCGGCGAGCCGTCGTGCGCGGTCCCTGGCGATGAGCCGGTCGGTGAGCCGCGCCAGCGGGATGGTCAGGATCAGGAACAAGATGGCGGCCACCACGTAACTGGAGTAGTTGAACGTAGTGTCGGCATAGATCTCGGCGGCCCGGTTTGCCTCGATGGCGCCGAGCACGGCGACCAGGGCGGTGTCCTTCTGCAGCGAGATGAAGTCGTTCAGCAGCGGCGGGATGATGTTCCTGATCGCCTGCGGCAGGATGACGTGCCGCATCGCGGTCCATTCGGAGAGGCCGAGCGACCGGGCGGCGGCGACCTGGCTGCGGTGTACCGAGTTGATGCCGGCCCGGTAGACCTCGGACACGTAGGCCGAGTAGGAGATCACCAGGGCGGCCACGCCGTAGACGGCCGCGGACTGGGTGGAGATCACCTGGAGCTCAAGGGCGGGGACGCCGAATCCGATCGCGAAGATCAGCAGCAGCGTCGGCACGCCGCGGCAGATGTCCACGTACACGGTGGCGACCAGGCGCAGCGGCAGCATCACCGGGCCGGTGGTCTGCCTGATGACCGCGACGGCGAGTGCCAGGATGAGGATGAGTACCTCGGCGGCCATGAACATCCGGATGTTCAGCCAGATGGCCTCACCGACCGAGTAGTAGCCCTTCTTCGGGTTCCCGATGAACGACTGCCACATGTCCGTCGGGTTGAAGAAGGTGTGCCGGACGTTGGCACTTCCCGGCGCCAGCCAGAACAGCGCGACGAGCGCGCCGATGACGACGATGGTGCTCGTCGTGGACAGGGCGACGCCGCGCCGGCCGCCGGACTTCCGCCAGCCCGCCGGCAGGTCGAGCCCGCTACGGCTGGATGGTGGGAACACTGGTGTAAATCTGCAGGTACTTGTTCTGCAGCTCGGTGAGGGTACCGTTGGCCGCGATCTTGCTGATCGCCTGGTTGACGCAGCCGACCAGCGGGTTCCCCTTGGCGAACAGCAGGCCGTAGTACTCGTCGCTGGACGGGAACTGGCCGATCACCACCGAGTTGGGGATCTGGTCGGCGGCCATGTACTGCGCGGTCGGCGTGTCGGTGACGAACGCGGCGATCTGCTTGTCCTGGAGCGCCGACACCACGTCGTTGAGGGTGTCGTAGATCTTGGGCGTCGTGGTCGGCTGGATCTCGCTGTTGATGTACGTCAGGCTGGTGGTGCCGATCTGGTCGCCGTAGATGTAGGTCTTCAGCTCGGCCGGCGTGTGCTTGGTGACGATCGGGCTGTCCTTCAGCGCGATCAGCGCCTCGCGGTCGTTGTAGTAGCTCTCAGAGAACGTCACCGCCGTGGCCCGCTGCGGGGAGTACGAGATCTCGTTGATGTCGAAGTCGAACTTCTTCGGGCCGGGCGCGTACGAGCTGTCGAATGGCTCGTAGGCCCACGTGACCTGGTCCGCCTTGAACCCGAGTTCCTTGGCGATCGCGTAGGTGACGGCGCTCTCGTAGCCCTCGCCGTTGCTCGGCTGGTTGTTCTCGAACCACGGGGAGTAGACGGGCTTGTCGGTCGCCGCGGTGAGCACGCCCTTGGCGTACAGCTGGCTCTGGATGCTGTTGTAGGTGCAGGCGGCCGTGCTGGCATTGCCGCTCGTGCCGCCGGCGTTCGCTGGCGTGGTGCTGGAGATGGTGCTGCAGGCAGACAGACTCGTCAGTGCCGCGCCAGCGGCAAGAGTTACGGCAGCAGCGGTGATGGAGACGTGACGCATCCGGGTGGTAACTCCCTGCAGAACCCCGCAATGTACAGCGGTTTTGTCGATTTCGGCCGCCGACAGCTTACCGCCCGCGCTGGCATCCCGGCACAAGGCCCCTGGTGAGCGGCCACGCCCCGCCGAGCCGCCCCGCCCAGCCGCCGCGCCCCCTGCCCAGCGTGCCAATGGCGCCAACGGGCCGGCTCAGCCGCTCCCCGAGCCCGGTTCAGCCGTGCCGCTGGCGCCGTTGGCACGCTAGAAATGCCCTCCCGGCACGCCTCCCGCAGCCATGTGGTGATCAGGTCTTCCACACCGTCACGATCTTCGCGTCGCTGCTGATTATCACCGTCAGGCCGTCGCCGGTTACCTTCCAGGTCCGCGCGTCGGTCTGCCATGTGCCGGCGGCGCGGCTGGTGATGAGGCCCGTGATCTCCGCCTTGCTGACCCCTCGCTCGCACATCCGCTGCAGGGCGTGCGCCGTGTAGCCGGCGATGTACTGAGGCCGGCTCGCGCTTGAGGTGCTGGGCGCCGGCCGCGCCGGCTGCGTCGCGGGCGTTGCCCGCGTTGCCACGGCCGACGGGGCGGCGGACGCCCCTGGGGAGCGGCCGGACGGGCTCGACAGGGCGAAGCCCAGGCCCACCGCGAGAATCGCGATCAGGATCCCGGCGATGACTACAATACGGCGTCGTGCATACACGGAGAGCATTATCCATGAGCCGGGACGCGCCGGCTGGGGGTGCTAGTCCGCGATGCGGATCCGCAGGCGCCGGAACCCCTTGCCCTTGCTCTCGATCTTGACGACCTCGATCCGGCCTACCTGGCTGGTGGTGGCGACATGGGTGCCGCCGTCCGCCTGCTGGTCCAGGCCCACGATGTCGACGATCCTTACGTCCTTGACCTCCGCCGGGACCAGGTTGGTGGCGGTACGGATGATGTCTGGGATCGCGAACGCCTCATCGCGCGGCAGCACGCGCACGTCGATCTGGCGGCCCGCCTGCACCTCGGTGTTGCACGCGGCCTCGATCGCCTCACGGAAACCCGCGGGGACCTCTGGCAGGTTGAAATCCATCCTCGCGGCCAGCGGTTCCATGTTCCCGCCGGTTACCAGCGCGCCGAAGTCACGGAAGACGACACCGCAGAGAATGTGCAGTCCGGAGTGCGTGCGCATCAGCGCGGTGCGGCGCTCGTCCGCGACCGCGCCGCGGACGGCCGTGCCCGCGGGCGGCAGCGGATCGCCGTCGGCGGGGATCAGGTACAGGTCCTCGCCCTTGCGGGCACCGACAATCCGGGTCTGGACGCCGCCCCAGAGCAGTACGCCCTCGTCCGGTGGCTGGCCGCCGCCGCCCGGATAGAACGCCGACCTGTCCAGCACGATCCCGTCAGGATCCGCAGCGAGCACCTGGGCATCCCACTCGCGCAGGCTCTGGTCGTCGAGTTCCAGCCGGTGGGTGCGCCACTGCGTGTCCTCCATCCCCGAAGCTTATATGCGGCCCGCCGTCGCGACAGTTAAGGCTGCAGCTGTTGCCTGACGTTAGCGCCACGCAAAACGGGACATACCGGTCCGCAATTTGGTCATAGCATCAGGCAACATCTGTAGCCTTACGGGTTGGGGGTGGTGTGGTAGATGCGGAGAGCTTCGGTCAGGATCTCGCGTGATTGCGGGGTGTAGGGCCAGAGCTGGAACATGATGTGCTGGACGCCTAGTTCGGCGTAGCCGCGCATGGCCGTCGCGATCTCGTCGGGGGTGCCGGTGAGAGGGCTTTCTAGGAACGCTGGCTTGCTTGGCTGGAGGTCGGGGAACCAGAGGCCGATGAGCGCGGTTATCCCGATGCTCGCGGGGTCGCGGCCGACCTCGCGGCAGGCGGTCTGGATCCGGGCGAGGGGTCCGGCCATCGTCTCGGGCTGGCCCATGTAGCCGGTGTTCCACAGGTCGGCGTACTGCGCGGTCAGCCTGAGCATGCGCGGACCTTCGCCGCCTATCATCAGCGGCGGCCCGCCGGGCCGCGGACCTGGCGGCACGTTGTAGCAGTCCCGCGCCTGGTAGTACTGCCCGGCGAAATCGGCGTACCCGTCCCGCAGGAGTGGCTTCAGGATCTGCATGGCTTCCTCGAAGCGGTCCACTCGATGATCGAAGGGCAGCCCGAAGGCCTGGTACTCCGGCTCGTTCCACCCCGCGCCGATACCCAGGATCAGCCGCCCATCGCTCACCTCATCGACCGCGGTGGCCATCTTCGCCAGGATCGCTGGATTGCGGAACGAGTTGCACAGCACCAGCGTGCCGATCTCCACGCACTCGGTGGCCTCGGCCAGCGCGGCCAGCATCGTCAGGCATTCCCAGATTCCGCGAGGCGGCTCACCGCCATCGCGGTACATGAGGTGGTCGGCGAGCCAGATGCTGTCGAAGCCGTCAGCTTCCGCCTGCTGCGCGATCTCCCTGATGCCGCGGTAGGGGCGCTTGGTATTGGTTACGCGGTCGTTCGCCGTGTAGATGAACAGCCCGGTTTTCATGGGCTGTAGCGTAGCCACTCTCCACTGACATCTTGTGTCAGCGGGAACCAAAAGGCCGTTCTGAGATGGGGATTGTGCTCTCGCCGCGCTGGGCCGGGACGGTGAGCTGCGAGACCGAGCCCGACAGCGGCAGCCGCGCGGTCTCCGGCAGTCGCCAGAGCACGGGCAGCACGCCGATCGCGACCATCATGACCAGCAGCCCGGGGAACAGCCGCCAGCCGGTCGCGTCGATGACCTGCTGCGCGACCAGTGGTGCCAGCCCGCCGAAGGCGGCGGTGGCGAGCGTGTACCCCAGCGCCAGGCCGCTCATCCGGCCGGCGGTGGCGAACTGCTCCGGCACCGTCGCGGCGGCCGCGGCGCTGACCGCCCCGGCGCCGAAGGCGAAGACCAGCGCGCCGGCTAGGGCATGCAGCCAGGTTCCCGTGGACATGAAGGCGAACAGCCCGATCGGCACCGCGACGAAGAAAAGGGCGAGAGTGAGCAGGGCGGGCCGCCGCCCGAACCGGTCCGACAGGTGGCCGGCCAGCGGGGTGATGGCGATGACCGCGACGGCGGCGATGGTGGAGACCGTGAGCGCCGCGGAGTCAGAGAAGTGGCTCACCGAGGTCAGGTAGGTCGGGACGTAGGTGACGCCCACGTAGTAGGTCACCGAGCCGAGCGCCGAGATCGCGAACGTCGCGAGGAGCGCCCGGCGCTGGGAGCCGAGCACGTCCCGCAGCGGGTTGGCGGGCAGGTTGCCTGCCGACTTGGCTTCCTCGAAGACAGGGGTCTCGTGCATCGACGAGCGGAGCAGCAGCGTGACGCCCGCCAGCACCGCACCGAACAGGAACGGTATCCGCCAGGCCCACGAGTCGAGCTGCGATGTGGTGACGACGGCAGTGACCAGGGCGCTGATGCCGGCCGCCAGCAGCGCGCCCACCTCGCTCGCGCCCGCCGCGAGGCTGACCAGCAGGCCGCGGTGCCGGGCGCCGCTGGATTCCACCAGGTAGACCAGGACACCGGAGTACTCGCCGCCGACCGAGAAGCCCATGACGCAGCGCAGCGCGAACAGCAGGATGGGGGCGGCCAGGCCGGCCGTTGCGTGCGTCGGCAGCAGGCCGGTGAGCAGCATCGCGGCCATCATGATCGTCATCGAGATCAGCAGCACGTTCCGGCGGCCGATCCGGTCGCCGAAATGCCCGAAGACGGCGGCGCCCACCGGCCGCATGATGTACGACACCGCGAACACGCCAAGCGTGATCAGCACGGAATCCTTGGCGCCGCCGAAGAACACCCGGGAGATGACCGGCGTGAGGTAGAGGTACAGCGTGAAGTCATACCACTCGACCATCGTCGAGCTCGCGGCGATCGCCAGTGAGCGCCGAGATGGCGCTCCCGAGGTCCCCGCCCCTGCGGCGCCATACGCACCTGCGGCCCCATGCGCACCCGCTGGTCCCACTGGTCGTCCGCCCGCTGGCGGCCGTGCTCCCCCCGGCATACCGCTCCTGCCTTGCCCGCCCCGTCTCCCCGTCACTCGTCTCATCTATCTACCCTCTAGACACATCAGACACGCCTACCCACCAGGAGTATCGGGCTCGCCCGGCGGCCGCCAGATTTGAGCGGAAATTCGATGTTGGACGGAGAAAAAGGAGTCAGATCCGACCTGTTTTCTTCCGCCGAGCACGGATATTCCGTCGAAAGCGACGCTGCCGGGTGGGTGCGGCGGGCGGTCGGGTGGTGTGAAAGCGACGCTGCCGGCTGGGTGCGGCGGCGGGTCGGGTGGCGTGAGGGCGGCGGGTCGGGTGGCGTGAGGGCGGCGGGTCGGGTGGTGCGGGGGCTGGCGTTTAGGGTGGTGGCGTGACAGCTTTCGCGCCTGGCGGCACGTTGCGGGCCGCCATTAACCTGGGCAATCCGGTGCTCGCGGGCCGGGACGAGGTGAGTGGCGAGCCGGCCGGGGTTTCTGTGGACCTTGCCCGTGAGTTCGCGGGGCGGCTTGGCGTGCCGGTTGAGCTGGCTGCCTTTGACAGGGCAGCGGAGTCGGTTGACGCGGTGCGGACCGAGCGGGCCGACATCGGGTTCTTCGCGATCGACCCGGCTCGCGGTGAGGGGCTGCTGTTCACCGCGCCGTACGTGCTGATTGAGGGCAGTTACCTGGTGCCGGAATCCTCGCCGCTGACGGGCAATGCCCAGGTCGACAGCGCGGGACGGCGCATCTCGGTGGGGGAGGGCAGCGCGTATGACCTGTTCCTCACCCGGGAAATCCTGCATGCGGAGATCGTCCGCTGCCCGGGCGCGCCGGCCGCGCTCGAAGCACTGCGTTCTGGCGCCGTCGAGGTGGCGGCAGGCATCCGCCAGGTGCTTGAGGCCGAGGCCCAGCGTGCACCGGGGGTGCGGGTGCTGCCGGGGAGGTTCATGGTGATCCAGCAGGCCATGGGCTTGCCGGTCAGCCGGGGCGCGCAGGCGCAGCAGCTGCTGGCCACGTTCGTCGAGGAGATGAAGGCCAGCGGTTTCGTCGCCGACGCGCTCCGCCGCCACCGCGTCGAGGGCGCCATCGTGGCACCGCCCGCCTGACGTCAGGGACCTGACGCCAGGACCTAGCGCCCAGACCTGATGCCCCGGGTTCCCGCATCCCGGCGGCGCGTCAGCATATGTTGACGATCGAGCCTACGTCAGCATATGCTGACAACCATGGAACCGATACTCGAGATCGCCGAAGGCGCTGCCAGTACCGACCCGGATGCCGGGCTCCGCGCGGTGGCCGCGCTCCGCGCGCTCGCCGAGCGCCTGGAGGTCCTTCAGGTGCAGAACGCGCGGGCACTGGGCTGGTCCTGGCAGGACATCGCGGAGCGGCTCGGCGTCACCAAGCAGACCGTGCACCGCAAGTATGGCCGCCGTCTCGGGGGGCACTGATGCTCGAGCGGTTCACGCCGGAGGCCCGCTCAATCGTGAACGAGGCTGCAAAGCATGCCCGACGGCTAGGCCACCGGTATGTCGGTACCGAGCACCTGCTGCTGGCCGCGGTCGGTACTTCCGCGGCCGCCAGCGACATCATGCGCGAGCACGGTCTTACCTCGGAGCGGGTCGAGGAGGAGATCCTGCGCCGGATCGGGCACGGCGCCACCGCCGGCCTGTTCGGTGACCTGGACTGGAACGCGCTGGCCAGCATTGGTATCGACCTGGATGCCGTCCGGGCCAGGGCAGAGGCCGCGTTCGGTACCGATGCCCTGATCCGGGCCAGCCTGGAGGTGCAGGGCCTGGCACGGCAGCGGCGCAGGTTCCCGCTGCCGGGCAGGTCCAGGCAGCGCCGCTCGGTACGGCCGGCGAATGTGGACGCCGCTGGCCGCTACCGGCCCAGGGGAACCGGTACAAGCGGGCGCCTCCCGTTTACCTTGCCCGCGAGGAAGGTGCTCGAGCGCTCGCTGCGCGAGGCGACAGCCAGGCACGATCAGCACATCGGGGTCGAGCACATGGTGCTCGCGCTCCTCGGGATGGAGAACGGGCCGGTGCCGGCCATCATGTCCGGCCTCGGCGTGCCGGTGCCGGCGCTGCGTGCCGCCATCCTGGACCGCTACCGCCAGGCTGGCTAGGCACCGGGGCGCGGCTATGGCGGCCCGCGGCTATGGCGGCCCGTGGCGCACGAACACCCACCGGCTGGGGTTCGTGGGCCACGGGTCGCCATAGGGTTGCGGCCCGGGCTGACAGAATGGGGTCATGGCTTGGATTCGGCTTGAGGGTGCCGTTAATGTCCGTGACCTGGGCGGGCTGCCGGTGGCGAACGGCTCGGTGACGGCTGCTGGCCGGCTGATCCGCTCCGCTAACCTGCAGATGCTGTCGCCCGCCGACGTGAAGAGGCTGGTCAGTGAGATCGGGGTGACGACGGTCGTGGACCTGCGCAGCGCCGGGGAGGTGGCGGCGGAAGGACCGGCTCCTCTCGATGGCGTCGCCGGCGTCAGGCGAGAGCATCACCAGGTGCTTGCCGAGCTGGGCGCCCCTGCTGGCGAGGCTCCGGGGAGCCGGCACGAGCAGGACAATCTCCGCTACCCAGACGACCCGGTATGCGGCCGCTACCTGGGTTACGTCGAGAACCGTCCAGCCGCGGTGGTGGCGGCGCTGCGTGCCATCGCGGGCTCCGATGGCGCGGCGATCGTGCACTGCGCGGCGGGGAAGGACCGGACCGGCGTGGTGGTGGCGCTCGCGCTCACCGCGGTCGGCGTGCGCCCGGAGGCGGTCATCGCCGACTATGCCGCGACTAGCGAGCAGGTCGCCGTCATCGTCGAGCAGCTGCGCAGATCGCCGACCTACCGCGAGGAAATCGACAGGAAGACGGTCGACGAGCACCGGGCACTGCGGAGCACGATGGCCGCGTTCCTCGAGCAGCTCGACACGCGCCATGGCGGCGTGCTGGAATGGCTGGCGGCCAACGGCTTCGCCGACCGGGACCTGGGGCGGCTCCAGGGCAAGCTGCTGGGGCAAGCCGAGCGCAATCTGGGAGGTTTACCCGGTTCGGAGAGGTTAACACCAGGAATCTTGCAGGAACCTGTGATCCTGGCTCAACCTGGAACCGAGAAGCTTACTCGGTGAATATCTGGCGTCGTAAGAGTCTGTGGGTCAACGGCCCCCTTGTGCTGGTCCTTGCGGCGGCCGGTGGCGGTTCGTACCTCGCCCTGAAGCCGAGCGATAGCACGGCCGCTGTGGCCACGACCGCGGTGGCGCAGGGCACCGTGCTGGCGAACGTCACCGCGTCCGGAACGGTGGACGCGAGCCAGAACCTGGGCCTGAACTTCGTGACCGCCGGCAAGATAACCGCGATCTACGTCAAGGTCGGGCAAAAGGTGCACGCGGGCCAGAAGCTCGCCGCGGTGGATGGCACCACCAGCCAGCAGGCTCTCACCATCGCCCAGGCGAGCCTGTCGTCGGCCTCGGCGGGGCTGGCCTCGGCAGAGGAGGGCGAGACACCGGCCGCGAAGGCGGCCGCGTCCGCGTCGGCCGCCTCCCAGTACACCCAGGTGCAGTCCGCCGAGTCGGCGCTGTCCCAGGAGGAGGCCATCGTCAAGACCGACCAGGCTTCCCAGCAGCAGTCCGAGACCACCTCGCAGGACACCCTGAATCAGGCCGAGGCCGCGGTGACCACCGCCCAGAACAACCTCAGCACCGCGGAGTCCACGCTGTCGAGCGATGAGGAGACCGAGGCGGAGGCGTGCGCGCCACCCCCGCCGAGCACGACGACCACAACCGGTGGGACCGCCTCGCCGACACCCAGCCCAACTACAGGCCCTGGCACCTCCGCCTGTACCTCGGCCGAGAACGCGGTGACCCAGGAAGAGGACACCACCATCCCCGGCCTCCAGCAGGACATTACGCAGGCGGAGAACACAGTAACGAACGCCCAGAACGCTTACAACTCCACGGTGGACGGCGTCAAGACCGATGTCGTCCAGGAGAACGGGCAGATAGCGTCGGACAAGCTCGCCGTGACCAGCGCGAAGAAGTCCTATGCCGCCACCCTCGCGGGGGACACCTCGAGCGCCACGCCTAACCAGACGAGCATCGCGCAGGACGAGGCCGCGGTGACGGGGGACAACGTGACGGTCGAGCAGGACGAGACGGCCCTGGCCGGGACCACGCTGACCGCGCCCTTCTCCGGTACGGTCGCCTCGATCGCCGACTCGGTGGGCGAAGAGGCGTCCGGCACCAGCTCCAGCTCCAGCTCCGGCTCCTCGGGCTCCAGTTCCACGGGATCGACCTCGAGCTCCTCGACGGCCGGCGAGGCGGTCGGCACCGGGGCGACCGGGGCCGGCACCGGGGCCGGCGGCGCGGGCACGAGCTCCTCCGCCAGCGGGTTCATCGTGCTGACCGACCTGAACACCCTGCTGGTGCAGGCCGAGTTCGATGAGACCGACGCGGCGAGCATCAAGGTGGGTGCCGCGGCGACGGTGACGGTGAACGCGACGAACGCCGAGGTGCAGGCAACCGTGGCCGAGGTCGACCCCACCTCTACGACCAGCAGCGATGTGGTCGACTACGGAGTAACGCTCGGCCTGAGCCAGTCAGGAGTCCTGAAGGCGGGCCAGTCGGTCAGTGTCGCCGTGATCACCGGTGAGGCGAACGACGCGCTGTACGTCCCCGCCACGGCGGTGACCACGGCCGATGAACGCAGCACCGTCGAGGTAATTAATGCCAAGGGCCAGGAGGTGCCAACCGTGGTTACCCTGGGCGTCCAGGGCACTACCGATGATCAGATCCTGTCCGGTCTTACCCTGGGTGAGAAGGTGGTTACGTCGACAGCGACGGCAGGCACCACCACTGGCGGCTTCCCCGGCAACGGCGGCCTGTTCGGCGGTGGCGCCGGCGGCGCCGGCCGCGTCGGCGGTGGCCGCGGGTGACCAGTTCGCTGACCGGACCGGCCAGCAGACCGGTCATCCGGCTGCAGGCCGTAACGAAGACCTACGGCAGCGGCGAGGCCATGGTGCACGCCCTGCGCGGGGTCAGTCTTGACGTGCTGACCAGGGATTACGTCGCCATTATGGGCGCGTCAGGCTCGGGCAAGTCCACGATGATGAACATCATCGGCTGCCTGGACGTGCCCACGGCCGGCCAGTTCCTCATCGACGACATCGACACGGCCGTGCTTGACGAGAAACAGCTCGCGCTGGTGCGCAACCGCAAGATCGGCTTCGTGTTCCAGGCGTTCAACCTCATTCCCCGGATGACCGCGCTCGCCAACGTGGAGCTGCCGCTGTCCTACGCCGGGGTCAAGGCAAGGGAACGCCGCCGGCGAGCCGAGGCGGCGCTGACCCTGGTCGGGCTGGCGGACCGGATGTCCTTCCAGCCGAGTCAGCTGTCCGGCGGCCAGCAGCAGCGAGTCGCCGTCGCCAGGGCGCTGGTGACCACGCCGAGCCTCATCCTCGCGGATGAGCCGACAGGAAACCTCGACACCAAGGCAAGCCACGACGTGATGGGGGTCTTCGACCAGCTCAACGCGGCCGGCCGGACCATCGTCCTGATCACCCATGAGGAAGATGTGGCCGCCCACGCCAAGCGAGTGATTCATGTCACGGACGGCCAGATCGTCGATGACCGCCGCCGCGTCGCCGCGGACGCGAACCCGCCGCTGCTGTCCTACTCGACCGGGGCGAGGCTATGAGCCCGGCCCAGGTCATGCGGTTCGCACTGACCGGGCTGGCCTCGAACAAGGTGCGCTCCGCGCTGACCGCGCTCGGCATCCTGATCGGCGTGGGCTCGGTGATCCTGCTGGTCGCGGTGGGCAACGGCTCGTCGAAGGCGATCGAGTCAAGCCTGGACCAGCTGGGCACCAACTCGCTGACGGTGATCCACGAGTCGGCAGGCGGCTTCTTCTCCGGCGGCTCCGCGAGCGGCGCCACCTCGACGGCAGACCTCACGCTGGCCGACGCGACGGCCTTGTCCCAGGCCTCCGGGGTCCAGAGCGTCTCGCCGGTGGTGGATACCTCGGAGACGCTGAGCGTAGGCGGGTCCAGCGACAGCGACGTCTCGCTGGACGGCACGTACCCGAGTTACTTCGAGGCGACGAACAGCCCGATCAGTGCCGGCTCTTACCTGACCACCGACGAGGTGACTAGCGCCAGCAAGGTGCTGGTGATCGGCGCGACGACGGCTACCGACCTGTTCGGCACCGCGAACCCGGTGGGGCAGACGGTGGACGTTGCTGGCGTGCCCTTCACCGTGGTGGGCGTGCTTGCGACGAAGGGCTCCACCGGCCTGGCGAACGCTGACAACACCGCGATCGCGCCGCTCACGACGATCCAGGAGACGCTGACCGGCTACGGCTCGCTGAACGACATCGTGGTGGAGGCGCAGACCCCGGCGCTTGTCAATCCGGTCGAATCCGAGATCACCGCGATCCTGGACAAGGAGGAGGGCGTCACCAGTTCCGCTGACGCCAACTTCGAGGTGGAGAACCAGGCCAGCCTGCTGACCACCGCGGCCTCGTCCACGCACACCTTCACCGTGCTGCTCGGCGCGGTCGCCGCGATCTCGCTGCTGGTAGGTGGCATCGGCATCACCAACATCATGCTGGTCACGGTGACCGAGCGGACAAGGGAGATCGGCATCCGCAAGGCCATCGGTGCCCAGCCGGGCGTGATCCTGGCCCAGTTCCTCGCCGAGGCCACGTTGCTGTCGGTGATCGGCGGCGGCCTCGGCATCGCGGCCGGCCTGATCGGCACCCAGTTCAACATCGACGGAATCAAACCCGTCGCCGTGCCCTCATCGATCGCACTGGCGTTCGGGGTCAGCGTCATCATCGGCCTGTTCTTCGGCGGCTTCCCGGCCAACCGCGCTGCCAACATGCGTCCGGTCGACGCTCTTCGCTACGAGTGATGGGAAATTAGGCAATGCGACGTCGCACCGGTACCGAGCACATGGAAGAGGCACCGCTGGCGGATACCATCACCGACCCGCTGTCCCTGCTGTCCGAGCCCGTGGCCTCCGATGACCTGACTCCCGCGCTCGCCAGGCGGCCGAGGGTCAAGCTGCCCTCGCTGACCATGTTCCTGATCGCGGCTGTGATCGCCGGCGGCGGATTCTACGCGGGCGCGCTGGTTGGCAAGCACAACGCGGGCACGGGAACCGGCAGCCTGGCCGCGGCCTTCCGCGGCGCCGCCGCCGCGACCGGCACGGCGGGCGCACGGACCGGCCGCACTGGTACCGGCGGCTTCGGCGGCTTCGAAGGCGGCGGTACCGGCGGTACTGGCGGCACAGGCGCGGCAGGCGACGACACGATAGGCACGATCGAGCTGGTCGAAGGGAACGTCGTCTACGTCAAGACTGAGGCCGGCACCACCGTCGAGGTCAAGGTGTCGAACGCGACGAAGATCAGCATCAGCAGCACGGGTACCGTGAAGGACCTGACGCCTGGCCAGACGGTCATCGTCGGTGGCGCGGCGGGTACCGGCGGCGCGGTCAGCGCGACGAGCATCACCCAGAGCAGCGGCCTCGGATCCTTCAGTGGCGGATAGACCAAGGCTCCTGGTGGTGGAGGACGACCCGGCGATCCTCGATCTGCTCACCGGCGCGCTGCAGTTCGCCGGCTTCGACGTCGGCACCGCGGTCACCGCCAGCGAGGCGCTCCGAGCAGTCGCCGCGGGGCCCCCCGACGTGATGCTGCTCGACATCATGCTGCCCGACTCCGATGGCTTCGAGGTGCTGCGCCGCATCCGCGGTCAGGGCATCGGCTGCCCGGTGCTGTTCCTCACCGCCCGCGACGGCGTGGCCGACCGGGTGGCCGGCCTGTCCGCGGGCGCGGACGACTACGTGGTGAAGCCGTTCAGCGTGGAGGAAGTCATCGCCCGCATCCGCGCCGTCCTGCGCAGGGAGCAGCCAGACCAGGCCGCGGCCGATAACAGGACGCTGACGGTGGCCGACCTGGAGCTGGACGACGGGACCCGCGAGGCCCGCCGGGCAGGCCAGCCGATCGCGCTTACCCCGAACGAGTTCAAGCTGCTCCGTTACCTGATGGCGAACGCCGGCCGGGTGCTCAACCGGGCCCAGATCGCGGACAGCATCTGGGACTACCACGTCAGCGGTGACAGCACGGTCGTGGAGTCTTACATCTCCAACCTTCGCCGCAAGGTGGACACCACGGAACCGCGGCTGATCCACACCATCCGCGGCATCGGCTATGTCCTGCGGGTGCCCCCGTGAAGACGTCTCTGCGGGTTAGGGTGCTAGTCGCCACCTGCCTGGTAGTGGCGGCGGCCCTGACCGTCATGGGCGCCGCGGGCACCGTGCTGTTCCGGCACTACCTGATCGGCCGGACCGACGCCCAGCTGCGGTCGTTCTCGTCCAACACCGAACGGTTCCGTACCCTCCCCGCACATCCGCAGCCTCCGCCGCGGCAGTACCGGCCGGGCCCTGCCCTGCCCAGTCCGTTCATCATCGAGGTCGTCGCCACCAACGGCCATATCGTCCGAGTAGTCGATGCGGGCCTGCACGGCCAGATCGAGGATCCGCTGCCCCAGGTGCCCGCGGCCGACCTCAAGGCGATCAGCACGCCGTTCACCGTCGCATCCGGCGGCCACGAATGGCGTGCCATCGTCGTGCCGCGCCCGGACAAGAGGTACACGGTCGTCGCTGTCAGCCTGGACAGCGTGCTCCCGGCCGTGGCCAGGCTGACGCTGATCGACTTCCTGGCCGGCCTGGTCGCGCTCGTATCGCTGATGGTCATCGGCTTCTGGCTGGTGTCGGCGAGCCTGGCCCCGCTGCGTGCCATCGAGCGGACCGCCCGCTCGATCGCCGGCGGCGACCTGTCCCGCCGGGTCCCTGAGGGCCCGCCGCGGACCGAGGTCGGACAGCTGGCGCAGGCGTTCAACCAGATGCTCGGCCAGATCGAGTCCGCCTACCTGGCTCGGGCCGAAGGCGAGCGCAAGGCCCAGCTCTCCGAAGAGCGGATGCGGCGGTTCGTCGCGGACGCCAGCCATGAGCTGCGCACCCCGCTGACCTCGATCCGCGGGTTCGCCGACTTCTACGCCCAGCAGGGCGATGGCGCGGACCCGCACGCGACGGCGCACATGATGGCCCGGATCAGGTCCGAGTCGGAGCGGATGAGCTCGCTGGTTGATGACCTGCTGCTGCTCGCGCACCTGGATGAGGAGCGGGACCTGCTGCTCAGCCCGGTGGACCTGTCCAGCCTGGCCGCCGACGCGGTGCACGATTTCCGCACCCTCCAGCCCGCCCGCGACACTGCCCTGCGAGCCGATCCCGACCCGGTAGTGGTGAACGCGGATGAGGCGAGGATCCGGCAGGTCATCGGCAACCTGCTCGGCAACGCTCAGCGGCACACTCCGCCCGGCACCGCCGTGGACGTCACCGTCCAGTCCGAAGGCACCGAGGCGCACCTCGCCGTCGCCGACTCCGGTCCCGGCATGGCACCGCACGACGCGGAGCGTGTCTTCGAGCGCTTCTACCGCGCTGACCCGGCCCGCAGCCCGGTCGCCGTCAAGCACAGCGGAAGCGGCGCCGGCCTCGGCCTGTCAATCGTCTCTGCCCTGGTCACCGCGCATGGCGGCCGGGTGGGTGTGGACGCGAACCCCGGCGAGGGGTGCGTGTTCCACGTCTGGCTGCCCCTCGCACCACTTGAAAAGGAGATCCTGTGAAGATTTTCATCCGGCTGGCCGTGCTCGCGGCGGCAGCGTGCCTGACCCTTACCGCCTGTGGCGGTGGCGGCAGCACGCCGGCCGCGTCGGGCAGCGGCGGCGCCGTCCCCACCCCCAGCGCCAGTTCCTCGGCTAGTGCAGCGCTGAGTGCGTTCGACACCTGCCTGAAGTCGCACGGAGTCAAGACCACGTTCAAGCCGCGCGCCTTCCCGTCCGGCAGCGCCCGCCCGACTGCCCGCCCGACCGCGTTCCCGACCGCGCACCGCAGCCCCGGCGCTGGCGGCTTCGGCGGTTTCGCCACCAACAGCGCGGACGCGGCGGCATTCAAGGCCTGCGAGAAGTACGCCCCGACTGGCTTCGGCGGCGGCTTCGGTGGCGGCGGCAGCATCAGCGCCAGCGCCCTCGCCGCATTCAAGAGCTGCATGACCCAGAACGGCGTGACCATCACCGGCACCAGCGCCGAGAGCATATTCCGCCAGATGCGAACCGCGACCGGCAAGACCGCCACCGCTTACAAGACCTGCCGCGTCCTCATCCAGTCCTCGACGACACCAACCCCCAGCCCCAGCGCTTAGCGGCCGGAGTGCCAATGGCGCCAACGGGATCCCTGAACCGGGCTCTCGGGCCACGTGAGCGGGCTCGTTGGCGCCATTGACACCCTCCGGGCGGTGGGCGCGGGCGGTGGGCGCGAGCGCTGCCCGGCACCGCACGGCCGCGGGCGCCGCCCGGCATCGCGCGGCGGGGCGGGGCGGGGTTAGGGGCCTACGTTGGCGATGTGGAGGACGGCGGTGCCGGCCTCATCGGAGGCGGCTAGGTCGACGGTGCCGGTGATGGCCCAGTCGTGGTTGCCGGCCGGGTCGTCGAGGATCTGGCGGACCGTCCAGCGGTCCTTGCCGGTCTCGATGATGAGCAGGGCCGGGCCGCGGGCGTCCGCACCCGTTCCGATCGACTCGTACTCCTCGTAGTACTCCGACAGCGCGTCTTCCCACGCGTCGGCGTCCCAGCCGGAGTCGGCATCGAGCTCGCCGAGATCGTAATACCGCCGCAGCGCGGCGAGCTCGACCCGCCGGAACAGCGCGTTGCGCACCAGCACCCGGAAGGCGCGGACGTTCCCGGTCACCGCCGGAGGCTTGTCGTCTACGATGGCGGCGGCCGCGGCGGCCGGATCCCGCAGGCGCTCCCACTCGTCGATGAGACTGCTGTCGACCTGGCGGACGAGCTCGCCGAGCCACTCGATCAGGTCGGTGAGCTCCTCGGTCCTGGCATCCTCGGGGACGGTCTGCCGCAGCGCCTTGAAGGCGTCGGCCAGGTAGCGCAGCACGATGCCCTCGGCGCGGGCCAGCCCGTAGGACGCGACGTACTCGGCGAACGTCATCGCCTGCTCGTACATCTCGCGGACCACGGACTTGGTGGCCAGCTGGTAGTCCGCCACCCACGGATGCCCGCGGCGGTACATGTTGTAAGCGGCGTCGAGCACGTCGGCCAGCGGGCGGGGATACGTTACGTCGTCGAGCAGGGCCATCCGTTCTTCGTATTCGATCCCTTCCATCTTCATCGCGGCCACCGCCTCGCCGCGAGCCTTCTTGAGCTGCGCGGACAGCACCTGGCGGGGGTCCTCCAGGGTGGCCTCGATGACCGAGGTGACATCGAGCGGGTACAGCGGTGACTCGCGGTCAAGCAGCTCGATCGCGGCCAGCGCCAGCGGGGACAGCGGCTGGTTGAGCGCGAAGTCGTCCTGCAGGTCGACGGTGAGCCGCCACCTGCGGCCCTCACTGTCCGGTGTAGCGAGCCGCTCGACGACGCCGCCGGCCACCAGGGCGCGGTAGATGGCGAACGCGCGCCGGATCAGCTTGCGCTGGCTGACGGGATCCTCGTCGTTGTCGGTGAGCAGGTGCTTCATCGCCGCGAACGCGTCGCCGGGGCGGCTGATGACGTTCAGCAGCATCGCGTTGGTGACCTTGAAGCTGGACTTGAGCGGTTCCGGCTCGGCGTCGCGGAGCCGCTCGAAGGTGGGCAGGCCCCAGCCGACCTGGCCTTCCGGTGGTCTCTTGCGGACGACCTTGCGGCGCTTCTTCGGGTCATCGCCGGCCTTGGCGAGGGCCTTCTCGTTCTCGATGACGTGCTCGGGAGCCTGCGCGACGACGTAGCCGGTGGTGTCGAAGCCGGCGCGGCCGGCCCGGCCAGCGATCTGGTGGAACTCGCGGGCCTGCAGCAGCCTGGTCCTGGTGCCGTCGTACTTGGACAGGCCGGTGAACAGAACGGTGCGGATCGGCACGTTGATGCCGACGCCGAGGGTGTCGGTGCCGCAGATGACCTTGAGCAGCCCAGCCTGAGCCAGGGTCTCCACCAGGCGCCGGTAGCGGGGCAGCATGCCGGCATGATGGACGCCAATGCCGTGCCTGACCAGCCTGGTCAGGGTCTTGCCGAACCCGGCGGTGAACCGGAAGTTGCCGATCATCTCGGCGATGGCTTCTTTTTCCGCCTTCGTGCAGACGTTGACGGACATCAGTGCCTGTGCCTGCTCGATCGCGGCGGCCTGGGTGAAGTGCACGATGTAGACCGGCGCCTGCTTCCCGGTGAGCAGGTCCTCAAGCGTCTCGTGCATCGGGGTGGTGACGTAGGAGTAGACCAGTGGCACCGGGCGCTCCGCACTGGTGATCGCCGCGGTCGGGCGGCCGGTACGCCGTTCCAGGTCCTTCTTGAACCGGGTGACGTCCCCGAGGGTGGCGGACATCAGCAGGAACTGCGCTCCTCGCAGCTCGATCAGCGGCACCTGCCAGGCCCAGCCGCGCTCCGGGTCGGCGTAGAAATGGAACTCGTCCATCACCACCTGGCCGACGTCCGCTGCCGCGCCGTCGCGGAGGGCGAGGTTGGCCAGGATCTCCGCCGTGCAGCAGATGATCTGCGCGCCCGCGTTAACGCTGGCGTCCCCGGTCATCATGCCGACCTCGTCCGGCCCGAACGTGTCGCACAGCGCGAAGAACTTCTCCGATACCAGCGCCTTCACGGGGGCCGTATAGAAGGTCCGGTCATCCCTGGCCAGCGCGGTGAAGTGCGCCCCGGCCGCCACCAGGGACTTCCCGGAACCGGTCGGCGTGGACAGGATGACGTTCGCCCCCGAGACGATCTCGATCAGCGCCTCTTCCTGATGCGGGTACAGCGTCAGGCCCTGATCCCTGGACCAGCCAGCAAACGCCTCGAACACCTCGTCGGGCTGATCGTCTTCCGGCAGCAGGTCAGTGAGCGTCGTCCCATCTGCGGCCATAGACGCAGGTTACCCAGTTTTCCAGTCAGTCAGCGCATCGGTGCAGCACGGCGTGCTTATTTGACGCGTACCGCGGGTTCTGGGCGGATACCAACTGCCGTTCTGATTTGATTGCCGGGTGAGGACCAGCATGCTCGGGCACAGCGCGGTGGCGATTACGGAGCTCGGGTTCGGCGGCGGGCCGCTGGGCGGGCTGTTCACGCCGGTGGACGACGCGGCCGCGGCGGGGGCACTGGCCGCGGCGTGGCAGGCAGGGATCCGGTACTACGACACCTCGCCGCACTATGGCATCGGGCACTCCGAGCGCCGGGTTGGCGCCCTCCTCCGGGACAAGCCACGGGCCGAGTACACCTTGTCGACCAAGGTCGGGCGGCTGCTCGTGCCGCAGGATCCGGCCGGGCGGCTCGATGAGGCCTTTCAGGTGCCGGCGGCGCACCGGCGGGTCTGGGACTTCAGCCGGGACGGGGTGCGGCGCAGCGTGGCGGACTCCCTTGACCGCATCGGGGTGGACCGGATCGACGTGCTGTTCCTGCATGACGCGGAGGAGCACTTCGACGAGGCGCTGCGGGACGGCTACCCGGCTCTCGCCGAGCTCCGCGCGGAGGGGGTGGTCGGCGCGATCGGGGCCGGGATGTATCACAACGGCCTGCTGACCAGGCTGGTCATGGAAGCCGACGTGGACGTGGTCATGATGGCGGGCGGATACACGCTGCTGGAGCAGCGGGCGCTCGATGACCTGCTCCCGGCGTGCGCGGCGCGCGGAGTGTCGGTGATAGCGGTTTCTGTGCTCAATTCCGGGGTGCTCGCCACACCACGGCCGGCTACCGACGCCTACCTTGACTATCAGCCCGTCACGCCGGAGGGGCTGCGGCGAGTGAACCGGGTGGCGGACGTGTGCGAGGCGCACGGCGTGACGGTGCCGCAGGCGGCGCTCGCGTTCCCGCTGCTGCATCCGGTGGTGGCCGGCATCGTGGTTGGCATGCGTTCCGCCGAGGAAGTGCGCGACGACGTGGCGGCGTTCGAGGCCGGGCCGGGCATCCCCGCCGGGCTGTGGTCTGACCTGCGCGGCGAGGGCCTGCTTGACGAGCGCGCCCCGGTGAGCAGGAATACGCTGGGTCGCGGTGGGCAATGACCAGGGTGGGTCGCGCCAAAAATAACCGACAGTACTGAGCAACTCAGGCGCGGCATCGGACATCTTTGATATGTCCTATAAGAAACGACCGAGGAGTACGTGTTGACTACGGGGATCAACTACGAGCGGCTGTATGAATACCGGTTCCGTGGCATTGACCAGGCGAGCCGTCAGGCGGTCTGGGATGAGATCGCCGGGTATCTGTACCAGCGGATGGGGGCTCCGGAGCGGGTTCTCGACCCCGGCGCGGGCAGGTGCGAGTTCATCAACGCCGTCCCGGCCGCCGAGCGGTGGGCGGTGGACATGATCGATACCGACTCATTCCGTGACGCCGAAGTCAAGGCTGTCATCGGCAGCGTGCTCGACGTTCCGCTGCCGGCGGAGCATTTTGACGGGGTATTCGTGTCTAACCTGCTGGAGCACCTGCCCACCCAGGAGGCGATCGGTACGGTCCTTGGGCGGCTGCGTGCGGCGATGCAGCCGGAGGGATGCATCGCGGTGCTCGGCCCGAACTTCCGGTACTGCGCGGGGGAGTACTTCGACTGTGCCGACCACACCATCGCGCTCACGCATGTGGCGGTCGCCGAGCACCTGTACGCCGCCGGATTCACCGTGACCGAGGTCATCCCGCGGTTCCTGCCGTACTCGTTCCGCGGCGTGCTGCCGCCGTCCCCGCGGATGGTCCGCAGGTACCTGCAGACCCCCGCGTTGTGGCGCGTGCTCGGCAAGCAGTTCCTCGTCCTGGCCACCAAGCCGTAGCGCCCTACGCCGGGAGGGACTCCTCGATGACCGCGAGGACCGCGGAGTCGTCGGGGGTGGTCATCGGGCGGAACCGGGCCAGGATCTTGCCATCGGGCCCCAGCACGAACTTCTCGAAGTTCCACTGGATGTCGCCGGTCTCGCCGTCCGCGTCGGGAAAGGCCGCCAGCTCGTCGTAGATCGGGTGCCGGTCGGGGCCGTTGACCTCGATCTTCTCGAACATCGGGAAGGTGACGCCGTAGGTTGCCGAGCAGAACTCGGCAATCTCCTCAGCGCTGCCCGGCTCCTGGTCGCCGAACTGGTTGCACGGGAAGCCGACGACGGAGAAGCCACGGCCGGCCAGGCGCGCCTGCAGCGCCTCAAGGGCCGTGTACTGCGGGGTCAGCCCGCACTTGGAGGCGACGTTCACCACGAGCAGCGTCTTGCCGGCCTGGGAACCGAGCGAGGAATCTTCGCCAGCCAGCGTCTTCACCGGGATGTCATAGAGGCTCACAAGACCCACCGTACCCTGCGCCACAATGGGTCCATGACTCGGATAACTCTTGAGTAACCGGGATCTGACCTTGCGGTGCGTGGCCCGGCATGCCAATACTTCTCGCATGGGCGACCGTAATGTGCTTGGCGGGGAGCTTGAGCCGTGTGGCATCGATCCGCTGACCGGGTTCTACCGGGACGGCTGTTGTACCACCGGTCCCGAAGACCTCGGCAGTCACACGATCTGTGCCGTGGTGACCGCCGAGTTCCTCGAGCATCAGAAGAACACCGGCAATGACCTGTCCACCGCGATGCCGCAGTTCCGGTTCCCGGGGCTGACGCCGGGGGACCGGTGGTGCGTGACAGCGGTGAACTGGCTGCGGGCGCACCATGACGGCGCCGCCGCGCCGGTTGTGCTCGCCTCGACGCACGAGCGGGCGCTGGAGATCGTGCCACTGGCCGTGCTCAGGAAATACTCCGTCGACGTCCCCGCCGACGCCGCTGCCCTGGAAGAATGACAGATCCCGGCATAACGGCTGTGGCTCGTCGTCAGCTCAGCCGCTGCGTCCTCCGGGCTGACGCCCCTGCCGCCAGCAGCTCCGCCCAGGCGGCCGGCGTGAGCGCGTAGGAACTCGCGGCGCCGCTCGTGAAGTGGCGCCACGCGGCCGGCCGGATCAGGGTGGCGAAGGCCGCGACCGCTACCGGCACCGCGGCCGCCGGGTCAGGGCCGCGGAGCGGAGTCAGCTCCTCGGTGCTGTCGCGGAAGTCTCCGCGCCGGGCCGCGGCGTATCCCAGCGAACGCAGGATGTCGCGGCGCCGCCCGCCGTGCTGCGCCGCGCCCAGGATCGCGAGCAGCAGCTGATGCGTGCGTACGTCTGGTATTGCTCGGGTCTCCGCTGGCGTCTTGGCTGGATTCTGGGCCGGGGATTCCGTTGCCGCGATCAGCGCTCCGGTCAGGTCGGTGCCGGAGCATAGCGCGTTCATCGGCTCGACCAGCCGCGGGTTGATGTCGATGAACAGCGGACCCGCGGCGGTCAGGATCAGGTCCGCCGACAGTCCTCCGTGCCAGCCGAGTTCCCCGCCCAGCGTGGCCAGGTGCGCGCGCACCTGCGGCAGGTCCAGGCCGCGCTTGTGGCTGGCTCCGCCGCCGGCGCCTTCGCGGACCCGCTCGCAGGCGTGGAAGGCGGTCAGCGTTCCGTTCGCGAACACCGACTGCGCCATGACCAGCGGTCCCGCGGCCGGCCGCTGCACCAGGACCCCGCCCGCCGCGAAGGTGCCGTCCCGTTCGTACTGCTCGGCGAGCTGGCTCAGCTCCTCGGCCGAGCTCACCCGCCGCACGCCCGTCGACGCGGTGCCGATCGGGGTCTTCACGAACACGGGCAGCTCCGAGGCCGCCCCGCCCGCCGCGAGCTCTGCGCGGTTCGCGGCGACGAAGGCGGGTGGCTGCGGCAGCCCGAGCCTGGTCAGCGTACGGAACGCGGCGACCTTGTCCTGGACCTGGGCCAGCGCGCCGAAGTCCGGTACGGCGGTCCGTAGCCCGGCGGCCGTGATCCGGTCCCAGGCCAGCGACATCACCGCTACCTGTTCCTGAGCCGGCAGCAGCAGCTCGGCGCCGCGCCGCGTGGCGATGTCCAGCGCCGCGTCCAGCCAGCCGAAGGGGCTGGTGCCGAGCGGGGGCACGCGGTGCACCGCGCGGACGTGCCGGGTGAAGCGGCACAGGCATATCGGGTCTGGGGACAGCACCTCCACCCGGTGCCCGGCTCGGGATAGTACCGTGGCGCACTGGCGCGAGGCCAGCCCCGCGCCGTCGCTGAGCATGATCATCATGCCTGGCTCCGTTCCATAGTATATGATGTAAGCATACGCTATAAACTTTGGGGGTCTCGGTGGGAAGGAAAGCTCAGATCAGCCGGTCAGCGATTCTTGCTGCCGCGCTGCGGCTGGCCGGTGAGAAGGGGCTTGCGGCGGTCAGCATGCATTCCGTCGCACGGAGCCTGGGTGTCAGCGCCATGGCGCTCTACCGGCATGTCGATGACAAGGACGCTCTTCTCGACGGTCTGGTCGAGCTGCTGCTGACCGAGGTGCCCGTGGTAACCGGTACCTGGGATGAGCGTCTCACCGCGCTCGCCCACGGCATCAGGGACACCGCGCGGCGGCATCCGGCCGTCTTCCCGCTCGTGCTGACCCGGCCGGCTGTTACCCCCGCCGCGCGGGCGGTCAGGGACTCGGTGCATGCCGCGCTGCGCGATGAGGGCCTGCCCGCGCCCAGCGTCGCGCGTGCCGAACGGCTGATCAGCACCGCCGTCCTCGGCTTCGCCGCCAGCGAGGCGGCCGGCCGGTTCCGCGAGCACAAGCAGGACGTGCTCGATGCGGACTTCGCCGAGCTGCTGCGCTGGCTCCGGCTGGCACTGGAAACCGCATAATGGGGCCTATGGTCGCTTCTGTCGCCGTGCTTTCCGATATTCACGGCGTCCTGCCCGCCCTCGACGCGGTACTCGCTGAGCCGGCCATCCAGGCGGCCAGCCGGATCGTCCTCACCGGGGACATCGCGGCCGGGCCGCAGCCGGTGCAGGTGCTCGACCGGCTGCTCGGCCTCGGAGACAGGGTGATCTGGGTGCGCGGCAACGCCGACCGTGAGCTGGTGGAGCTTGCCCGCGGCGAGGTGACAGATGTGGGGGATCCGATCGCGCAGTGGGCAGCGAAGCAGCTCAGCACCGACCACGTCGACTGGCTGGCCGGGCTCCCGCATGCGGTCACGGTGGAGGTCGGCTGCTTCGGCGAGGTGGTGTTCTGCCATGCGACGCCGCGCGATGACTGCGAGGTGGTGGTCGTTGACTCCCGGCTGGAACGCTGGGCGGAGGTCCTGGCCGATCTGCCCGATCAGGTACGGACCGTGGTGTGCGGGCACACCCACATGCCGTTCACCCGGCTGGCGAACACCCGGCAGATCATCAACCCGGGCAGCGTCGGCATGCCCTACGGCCGCCAGGGCGCGCACTGGGCAGTCCTGAGCGATGGCAGCGTCGAGATGCGCCGCACGCCGTATGACGTGGCGGCCGCCTGTGCCGAGGTCGCGGCCAGTTCGTCCTTTCCCGACGTGGCCGGCTGGACCGACTACTACCTGCATTCCCGCGCCACCGATGCCGACGCCCTGGCGGTCATGGCGCCCAGGGACGGCAGGCCGCCCGCCGGTGTGTGACAGGGCTAGCGGCTGGGCTGGTTGCGGCTAGGGTCAGGCGATGCCGGGGCCGGTGCGCGGCGCGATCATCGACGTCAGCAGGTCCAGCACCCCGCGGTTCGCTATACCGTGCCAGTCCGGGGCCAGCAGGCCCCATGGCTCGAGGTCGCCCCAGTCGGACCGGTGCCGGCCGGCAACGGGGATGGTGCCCTTCGGCTGCGTCGGGTTGAGCGCCCACCAGCACCAGTCCACGTCGTTATCGGTGAGCCAGCCCTGGAAGTTGTTCCACCACGTGGCGGAGTCAGGGTGGCCGGACTGGTACGGGGGCAGGCCGAAGCTGGCAAGTGACCTGGTGTCATTGCCGAACTCACCGATAAACAGCGGTGCGACCTGGTCGCTGAGGATGTACCCGCCGTTGCGGTGCATCTGGTCGGAATACGCCTGCCGGGACTGGGCACGCGGATGAAACCACGGATAGTCGTGCAGGCTGTAGACGACCCGGCCGGGTCGCTCGAGTCGCACCGGGTGCCTGGCCACACCGGTCAGGTCGGCCGCGTAGCCTAGGCCCTCGCAGATGATCAGCACGTCCGGGCTGATCTCGTGGATGAGGTTGCCGGCCCTGGTGTACATGGCCGCGATGTCGGTCTTAGGCCCGGTTCCCCAGGTCGGCGTGAGGATGCGCCAGCCTGCCGACGTCCGCCGCGGCTCGTTCATGATGTCCATGGCGGCGACGAGCGGGTTCGGCTGGTACCGCGCGGCGATGTTCTGCCAGGCCGCGAAGAACGTGCTGGCCGTCCAGCGGCTGTTGTACCACAGGCCGTTGCCGTCGTCCGCCGAGCAGCACCAGCCGGCGTCGAGGATGTGGCAGTTGGGTATGACGATGAGGCCCGCATCCGTGAGCGCCTGGACGCAGGCGTCGTAGACCTGCATCGGCGTCGCGCCGGCCAGATCGGGGTTGGCGGCTAGATACTGAGCGGGCACCGGGGCGGTCTGCTCGGTCATCCACAGGCTGAAGGGAAGCCGCACGCTGTTAAACCCGGCCCCGGCGATCTGCCGGGCCAGCGCCCGCCGGTCCACGTGGTCCAGCCCAGGCGCTACACCGAGATCCTCGTGGGCGCCATACCAGTTCACTCCGGCCAGGCGGACACGCCTTCCGCCCGCGTCAACGATGAACCGGCCACTGGTGGACAGCGGCATCGCGATCTCCAGCCCAGTCACCTCCGTGCGCTCCACCCCATCTAGTCTGCCTGCTCTTTGCTTCTGACCGATCGGCGCGCAAAGTTATGCCCGAAATGTCACATTCTAAGGCCGTCGCTTTGTATGTGAGACTGTCTTTGTATGCCAGTCCGTCGCTTCGAGGTCCGATATATCCGTATTGGGCGACGGCCTCACATACAAAGACGACCTCACGCGTACGGGCGGGTGCGGATGATGATCGGGCTGGGCTAGCCGATGGCAGCCGGAAGCTATGCGTACCTGCGGGCGTCGGTGACGGACCGGGACCGTGTGGTCGAGGTCGTCAAGACCTCTTTTGCCGAGGGCAGGCTGACCAAAGAAGAGCTGGACCTGCGAATCGCTCATGCGCTGGTCGCGCGCTACTTTCCGGAGCTGATGGCGCTGATCGCCGACCTGCCGGTCGGCCCTTTCGGCAGGCTGCCCTGGCATCCGGCTACGCCCGCGCCGCGGCGGAGGAGCTGGCTGGCATTCGCCCCGGGTTGCATAACGCCGCCAGTACGTGACTTTATGTAACTGACGTGCCAGGCTGGCATCGGAGTTGCTGAAGATACTGGGGGGAACGTGCTTCGTTCATCGGTCTATCTAGGTCTCGCTCTTGCCGTCTCGTCGGCCGGCCTGCTCGGTCTGGACACGGTCGCGGGCGCATCCGATCACACCCACACCGCCTATGCCGAATGGACGGTGGACGATGGTTCGGGGACCGTGGAGGTACCAGGCAGCGACTTCCCGGCCGGGACGTACACCAGTGACAGCACCCCGCTGCGGGTTGCGGGGGGCAAGAGTACGTTCCTGAACACCACCACGCCGGTTGGCGCGGTGTTCGGCAGCTCGCGCGACCAGGACTACCTCGTGTTCGGCACCGCGAGTCACAACCGCCCGTCCACGACCACGATCACGTTCGGATCGGGTACGCCGACCAAGGACTGGGGTTTCGTCCTCGGGGATATCGACGCCGACCGCGCGCGGATTACCGCGAAGGAACCGGACGGAACCGCGCTGACCGCCGACGAGCTGGGCTGGCAGGGCGCGTTCAACTACTGCCTGGGTTCACCCAAGCCATCGGCTTGCACCAAAGGCACCACGAGCGACAAGCCGACGTGGGACCCGGCCACGTCTACCTTGATCGGGAGCGGTACCGACACCGACGGTGCGTCAGGCTGGTTCAGTCCGACGAAGCCGGTCAAGGAGCTCACCATCGTCTTCTCCGTCCAGACGGGCATCCCGATCGGCCAGCTGTGGATCGCCGCGAAGTGGCAGCGGCTGCCTGTCACTTCCGAGCCCCTTCCGATCAAGGAGGTCGTAGAGGAGCGCGAGGATCCGCCGGGAATCCCTGACAATATCTCGGTTGTCATCACGGACCCTGGAACGCCTGATCCGCACGCACACGTCTGCGATGACCTGCAGCGCGTGCTGAACGGCGCAACCTATGACGACGACGCGCGCGCCACCGACGGTTCGCTGACCTTCCACGACCGCAGCCTTTGCTGGGAAGGGTCGGCGACGCAGCGGAAGCCGGACACCATCGACCTCTCGGTGACTCCGAGCGGCCGGGTACCCAAGCTCGTCAATGCCGTCTACGGGTTCGGGCCGAGGGAGACGTGCAAGCACGGATGCTTCGTCACGATCACCGTACTGGGCCGCAACCTCTGCCGGGCCGCGGTCAGCGGGGTGGCGCTAGCGCCAGGCCGGCCGGCGTCGCGCGCCTGCTAACCGCCGAGGTCCTGCGCATCCCTGCTCGTCGGGCCGTGGGTGATCACAGTAACCTCTGATGTCATGTCCGGTATAACGATCGAGCGCGCTGATGCCAGTCGCGGGGACCTGGCCGAGATCCTGCGGAACTACGAGCGCTTCTGGGGTGACCGGGGCGAGCAGTTGCGGTACCTGCATCATCCGATGTTCCTGCTGGAGTTCGGCGACACCGCGTTCGTCGCTCGCAGTGACGATGACGGGGAGATCGCCGGGTACGTGTTCGGCTTCGTCGGGCCGGCTGGGTACGGCTATATCCACCTGGTCGGAGTACGGGACGACGCGCGCGCCGAGGGCATCGGCCGGATGCTCTACGACAGGTTCACGGAAGAAGCCGTGCAGCGCGGCGCGACGGTGCTGAAAGCCATCACCAGCCCGCAGAACGAGGTATCCCTCGCGTTCCATACCCGCATGGGCTTCACCGACATGGAGCGCTTCGACGACTACGCAGGCAGCGGCCAGGTCCGCATCATCATGCGCAAGCCGCTCCCTTAGCTACGCCGCCGGTCGGTTACCGCGAACGTGCTGGTGGCCAGGCCCGTTCCGCCGCGCCAGAGCTCGAACCCCGCCTCAACGTCGATGAGGTAACAGGACCGCTGCAGGTACCCTCGCCGCACCGCGTCCTGGGCGAGGGCGCCGACGTCGAGGCCGGTGACCGATGTCGTACCCGCCGTCATCTCGTAGGTGATCGTGTCGCCCCACCGCTGCGGGCCCTCCCAGATGTCGTAGCCGTGTCCGCCCACGGTCACGTCGCCGGTCACCTGGGTGCCGAACGGGCGCACGCCGCCCTGGTGGTTGAGCCACACCATCAGTTCCGCGCAGTCCGGCTGGCCCGAGGCGCGGGGCGTCTTGTTGAACCAGATGTCGTACGCGACGTTGTATGCGCCGTTGCTGGCGGGCTGTACCGTACGCCAGGTCGTGGTGACCGTACCCGGCGTCAGCTCGGATACCCGGACCGGTGCCGCAGCGAGGCCGCCGGAGCTGCACAGGCCCCAGTGGCAGCCCTGGTAGATCGACGGGTAACCGCCCGGCCTGCCATCGGTGGGCGTCGTGATCGCCGATCTCGTCACCGTGAAGGCAGGACCGGACCTCACCGTCACGCATTCGGCCGCGTGCGAGAAGTACTCGTTGTTCTGAACGATGTAATAGCCGTCCACGGAGGCGTGCTGCGTGCCGCACAGAGCCCGCGTGGCTACCGCCGCAGGCACGGACCCGGAAGCCGACGAGCACGCCACGCTGCCCGCGATGGCGAGGATGACCGCCGCGAGGCACCGGACCACCGTCATCGCTTTTCTCCCGCCCAGCGCGCCTCGTAATGCACGGTAGTCGGCGGAGCGCCGGGCAGCGGCGAAGCCGCCAGCTCGCCGCGCTCCACGCGCAGCCCGTCCAGGGCGATAGCCAGCAGCCGCAGTCGGATAGCGCGCTCCGGTGACGCTGACTCCGTGGCGTCCGGCCCGAGCCTGCCGAACAGCTCTATCAGGTGCGCGATGTCCAGGGCCGTCACGTCGTCCCGCAGCGCGCCCGCGGTCTGGGCTCGTTGCACGAGCATGCCGAGCAGTTCCCGGCCCCGCCTGCTCGCCGACCACATCTCCGGCGTGGTCGCGATCGAGCCGGCCAGCGGCGCGAGCGCGCCGGTGCCCTGCGCGACCGCCTCGCGGATGTAGCGTGTCAGGCCCTCCCAGGCGTCGCACTCCTGGAGTGACTGTTCCGCCAGGCTGACCGACTGCCGCAATGCCAGCAGGCACAGCTCCCGCAGCAGATCGTCCTTGCTGCCGTACCGGCGGTAGAGGCTGCCGACACCGACCCCCGCCCGCGAGGCCACGGCCGAGACCGGGGCGTCCGCACCCTGCGCGGCGAACACCTCGCGGGCGGCCGCGAGCACGATCAGGTCATTGCGGGCCGCCTCCGCCTGCCGCCCGCGCCTGCTCGCCGCCATGAGATCATCATACCTTTTCCGGAGCGTTCCGCTCCGATAGAGTATTGTCGAACTTAACGGAGTAAATCGTTCCGATATTTAAGACGGGAGGCTGGGCTGTGCGGGCAGTAGTGCTGGAGGAATACGGGCCACCGGAAAACCTGAGGCCGGCTGACGTACCCGACCCGGTACCGGGGCCAGGCCAGGTACTGATCGAGGTGCGGATCGCGAACATCACGTTCATCGAGACGCAGCTGCGTGCGGGCCGCTCGCCGAACCCGGCCATGCGACCGCATCTCCCCGCCATCCTCGGCAACGGAGTAGGCGGCGTCATCGCAGGCCAGCTAGTGGTGAGCACCACGGGCGGCTCGGGTGGTTACGCGGAACGGGTCGCGGTGGATGCGCAGACCCCGGTTCCCGTTCCCGCCGGGCTACCGCTGGCAGACGCGGTGGCGCTGCTCGCCGACGGCCGGACCGCAGTGGCGCTGATCGAGGCGGCCGCGCCGCAGCCCGGCGAGACCGTCCTGGTTGAGGCCGCCGCCGGGGGAGTGGGCAGCCTGCTCGTCCAGCTGGCGCGTAACAGCGGCGCCCGCGTGATCGCCGCCGCCGGCGGCCCGCGCAAGCAGAAGATCGCCGAGGATCTAGGCGCGGACATCGCCGTCGACTACACCGAGCCTGACTGGGCCAGCCGCATTCCGCCCGCGGACGTGGTGTTCGACGGCGTCGGCGGCGACATCGCCCGGCAGGCATTTACCGTACTGCGGCCGGGCGGCCGGATGTGCATGTACGGCGCGGCCAGCGGCAGCTTCGCCAGCGTCCCTGACACGCCAGGCAGGACGCTGATCCGCGGCGTTCAGGTCACCCCCGCCCGGATGCGCGATCTCACCATCGCGGCTCTCGACGAGGCGGCACGGGGCAGGCTGCGTCCGCTGATCGGCCAGACCTTCCCGCTGGACCGTGCCGCCTCGGCGCACCGGGCAATCGAGCGTCGCGAGACCGTGGGCAAGACCCTGCTGCTGGTCTAAGAGACCGCGTACACCTTCTCGGCGAAGGCGTGCACGTCCCCCGAGGGCAGGTGCCTGGCGATGTCCGCCTCGCTGATCATCCCCGCCAGCTTGCCGCCTTCCATGACCGGAAGCCGTCGGATCTGATGCCTCTTCATCGTCGCCAGCGCCTTGGCAATGTCGGCATCCGCGTCGATCACGTGCGCCGACCCGGAAGCCAGCGACCCAGCGGTCACCTCGGCCGGATCGTGCCCCGCGGCGATGGCCTTCACCACGATGTCCCGGTCGGTCAGTATGCCGGTGACCTTCCCCTCGGCCGTGCAGATCGGCAGTGCGCCGACGTTCAGCTCACGCATCAGCTGCGCGGCACGGTCGAGCGTCTCCGTCGCCGGGATACACCGGACTTTGGTGGTCATAATGTCCCGAGCTGTCGTCATTTTTCCCCCGTAGCTAGGCTGTCCCCAAGAACATTGTCCCCCGGAGTCACGTCGGCAACACCCGAATCGCCGCCACTAGGCATCCGGTACCCGGGCAGCGGCGTCGGCAGCAGCAGCACGCAGGCGAGCACCCCGCCGGCGGTCGCGATCCACAGTGCCTCCCGAGGCCCGAGCATGGTCCCCAGCAGCCCGCCGAGCAGCGCCCCGATCGGCCGGGTTCCGTAGTTGGCCGCCTGGAACGCGCCGGTCACCCGTGACCGCAGCGTGTCCGGGATCACCGCGGCGAAGATCGCCCCGCCGCTGATGTCCAGCATCATCACCCCGAACCCGCAGCCCAGCTCCCCGGCGAACACCATCACGAGCATCACCGGCCGGCCGAAGCTCGCGGCGAGCGGCCACAGCAGGAGCGGTGCGGTAAAGAGGAAGCAGCCGAGGACGCACGTCCAGCCGATCCCGATCCGCGCCGCGACCCGCTTGGTTACCAGCGCGCCGAGCAGGCCACCGCCCGCGGCGACACCAAGCAGCAGGCCGAGCACGCCAGGCGCGATACGTAGCACCCGCACCGCGTACACCAGGTACAGCGCGCCGAACATGAGGTTGAAGAAGTTAATGGTGGCGAATGCGATCAGCGTTGACCGGATGATCCGGTCCCCGGCGATGAACCGCACGCCGGCCAGCACTGACCCTTCGCCCGCCGCCGCAGCCTGCGGCTCACGAGGCCGGATCCGGCTCAGGAAGAACGCCGAGCCGACGAACGACAGCGCGTCGAACAGCACGGTCACCGGCGCGGATACCAGCTGGACGAGGACGCCGCCGATGCTCGGCCCGCCGACGAACGACATCGCCCGGCTGCCGTAGACCAGCGACTGCCCGTCGACATACCGCTCCGGCGGGACGATCGACACGAACAGCGTCGCGTCCGCCACATTGAAGAAGATGCTCAGCGTTCCGGCCGCGAGCGTAACCAGGTACAGCTGAGCCAGGGTGAGCACGTGCAGTCCGTAGCACACCGGGATGCTGCTGAACAGCGCCGCGCGCCCCAGGTCCGCACAGATCATGGTGAGCCGTCGCCGCCCGATCCGGTCGACCCACGCGCCCGCGTGCAGCCCGAACAGCAGGCTGGGCAGCCACTCAAGCGCGGTCAGGTATCCCATCTGAGCCGTGCCCGCGTGCAGCGCGAGCACGGCGGCGAGCGGTAGCGCGATGCCGGAGATCTGGTCGCCGAACATTGAGATCGTCGACGCGCTCCAGTACCGCCGGAACACCCGCTCGCGCAGTAGCGGCGGGATCATGGCTGGTCAGCTGGGAACGCCAGGTGCAGGTAGGTGACCGGACGCGCGCCTGCCGGCCGCAGTTCCGGCTTGACCAGGCGCTCGAAGTACACGTCGACCAGCTCGCGCACTTTGTCGCCGAGCGCGGCCAGCTCCTCGGCGGTGAGGTATAGCACCCGGTCCCCGAACAGCGCCGCCTCCTGCCACTGCGCCGAGTCGTGCTGCTTGTGCTCCAGCCACCGCATCAGCTGCGCGAAGTACCGCTCGGCGACGACTGTGTCCAGCAGGGTCGTCGCGGCCGCTAGCTCCGGGCTTTCCGGAATCGGGTCCCAGGCCGTGAAGGCAGTCGTTGCCCGCC